>Ga0310810_10009096_pt1 | contig 11478 bp, 9 predicted proteins | sample NCmetagenome_FD_207641 | JGI IMG/M metagenome (GOLD analysis project Ga0310810, IMG submission 207641) | Soil microbial communities from experimental microcosm in Duke University, North Carolina, United States - NC | ecosystem: Engineered > Artificial ecosystem > Soil microcosm > Unclassified ... | reverse complement strand
GTTCTTTGGGTAACAGCGAACCCTCCGCATTTACGCCCGCCGAGGGCCCGATCCCATAGCCCAGGAGCGAAACGAGCTCCCCTGGCGCGATCTCGAGGGCAACGTAACTGGCATTGTTTAGCACCGTCAGCGAAGGAAAGATGCTGGTCACGGAACTGGACCCCGCTACGACAACCGAACCGTTTGGGCCGAAGGCGATCAAACCAGCGGAATACGCGCCTCCCAGATACGTTGAAGCCGCGAGTTGGCCGCTTGGCGAAAATTTCGCCACGTACATGTTGGACGTGCCGCCTCCGTACTCCGGCTGAAACGCTCCCACACCGACGGGGAGATTCGCATCGGAGGTAGCGCCCGCAACCACCGCATTACCGGCGCTGTCTACGTCGAGCGCACCAAAGGGAAAGCTTTCGGCTGGAACATACGTTGAGTAAATGAGCGAAGAACCATCCATGCTGAAGCGTGTGAGAAAACCGCTGAGAACCCCGGTCCCCCTCGAAATCGTACCCGGAGTAGTGGGAAAGTTCGCCGAGGAAGTTGAACCGGCAACGAACGCCGTGCCTCGGGCATCCAACTTCACGGATACTCCATATCCAATGATCGCGAGATAGGTCGAATAGACTAAGCCGCTTCCCTGCGGATTCAACTTGGTGAGGAATATACTCCGCGGACCGGGAATGGTGGAGCGGAATGCCCCGGGCGTCACCGGAAAATCGGTCGAGTACGTCCACCCTGTAATAAAAGCGTTCCCCGCAGTATCCACCGCGACGGACTCCGGATTGTCATTCCCGTTCGGCCCTCCGCTTCCGGAAAGGTACGTAGCGTACTCCAGCGCAGAACCGGAGGCATTCAGCTTCACCACAATTCCGGGGAAGTCGTTGCTGGCTTTAGGCGAGACCTGAAATGCACCCGCCGTTGCCGGAAACGAGGAAGGAGATCCTGTTCCAGTAACATATGCGTTCCCATCGCGATCGAGCGCAAGAGCCGCCAAAGATGCGCCCGGGATGAAGGTCGAGTACACGAGTTGACTCCCAGCGGGGTCCAGTTTCGTGATGAATCCGGATCGTGCCGTACCCGGATCGGAAAACGCAGCGCCGGGCGTCACCGGAAAAGTATTGGGCTTCCCAACAGCGGCGGACGTCGTGCCAGCCACATAAACGTTCCCCCGCCCATCCACCGCGATTCCGGCCGCCGAAGTGTCCCCGTTTCCTCCCAGGTACGTCGCGAAGACCACCGCTCCGAATGGATCCAGCTTTACGACGAACGAATCATTGCAGAAAATCGGATGATTGAAAATAATCCCGCACATCCCCGTGACCATGGATTGAGCTTGAAATGCTCCCAGAGTCGTGGCGATGCTTGCCGCGAACGTGGTCCCAGTAATATACGTGTTTCCGGCGGAGTCCGTCACGATCCCAGTGATCTGGACGTCGGAAAGCGAATAGGTGAAGGTGGGGAGGTTCGCCGCAAGCGCGCACGGCAGAAAGGCCAACAATACTGCGCTTAATCTCACCGCTTATAGTTTAATACCCCTCCCAAAGTGAAACGATGCCGAATTGGTGCCGGCGCCCAGCATCTGGACGTCGACCACTTCAAGGCCGTATCGGCGCCGACCCGCTTCGGTCCGTCGGACCGAAAGAAGACTTTTCTATTTCTTCCCGAAGGCGGCAAGAGCTGCGTACAGTGTGGTGACCAACAATAGCAGCAAAGCTAGTACTCCCACTATTATCATTTCGCGAGAGTCCCCAAGTTCGCTTGGTTAGACCACGTGACTCCAAATCCTTGTCGCGCTCCGTTGGCGAGTTCCACCATCACCGAGGTCTGGTTGGGGGCAAAGGCCATCGGCTCAATCCGGATGGTCCTTTCCAAAGTGCGAGCGTCCGGCGGAAACCGTTTCCAGTCCCTGCCGTATTGAATGTAAACGACGCTGGTCGCATCAGGCTCTTTCAGTTCGACCGGTTCCATAACCGGCATTTGCATGATCAGGGTTACATCACTCTTCTTTCCATTTCCGAACCGGCTGTTGGCTGCATAGGTCGAAATAGCTCCCGTGATACCCGTGTCCTTAATCCGCTGCACCTCCTCTGGAGACAACCTCATATTTGGAAAACTTGGGACTTGCGTTTGTTCATGGATCGTGAGCGGTGAAGCAGATGGTGTCCACAAGAGCACCGAAAGATTGAGTTCCTGATCGCTCAAACGGGTCTTGACCATTCCCACAATTACCGGGAGATAAAAAGACCAAACAGCGAAAGCGCCGGCCAACGCCACACGCGCCGCGAGGCGCCGGTTCCACAGGTTCATCAAGGCTGAGACTACGAGAATGAGAGAGCCGAGGAGTGATAGGTACTCGGTGGGGCTGGTAGGGGCCCCCCACAGGGCCCATCCGAGCGCCCACACAACCGGTATCGCCGTCGCAATCCCAGTAAACAAATAGAGTACGAGCAAGACCACGACAGAATAATACCCCACCAGGCTCTTGGCCCCGGCGAACGCCAACCGCTCAATAGGCCCCGCCGCAAGTTGTCTGGTTTCAAAGTGAAACCATGCCGAGTTGGGATTCGTGGCGAGACGAATTCGGGTTGCCGACCGATGCGATTACAATTGCTCTGCTCCCAAGGATCGCTTAACATCATCACGCGAAGAGGTTTCTACATGTTGTCCATCCGTTGCGCCGCGTTGATCGCCATAGCGCCTTTTATAGGTGTAGTTCATGCGCAGGAGCGCTACCAGCCCGATAGCATACCGGTGAAGAACTGGCCCATGCGCAATTTTCGCAACCCGATGCAGCGAGATCCGAGCGCTGCCGTCGCAAGCGGCAGTCCCGATTTAGTGTTCATCGCCATCACACCCTGCCGTGTCATGGATACCCGTACCCAGGGCGGATCGGGGAAAACCGGCGTGTTCGGCCCTCCTTCGCTCCTTGGGGGTCAGCCGCGCGTGGTTCCGATCCCGTCCTCCAACTGCGGGGTACCCGTGGCCGCGGCCTACTCGTTGAACTTCGTTTCGGCAAGTCCGCCCGGACAGGCGGTTGCCTGGGTCGCCGCGTGGCCGGATGATGCGGCGTGGCCCGGGACAGCGGTTCTGAACGCCATGCAGGGTGGGTTCGTGGATAACGCGGCTATCGTCGCCGCGGGCGCCGATGGCGGAATCCAGGTGCTCGCCACCAATAACACCGACCTGGTGATCGATATGAACGGGTATTTCGTACAGGCCGCCTCCATACAAGGACCAACCGGACCGCCGGGCGCAATCGGACCCACCGGAAACACAGGTGCAACAGGACCCGCTGGTCCCTCTGGTTCGGCGGGCGCGGCTGGTGCAACAGGACCCGCTGGATCAACCGGATCAACCGGATCAACCGGACCAACAGGACCATCTGGACCCACGGGACCCGCCGGATCAACCGGTCCAACCGGCCCAGCCGGACCCACCGGCCCGAGTGGCACCATCGCGTTTTCTGATTTCTTTGCCTTGATGCCGCCCGATAACGCAACAACGGTGGGGGTCGGCGCGGACGTAATTTTCCCGCAAAACGGGCCCTCCTCAAGTAGTAGCATCACCCGCATCAACGGGTCGGTATTTAATCTGGCTGCAATTGGCACCTACCAAGTGGCGTTTCAGGTAAGTGTGAACGAACCGGGGCAGCTGATCTTGCGTCTCAACGGTGCTGATCTGGCCTATACCGTTGTGGGCCGCGCCACGGGCACGAGCCAGATTGCCGGAATGTCTCTGGTACAGACAACGCTCGTCAATTCGCTGCTCACGGTCAGCAACCCGGCAGGTAATTCGACCGCGCTCACCATCACACCGCTCGCTGGGGGAGCGAGCCCCGTCTCCGCGCACCTGGTGATCACGCAAATCCAGTAATCGTTAGATAGAATCGGGTGGAGTCTCCCGATGAAGCTATCTTGCGTCCTCCTTCTGCTCTTGACGGCGTGCGGATTTGCGCAGGCGATCAAGCCGGTGCCGGTACCGAACCCGTCCGCCGCAGGCAGCATCCAACCCAACTGGGCCGTAGCCGCCGATGGCAGCGCCCTGCTTAGCTGGGTGGAACCTTCCAAAGCCGGCGGCTACACCTTGCGATATGCCGGGCGGCGTGGCGCGGCGTGGACGGAAGCCCGCACCATCGCCGCGGGTCGCAAGCTCTGGCGGCATCCAGCCGAGATGCCCGGGATGGTCAGCCTGAGTGATGGCACTCTGCTGGCCCACTGGGTCGAAAAAGGAAACGATTCGAGCGATGCCGAGAATATTCTGGTATCAAGCTCCAAAGATGGCGTGAAATGGTCGGCGCCCCTGATGGCGCACCATGACCGCAGCCCGGTGCAGCATGGACTGGTTTCAATCGCCGCGAGCGGTCCACAGGAAGCTTCCCTGCTGTGGCTCCAGGCACTCAAGGGCGAAGATGGACCAGTCTCGCTGATGCGGACCGTCGTCGGCGCGGATGGAAAAGAGATTCGAGAAGAACAGCTGGATAACGATACGTGCTCCTGCTGCCCCACCTCCACGGTGAAAACCGCCAAGGGGCTACTGGTGGCTTATCGGGATCACACGCCCCAGGACATTAGAGATATCGCGATCCTGCGCTTCGAAGGCGGGAAGTGGTCGGCATCCAAGATCCTGTATCCCGACAAGTGGGAAATCAATGCCTGCCCGGTGAACGCCGCCTCTGCTTCCGCCAAAGACAATCGCATCGCCATCGCGTGGTATACGGAAGCTAACGACTCGCCCCGGGTCCAAGTGGTGTTTTCCTCCGACGCGGGCGCCACGTTTTCCAAGCCCACCAAGGTCAGCACGGGAGACACTCTGGGTTATGCCTCGACCGCGCTGAAGGACGACGGGAGCGCGTTGGTGTCCTGGATCGAAGAAGGCGCCGGCGCGGCGAGTGCCCTGGTCCGCACGGTCTCGCCCACGGGCGTCGCCGGACCCATTCTCAAGATCGCGGAAGGTTCGCGAACGAGTCTGGGATATCCAAAACTTCTGCGCTCTGGAAGCGATACCTGGATTGCCTGGGGCGACGCCAAGAGCGGCATCAAAACCGCCCAGCTAAAATAGAATCACGGGATAGTTAAGACATAAGGGGCGCGTAGCTCAGTTGGTTAGAGCACCTCGTTTACACCGAGGGGGTCCGGGGTTCGAATCCCTGCGCGCCCACCACATTAGTTGGGCTGCGAGGCGGACCGCACCTGCTCTTCCAGCTTTTCCAGATCCACACTGAGAAATTCGATCTGGTGCGTGATGCGGGAATTCTCCCCGGTCAACCCATGCGAGATTTTAGTGCGGTTTTCCTGCCAGCCGGTGTAGAGCTTGAGATGGCCGGCGGCAATCGAAAGACCCATAAGCGGATCGGAAGGCAGAATATCGGTCGCGGCGGCGCGGTCTTGCTGCAAGTATGACTTGGGTTCGTCCTGAAACTTGTCATCGCCCCAGAACGCCCGGTCGCTTACCGGGTTGCCATGCTGAGCACGCAGCAGCGGTTCGATGGTTCTGAAATCTCGAATGAAGTCGTTAGGATCGGCGTGCTCCCCATCAAAGACGTACTTCGCCCGCACCAGTTTATCGTTCGCAAAAATGTAGACGACCCGGCTCGGCTGGCCAAGCTCCAACGAATCGTAGCGCATGATCACTTCGCCCGTACTTTCGCGAACCTCGCGGGGTTGAGCGGTTTCCGTCGCCAATACCTGCGCGCGAGTCATGCCCCAGTTGGCCTTGCGAAAGTCGGACTGGGAAGGAGCCGGATCGCCGGCGCGGGCGACGGCCAGAATGGCCCAGCAGCCCAGGAGAAACACCCGCGTCATGACTCTATTCTAGTCTTCCCTACTTTACTTATCGTCTTCCCAGCAGGCACCCTTCCGCGGCGGCTATAGGCTATCATCAAAAACGTTATGTACACGCGGATCCTGGTAGCAGCAGCGCTCGGCGCTGGTATCCCGGCCTATTTGGCCGCGCAAGGGGGCATCGGCGGACGGATGAACGATGTCCCGCGCGCCCAGGCCGCCAATCCGAAGCCCACCCCGCGACTGGCCGACGGGAAGCCGGACCTGGGAAACGGCAAGGGTGCCTGGAATCCCCGCACCATCGTGAATCTGTCGGGCGCGGGCACCGGCGGGCCGAACCGGTCGCCGGTCGAAAAGGTGATCGAGATCCCCTTCAAGCCCGAGGCAAAAACACTCTACGACGAGCACCAGGCGAATCTGCAGAAGGACGATCCCGAGTCCAAGTGTCTGCCGCCTGGTATTCCCCGGATGACGGCCACCCCGTTTCCCTTTCAGATCTACCAGCAGCCCGACCGCGTCATTTTCATCTTCGAAGGCGCCACCCACATCTGGCGCGTGATTTACACCGACGGCCGGCTGCATTCCAAAGATCCCAATCCCAGCTATTTGGGAGAGTCGATCGGGCACTGGGAAGGCGACACGCTGGTTGTGGACGTCATCGGCTTTAATGACCGGACTTGGCTCGACCAGGACGGCCATCCCCATTCGGAAGCCATGCACGTGGTCGAGAAAATCACGCGACTCAACGAGTTGTCGCTGCGCTACGAAGTGACCATCGACGATCCCGTGATGTATACCAAGCCGTGGACCACAAGCTACCTGATCCCCTTTGTTCCCGGCGGGGAATTGTTCGAGTACATCTGCCAGGAAAACAACGTAGACGTGCTGCACCTGGTGGGGAAGTAACACCTAACGCAAAGGAGAAACGAACATGAATCGATTTGGCATTTCTTTCTTGCTGGCTACACTGTGCGCGCCGGCCTTCGCGGCGGTACCCGTGGTGCCAGCCAAGGATCAGGCCGCTCTGCTCAAGAGCAGCGATCCGAAGCTCGCCGCGAACAAAAAGGTCGCGTATGACTTTTTCCGGGTCATATTGCGCGGCATGCGGCTGGACCAGGCCGACAAATACATGACGGCCGACTACATTCAGCACAATCCCAACGCCGAAACGGGGATGGCGGGCTTTAAGGCATATTTCCAACCGAGAGTGCCCAAGCAACTCCCTCCCATTCCCGGCACGGTGGAGAATCTGGTGGCGATCCAGGCTGAAGGCGACTACGTGACGCTTTCGTTTGCGCGCGAGTATGACGATCCGGGCGCCCCGGGCAAGAAGTACACCACCACCTGGTTCGATATGTTCCGGATCGTAAACGGCAAGATCGTCGAGCACTGGGATTCCGCCATGAAGGGTGCGGTGGGTCCGGTGGCGGCGGGGGCAGCAAAGAAGTAACACGACGTACATTTCTAGTAGACTCAAAGCGTGAAATTCCTGCGCATTGCCGGTATCGCGGTGGCCATCCTCGTCGTGGCCGCCCTCGCGCTGCCGTTTTTCATCAACGCGAACCAGTTCCGGCCGCTGCTCGAGGAACGCCTCACGGCCGCGCTGGGACGCGAAGTGAAGATCGGCGATCTCAAAATTTCCTTGCTCTCGGGCGGGGCCTCGGCCAACGATGTCACCGTGGCCGACGATCCCGCCTTCGGCAAAGAGCCGTTCTTGCGAGCCCAGACGCTGGCGGTCGGCGTCGAGCTTTGGCCGCTGATCATATCGAGGCAACTCCATGTCACCTCGCTGACGATCGACCAGCCGGAGATCGCACTACTCCAGTCCGCCGCGGGCGATTGGAATTTTTCAAGCCTGGGCGCCAAGGCGCCGGCCGCGAGTCCACCAAATTCCGGTTCTAGTTCCGGTGCCACGTCTCTTTCCGTGAAGCTGGTGAGGATTTCCAAAGGCCGTCTTTCGATGAGTAACGGCTCGAAGTCCAAGCCGCGGACGCTCGAAAAGGTCAACATCGAGTTGCGGGATTTCTCCGCGACGTCGTCCTTCCCGTTTTCACTCGCCGCGGACGTGGTTGGCGGCGGCTCCGTGAAGCTCGAGGGCAAGGCGGGCCCGATCGCGCAGGCCAATGTCATTGAGACGCCTTTCGATCTGAGCCTGACCATTACCAGTTTGGATCTGGCTGGATCGGGCTTCGTGCAACCTTCCTCGGGCATCGCCGGAATCGTTTCGGTGGACGGAAACGCGGCTTCCAGCGGACGCGTGGTGAACATCAAGGGCAAGGTCAAAGCCGACAATCTGAAGCTGGCCACGGGCGGATCACCCGACAAGAAGCCAGTGGAGATCGACCTGGCACTGGCGCATGACCTGTCCAAGCAGGGTGGAACTCTAGAGCGCGCGGCAATTCATATCGGCGCGGCCCAAGCCAATCTGAACGGAACCTACCGGCTGAACGAAGATTCGCCGGTGATCAGCGTGAAGCTGGGGGGATCGAAGATGGCGCTGACCGAGTTGGCGACCATTCTGCCGGCTCTCGATGTTGTGCTGCCCGCCGGATCCGTCATTGAACGCGGAACGCTCAGCGTCGATCTCGCATCCCTGGGTGCGATCGACCGTCTGGTGACCACCGGCACGATCGATGTCGAAGATGCGCGCCTGAACAATTTCGATCTGGGCTCGAAGATGAAGACGATTCAACAACTGTCCGGCATCCAGGGCGAGCCGCGCACGACGATCCAAAGCCTGAGCGCCGCCGTCGCGGCATCGCCGGAGGGCACCAGCGTTCGCGATATCCGTCTGGTCGCGCCCGCGGTGGGGGAATTGACTGGATCGGGAACCATCAGCCCGCAGCACGCGCTCAATTTCCAGATGCGCGCGACGGTGAAGGCATCCAGTCACATTTTGACGGCGATCGGACAGAAGGGCGACCTGACCATTCCCTTCCATATTTCCGGCACTTCCTCCGATCCTTCCTTTACGCCCGACGTCAAAGGTGCAGCCAAGGAAACGCTGCAACAGTACACCAAAGATCCCTCCAAGGCGATCGACACCGCCAAAGGCATCCTGGACATGTTCAGGAAAAAGTAACCGAGTTTGGATTTTCTGTTCTCAGCCGAATCTTGGGCCGCGCTGCTGACGCTGACGGTGCTCGAGATCGTTCTCGGTATCGACAACATCGTTTTCATCAGTATCCTGGCGGGCAAGCTCCCCGCCCAGCAGAGAAGCCGCGCGCGCACGGCCGGCCTGGCGCTGGCGATGGGCACGCGGATTCTGCTGTTGCTCTCACTCACCTGGATCATGCGGCTGACCAAGCCCTGGTTCACGATCGGGCCCCAGGAAATCTCGGGCCGCGACGCGATTCTGCTGGTGGGCGGCATGTTCCTTCTGTGGAAGAGCACCCGCGAAATCCATGAGCGGCTGGAAGGCGCGGAGGAGACGGCTGCGCGCCAGGCCAAGGGCAAGGCCACCATGACGTCGGTGCTGACACAGATCGCTCTGCTCGACATTGTGTTTTCGCTCGATTCGGTGATTACCGCGGTCGGTATGGCCAAGGAGGTTGCCATCATGGTCGCGGCGATCGTCATCGCCGTAGGCATCATGATGTGGGCTTCGGGACCCTTGGGCGATTTCGTGGAGCGGCATCCCACCATCAAAATGCTGGCGCTGAGTTTCCTGCTGCTGATCGGGATGGCTTTGGTGGCCGAAGGATTCCACCAGCACATTCCGAAAGGCTATATCTACTTCGCCATGGGATTCTCGGTATTCGTCGAAATGCTGAATCTGCGGACACGCAAGGGGAAGGCCGTTCATCTCCATCCGTCCGACTGGAAGCCTCCGCAGAAGTAACCGAATGGGCATCGCAGCCGATTTTGTATTGATCGTGATCGCGGGTCTGGTGGGCGGGCTGCTGGCGCGCCTGCTGCGGTTGCCGTTATTGGTGGGATACGTCGCGGCCGGAGTCGTCATCGGCCCGTACACGGCGGGACCTACCGTCGTACAAATTCACGATATCGAGCTGTTGGCCGAAATTGGCGTGGCGCTGCTGTTGTTCTCGCTGGGCCTGGAGATTTCGTTGCGCGATCTGCGTCCCGTCCGGAGGATCGCGCTGATCGGCGGGCCCATCCAGATTCTCTTAATGACAGGATTAGGCGCGCTGGCGGGAATCAAGTTTCTGGGACTCCCCATCAACGATTCCATCTGGCTGGGAGCGATGATTTCACTCTCGAGCACCATGGTGGTGCTCAAGACCCTTTCGGCTACCGGTCTGACTTCGACACTCGCGAGCCGCGTCATGATTGGGCTACTGGTGGTGCAGGATCTGGCCGTGATTCCGATGCTGATCATCCTGCCACAGCTGGCGGACATGAGCGGCGCGCTGCCCAGGCTGGCGCGCGTGGTGGGAATCGCGGTGGTGGTCCTGGCGGCGATCGTCGGGTTGGGCAGATGGCTCCTGCCGAGGCTGCTCAAGGGTGTGCTCGCATTGGAATCGCGGGAGTTGTTCCTGGTGGCTATCGTGGCGGCCGGAGTGGGGGTCGGATACGCGGCGCATGCGGCCGGACTCTCGTTTGCCTTGGGAGCGTTCGTCGCCGGAATCGTACTGAGCGAGTCCGAATTCAGCCATCAGGCGCTCAGCGATATCATCCCCCTGCGAGACATTTTCGGATTGCTGTTTTTCGTTACGGTAGGCATGCTCTTCGACCCCCGATTCGTCTGGGAACACGCCGGGCAGGTGACTCTTCTAACACTTTTGATTATCGTCGGCAAAGCACTGATTCTGGGTCTATTAGCAAGGGTGTTCGGATACCGGAACATGGCTCCCTGGATCATCGGCCTGGGGCTCTCGCAGATTGGCGAATTCAGCTTCGTCCTGGCCCGCAGCGGATTGGGCGCGGGACTGCTTTCCAGCACCGCCTATGGCCTCGGGCTGACGTGTACGATTCTGACCATGGCGCTCTCGCCGCTGGTTTCGAGCGCGGCGCTTCCCCTGGGCCGGATGTGGGAAAAGCGGCTCGCGTTATACTCTGGATCGTGAAGCGCAGCATTGTTTCCCTTCCGGTGCAACGCGCCGGATCTCAGACCAAGGCGGCGTCTGATCAGGACTTGCTGGCGGTAGAAGAACCTCTGCAGATTCGCTTGGGCGATCGCGACCTGGCCATCACCATGCGCACGCCCGGGAACGACGAGGAGCTGGCAGTCGGATTTCTGTTCACCGAGGGCATTTTGTCCGGCCTCGACGCGATTGCCTCCGTCACGCCTGGGGAAAACTCCATCACCGTCCGTCTGGCCGGCGAACCTTCGATCGATGTAAGCGCCCAGACTCGCCACTTCTACCTGACATCCAGCTGCGGCATATGCGGAAAGGCCTCCGTGAACGCGCTGGTGGCCGCGGGCTGCACTGCCCCACCGCCCAACCGGCCCAGGATCGATACCGCGATGATCCTCAAACTCCCGGAAACGTTGCGAGCGACGCAACCGGTGTTCGATCGTACGGGCGGCTTGCACGCGGCCGCATTGTTCGACGTGGAAGGCAAGCTGCAACTGGTGCGGGAAGACGTGGGACGGCACAACGCTGTCGACAAGCTGGTGGGACGCTCGGTTCTGGACGGTCGCGTTCCACTGAACGAATCCGTGCTGCTGGTGAGCGGGCGCGCAAGCTTCGAGCTGGTGCAAAAGGCTCTGATGGCGGGGATCAGTATCCTGGCCGCAGTA
>Ga0310810_10009095_pt1 | contig 11478 bp, 6 predicted proteins | sample NCmetagenome_FD_207641 | JGI IMG/M metagenome (GOLD analysis project Ga0310810, IMG submission 207641) | Soil microbial communities from experimental microcosm in Duke University, North Carolina, United States - NC | ecosystem: Engineered > Artificial ecosystem > Soil microcosm > Unclassified ... | reverse complement strand
CTTAGACCCGAATCCATGTCGGAATTAATCAAACCTCTGCCCCAAGACCCTGCTGTAAAAATTTATTTCAACCATAACCAAGCCTCGAAGTACAAAGACCCATATCGGCACTTTATCCGCCAAGGAGACAATCTGGAGCAACAAATTGTTGATGCGATTAGTCAGGCGAAATCCACTGTAGAGGTCGCCGTTATGGAATTCAGACTTCCCCAACTTGCGGAAGCCTTGATAGCTAAACACTCAACTGGGGTCAAAGTCAGATTGCTAATTGATAATAAGTACAACAAAACTATGGCTGACTACACGCCGGAAGAAATTGCCAAAATGAATAAGCATGATCAATTGGCATTTGAAGAGTTAAAGCGATACCCAGCTGATGCTTTGGCTAGGCTTCGTGAGAGCGGCATCGAGATCAAAGATGATACTTCTGATGGTGCCACGAAAGGAAGTGGGTTAATGCATCACAAATTTATTGTGATCGATGGAGAAACGACTATCATCTCCAGTGGGAATTTCACAACCTCAGATATGCATGGAGATTTTAACAGTTGGGAAAGTCGAGGCAATCCTAACAATATGGTTGTTGTTAGTAATAATTACAAAATTGCGGAAGTGTTTACTGATGAATTCAACTATATGTGGCAGGGATTGTTCAAATCTCACAAACCTTACAGACCACCTGTCACAATCCCCGTTGGGCAGGGAACAATTACATTCAACTTTTCACCCGCTAAGAAAAAGCAAGAAATCGAAAAAACTAGCAACGGGATGATTGCTCACTTCGTTGAGCAGGCATCATTAAGTGTGCATATTGCGGTATTTGTCTATTCAGACCAGACGATTAGCGATACTTTAGGCGAGGTACATAATCACGGGGTAGAAGACATTAAAGTCTTGATAGATCGAGATTTTTACGGACAGCAATATTCCAAAGCTTATGATGCAATGGGCGTATGTCCTCGCTCAGGCAAGAGAAAGAGCAAAATCCAAGTGAAGCCCTGGCAGCATCCTATCACTACAGTTGGATACCCTATAGCCCCAGCCGGCGATCGCGGAGTACACAGTAAGATGGCGATTCTGGACGGAAAAGTAGCGATCGCAGGGAGCCATAACTGGTCTAATTCGGGAAACTACTCGAACGATGAAACATTGATTGCGATCGACAACCCAACGGTTGCGGCACACTACGAGCGGGAATTTAGCCGCCTTTATCAAACAGCGGTGGTTGGTATCAAAAGTCTTCCTTATGCCCAGACGTGCGGAAGTAATAGTTCAGTCAGTCCAACGCCAGCTACGCCTTCAACCGAATCAGAATCTCTCTTTCCAGAGAATTGAATTGTAGCATTTCAGCTAATTCCGCTAACCATGATAGTAGGGTGAGCGATGCTCATCCTAGCTGTAGCACATCTGGGTAAGTCCTCTATGTTTGAAGCACTTCGGGAATTTCTCGCGCATCAGCCCATCATGCTGTTGTTCTTAACTATCGGCTCAGGGTATCTCTTGAGTAAATTTCGGGTCAGAGGTATTGGCTTGGGCATGGCGTCGGTGCTGTTCGTCGGTATTGCGCTGGGTGCGTGGGGTAAAGAGTCATTCCGCCTGCCTGAAATTATTTCCCAACTTGGATTGCTTCTGTTTGTCTATACCATCGGACTCGATGCAGGGCCTGCATTTTTTAGAATTTTGAAGCGGCGCGGACTGGCGCTGGCTCTTCTAGCACTGGTAGCGGTACTCAGTGCCGCGACAATGGCGCAGCTTGCAGTGAAAGTGTTTGGTGTTAATCCTGCGATCGCAGTTGGCTTGTTCTGCGGCGGACTGACGAACACGCCTGCACTAGCGGCGGCTACGGAAATGCTCAGGGGAAAGCCGGAAAGTGTATTCCTGACTATCGGCTACTCCGTTGCCTATCCGTTAGCTGTGATTATGCCGATCGCGATCGCTGAACTGGTGGCTTTCTTGAGGCATGTGAATATCAAAAAAGAAACGAAGCGTGCTGAACAAGAAACTGGAGAAGATACAGAACCCCCTGTAGCCCGCAATCTTAAAATTATCTCGCCGGAATTGGCTGGAGTCACAATTCACGACTCACCCCTGGCAAAGCTGGGTGTAAAGCTCAGCCGGGTACAGCACGCAGAGAACGTGAGCGTGGCAACACCTGACACGCTGCTAGAAGTTGGGGATATTATTCGCATTGTCGGTACCGGAGAAAAAGTGGCTAAAGCAATGGCGATCGACGGTGTAGAAGTGGTGCTACAACCCGGCCCTGAATCTCGACGTGACCAAGTGGATTACCGTCGAATTTTGCTCACCAACAAACAGCTAGTCGGTCGCAAACTCAGTGAAAGCGGGATTGAGGAGAAGTGGCACGCCGTTGTGACCCGCATCCGCCGTGGGGATGTAGACTTTGTGCCAACAGATAACACGGTACTGGAACGAGGCGATCGCTTGCGTGTGGTGGCTAGGACGGACAACATACCTGGCTTAACCAAATATTTGGGCGACTCGTTGCGAGCCTTGAGGGAAACCGACTATCTCTCCCTCTCGCTGGGAATTCTCATCGGTGTGTTGCTTGGCAGTATCACGTTTGAACTTCCAGGTCATTTGAGGCTGAGTCTTGGCCTTGCAGGTGGCCCCCTGCTGGCGGCACTTGTTCTAGGATGGCGTGGCAGAACCGGCCCGATTGTTTGGGACTTACCGGCTGAAATCAGCGCAACGTTCCGCGAGTTCGGACTTGTCCTATTCTTTAGTGCAGTGGGTATCAAGTCCGGCGGACACTTTGTAGATGCTGTGGCGAATAATGGTGTTTTACTCCTGATCATCGGCGCAATGATTACGCTGGTTGCCACACTGGTTTTGCTCGGTGGTGCCATGCTGCTGTTAAAGCTCGATTGGGTGACGGCAACGGGAACTCTGGCAGGTGGGCAAACTCAGCCTGCGATTCTCAGCTTTATCGGGAATTTAGCTAAGTCCGAAGCCCCGAATACAGCTTATGTCTCGATTATGCCCACGGCAATGATTGCCAAAATTCTCACGGCTCAAGTGTTGCTGTGGTGGTTGGGAATTTGATGGACTGATAGTTCTATTCGGGTAGTTGAATCTTGGGTGTAAATAAGCTTTGTAACCGTTGCAACTGAGAACCAACTTGATACAGTAAATCTCCTTTACCCAACAGGTAAGCCGCTTCGGTTTGTTTACCGCCTAAGATAATCGCTGAATCAGCTTCGCTTGCGGTACGCAGAGCAACTCGTCCTGGCAAGTTGGAGCGGATAATGGGAGTAACAACGCCCGCTTCTGGGCGCTGGGTGGCAATAATTAAATGAATACCAGCCGCTCTTGCCATTGCCCCCAAGCGTTTAATACTGAGTTCCAAAGCGTTGCGAACTTCTTTTTCTGCCATGAAGTCGGCATACTCGTCAAAGATACAAACAATGCGCGGAATGGGTGGCTTTTGTCGTTGAATGAGTTGCTGGTTGTAGGCATCCAGGTGAGAACATTTCGCTGCCTCAAACCAGCGATAACGTTGCTCCATATCTGAGACTAATTGTTCCATGAGTGCGATCGCATCTTCGCTATCTTTGACAACTGGCGACAGCAACCAAGGCATCTGATCAAATTCAGGGAAGGTAACTCGTTTGGGATCGACGAGGGCAATTTTGAGCTGTTGGGGGGAATGACGGTATAAAAGGGAAAGGAGGAGCGATCGCAAAAACTCACTCTTCCCACTTCCCGTAGTTCCCCCTACCAAGAAGTGACAAGTATTTGGATCGGACAAATCCGCCTCTACCAACTTCCCATCCAAATCCACCCCGATCGCAATTTTCACGGGAATATCTGAAGGCGTTGCTTGAGACTGAATGTAATTCTCAAACCTGGCAACTTGCCGATCCGGACGAGGTAAATCAACACTGACATATCCAGCTTGAGGTGCAATCAGAGGGGGATTGGCTATCCCTAGCTGTACTTGTAAATCAGCAGATAACTTTAGCAGAGAGCCAACTTTTACCCCAAGATTCGGTTTAAGTTTCACCCGAATAAAGGCGGGCCCAACTGCTGCACCGAGGCAATCAACATCTATCTTGAAAGACTGGAGAGTGGCTACTAATTGTTTTGCGATCGCATCTGCATCGACTGTTGGCTGCTTGGTGGAGAAGCCCTCCCCCTGCCCCTCCCCTAAGAGGAGAGGGGAGTCTTGCCCCCCCTTCCCTACCAGGGAAGGGGGCTGGGGGGTTAGGTTTTTCAATTCACTATCAACATCAAAAAAGGTTTGGCACTTTTTCCGCTGAGGGCAAATATCACACAACAAATCTGGATGGGGTGTAGGTGGTGGCGGATTCAGTTGAGGCGGTTCCCAGTCAACCCATTGGCGCATCTGTTGTAATTTCTGAGGAATCAACTGATGAACAGTGTTTTCTAGTTGGTTCCAAGTAAAGCTAATCTCGTCCCAGTTGGGCAAAACACTGTAAACCGCTGAGTCTATGGGCACGCCAAGCTTTTCCCGGAGCATATAGCTGTAGAGGGCAGCTTGAGCGAGTTGGGCTGATTTGTCTGGGGACTGATACGTTTTATATTCCACCACACAGAGGCGGTGGTTTTCAAAGTCATAAACCACGCTGTCAAATCTTCCCTGTACCAATTGCTGCGTACCATTGGGCAGTTGGAAGTAATGCTTAACGGTAGGTTTGAGGGCGATTAACGTCTTGCTAATCACATCAGATGCACTGCAATAGCGGCGATTTCGCACCAGTAATTCCGCCCAACGCCGGATGAGTCCTTTTAATCCTTCCCAAAGTTGGTAAAGTGCGGTTGCTTTCCCTGGATCGGTTTTGACCGTTGCTTGGAGGTGGGGGAAAAAGGATAATTCATAGAAGAGTTGTTGTAGTTGTTGAGCGATCGCATCTACATTCAGTTGGTCAGCTTCTGGCTTAAACAACGCTTGGAACCGAGGCTCCTGCTTGGCAATAAACGCAAAATGGTCAGCTAATTGATGAAATTGCGTGCCAATTTTAGGGGGGTTGCCAGGTGGAAAAAACATCATCTTTCCCCCGAAGCGATGTCCCAAATAAAACAAGCGCGGACACTCAAAGGCAACTCGGACTTTGGTAACGCTGAAGGAGGCGGATGCAGGTTCGTGGGTTGGCTGCTTTGAGTCGCTATCTTCTATATCAAAAATCTTACTCACAGCATCAGGCTGAATTCTTTCTAATAAACAACGATGCACTTGAGCCAGATAGACTGTATCCATCTTGGCATACTTGAGCTGCTTTTCCGTGAGAGGTCGCTGTCCCCAGTCGCTTTGCTGTTCCCCTTTATCTACCTCAGAGAAGTTACAAAGTTCTACAGCTAAGGTTTTGAGTTGCTTGTTCGATACGTTCAGGCGATCGGAGCGGTGTTTTCTGGTCAGTTTGTTGACCATTTTAAAGGTACAACTTACATTCTGAGCTTGCTCTTTACCTCCTAAATATCTTACATCGAAGCTCGCATTATGAAAGACTTTTTCAATCTCTGGATTAGCCATGATTTGGTTCACAAAATAGGATACCAAGTCAGGTTTATTCAATACATCCAGGATGTAAGCGGCATCACCCATTAAATCGTTAGGGTCAGCCAACACCTGAATCAGAGACAATTTTGGGTTAGGAGTCTGCCAGTCAGCTACTTCTGTATCTAGCCAGAGAGTTTTAACAGAAGCAATTTGGTTGATGAATACCTGGATATCTGCGGCTTGTGTTAGGTAGGGCATTGGCTAAGATAGCCTAATTTTTATTACAGTAAACTACAAAGAATTGACAGCATTAGCTAGCTTTCGGCACTAAACAGACTAACTGTGCTTTTGGTTTTGCACGAGGGTCGAGAATTTGAATTTTATTTTCCTGACACAGTTGGTCAATTAACTGGTCAATTGTGGATTCGTCAAAATCAGGAAATTGACTACTAGCATTTTGAATTAACGTTTGTCGTCCCAAGAATTGCTGGGTTATGACGAAATTAAACAAGAACTCCTTAACAGGCTCAGGGGATGGCTGTTTAATAGGGCTACCCGGAACAATCCCCAAATCTTGCAATAAAGGACAATCATGCAAAACTTCAGATTCACGGATGAGGGCTTGTAAATTTTTTAAGCCAATAGGTTCGCCTCTAATCACGAAGTCTCCCTCACGCGCATCTTTCACTAAGTCGTAATAGGCGACTAGATATTGAACAGAGAGTGGGTTTGGCGTGATTCGGTGATGAGGTGAACCAGTAAAGATTTCTGTAAAGCGTTTGTAGCCTTTATTATTTCGGTTCCCGACTCCTTCTGCGCGAATCAAGTACAGAGTTTGGCACAAATTTTGCTCAATTGCCTTCCGGCAAGCTTCCATTACATGGAAAAAAGTGCCCATGTTTTGGTCTTCCGTCCAGACAACTCCTATCCCTTCAGGCTTACCAGGTATTTGATAGCTAAGGGAATAACTAGCAAACTTTGTTCCGGTAAGGAGTGGAGTTTTTATTGCTTCTGCTTGCAATGCAGTTAATACTTCTTGCAGCATCTGAATTAATTCAGGCGAGGATTCCTGGCGAACTTTAGTAATCCTCTGCTGAATTTTATTAAAATCCTCAATCCATTTCAATTTAAAGTTGGCTAGCAGCTCTTGGCGATCGCTTCCGTCTGTTTTATTTTTCTTCGTAGGTTGGAATGAGCCTTGTTTACCGCCAGCGAGCCACTTTTTATAATCCTGTACTACATCCCGACCAAACATTAATGCTTCTCTAGGGCTAGTTCTACCACGCTTAAATTCTTCTGCTAAGAATTGCTGAATTAGAGGATAAATGGAAGAATCCGGTTTAGGACTCGCTTGACGATGCAGTGGGGAAAAACGAGTTGCTAGAAGTGATTCTGCTTCCTTCAATGTGATGGATTTTAGCTCAACTTCTCCGTCAATACGATCTTTGTGAGATTGGTCAATACGACCCTCATTGTTCTGCCAAGTATCAGTACAACCACTGATAATTACCAAAAAGTTTTTATTTTCATCGTGAATTTTAGTGGCAACGCTGAATAAGGTTTGCAAATCAAGAGAGCCATCTGGTAAGCGAGCAATACTTTCTAGCTGGTCGAAACACAATACAATTGGCTGTGTTTCAGCAGAGATTCTGCCAAAGTTTGCTAAGGTTTCACACGCCGCTTCTTCCGTATCAATAGAGCCTTTAACGCCCAATTCCTTTAAAGACTCTTCACTTAAGTCATCTCCTTGCAACCACTGGCAGGCTGAGATATATAGTTCTGGATCGGTGAGGTCATGCAATACTCCAAAAAAATTGTCTACATTGTAGATACCTGCTTGTTGGTATGTTTTTTTGAGGTGTTTGATGAAATGTTTCCGATCGCTTGTGAACAACTCCCAAAAGTTATCTTTTAGGACTCTCGCTCCTAGGCTGTGTTTTGTGAAAGCAGATAGACTCTTGAGCCAAAGCATTAACTGAGAATCTGTCTGTCCCTCTGGGACTTGTATCATACTATCTACGGTGTAGCGCAAGATATGTTGCCAGATGCGATCGCTCTGTGGAAATGGCTTGATGTAGACAAAAAATGCTTTATGATTTAGCTTCTTCTTGAGCCGTCCCAATAGATAAGTTTTGCCAGAACCCGGATCGCCTTGAAGCATCACAGTGCGGGTGCCATGATCTTGAGCCACTTGATCGAGGGTTTCTTCTATAGTAGCGATCGCATCTTGATGAATCGATTCGACCACAGGTTCTGGTTGTTTTTGCGGCTGCCAAAAGTTAACAGAGCGGTAGTTATCAAAAGGGTTGGTACTTTTGAGAATGACGTTATCGATGGAAGTCATGTTGTTGATATCTCTGTTGGGCTGATTTTTTGAGGGTACTAGTACCAATTCTTTAAATGCTTGCTACAAATACTTTTCTTGCTCCCCCCTTTTTAAGGGGGGTTGGGGGGATCGATGTGTAGCTTCTTCATCGTGAATTGGTAGAAGAATTAAGATGCTAATTTTTACTTCGTCGTAACTTTAATAAAAAACAGCGGACTACCTGAACGCTGCTTGATTCCTGCATTAATTTGCTCTTGAGAGTAGCGGCTTGCTTCTACCAAGGCACTTAGTTCAATCTGATCATTTCCTTCCAGACGGTAGAGTGCCTCATCTAAGCCTTCGCGAGATAGGAGTGGTTCTAACTTTTGGCGCAAATGAAAAATCGGCAGATAATTTCCCGTACCCAGTTTTTGATCTAAATCTCGAATCGTCTGCAAAATCTGTTCGTCAGTTGGTTTGCTCATCGGTGCAGTTGCTGATGGCGTCGGCTGAGGCTGTTGATGTTCATCCATTTGGACGCGCAGAGATTTCCGCAAAAAGCGTAGGTAATTGTTCAGCATATCCAAGCTAAGAACAGGTTGAGAGCCTTTGGAAGTGTATTCATCCCCCAAGTACTCTTGTCCTCGTTCAGAAAGCCAGACTTCTTTGACTTTAGTCTCTAGCTCAATCAGTCCCCTGTCTGCCAAGCGCTGAATAATTTCCCCTCGTTCCGCAGCCGGAACCCCCGTCTTCCCAGGACTAATCTTTTCCTTTTCACTAGCCCGAAGCACTTTGAGTTCTTTGTCTGTCACTGGCACCTCAGTTGCGTCTGACTTGAGCAGTGCTTTACCTGGAGAAGCAATTTTGAGTTTGGTCACTTCGTAGGAGCACTCTACTAACTCGCGAGTAAGCAGTTTGCGACAAATCCGCTCTCGTTCAGTGGCGGACGTTTTAGAATTTGGCGTAATCTTCGACAAGGGTGCCCGGTAATTGGCAAAACCCAGTAACTTCAACAAAAATTTCAGTTCACTCGTTTCCATTTGCCTACCCTCACCTAATTCGCGACGACAACTTAAAAGCCACAGGAGTTCCCAACACTCAACCTGTCGTTATTGTTACGACAAATTGCAAAAAATGACCTCCGAGAATCTACGGAAGTTTACCGTTGCACTCGCCGCAACTTATAAACACCTGCCCTTGCTACCCTAGCAAAATTTATTTCAATGTCACAAAAAACAGGGGAGCGCCCACCTCTTGAACAATCCCCGCATCAATTTGCTCTGAACTAAAAGCACAAGCAGTTGGTGCTCGTAAAGCAGTCAGCTCAATCTTCTCAAGCTGTTCTAGGCGGTAGAGTGACTCATCTAATTCTTCCCTCGATAACAGTGGATGTAATTTCTCACGCAAGTGACAAATTGGTAGACCGTTATCCGTTACTAATTGGCGCTCTAATTCCTCAATTGTGAGTAAAATCTTATCGTCGCTGAGAGTCTTTGTCTCCATAGACTGTGCTGGCAGAACCTCTTGGAAGGATTTCCGCAAAAACTGGATATAATGACTCAGTAACTCTGGACTGAGAACAGAACAGCTTTCGCTAGGGTTGTACTGATATTGCAGATACTCTTTCCCTCGTTCTGATAACCAGACCTCTTGAATTTTTTTGTGTTTTGGTTTTACCTCAATCAAGCCTCGCTCTGCCAAGCTTTGGATGGCTACTTGTCGTTCTTCAGCGGGAATGCCCGTTTCTTTTGCACTTATCCTACCCTTGGCGCTTGCTCGAAGCACCTTGCGTTCCTGCGTTGTCAGGGGTAAGAAGCCATCAGAGTCCTGCTTCAGAAGGAATTTGCCGGGAGGGGCAATCTTAAACTTGCTAATTTTATAGGAACACACCAGAAATCCGCGATCGCACAGCTTACCGCAAATCTCCTCTCGCTCAGCCTCTGAAATTGTAGGATTAAGCTCGATTTTAGATAAGGGTGCCCTATAATCTTCAAACGTCAATAACTTCAAAAGAAACTTCAGCTCAACCGTCTCCATATAACCCCCTTGCCTTATAAAATTTTGGATGCAGTGATTTTAAAATCTTCTTCAGATGGTCATTTATAAAATTCAATAGTTAAAGGACTTAACCCCAGAAAAACGCTATCCTAAAGCCATAAAAATCCCTTTTAAGCCCAGGAATTTAGGCTTTTTAAAAAAATCACCTCTCTCGCCATCGACTTACCAATAAGGTTAGGCGCTGACTTGTAATCCGAAACTACTGGATGGCTCCAATTACCAGACTCTATCTAATATCTAATTCTTACCAAAATATATAAAATAGCTTCTGATAAACTACAGATTTCTGTTCCTCCAAAAGGAGGATGACTAATTCAGCTCGTTTGGAATATTTCTAACAAACCGCTTCTCGCATCGGTTCTGAATAGTCGCTCATGAACTGCGCACACCAGAACGCATGAAAATCTCTAACCTTTAACCTTTAACCTTTAACCTTTAACCTTTAACCTTTAACCTTTAACCTTTAACCTTTAACCTTTAACCTTCCAACCTGCAACTAATTTTCAAGTCAGGTAGGCACAAATAAGTGAAGGTATGTGAATAAATATTAAGAACTCAAAACCCTCTTCCCTTCTGCCTTCTGCTCTCTGCCCTCTGCCTTGTCTCAACGACAAATATTAATGCCTACCTACTGACTGATAGAGAAAACTTTGACCCGTTGAATTTGGCGCTGCTACGTCCCTATGAGGAGCGATATTGTGCTAAGTTCACTGAGATTGATGCAGCCTGTTTTTTAGCTTGGAGGTGTTCCCGGAAATTCAACAGCGGTATCCGGAGGCCATGCTGGAAGTTGTAGGAGGGAATCCAGTGCCGGAAGTTTTGGAGTCAACCGAGTATGTGTACGTCGTTAGCCGCCTCTTTGAAAATCGCCAATTGCGAAAACAACTTTCAGAGAAGGCGCGATCGCTGATGGAACAAAAATATACTTGGGAACGTGCTGGTAAACTCTATGAACAGGTGTTATCCGGGCATCAGGATTAGGGAATAGGAGCCGGAGATTAAAAATAGCGATGAAAACACCTCAAGATTCACCACAGCGCCAACCATCCGTCAGAAACACGCGACGGGTCAAGAAACCTTTGGACAAACCAGTCGGGACGGGTTCAGGGGGTTCTAGTCAGTCACTGGTTCGCCGTCAGTCGATGGCGAACTCACCCCACCAAGTTCAGCCGCCACCCTTGAAGCAAAAAGCAAGATTGAAAGGTTGTCTAGTTAGCTTAGGCGCACTCGCTATTTTAGTGGCTTCAGGCGCTGTGGTTGTTGGGGGCATTTGGCTAGCCATACTGCTGATGGTCAACCCCAATGCGGTGGTTTGGCTCAATCGATATTTACCACAGTGGACTCGTATTTCTGTTTCTGACTCTTCACCGCCAAAAACCCTTGAGACGATTCAGAGTGAGGTTCGCAAAAGTGGACTGATTCCAGGAGAAGCGCTATTCCTCTCTAAAAATGGCATCGATGACGGTTCGACAGCGCTGTTGATGCCCATCTCGAAATCTCCGCCAGCTTGCCAACTCGATTGTGAGCAGATTGTTCAACTGAGAGTGTATCAGCCCACGAAGCCGGGATATTATGAACTGGCGACTCAGCTTGAGATTGTAGGCCCTGAAGAGTATTTCGTCCTTTCTTCCCTACT
>Ga0310810_10009090_pt1 | contig 11482 bp, 7 predicted proteins | sample NCmetagenome_FD_207641 | JGI IMG/M metagenome (GOLD analysis project Ga0310810, IMG submission 207641) | Soil microbial communities from experimental microcosm in Duke University, North Carolina, United States - NC | ecosystem: Engineered > Artificial ecosystem > Soil microcosm > Unclassified ... | reverse complement strand
CTCGCGGGCAGCCCGCGGTGCGCGACGTGTCGCTCGCGATCGAGGACGGCGAGCTGATGGTGCTGGTCGGCCCCTCGGGCAGCGGCAAGAGCACGCTGCTCCGGCTGATCGCCGGCCTCGAGCAGCCGACCGCCGGCCGGGTGCGGATCGGAGGGCACGACGTGACCGGCCTTCCGCCGCAGGCCCGCGATCTCGCGATGGTCTTCCAGAGCTACGCCCTTTACCCGCACATGACGGTGCGCGAGAACCTGTCGTTCGGCCTGCGCGTACGCGGCGTCGCGGCGGGCGACATCGCCGGCCGCGTCGCGAAGATCGCCGACCTGCTCGGCCTGGCGGCGCTGCTCGATCGGCGGCCGTCGCAGCTGTCGGGCGGCCAGCGTCAGCGCGTCGCGCTCGGGCGCGCGATCGTCCGCGAGCCGCAGGCGTTCCTGTTCGACGAGCCGCTGTCGAACCTCGACCCCTCGCTGCGGCTCGACACGCGGGCCCAGCTCTCCTCGCTGCATCGGCGCCTGCGCGCGACCATGGTGTACGTGACCCACGACCAGGAAGAAGCGATGACGCTCGGCACGCGCATCGCCGTGATGCGCGACGGCGCGCTGGTGCAGGTCGATGCACCCATGGCCGTGTACGACCGTCCGAGCGACACCTTCGTGGCGCGGTTCGTGGGATCGCCGTCGATGAACCTTCTCGACCCCTCCGAGGTGCCCGCGGCCGGAACGCTGGCGCCGCCGCCCGGCGCCATCGTCGGCATCCGCCCGCAGGACCTCGTCCTCGTGGCGGCGGACGCCGCCGAGGCGGATGCACGGGGCCGCGTCGAAACAGTGGAGCCGCTCGGCAGTACGACGATCGTGCACATCGTCCTGAATGGCGCGGATCGTTCCGTGGTGAAGGCGGTGGTGCCCGGCGACGTTCGCACGGCCGTGGATGACACGGTGGGCGTGCGTTTCCGCCGCGATCGTCTTCACTTCTTCGATCGCGCGAGCGGACGGCGGTCCCTTTGACGGGCCCGATGAGAATCGTCCCTTATCGCATCAGGAACGACCGCTAGTCGCACGACGGACGGACGACGCGGAGGGAGTTCGGTTGGAGCTCGCCACCTGTCAGCCTTCCCGTCGCCGCGACGCGCTGCCCGACATGCTTCCGCAGCGCCAGCGCGGCCTCCGGGTCGACGATCGACACCGGCGCGGCCCGCTTCTTCAGGAAGCCCGATCGCCAGCTGCGCGCTTTCGCCACGCCGGCGCCGTCGGTGTCGGTGAGCCGGAACTGATCCTGGTCGACGCTGATTTCGAGGCAGCCGGTGATCGTGACAGGCGCGTCTGCCGCGCTGGCGGCAGCCGGCGCTGGTGCCGGCGCGGCCATCGCTGTTTCTGCCGTGGCGGGTTTCGGCGCCTCTGCCTCGACGATGGCGGTCGCCGGGAGGCTCTTTGCCGCGAGCACCGGCGCCGCGTTCTCTACCGGACGCGCTTTCGGCTTCGCCGGCACTGCCGCCTTGCGCGCGTCGGCCGTCGATGGGTGGACGGCGACCGCGTGTTCAACCGGAGGAGCGTCCGGTGGCGCGGGCGGGGGCGCCACGGGCTCGGCGCCCACGAGACCAGCGGCTGCCGGACGCACCTGCGGCTGAGCGGAGGTGTTGGCGGCGGCCGGCACAGGTGCCGGGCCACGGGGCATGAGCGCGAGCGCGGCGACGCCCACGACCGTCAGGGCCGCCATGGCCATCGTCCACGAATCTCTCGGCCGGACCGGATCGGTCGGCGACAGTGACGCTCGCGGGATGGAGCGCGTGTCTGGCGTCGGCGCCGGTGGCGCGGCCGTGTCGGGCGGAGCCGTCCTCGGCGCGCTCTTCGTCCGCCCGCGCTTCTTTGGCGCCTTGCCCGGCGCCACCGTCTTCCCGTCCAGATCCGCCGAGACTTCAACCGTCCAGCGCAGGCGCCGGCCCGCCCGGAGCGAAGGGATCCTGATTGCGCGTTTTGACATAGCGTCCCGCCCCTGAAGGACGGGGCAATTCATGTGCCGCGGAAGTTCGGGGGAACGTCGCGCGGTTGGGGCGCGCGCCGCCACAAAACGGTCAGGCGAGTTTCAACGCGGTCCGTGGCCGGGCGTCCAGCGGGTGGCGGCGCTCAGGCGGCTTGCGCGCGATTGCACGGCATGAAGCGGTGCTACTTCAGCTTGTAGAGCGCGCGCGCGTTGTCGCGCATCACCATGTGCGCGAGCTCCAGGGCGCGCTCGCGCGTGACGTCGTGGTCGCGCAGCATCGCGGTGAGGGCGAGGCCGAGCGCCTCACGGCCGGTCTTCGCCGCGATCAGCCCCGCTTCCTCCCAGCCGAGCTCTTTCGAGCCGGGGTACGCGTCGGTCGCGAACAGCACCTTTTCCGGCACGTACTCGAGCCACTTGCGCAGGACCTCCGACACGCTGTGCGCGGAGGTGAACGAGACCTGCTCGGAGAAATCGACGTACGCGTTCGGCTTGGTGAGGAGCGGCGTCATCTCGTTGGTGAACGGCCAGCCGCCGTGCACCATCACGAAGTTCACGTTCCGGAGCGACGGGTCGTCGAGCAGCGGCTCGAGGAGCAGCGGGTTCGCGCCGGCCGTGTTGAAGTAGCCGCCGCCCCCGTGCGCCACGTGGATCTGGATCGCCAGGCCGAGCCGCCCGCACTCGGCCGCGATGACGCGGAAGATGTAGTCCTGCAGCGCCTTGTAATCGGCGGAGCGGCCCGCATACGCGGCTTCGGCCGCGGCGAGCGTCGGGTTGCCGATGTCGAGCGGCCGCAGGTAAGCCAGCTCGTATTTCTCGCCGACCGCGCCTCCGGCCTTGTGCCGCGCGATCGTCGGCCGCACGACCTTGTCCAGGTACTCGGCGAGCGTCGCCGGGCGGCCCGTGACGCCGCTCTCCTTGTCGTAACGCTTCAGCAGCTTGTCTTCGAGCGCGAAGAACGCTTTCTGATCCGAGTTGCGGATGAGCGGCGCGTTGTCGAGGGGAAAGAGCAGCGCATCGGCGAACGGCACCCAGATGAACCGCGAGGAGGGCAGCCCGGGACCCATGGCCACGCGATTGGCGACCATCACGTCGATCCCCATCCGATCGAGCACCCACGGCGCGTAGTCGGACGGGTGGGCGCTCATCGCCGCGGCCTTGTCGCCGCCGAACAGCTCGCGATCGGCGTCCACGACGCCGGGCGAGGTCGGCCGCTGCTTGACCGGGTCGGACTGCGGGTCGAGGTGGTCGACCGGCAGGGCGTCGAAGTCGTCGTCCGGCGCTTCGCCTGCCGCCGTCGGCCGCACCGGGTGCGCATGGTTGTCGACGGCCTTGATCCGCGCGATCTCGTCGGCAATCTGCCGATCGATCGGAGAGGCGTCGGCCGGGCCGGAGGCCTCGCGAGGGGCCGAGCACGCGGCGGCGGCCGCGATCGCGAGCGAAAGAAGCAGGCGTCTCATCTGATCCGTCCTGTCGAAGGCGTGGGAGATTCCGACGGCGTGATGATACGTTGACCGGGCCGAGGTCCGTATGTTAAACGTCCGCGACTTCACGGCGGCGGCGGCTCCGTGGCCCCGCCGGCCCGCGCGGCGACGAAGGAGGAGCTATGGGATCGCGGGGTATCGGTCGGACGGCGGCCGCGCTCGGTCTCGCGGGAACCTTCCTGATCTCGGTGGGCCTGGCCGCCCGGCGCCAGGCGCCGGCCGCCTCGGTCGCCGTCGACAAGGACGACATCGGCGGCGTCGTGACCGGCGCCGCGGGCCCCGAGGCGGGCGTGTGGGTGATTGCCGAAACCCGCAGCCTCCCCACGCGGCTCATCAAGATCGTCGTCACCGACGATCGCGGGCGCTACCTCGTTCCGGATCTGCCGCCGGCCGAGTACGACCTCTGGGTGCGCGGCTACGGCCTCGTCGATTCGCCGAAGACGAAAGCCAGCCCCGGCAGGACGCTCGATCTCAAAGCGGTGCCGGCGCCCGACAAGAAGGCCGCCGCCCAGTACTATCCCGCGCTCTCCTGGTTCGCGCTGCTGCAGGTGCCGCCGCCGAGCGACTTCCCGGGTACCGGTGAGCAGGGAAACGGCATCTCGCCGAACATTCACAGCCAGGGCGAGTGGATTCGGCAGGTCGTGAACACGGACGGCTGCACGGGCTGCCACCAGATGGGCGGCGCCGCCACGCGGACCATCCCCGAATCGATTCGCAAGTCGTCGGACGATTCGAAGATCGCGTGGGACCGCCGGATCCAGGCGGGGCAGGCGGGCGGCGGGATGAGCGCCCGCTTCACGCAGGTCGGCCGCCAGCGCGCACTCGCGATGTACGCGAACTGGACCGATCGCATCGCCAGCGGCGAACTGCCCGTGGCCGCGCCGGAACGGCCGAAAGGCCGCGAGCGCAACGTCGTGATCACCATGTGGGACTGGGCCGATCCCAAGGTGTACATGCACGACGAGATCGCCAGCGACAAGCGCAACCCGACCGTCAACGCGAACGGACCGGTTTACGGCGCCCTCGAAGAGAGCGGCGACTACCTCGCCGTCGTCGATCCGCGCGCGAACGCGTCGAGCCGGGTCAAGCTGGCGCCGCGCGATCCGGAGACGCCGACCTCCGCCGATCAGCCGCCGGCGGCGCCGTCGCCGTACTGGGGCGACGAGGCGATCTGGAACAGCCAGACCACGGTGCACAGCTTCGCGATGGACAAGGAAGGCCGCGTGTGGGCGGCCGCGCGCATCCGCAAGCCGGCGACGCCGGCGTGGTGCCGTGCCGGCTCCGAGCATCCGTCGGCGAAGGCATTTCCGATCGCGCAGAGCGCGCGCGGCCTCGAGATGTACGACCCGAAGACCGGCAAGGTCACACCGATCGACACCTGTTTCAGCTGGGGCCACGTGAACATCGACGATCGCGACGTGCTCTGGTCCTCGTTCGGCCCCGCGGGAGTCGAGGGCTGGTTCGACGTCAAGGTGTGGGATCGCACGCACGACGAACAGCAGGCGCAGGGCTGGAGCGCGTTCGTGCTCGATCACAACGGCAACGGCAAGCGCGACGCGTACACGGAGCCGAACCAGCCTGCCGATCCGGCGAAAGATCGCCGGATCAGCGTCCAGTTCTACGGCGACTCGCCGGCGCCAGACGGCTCGGTCTGGGGATCGGTGCAGGGGATGCCCGGCGCGCTCGCGCGGTTCGTGCCCGGCAGCCATCCGCCCGACACCGCGCTCGCGGAGTACTACGAGGTGCCGTGGAAGAATCCCGCCGCGAAGGCCCAGGGCTTCGCGCCGCGCGGCATGGACGTCGACAGCAAGGGCGTCGTCTGGACAGTACTGTCGAGCGGCCAGCTCGCCAGTTTCGACCGGACGAAGTGCAAGGGTCCGCTCAATGGTCCCGCCGCGACCGGACAGCACTGCCCCGAGGGATGGACGCTCTATCCGCTGCCGGGCCCGAACTACAAGGGCGCGGTGGAGAACGCCAGCGCCGATTCGGCCTACTACGATTTCGTCGATCGCTTCGACATGCTCGGGGTGGGCAAGGACGTCCCGCTGGCGACCGGCAACCTGTCGGAAGGGCTGCTCGCGCTCGTCGGCGGCCAGTTTCTGCTCTTCCGCGTTCCGTACCCGATGGGGTTCTACGCGAAGGGGATGGACGGGCGAATCGACGATCCGAATGCGGGATGGAAAGGCCGCGGCATCTACACGACGTACGCGACGCGCGCCCCGTTCCACGCCGAAGGAGGCAAGGGGACGACGAGCCGCCTGGTGAAATTCCAGGTGCGGCCCGATCCGCTGGCGCGTTGACGGATGATGAACGCTGGTTTCAGGGATGCGGCTTCGCCAGCGATCGCACGTAGTTGACGACGTTCCAGATGTCGTCGTCGGTCAGCTTGTCCTTGAACGGCACCATGTTGAAGTCGGGCGCGACGCCGTTCCGGATGTTCGAGAAGATCTCGCCGTCGGCCGACCCGTGATCCCACTGATCGTCCACCAGGCTCGGCGCGGCCGGAATCAGATCGTTGCCGGGCCCTCCCTCGCCGCTCGTGCCGTGGCACGAGGCGCACTGCTTCCGGTACGCGCTCCGGCCGGCCGCAATTGATTCCGGTGTGGCGGCGATCGGGTTTCTGAGCGGTGCCGGCCCCGCCTGGCCCGCGGCCGCGGAACCGCCGCACGCAAGCCCTGCGGCCAGGATGAATATCCGGCTGCGACGTGAGAGCATGAGGTTCGCTTCGCCCGGCCGATTCTATCCTGAGTAACGATCGACGCGCGCGATCGGCCGCGATTTCCACATGGCCACCCGCTGGGACTCCGAACCACAACCCGTCGGCGAGAGCGTCTGGCGGTTTCCGCCGTCGGACGACTGGCCCGATACGGACCTGCTCGCCGTCGGCGGCGGCCTCGAGCCGGCGACGATCATCCATGCCTACCGCCACGGGATCTTCCCGATGATCGTCGAGATGCCGGAGCCGCGGCTCGGGTGGTGGTCGCCCGATCCGCGCGGGATCCTGCCGCTCGACGGCCTTCGCGTGACGCGATCCCTGAAGCAGAGCGCCAGGCGGTTCGAGATCCGCGTCGACACCTGTTTCGGGGAGGTCATCCGGCGGTGCGCCGATCCGACGCGCGAGAGCGGCTGGATCACGCCGGCGTTCATCGACGCGTACACCCGTCTCCACGATCTCGGATGGGCGCACAGCGTGGAGGCGTTCGACCGTGCCGGCGCGCTGGCCGGCGGCCTCTACGGCGTCCGCGTCGGCGGGCTGTTCGCCGGGGAATCGATGTTCCACCTGCAGCGCGACGCGTCCAAGGTCGCGCTCATCGCGCTCGTCGAGATGATGCGCCGCACGGGCATGACGCTGCTCGACGTGCAGTGGCGGACGGAGCACCTCGGGTCGCTCGGCGCGATCGACGTGAGCCGCGCGGAGTACCTGCGCCTGCTGGCCGCGGCGCTGGCTACTTCAGCCCCTCGATGACGAACAGTTCTCCCAGCAGACGGCCGTAGCCGTAGACATAGTGGTCGCCATCGGGCGTGAACCACAGTCCGCCGGCGAAGCTGATCCCGTCCGGATCGCTCGGCGTCAGGCTGGTCACGGCGGTGCGGCGGCCGGTGTCGATGCTGATCCGCTCGACATTGAGCGGGATCGATTCCCTCGTGACGAGCAGGGCGCGCGAATCGGCCGTCCAGCCGGCGATCGAGTCGTCCTCGGAGAGACCGATATCCTTGAGCGGCCCACCCCCGAGCGGAAACAGCCGCCGCGTGTTGTCGCTCGCCTGCTTCACGAACAGCCACTTGCCGTCCGGCGACACGATCGATCCGGTGAGGCCTTCCGGCGTGATCGAAGTCGGCCGGCCGCCGGCCAGACTCATGACCCATGCGCGTTCGGCATGCCCTTTTTCCTCTCCGACCATCACGAGCCGCCCGTCCGGCAGCCAGCGCACGGCGGTGATTTTCTGGACGGGGGCGACATCCGGAACACGGACCTGACCCGCGCCGGTCGGCAGCAACTGCAGCGCGTTCGTGTCGTTCGTGAACGCGGCCACCCATTTCCGATCCGGCGAGATCGCGCCGGTGGAACCGTCGGCCAGCCGGATGGCGGGTGACCCGTCCGTCGGCCTGACGTACACGCCGTAGTGCTCGCCTGCCCCTTCGCCGCCCTCGGTGAACGCAATCATCTTCGTATCCGGCGACAGCGTGACGGCCGTCGACCAGTCGAACCACGAGAGTTTTCGCTCGAACTTTTGCGAGATCGATCCGAACAGGATCTCGGACCGCATCGTCGTTCCCGTCAGCAACACGCGGCCGTCGGCGGCGATGTCTTCGAGCGTCAGGCGCTGCGGTGCGCGATAGACGAGGCGCTCGGCGCCCGCGGTTGTGGCGGCCCAGAGCGCCCGCAGGCCGCCGGACTTCGTCGCGGTGAACCACACTTCGCGCCCGCCCGGAGCCCACGCCAGCCCCTGGATGCTCAACCAGCCGGGGGAGAGCGTGCGAAGCTGCCGGTTGCCGTCGACGATCACGACATCGCCCTCGTCGCCGCCGAGTGGATGCGTGATGAACGCGACGCCTTTCCCATCGGGCGCGATGCGGGGATTGCTGAGCCAGTACGGCGCCGAGTACAACACCGTGCCGATCGGATACTCGACCTGAAAAGTCGAACGGTCCTTGCGGACGACGGCGAGCCGGCTCCCATCGGGGCTGAAGTCCGCATCGAACACGCCTTCGAGCATCTCGCGCGCCGCGCCGCCCGCCACCGACGCACGGGCGAGCGTGCCCGTCAGCGCAAAGTCATTGCCCTGACGCGTCCGAAGGGCGATGGCCATCTCTCCTGCCGGCGAGACAGCGAGGAGGTCGGCCGCGGGCAGGCTGATCGCGCTCGACTCCGCGCTGCCCTGGCGTGCGGAAAACAGCTCGACGGGCTGGCCCTGCCAGGCTGCGGCGTAGACCACGGTTCCGGGATCGGGCGTGAATCGCGCGCCGCGCACAGTACCGGATCGAAATGTGAGCTGCCTGATCGTCGGTTGCGGCGAGGAGTGGGGCGCGCGCGCGCGGCCGGCCGCGAAAGCGGCGGCGCCCACGATCAAAGCCGTTACCGCACCGGCCGCGGCCGAGAGGCGGAGCGATCGGTGCCGCGTCGGAGGTCCCGCGGCCGCCGCCATCTGTCCCGACGCCGCGCCGGTGTTCGACAGGGCGTCGAGCGCGAACGTCACGTCGCGCGCCGACTGGAAGCGCTCGTCGCGATCCTTCTCCAGGCAGCGCCGGACGACGCGGTCGAGAACAGGCGAGGCGCCGGTCGCAGCCGCCGCGAGGTCGGGAGGATCCTCCTTGAGGATCGCGCTCATCGCCTCGACCGCCGTTTTTCCCGGGAACGCGCGAACGCCCGAGAACATCTCGTACATCACCGCGCCGAGGCTGAAGATGTCCGACCGTGGATCGACGGCTTCGCCGCGCAGCTGTTCGGGCGACATGTACCCGACCGTTCCCAGCACGATTCCGGGCGTCGTCCGGCCGTCCACCGTGAGCGCCACGGTTTCCGCGGCGGCGTTCGGCCCTCCGACGGCGCCCTCTGGATTGGTCAGCTTTGCCAGGCCGAAGTCGAGAATCTTCACGCGGCCGTCTCGGGTGACGAAGATGTTCTCGGGCTTCAGATCGCGGTGCACGATCCCCTTGTCGTGCGCCGCCGCCAGGCCGCGCGCCGTCTGGATGGCGTACTCCACCGCTTTGCGCGGCGGCAGCGCACCGCCGGCCAGCGCCTCGCGCAGCGTCCGGCCCTCGAGCAGTTCCGACACCACGTAGGGAATGCCGCGGTCGGAGCCGACGTCGTGCACGACTAGGATGTTGGGATGGTTGAGCCCGCCCGCCGACTGCGCCTCGAGCGTGAAGCGACGGAGCCGATCGCCGTCGTCCGCGGTCGACTCGGGCAGCACTTTGACCGCGACCTCGCGATTCAGCTTCGTGTCGCGCGCGCGGTAGACCTCGCCCATGCCGCCGGACCCGATCGAGGCCAGAATTTCATAGGGGCCGAGACGCGTGCCAGGGGCCAGGGACATCGGGACGCGCGATTCTACTGGCTGAGCTGGGACGATGCAATTTGATTCCCGGGAGCGCGGGATTACTGTGACTTGCTGAAGTCCATGTCGAGGCGGAACGGCCTGGTGGTCACGGTCGTGGTCACGTGCCGCTCGCCGAGCTCGGCGTTCCGGAACACGATCTCGCGCGTCCCGATCGCCACCCCCAGCCCTTCGATCGGCGTCTCGCCCACGCGCGTACCGTCGATCCAGACCTCCGCCGCGGGCGTCGAGGTCATCGTCGCCGGCGTGGTGGGCGGCACGATGGACGCCGCGGTGACCTCGCCCGATCGGATCACGACGTGCTGCGTGGTACGGAAGCCGAGCGTCTTGTTGACGATCTGCAGGTTGTGCGCGCCCGCCGCGAGCAGCGCATGGTTCTGCTCGTCCAGCGTGACGAGCCTGCCGCCGTCCGTGATCTGCACCTCGAACGGCGCGAAGAGCGCCACCCATCCCGTGAAGAGCGGCACGTCCAGTGTCGCCATCTCGTTCGCCTTGATCCGGACCGGCTGCTGGACGATCCCGCCGTCCTGCTCGAGGAGGACGGTATGCTCGCCCGGCTTCAGGTTCTCGACGAGAAGCGGCGTCACGCCGCGGTTCTGCCCGTCGAGAATCACCGGCACGCCCGACGGCTGCGAGCGAACGGTGAGACGGCCAGTCGTCGCCGCGGGCGGCGCGACGGGGTGCTCCTCGGCCTTCGGCGCCGCGGCCCTTCTTTCGGCCATGGCCGTCGTCACCGCGCCGACCTGGCGGACGATGAGGACGGCGACGACGAGCGCGGCGGCGGCGGCGAGGCCGGCGCCGGCGGTGCGGACGGCAATACGGCGGGCTGCGGGCGACAGCCGGAGCCGCCCCGCCAGCGCCGCGATCCGTGGACCCAGCCGCTTCATCGCGGCCCAGGCGGCCCGCGCCATCGCGGATCCGGCGCGCGCGGCGGCACGGGTACCCCGCGAGAGCGCGAGGAGCAGGGTGTGCAGGACACGCCAGACGCCGCGTCCGCTGGCGGCGAGAACGGCGGCAACGCGCGCGGCGATCGCAAGCGCGAGCGCCCACGTCCGTCGTGCCGCGGTGATCGCCGACGTGCGCAGACGCGTCATTCCGTGCGCCGCGGCACGCCCGATGGCGGGCAGCCTCGAGGGCCGCGGCGGCTTCGGCGTCCGGCGCTTTGGCGCCGGCGGTACCGGCATCACGTCCGCAACTGGCGACGCAACCGGCTCGATCGGCGGCGTCGCGGACGGCAGCGGCGCCGGATCGCTTTTCGTCTCGAGGATCGGTTCTGTCGACTCGACGACCGATGCGCTCGGCTCGACAATCGGTTCGCGCGTGATCGCGGGCGCAGGCTGCGGCGGTGCCGGCGTCTCGACGGCGTGCATTGCGGCGAGCGGCGGCGCGGCCGGCGCGGCTGGACGGACGTCCGCCGGCGGCAGCGGCTCTTCGCAAGGCGGCGGCGCAGCCTCGTCCGTTTTCGCCGGCGAGCCCGACACGATCGCACGCGCATCGTGCGATCGGAACCAATAGAACCATTGCGGCGCGCCCGGGGCGGACGCCGACGGCAGCGAGAGCGGCGAGGCGCCGCCCGGCTGCGCGGCGGACCATTCCTGGAGGCGCGCGACGAGCGCGTCTCGTTCTGTGGGGAACAGCGAGAGCGGAAAAATGACGAGATCGGGGACGCGCGAGCCAATGCGCTCGAACGCCTCCGATGTCAGCGAGGCCGTGATGATCTCGTGGCCGGCAAACTGGCGCGCCAGCGCGTCCGAGAGCTTATACATTCGCCCGACGGCGAGGACCAGCGCCACGTGGATCTCCAGGGAGCCAAAGGCAAATGGCGGGCCACCGCCTCAATCCTGCCTAACTCGAAGATTTCACAGGCGCTTGGTCGTTGCGAGCGATCTCACGATTTTGGCGCGGTCTGTTCCGTTGCGAATCACTCGCATGCGATTGTGAGGCCAGCGTCAGAACGTGCAATCCCGG
>Ga0310810_10009089_pt1 | contig 11482 bp, 11 predicted proteins | sample NCmetagenome_FD_207641 | JGI IMG/M metagenome (GOLD analysis project Ga0310810, IMG submission 207641) | Soil microbial communities from experimental microcosm in Duke University, North Carolina, United States - NC | ecosystem: Engineered > Artificial ecosystem > Soil microcosm > Unclassified ... | reverse complement strand
CGCACGAAGATACGTTGCGTCGACCGGGCAAAGCTCAGTACAACCCGGCCATGCGCCTTCGCTTCCTGCTTGCGCTCTGTCTGGTCCCGGCCTGCGGCGGGAGCTCGAACAACAACGCCGACGCCGGTCCGCCCGACGCGGGTCCGCTGACCAACATCGGGTTCACGCTGCCGACCAAGGCGACCCACGCGAACATGGAGATCTCCGACAAGAACTGGATGGATCTCGGGCTCGCGGACTGGTCGTGCCTCGGCACCGCGTCGACCGACGCGCCCATGCAGGCGGACATGACGCTGACCGGGCAGGTCGTCGACTTCATGAACATGTCGAACGGCGTGCCCAGCGCGATGGTCGACGCCTTCGACGACATCAACTACACGTCGCCGTTCAAGACGTTGACCGCCGACGGCTCCGGCAAGTTCACGATGACGATCCCGATGGGCAAGGAGCGCGTCGGCTTCAAGGTGCACGCCGACGGCTACATGGACACGTTCCTGCTCAACCAGTACTGGGATCCGACGATGACCGCCGAGTCGCTCAACATCGGCGACATCTCGCAGGGCCTCGCGACCGCGTTGCCCGCGTTCATCGACTTCGAGCGCCAGCCCGGCACCGGCGTGCTCGCCGGCGCGATGCGCGACTGCTCGAAGCACGAGGTCTCGAACGCGATCGCGACGGTGTCGTCGGTGTCGATGATGCCGACCCACCTGAAGGGCAACGTCAACGGCGTCGACATCATCGCGTCGTCGTTCTACTTCAGCGTCTCGACCGGCCTGCCCGCGAAGCACAAGGACAAGCAGGCGACCGATCCGGACGGCCTGTTCACGATCTTCAACCTGCCGCCGATCACGGGCACCGCGTACCTGCAGGTGTGGGGCTTCAAGACCGACGCCGACGTCGCCAAGGGCATGGACGGCCTGTCGCTGCTCGCCGAGCTGCCGTCGCCGGTGCTCGCCGACAACGTGATCACCGGTAGCATCGAGCCGCTGCGCACGAAGTGAGCGATCAGACTGCAGGACGACACGCCGCGTACGCGTTCGCGGCGGTCCTCGTCCTCGTCGCGGGGCTCGTCCGCATCGACTACGACGTCCCGCTCGTCGGCCACCTCGGCTCGGCGCTCGTCGCGGTCATCTTCTTGTACGCGCCGTCGGTGATCGCGTGGAAGCGTCATGAAGACGTCGCCGACTACGGCTTCCACGCGGCGCCGATCGGGAAGGGGCTCGCGTACAGCGCGGCCTCGCTCGCGATCATCACGCCGCTGTTCGTCGCCGGCTACTACCTCTTCTACGACGTCGTCTGCGGCACCAGCCTGCGCGATCTCGCGCCGGTCGGCGCGTGCGTGCGCGTGATGCACCGCCACTGGCCGCACCTCGGCCGCGACTTCGCCGAGTTCGTCGCCGTGCAGGCGATCGTGGTCGCGCTCCCCGAGGAGCTGTTCTTCCGCGGCTGCCTCTTGCAGCTGCTCGAGAAGCGGTTCCCGCCCAAGCGGCGCATCTTGGGCGGCGGCGTCGGCCTCGCGCTCGTGCTGTCGGCCGCCGCGTTCGCGCTCATCCACCTGCCGAAGGAAGGCGACCCGCGCGCGCTCGCGACCTTCTTCCCCGGCCTCTTGTTCGGGTGGATGCGGTCGGCGACGGGATCGATCCTCGCCTCGACCGTTGCACATGCGTACTCCAACATCCTCATCCGAGTGCTAGATCTGTCGCTGCTCCGATGATGCGCGCCGCGTTCTTCGATCTCGACAAGACCGTCTTGCGGATCGACACCGCGTTCAGCTGGGTGCGCTTCCTCTATCGGCGCGGCGAGGTCGACGCGACCTACCTCGGCAAGGCGGTCTGGTGGAGCGCGCTCTACAAGATGGCCGTGCTCGACATGGAGACGCTCGCGACCAAGCTCACCGCGACGATGAAGGGCCAGGCCGAGGCGGAGCTGATCGCGAAGACCGATCGCTGGCACCTGGAAGACGTCTTCCCGCACGTCGCGCCGCAGGCGCGCGTCGCGATGGCGCGTCACCGGCGCGAGGGCGATCTGATCGTGCTGCTCACCGGATCGACCCAGTACGCGGCCGAGGTGGTCGCGCGCGGGCTCGGCGTCGAGCACGTGCTGTGCTCGCGCCTCGAAGTGAAGGACGGTCTCTTCACCGGCAAGCTCTCGCAGATGTGCTTCAAGCACCACAAGGTGCCCATCGCCGAGCGCTTCGCCGCCGGGCACGACGTCGATCTCGACGCGAGCAGCTTCTACTCCGACAGCTACAACGATCTGCCGATGCTCTCGCGCGTCGGCACCGCGATCGCCGTGAACCCCGACGCACGCCTTGCACGTCACGCGCGCGCCCGCGGCTGGCGCATCGAGCGCTGGGGCTGAGCTCTTCGACTTCCGTCCTCCGACTTCCGTCCTCCGGTTCAGATCCGGGTCCGGAAGACGGAGGTCGGAGGACGGAGGTCGAATTCGATTGGATCGTCAGTCCAGATAAGTATTCTGTCCGCGTAGTCGTCGATGTCTCAAAACGACCCGCCCGTTCGCGGCCTGGCCGCGCTCCCCTCGGTGCAGCGGCTGATCGATCTCGCGCTCGACGAAGATCTCGGTCGCGGTGACGTCACGACCGCGTCGACGGTAGGCCGAGACGCCGCGCCGGCGACCGCGAACATGGTCGCGCGCGCGCCGCTCACCGTCTTCGGCCTCGACGTCGCCGCCGCCGTCTTCGCCAAGGTCGACGCGCGCGTGATCCTCGAGCGCAAGGCGCACGACGGGGATCGCGTGCAGAAGGGCGCGCTGCTGCTCGTCGCGCGCGGGCCGGCGGGCTCGCTGCTCGAGGCCGAGCGCACCGCGCTCAACTTCATGCAGCGGCTGTCGGGCGTCGCGACGATCGCGCGCCGCTTCGCCGATGCCGTCGCCGGCACCCACGCGAAGGTCGTCGACACGCGCAAGACGACGCCGGGCTTCCGCGTGCTCGAGAAGGCGGCGGTGCTCGCCGGCGGCTGCGCGAACCATCGCTTCGATCTCGGCAGCGGCGTGCTCATCAAGGACAACCACGTCGTCGCCTGCGGCGGCGTGCGGCCCGCGATCGAGCGCGCCCGCGCGCGCGCGCCGCACACGCTGCGCATCGAGTGCGAGGTCGACTCGATCGAGCAGCTGCGCGAGGCGATCGCCGCCAAGGCCGACGTCGTCCTGCTCGACAACATGACGCCGGCGCAGGTCGGCGAGTGCGTGAAGCTCGCGCACGCGGCCGGCGTGATCGTCGAGGTCTCGGGCGGCATCAACCTCGACACCGTGCGCGCCTACGCGGAAGCGGGCGCGGACCTCATCTCGGCGGGCGCGCTGACGCACAGCGCCCCCGCGGTCGACATCGCGCTCGACTTCGTGGGGGCGTCGTGAGCACACCGCGTTGGTTGGGTTGTCATCGCGTCGACCTCGAGCTGTGCGGGTCGACCAACGACGAGGCCGCACGCCTCGCCCGCGCCGGCGCGCCGGGCGGCACCGTCGTCACCGCCGCCGCGCAGACCGCGGGCCGCGGGCGCGCGGGCCGCACGTGGGAGTCGCCGCCGGGCGCGGGCTTGTACTTCTCGTGCGTCTTGCGCCTGCCGCTCGCGACCCGCGACGTCCCGGCGCTCACGCTCGCGGTCGGCGTCGCCGCGTGCGACGCGGCGCGCGCGTTCGGCGCGCCGTGCACGCTCAAGTGGCCCAACGATCTGATCGTCCGCGGCGCCAACGGCGACGGCGTGAAGAAGCTCGGCGGCATCTTGACCGAGACGACCAGCGCCGGTGGACGCGTCGACGCGGTGATCGTCGGCATCGGGATGAACTTGGCGAGCGATCACGATCCGTCCCTGCGCGCGACGTCGATCGCGGAACATGCCGCCGCGCCCGATCGCGAGCGCGTGATCGCGAAGCTGTGCGAAGAGCTCGAGCCGTGGATCGAGCGCTACGTCGCCGGCGGCGTCGCGGCGATCGCGGGCGCGTGGGAAGCGCGCGCGGATCTCGCGGCGCGCGTGCGCGCGACGATCCACGGCGCGACGATCACCGGGTGCGCGCGGGGCCTCGACGGCGACGGCGCGCTCCGCCTGATCGACGACGACGGCAAAGAGCATCGCGTCCTCGCCGGTGACGTGATCGACGTCGCAACCGACGTCGAGACCGCCTTGAATCTCGCCGCGGCCCGCGCGTCTGTCAGACTGTAGCCATGGAACCGCGCACGCGTTGGTGGATCATCGGCGGCCTCGCCGGGGCGGTGCTCGTCGCGGCGGTCGTCTTGATCATCGCGAACCGCGGCGGCGCCAAGGCCGACAACATCGAGGCCGCGCCGAAGCAGGGCACGACCGCCGCGCAACCGACCGAGCAGGTCGCGAGCGGGCAGGCGCCGCAGCTCGCCGGCAGCTCGGTCGGCGGTCACACGCTGCCCGCGCAAGACGATCGCAACCCGTCGCTCGACAGCGTCTCGGCGACCGGCACCGAGATCCACGATCACCGCGCGAACCCGGGCGACGTCTCCGATCGCGTCCCGACGATCCCGTCCGCGGACGGCAAGGCGGTCTTCGTCGGCCGCACCTTCGCCGGCGACGTCGGCGGCCTGGTCGCGCCGATCGCACGCGAGTGCGCCGCGAAGATCTCCGCGGACGCGCGCGGCCCCAAGCCCGTCATCCAGGTGCAGATGGTCGTCACGATCAAGGACGGCAAGATGTCGATCGACGACGTCGCGACCGACTTCCGCGACGTCACCGGCGATCAGAAGGACGTGAAGGACTGCGTGAAGTCCAAGGCGTCCTCGATCAGCATCGACGCAACCGGTCAGCCGGATGTCGATCATTACTCGATCACGATGCCGATGCGCATCGCGTCGTAATCAGCGTGCGACTGCTGTCGCAGCGCGGAGTCGCGCGATTGCCAGGTGGTGTCACGCCCTTGGGTGGCGTTGCGCGCACCGAGAAGTAGTATCTGGAAGCGCGTGCTTGTCCCGTTGCTGATCAGAACCGTCTTCCGTATAGTGCGTCGCCTTATGAACCCGGCACGCCGCGGTTTCAGACGTTTCGCCTCGGTGGCGGTGCTCCTCAGCGCAGCGTTGATCGTCGTTCCTGGCCTCTCTGGTTGCGATCAGATCTCGGCGCGCCGGCACATCCAGAAGGGGACCGGCCTCTACGAGGACGAGAAGTTCGAAGAGGCCGCGGCCGAGTTCGAAGAGGGCCTGAAGATCGAGCCCGGGCTCGCCGTCGGCCACTACAACGCGGGCCTCACCTACTACAAGCTGTTCCGCCCGGGCGTCGACACCGACGAGAACAAGGGCTACGCGGACAAGGCCGTCGAGCACTTCCAGGAGTGGATGAAGGCCAACCCGACCGACACGGACACCGCGGAGATGATCTCCGAGATCTGGGTCAACAACAAAGAGTACGAGAAGGCGCTCGCGTACTGGCAGGGCGAGCACGACGCGCACCCGAAGGATCCGAATCCGATCAAGCAGCTCGCCTCGATCAACTTCAAGGCCGGCCGCTTCGACGAGACGGTCAAGTGGTACATCAGCGAAGCCGAGGCCGAGCCCAAGAAGGAAGACCAGGTGCTCGCCTACCTCTCGGTCGGCCGCCTCGCGTTCCTCAAGCTCGGCGACACCACCAAGACCCTCGGCGAAGATCGTATCCATATCGCGGACCTCGGCATCGCCGCGCTGCAGAAGGCCGCCGACCTCGATCCGAAGAGCATCGAGGCGGAGAACATGCAGGGCGCGCTCTACAACTTCCGCGCGCTTGCGCACGGCGCCTACTGGGGCGGCGCCATCGATCGTTCGCTCGCGTTACACCATCAGAGCCGCGGGCGCGTTCTGAGGGAAGAGGCCAAGAAGGCCCAACAGGCTGCCCCCGCGCCCACTACTCCGGCACCGGGTCAGGCCGGGGGCTGAGCCTCGAAGGAGCTCACGATGTTCGAGAACTTCGAGCACGCAAAGACCGCGAAGCGCCGCACCTGGGTGACGGTGCTGCTCTCGATCTCCGTCGTCGTCCACGGCGCGCTGTTCGTCGCGCTGCTCATCCGGTCGTTCTGGGTGATCAAGCAGCTCGAGCCGCCCAAGCGCGAGACCACGGTCGCCGTCGCGCCGCCGCCGCCTCCTCCTCCGAAGGGCAACCCCGGTCACAAGATGCAGGACCAGCCCAAGGAGATCAAACCGAAGAAGCGGAAGGTCACCGAGACCGTCCAGCCGGTGAAGGTCGAGCCGAAGGTCGAGGATCCGAGCGACAGCGCGGACACCGACAACCCGAACGCCGACCCGAACGGTGAAGAGGGCGGCGTCGACAACGGCATCGTCGGTGGCGTCGTCACCAACGCGCCGCCTCCGCCCCCGCCGCCTCCGCCCCCACCGCCGGCCGCGCCGCAGATCGTCGCGCCGCAGGTGCTTCAGGGCAACCGCATCTCGGGCGATCCGCAGATCCAACCGGACGACGTGACCAAGACCGAGATCCAGCGCTCGGGCAAGACGCGCGTGATCGCGTCGGCGAAGCTGTGCCTCGACAAGGATGGCAACGTCACCGGTGTGAACCTCGTGAAGTCGTCGGGCTTCCCGACGTACGACGACAAGATCCGCCGGGAGATGAACGCCTGGCGCTATCGCCCGTACACGGTCAACGGCGCGCCCGTCGCCGTGTGCACGGCGATCACCTTCATCTATCAGCAGCGATAACAGCTAGCAGGCAACAAGCGAGGAACGGACCATGGAGTTCAACATCGGAGACATCTGGAGCAGCATGAGCATCCCCGTGAAGGGGACGCTGATCTTCATGCTCGCGATGTCGGTCTTCTCTCTCTACGTCGTGATCGAGCGCTACATCACGTATCGCCAAGGCATGACGCAGTCCATGAGCTACGTCCTCGCGCTCCGCGATTACCTCGCCAAGCGCAAGATCGACGACGCGCTCCGCGCCGCACAGCTGCACGGCAAGAGCCCGGTCGCGCGCGTCGTCGAGAGCGGCCTGAAGGCGCTCAAGCAGGGCAAGGAAGCGCTCCACACCGAGGGTCCGGACGACGTCGGCGACTTCGATCTCGTCGACTCCGTCAATCGAGCGCTCGATCGTGTGAAAGAACGAGAGACGTCGAGCTTGCGCAAGGGCCTCGGCGGCCTCGCCTCGGTCGCGTCGGTCACGCCGTTCATCGGCCTCTTCGGCACGGTGCTCGGCATCATCAACGCCTTCGACCTCTTGAAGCACGGCGGCACGATCGAGACGATCGGCCCCGCCATCGCCGAAGCGCTCTACTCGACCGCGCTCGGCCTCATCGTCGCGATCTTCGCGGCGCTCTTCTTCAACTACTACACGACCCGCGTCGAGAGCATGGTCGTCGACATGAACGACGTCTCGTCGGAGTTCGTCGACTTCGTGCTGCGAGAGGGCCGGAGCTGATCCATGGCTTCCGGCGGCGAGCAACAAGCCCCGTTTCCGAAGAAGAAACATCGGGGGCACAAGCACGGGGTCGGCAAGAAGCCGCAGCTCGATGCCGTGCGCAACGAGATCAACATCACGCCGCTCGTCGACGTCGTCCTCGTGCTCCTGATCATCTTCATGGTCGTCACGCCGCTGATGGCGCGCGGTCAGGAAGTCCCGCTGCCCAAGACGCGCTTCCACTCGCAGAAGAAGGACGCCCACCAGCCGGTGGTCGCCATCGACCGCGACGGGAACATCTACTACGACAAGCAGAAGCTCGGGCCCATCAACGATGGCAGCCTCGAGAAGCTGAAGACCAACGTCGAGCGCGCGTGGGAGACCCGCCCTGACACCGCCGGCCGCATCTACGTGAAGGCGGCCGACGACGTCGACTACGGGCGCGTCTACAAGCTCTTGATCACGATCAACGAGGATCTCGGCGTCTCCGAGATCGATCTCGCCACTCAGGACGCGGACAGGAAGTAGGAGCGCGCCATGGGCATCTCAGCTGGATCAAAGTCCGGTGCAGCGCGCAGCGAGATCAACGTCACGCCGCTCGTCGACATCGTGCTCGTGCTCCTCATCATCTTCTTGGTGACGATGCCGATCATGATGAAGCAGGTGACCCTCGAGGTCCCGCGCAAGGCGGACCTCGAGCACGAGGATGTCACCACCCTCGGCAAGCAGATCTCGATCCTGCTCAAGGCGACCGGCGACGTCGTCATCTCCGACGGTCAGAAGGAGCAGACGATCCACGCGGTCGACCTCGCGACCACGCTCCGGCCGATGCTGGACGAGATGAAGAACGAGAAGCTCGTCTTCGTCGACTACTGCAACCCGGTGCGCTGGAAGGAAGTCGTCTCGACGATGGACCAGATCCGGTCGATCGCGAACGACAAGGACCACGACGAGGTCAAGGTCGCGCTGAAGATGCGCGACAAGGACCCGCAGGGCAATCCGATCATCAATCCCGATGACGGCTGCCCCAAGACCGCTGGCGACACCGCGGCCGGCCAGTAAGCGCGCCCTTCGGGCGCGCGGGCTTCAGGCCTCGGGCTTCGGGCCTCGGCCCTGAGGTCGCGGCGTTCCGGAACGAGGCCCGAAGCCCGAGGCCCGAGGCCCGACGTCGCAGGCCGCGAAGCGCACCTGCGACGTCACGCTGCGAATCGTGGTCGGCGCAGGCTGACCGCGTGTCACGCGGAGTGAGGGTTTGCTGACTATCAGCGGCCAACGCGCCGGTGATACAGCAACGCAATGGAGCGGCAGACCTTGGTACCTGAGCGGCGGCCCGGTGTAGGGCGCACGGGGGATCGGTGGGGATGTCTGGCCGGATGTGCTTGACAACTTTTGCCAACGAAGCGTAAACAGCGGCGACTTTTCGCGCAGGGGCGGTGGGCTTGCCGCACGCGCGAGCGACTCGAGGGGAGCCACGACATGTCCAGACTGAACTCGCTCGGTGCACTCACAGCAGGGGCGATGCTCGCGCTCGGCGCCTGCACGCCACCGCCGAGCGCGACGGATCTCAACCCCGCCGGCCCGCCGATGATCGAGCAGATCCTCATGAACGAGGAGTACACCGGCTCGGACGGCCAGATCCGCACGTTCATCGGGCCGCAGCTCGCGTACGGCCACAACGACGACAAGGCGTTCGACGGCGACGACGGCAAGGTCGTCACCGCGGTCGCGAGCCCGTCGGGGCAGTCGCTCCGCGTGGTCATGGACGAGCTCCTGGTCGGTAACTCGCTCGAGATGATCGAGTGCGACGGCCGGGTCAACAACAAGACGGGCCTCGCCGCGAACTACTCGAAGGTTCCGGTGGGCGCGACGCCCGACGACATCTCGAAGTGCGCGGGCACGCCGGATCTCATCCAGGCGCGCTGCACCGGCGATCGCGTCGTCTGCCTGAACGAGACCGGCGCACCTCAGAGTCGTGCGAGCGGCGGGTGCTTGGTCGACCCGAACCGTCCGATGGGGGTTCCTTGCGTCGCGCCCGGCGAGGCGACAGGCGTCAGGGACGCGCTCCCCGCGCCCGACGGCGACGGTGTTCCGGATACCGATCTCTTCATCGACGGTGCGGTCCGCATCATGTGCAAGGGCGTCGGTCCGAACCTCGTCGAGGCTCCGATCGACACGGGCACGAGCTTCTGGGAGCCCGCGGGTGATCAGCTCGTGCCCGCGCACGGCGGCGTCTCGGCGCTCGGTCCCGCGCTCGTGCTGCACCTGACGAAGGGTTTGCCCACCGGCACGACCTGCCACCTCGTCTTCGATCCGTCGGTCACCGACAAGGACGGCAACCCCGTGTGCGCGCCGCCCGACGGCAACGTGCACACCGATTGCCCGGGCGTCGGTGATACATCGCTCGCGACGTGGGGCGTCGCCGCGCTGCGGCTCGACAAGAACGGCAACACGCCGGACGTCGACGGCGCGACTGTCTTCCTCGGCCAAGTGCTGTCCGTGCAGTTCAACACGACGATGGACATCCAATCGCTGCAGGACAACATCACGATCACCCAGAACGGCCAGCCATGGCCGTTCACGGTGGTACAGGGCACCGGCTCCAGCTCGCTGAAGTACGAGCTGCGTCCGGTCAGCCCGGCCGCGCTCGTCGCCGGCGACACCTACGTGCTGACGATCGGCACGGGGGTCAAGGACTTCGGGGGGCAGCCGCTCACCGCGGCGATCGTCAAGACCTTCACGGTGCAGTGAGCGGGAGATGACCATGATCAAGAGACGCATCCTCGTTTCCGCTCTCACCGGCGCCGCCGGCGCGTTCGTCGCCTCGATCGCCACCACCCCCGCCGCCTACGCGCAGTCGACGACGACCGGCGCGATCCAGGGCATCGTCAAGGACAAGGCCACCGGCGAGCCGCTCCCCGGCGTCGCCGTCGTCGCGAACGGCGCGCAGGGCCAGGGCGCGCCGAGCGCGCTCACCGACGAGAACGGCTTCTACAAGATCGACGGCCTCACGCCGGGCCGCTACATCGTGAAGTACTTCTTCGCGACGGTCACCGTCACGCGCGACGACATCACCGTCGGCGTCAACAAGACGGTCCCGGTGTACATCGACATCGACACCGAGAACGCGGGCGAGAAGGTCGTCATCACCGGCTCCGCTCCGACGATCGATCCGACCTCGACCACGCAGGGCATCACGCTCGATCAGGAGTACACGAAGAACATCCCGGTCCCGGGCCGCACGTTCGAGTCCGCGCTCGGCGCGGCCGCCGGCTCGCAGGGCGACGGCGTTGGCGTGTCGTTCTCCGGCTCGAGCTCGCTCGAGAACCAGTACTTCGTCGACGGCATCAACACGACCGGCCTGACGCTCGGCACGGTCGGCTCGCCGGTGATCAACGACTTCATCCAGGAGATCGAGGTCATCACCGGCGGCTACGACGCCGAGTACGGCCGCGCCACCGGCGGCGTCGTCAACGTCGTCACCAAGAGCGGCACCAACGACATCAAGGGCTCGGTCTTCTCGTACATCACGCCGGGCGTGACCGTCGCCGGCGTCGAGCGCTCGCCGTCGCAGAGCACCGCGATCGAGGCGACCCGGAACCTCGCGTACAATTGGGACTTCGGCTTCGAGCTCGGCGGTCCGATCATCAAGGACAAGCTCTGGTACTACGTCGGCTTCGCGCCGACGCTGGTGAGCTACGACATCACGCGCCGGATCAACAGCCGCGTCGACTGTCACCACATCCAGCCGAACGGCGAGCTCGGACCGTGCGACCGCACGATGCAGGACGGCCAGGCCGACCGCGATCCGCACTCCGGCTTCTACCTCACCGAGCCCGTCGAGGAGACGATCATCCCCGACAAGACGACCGTCTATCAGGCGATCGGCAAGATCAACGGCGCGATCTCGCCCGAGCACCAGGGCCAGATCTCGTTCTTCGGTCAGCCCGGCACGCGCGACTTCCAGTTCGCGTACGGCCTGCCGCAGGCGAACAGCTACAAGGTCGAGTCGCTTACGACGGACCTCAGCGGCAAGTGGACGTCGAAGTTCAACGACAACAAGACGGAGATCGAAGCCGTCGTCGGCTGGCACCGCGACCACGTCACCTTCAACAACGCGGATTCGTCGTACG
>Ga0310810_10009088_pt1 | contig 11482 bp, 10 predicted proteins | sample NCmetagenome_FD_207641 | JGI IMG/M metagenome (GOLD analysis project Ga0310810, IMG submission 207641) | Soil microbial communities from experimental microcosm in Duke University, North Carolina, United States - NC | ecosystem: Engineered > Artificial ecosystem > Soil microcosm > Unclassified ... | reverse complement strand
ACGCAATACGACGTCACCGAGGAACCCGATCACCGCTACAACATTCAGCCGCGACAGACCGTCGTGGCTGGCAGCGGCGAAGCCGGCCGCCTGATTCCGCCGACCGACCATCACGTGATCGAAAATGCACGCCCCGACACACCATCGCTGACCCTGCACGTCTACGGCGGGGATCTCGAGGAGTGCCTGATCTTCGTGCCGGAGCCGGACGGCCGCTTCGTCTCGGAGCGGCGGCATCTGTCGTTCCACGATTGACCGCCGTGGAGATCGTCGACCTCAATTTCCAGGGCCGCGAGCGAGTCATCGCGGCCGCCGTGCTGACCGGACCTGACGGATTCGCGGTGATCGACCCCGGACCGACGACGTGCCTGCCGGCACTCGAAGCGGGCCTGGCGCGGCTCGGTGGCTCACTCGCCGACGTGCGGTCGGTCCTGCTCACGCACATCCACCTCGATCACGCCGGCGCGACGGGCACGATCCTTCGCCGCGTTCCGCATGCGACCGTTTCGGTCCACGAGCGCGGGGCGCCGCACATGATCGATCCCGCGAAACTGATTTCGAGCGCGACCAGGCTGTACGGCGACCAGATGGACACGCTCTGGGGCGCGTTCGAGCCGGCGCCTGCCGATCGGGTGGAGGTGCTGAGCGGGGGCGAGCAGCTGCAGGCGGGCGGCCGGACGCTGGAGGTGGCTTATACGCCGGGCCACGCGGTGCACCACGTGTCGTACTTCGATCGGGACGACCGGACGGCCTACATCGGCGACACCGGCGGCATCTGCATCGTTGGCGGTTACATGATTGCCGCGACGCCGCCTCCCGACGTGGATCTGCCGGCCTGGTACGGCAGCCTGGAGCGCATCGCCGCGTGGCAGCCGAGCGCCCTCCTGTTGACGCACTTCGGGCTCGTACCGGACGCCAGCGAGTACCTGCCGCGATATCGGGTGGTGCTGGACGCAATGGCCGAAATCGTCCGCCAATCGCTCTCCGATGGGGAGTCGGATCAGGAGCGAGTGGCATCCTTTGTCGCCCGCATGCGGACCGAGGCGCGGGGAGCTCTCTCGGAACGCGACGCGGCGGCGCTCGAAGCGGCAGCGCCGTTCGAGCAAGTCTGGGCTGGCCTGGCGCGCTATTGGCGCAAGCAGGCGCAGTGACCCCGGTCCTCTAGGAGGCCCGGCGGCGCATCGTGGCGGCGTCGCAGGCCTGGGCCGGCGGCGTCATGAATCGCAGCGCGTATCCGCCGGGCGTGCCGGTGGACGGCTTGCACGGCGCGACCTGCCAGACCGCCGACAGCACGCGTCCGTCGCGGAGCGGCTGCGGCAACTCCACCCACTCGCGCGCCGACTTCTCGACCTGCAGGTGCACCAGGCGATACAGCGGCAGCGACACGGCACTCTCGCATTCCACGACGACGCCGGTGTCGGTGAGGTCGCTGGCTTTGACAGAGGTGAAGCGCATGGCCCCATTCGCGTCTTTCCAGGTGAGCCGGGCGGGCAGGCTGGAGGAACGGGTGCTGGCGAGGCTGGCGACGGTGGCGTGGTTCATAACGACGGGCTCCAGGGTGAACGGCGCATTTCACGCGGGTGAAACAACGAACGATCCGACACCCCGGCTATTCCAAGTTCCACGCCGCCTTTGCGCGCAAGTCAGGATCGTGCGGCGTCAGGTTGCAAAGGGCCCTCCTGACGTATTCGAAGGTACTTTATGGACAGACTGTCTCGGCAGTGGCGAGGATACCTGGTATACAGAGCATGTCGAAATTGATTACTTCGTAACCAATTACGCAGGTCCTTCGAGACCGAGGCGACGGAGTTTGAGGTACAGGCCCCGCCGCGTGAGGCCGAGCGCGCGCGCGGTTTCCGAGATGTTCCCACGGTTACGGGACAACGACTCGCGAATCAGTTCGCGTTCGATGTCGTCGACAACCGACGCCAGCGTCTGTCCTCCGCGCAACGAGATCCGCGACGCGCCCGGCGTGTCGATGCGGGACGCGGGAGCGGCGGTTAGATCCGCAGAGAGGTGCTGCGGCCCGACCAGCCCTCCCGGCGAGGCCATCGCCACCGCGCGCTGAATCTCATTCCGCAGTTGACGGACGTTACCAGGCCACCAGTACTGCGCGAAGAGCTCGAGGACGTCGGAGCCAAGCTGCACGTCGGGCTTGCCGAGACGATCCGACGCTTCGCGCAGGAAGTAGGTGCTGAGGTGCGGGATCTCCTCGCGCCGTTGCCGGAGCGGCGGCACGTGGATGCGGATCACGCTGAGACGATAGTACAGATCTTCACGGAATTTCCCTTCGGCAACGCGCTGTTCGAGATCCGCGTTGGTTGCCGCCAGGACGCGGACGTCCACGCGCTGGGGACGCGTCTCGCCGACCGGCATGATCTCGCCCTGCTCGAGGAAGCGGAGCAGCTTCGGCTGCACGTCGAGCGGCAGATCGCCGACTTCGTCGAGGAAGAGCGTCCCGCCGGCCGCGGTCCGCACCAGGCCTGGTTGATCCGAGACCGCCCCCGTGAACGAACCGCGCCGGTGCCCGAACAGCTGGCTGTCGGCGAGCTCGCGCGTGGTCGTCGTGCAGTTGTAGGGGAGGAAGGTGGCGGCGCTCCGCGGCGAGCCGACGTGGATCGCGCGGGCGATCAGCTCCTTGCCTGTTCCGCTCTCGCCGGTGATCAGCACCGTGAGGTCGTTGCCCTGCAGCCGCTGGATTTGATCGACGACTTTGTGCATCGCGCCGCTGGCGCAGACGAATCCGGGAAGCAGCGGCTCGAGCGGACGCTCGGTGATGATCGGATCCGCCGGCGCGCCGCCGTGCTCGCGGGCGCCGCAGAGGTCGAAGCCCTGCCGGGCGACGGCGGCCATCATCCGGACCCGCCGCAGGACCGGATGGCCCGCCGGGCGCGACGAGGCGATCGCCACGGAGCGCGGGCCGTCCGTGTCGCGTCCGACCGGTTCCAGCAACAGGACGCCGGGCCCGTAGCTCGCGCCGGCTACCGCAAGGCGCGCGACACTGCGGGCTCCTTCCATGTCCGAGCCCGCAAACGATACGACCCGGACATCACCGCCCGGCAGCTGCACGAAGACCACGGTGATGTCAGCGCCCACGGCCTCGAGCATCGCGGTGGCCAGCTCGCGGGCGAGCAGATCGGGCAGCACCGCGGCGTCGACGAGCCGCTTGACCAGGGCATCGTCGGCGTCGGCCGGCGAGCCGACGTACTCGCCGGTGCCCACTGACGGCGGGACGTTCATCGCAGCCCGGACTTCCTCGAGATCGCGCGTCGCGCCGAGCGCCTGGAACACCTGCGCGGCGTAGCTGTAGTGGCGATCCGACGTGGACTTGGCGCCGGCGCTGGCAGCCAGGCGGGCGAGCGCCAGCTGGCTGACCGCCGACTGATAGCGTTCGCCGACCAGCTCGAAGACACTCGAGCTCTGGGCGATGTCGTGGTACGCCTCGGTGGCGCGGGCCTGCTTGGCACGGAGGCTCCCGCGCAGGCGGAGGAACTCGCCCCACGCGCCAGGCGTGGTCCGCGGATCCAACCGGCTCTCGACCTGCAGAAGACGATGCTCGGCCTCGTCGACCCGCTCGGCGGACAGCAGCGCCTCGGCGGCGATCAGCTCCGCTTCGATCGTCTCGGCCGGCGGCGCCGCCGGCGAGCGGGCGATCTCATCGGCGATGCCGAGCGCGTCGTCAGGACGGCCGCGGCGCGTCGCAAGCCGGGCGGAAATCACCCGCAGCGACCACTCGTACCACCGGCTCGTGTTGCGCCCGTACGCGCCGAACGCATCGGCGGCGCGCCGCAGGTACTCCGCCGCATGCTCGTAGTCGCCGCGCATCAGCGACATCTGCGCGAGCGTGTCGTACACCGCGCCGGTGGTCTCGTGGAACTGCACCGCGGTCCGGACGTCGAGCGCGCGATGCAGGACCGCGTCGGCGCGCTCGAGATGGCCGAGGCGAACGCAAATCTGGCCGAGCGTGGCGAGCGATCGCGAGAGGCCCGGGCCCTGGCCGATGCCCTCGTGCACGGCGACGGCCCGCTCGGCGAGGGCCAGCGCCTGATCGTACCGGTGACGGATCAGCGCCACATTCGCCTGGTTCCCGTAGACCATGGCGAGCACGTCGTCGGCCTGAATGGCGGTGGCGAGGCTCTCGGCCTGGCGCAGGGCCGAGGCCGCTTCGTCGTAGCGGCCGGCCTGCGCCAGCATGGTCGCCGACAGCGAGTGGACCTGGGCGAGGTACCGTCGATCGCCGGCAGCGTGCAATGCGGCGGCTGCTTCCGCGATATGCTCGCGGACGATCGAGAGATCGCCGACCTTGCGGTAGCACTGCCCGAGGCAGAAGTGGGCGAGTCCGATCGCGCGCGAGTCGTGCGCGGTCTCGGCCTGTTTCAGGGCGCGGCTGTGAAGCGCAATCGCGCGGGACTGCTCGCCGCGCGCGAACGCGACGCGGCCATGCGCGCGCCAAAGATTTGAGAGAATGACTGGCGGAACCGGTTCGCGGATGGTGTCGGGCGAGCGCCCGACGGCGGTGGCCGCTTGCGTGAGATCACCGAGCAGCAGGTAGGCTTCGGCAAGGACGGCGCGGATGGCGAGTTCGTCGGTTCGGGTGAGCGATGCGGTGTTGCGGAGCACGGGTGCCAGCTGGTCAACCGCTGTGGTGGCTTGGCCGCGGTCGATGGCCACCGCAGCCCGGGCCAGCACAGGTTGCAGCTGAACACTAAGCACCGGTTGAGTATACCAAGTATCCACTCTTCATAAAATTGGCGCGCCACCAATGACCTTGAATGCGGGAGGCCGGAGCGAGACGGGACCCCGGACCATGAACCAGGACTGGCTCGAGTGGGACCTCGATCTGGGCCTTTTCGTCGTCGCGGACGGGATGGGCGGCCACAATGCCGGGGAAGTCGCATCCCGGATGGCCACCGAGTCGATTCGCCAGTTCGTCCGCGAAACCCGGGACGGGCAGGAGCAGACCTGGCCATTCCCGTACGAGGCCGGGTCCTCGATCGATGTCAACCGCCTGCTCACCGCGGTCAGGCTCGCGAACCGCAGGGTCTACGACGGCGGATGCAACAACGTGGCGATGGAGGGAATGGGCACGACGGTGGTGGCCATCCTCGCTCGTGGCGACCAGGCCGTCCTGGTGGGGGTAGGGGACAGCCGCATTTACCGGTTCCGGAATGGCGAGCTCGAGCAGTTGACGAGCGACGACACCTGGCTGTCGGCCGTCGTCGGCGTAGCCGATGATGACCGCGCGATGTCGAACCATCCGCTCAAGCACGTCCTGACGAGCGTCGTCGGCACGCGCGAAGACCTGCACCCTGAAGCCCGCGAAGAGCAGCTCGAGGCTGGAGATCTCTTCGTGCTGTGCACGGACGGTATCCATGGCCGCCTCGATGCCGCGGCGATTGCCGAGGTCGTTCGGCGCGGCGGGACAGCGGATCAGATTGCGAGCGCGCTGGTCGAAGAGGCGCTGTCGAGGCGGACCAGCGACAATGCGACCGCGCTCGTGATCGCCGTCAGCTGAGGCCCGGACCCGGCACCGCGCGTCCTTCGTATAATCAGGTACGAAGTTCGTGCGGCACTCCTTTCTGATTCTTGCGGCTGCGGTGGCGTTGGCTGGTTCTCAGGCGTGTTCGACGCCGGGAGCTGACGCGCCCGCGCCGGCTCCTCCAGTTGCGGCGCCTCCTGCTGTCGCCCCGGCGCCGACGCCGGTACCCGCCGCGGTCCAGGATGACCGGCCAGAAGTGGTGTTCCTCGGGGACAGCCTGACCGCCGGGCTCGGGTTGCGCGAGGACTTGAGCTTTCCGGCGCTGATCCAGCAGCGGCTCGACGAGCGAGGGCTGAAGTTCGCCGTCGTCAACGCCGGCGTGTCGGGTGATACATCAGCCGGCGGACTGCGCCGGTTCGAGTGGTCGATGCAGGGACATGCCCGCGTGCTCGTCATCGCCCTTGGCGGAAACGATGGATTGCGCGGCCTGCCGCCCGACGATCTGAAGAAGAACCTGGCGGCGATCATCGAGCGCGCGCAGGGTAGCGGCGTAGCAGTCATTCTCGCCGGCATGGAGGCGCCGCCCAATAACGGTCCGGACTACACGGCGAAGTTCCGCCAGGTGTATCCCGATCTCGCGCGCACCTACCATGTGCCGCTGATTCCATTTCTGCTCGAGGGTGTTGCCGGAGATCCCTCGCTCAACCAGGCGGACGGCATCCACCCCAATCCCGAGGGAGCGCGGCGAGTCGCTGACACGGTCTGGAAGGCGCTGGAACCGATCCTCTCGGCCGCCGGGACTTCATGATCGCGCTTCGAGGCGTCAGCAAGACCGTGCAGAGCGGCGACGCGCCGCTCACCATCCTGCATCCGCTCACGATCGACGTGCCCGACGGGCAGTGCCTGGCAATCATCGGGCCGTCGGGCAGCGGCAAATCCACTCTGCTCGGCCTGATTGCCGGCCTCGACGCACCGACGTCAGGAGAGATTCACATCGACGGCGTGGACATCACGAAGCTCGACGAGGACGCGCTGGCGGGTCTGCGGGGCGAGAAGATCGGCTTCGTCTTCCAGTTCTTCCACCTCGTGCCGTCGCTGACGGCGCTCGAGAACATCCAGGTGCCGATGGAGATCGCCGGGCGCGCCGACGCCGCCGCGCGCGCCCAGGCGCTGCTCGACGAGGTCGGCCTCCACGATCGCGGGCATCACTACCCGTCGCAGCTTTCGGGCGGCGAGCAGCAGCGGGTCGCAATCGCGCGGGCGCTGGCCAACGACCCACCGCTGGTGCTGGCCGACGAGCCGACCGGCAACCTCGATAGCACGAACGGACGGCACATTCTCGATCTCCTGATGCACGTCCGGCACACGCGCCGGGTGACGCTGGTGATCGTCACGCACGACGCCAGCGTCGCGGCAGTCGCGGACGCACGGCTGATGCTCCGCGACGGGCGGGCCGTGACCGAAGATCACGTCGGGACGGTGGCGGGCCGATGACCTTCATCACCCGCATGATCGCCCGTGAGCTGCGGACGTCGTGGCGACGCCTGCTGTTCTTCTTCCTGTGCATCGCCGTCGGCGTCGGCGCGATTGTCGCGCTCCGCTCCGTCATCCAGAGCGTCAGGCAGACCTTCGCCGGCGAAGCGCGCGCCCTGATTACCGCCGATGCGATCGTGACGAGCAACCAGCCTCTGAAGCCAGAGCTTGCCGCTGCCGTCGACGGCCGCCTGCGGGATGCCGGCGCGACCAGCATCCAATCGATCGAGATGGCGACGATGGTGCGGGCGGCGGATCGCAGTGACGGGCGGACGAGGATGGTGGAGCTGAAGGCCGTTGAGCCCGGCTTCCCGTTCTACGGGAGCATGGTCCTGGTCGGGGATGCGCCGTTCACGCCGGAATTGCTGGGCGACAACGGGGCGTTGATTCGACCGGAGCTCCAGGCACAGCTCGGCGTCAACGTCGGCGACGCGCTGCTGATCGGCCGGCAGCGTTTCGAGATTCGTGGGTTGATCGAGAGCGAGCCGGGCCGGCGGCTGGGCGCTTTCAGCTTCGGCCCGCGCGTGTTCGTGTCGTTCGCCGGGCTGCAGCAGGCAGGGCTGCTGGGTTTCGGGACCCGCGCCTCGTATCAGCGGCTGATCAAGGCGCCGGACGCGACGCTCGACAAGCTGGTCTCGTCGCTCCGCGGTGATTTCGCGAACCAGTTCGCGCGTGTCCGTTCCTACAAGACCACCGAGGACGACATCGGCGAGGACTTCGCCCGCGCCGAGGACTACCTGAGCCTGGTCGGACTCGTCATCGTCATCCTCGGCGGCATCGGCGTGTCGAGCGTGACGCGCGTGTTCGTACAACAGAAGATCAAGAGCATTGCGGTGCTGAAGTGCATCGGTGCCCGGTCGTCGCAGCTGCTCGCCGTCTACCTGGCGCAGGTCGTGCTGCTCGGCATCGCCGGCAGTGGCCTGGGCATCGCGCTGGCTGCGGCCGCAGTCGCCGCGGTTCCGATCCTCCTGCCTGCGGGAGTGAACGGGCTCGACGTGCACTACGTCGTCACGCCTGGTGCGGCGCTCCAGGGCCTGGCGATCGGCGTCACGATTTCCGTGCTGTTCGCGATCGTCCCGCTGCTCGAAATCCGCCACGTCAAGCCGTCGCGGCTGCTGCGCGATCAATCCGACCTGGGCACGCTGGATTGGGCGCAGCGGGTCGCGATTGCCGCGGTCATGATCTGCCTCGTCCTCCTCACGGTCTGGCAGGCGGGATCCTGGCGGGTCGGACTGGTCGTTACGATCGGGCTGGCGGTGACGACAGTTGCGCTTCACCTTGCGGGATCGCTGCTGGTTCGGCTGATCAAGCCGTTGTCGCGATCGCGCTGGTTCGCGCTGCGTCACGCGGTGCTGCAGTTGAGCCGTCCCGGCAGCCAGGTGCGCATCGTGCTGCTCGCCGTCGGCCTGGGCAGCTTCTTCATTCTCGGGGTCCGATCGCTCCAGCAGAACCTCATCTCCGAGTTCGCCGTGGACACGTCACCCGACGCGCCCGACATGTTCCTGCTGGACGTGCAGGCCGACCAGGTCGAGGCCGTCCGGCAGACGGTAATCGCGAGGCAGGATCCAGGAACCGCGCCGCCGCGGCTCCTCCCGGTCCTGCGCGCGCGGGTGATCGGGGTCGAGGGACGCGAGATCCAGCTGGAGAACTACGAGGACGTTCGCGGGCGAGGCTCGCTCGCGCGCGAATACACGGTCACCTACAGGCCGGAACTGGAGCGGAACGAGCGCGTCATAGCGGGGAAGTTCTGGAATGACCAGAACCCCAAATCGGGAACCCCGAACCCCGAACCTCGAACCCAGAACGCCGAAGCCGGCGGCGCCGAGGTGTCGATCGAGGAGAGCATTCACACCCGCTTCAGGATCAACGTCGGCGACACGATGCGCTTCGACGTGCTCGGCCGCTCCATCGATGCGCGAGTGACCAGCGTCCGCCACGTGGAGTGGTCCGACAGTCGCGCCGGCGGGTTCATGTTCGTGTTCCGGCCCGGCGTACTGGACCAGGCGCCGCATGGATCGATCGCCTTCTTCCGCGGCCCCGCTGAGGCCACGACCCGCGGGCTGCTTCAGGCCGAGCTCGTCGGCGTCGCACCGAACGTCTCGGTCATCGACGGCCGGGAGATCCTGCAGGCGATCAAGAAGGTGGTGGACAACGTCACGCTCGCGGTGACCGTCGTCGGTTCGCTCGTCGTGCTGAGCGGCCTGCTGATCCTCATCGGTGCGGTCGCCATGACCAAGTTCCGGCGCATCTACGAAGCGGCCATCTTCAAGACGCTCGGCGCGACCCGGCGGCTCATCACCACGGTGCTGCTGCTTGAATACGGCCTGCTGGGCACGCTGGCGGGCGCGATTGGCGCCGCCGGCGCGGCCGGGCTCACCTGGGGGATCAGCCGGTTTGCGTTGAACATCCCGTTCCGGTGGCTGCCGCTGGTCACGATCGGCGGCGTAGCGGCCACTGCGCTGCTCGTGGCCGCCGTCGGCATCGGCGCCAGCTGGGACGTCCTCCAGCGCAAACCGCTCTCGACGCTCCGTGCCGAGTAGAGAACACCTTCCGCTCCTGTGCACCCGTCGCACCTTCGCACCGGCACCTGCCGCACCCGTCGCACCTGCCGCACCCGTCGCACCTCCCGCAGCGGCACCTGTCGCACCTCCCCCTACCCCTGCGTGGTAAACTTAACTGTTGGTGCCCCTCCCCGGGGGCCGCACAGGGAGTAGCTAGTCGATGAACGTTTCGGTCTATAAGGAGTCGCTGCAGCGCAAGCGGGCGGAGTTGACCCAGGCGGCCGGCCTCAAACCCCTCCAGCAGCAGATGGAGCACAACACCGGGCGGCAGGGCGACATGGCCGACCAGGCCGCTGGCAACAACGAAGTGCACATCCATCTGCGACTGAAGCAGACCGACGCAAAGATCCTCCAGGCCATCGACGAGGCACTGGTCCGCATCGAGAAGGGCACCTACGGCATCTGCCGCGACTGTGGCGAGCCGATCGCCGAGGCCCGGCTGAACGCCATCCCGTGGACGCGGGTGTGCATCACCTGCAAGGAGAAGCAGAAGGCGTGACCAACGTCAGCGGCGAGCTCCAGCACCTGCTCCGCGATTTCTACCTGGCGCGTCTGGCGCTGCTGATCCGTCACGAAGAGGTGGCGCGTCACGTGAGCGCCTACGACGCCAACAACGCCTACCAGTACGTCATCAGTCGCGAAGAGACCCACGTCTACTGGGTGCAGCATGCGCTGCTCGACGTCGGCGGTTCGATTCCGGCGGATCCGGCCCGGCCGGCGGTGACAGTGCCCGGCGGCGCGGCCGGCTGGCAGACCCTGGCAGCCGAGGACGCTCGCGCCAACCAGCAGTTCGTCGACACCTGGAAGGCGAAGGTCGAAACGGTGACGCACGCGCGCCACCAGCGGATGCTGAACGTCGTGCTCGGCGAGATGCTCGAGCACAAGCGCATCTTCGACCAGGCGGCGGCCGGGCGGGACGACCTCATCGGTACCCACCTCTCGATCAACACGCGGGTCGGCGTCGTCGCGCCCACGCGCTGGATGGAATAGCATCCACGGGCGTGTCCCGCACGCCTGTCGCCATCTCGCTCGGCAGCAATATCGGCGATCGCGCCGCCCACCTCACCTTTGCGATCGGCGAGCTCTCCCGCCTCCTCGAGAACATCCGCGTCTCTCGCGTCATTGAAACGGCGCCTGAGGGCGTCCCTGATGAGCAGGGGCCGTTTCTCAACGCGGCCGCGATCGGCACGACCGAGCTCGGGCCGAGGGAGTTGCTCGCCTCGCTTCACGCCATCGAGCGGCTGGACGGCCGCGAGCGGCCCTACAGGTACGCACCGCGAACCTTGGATTTGGACCTGATCCTCTACGGAACCCAGGTGCTGAAGGTGGAAGGGCTGGAGGTGCCGCACCCGAGATTTCGCGAGCGGCGCTTCGTGCTCGCGCCGCTCGCGGAGATTGCCCCTGACTGGCAGGACCCGGTGACCGGATCCACCATCAGTGCGCTGCTTCGGTCGCTGCCGGGCGCCCCCGCCTGAAGAGCCCGCGCACGCCTTCCTCGAACAGCGTATACATCGCCGGCACGAACACCAGCGTGATCATCGTCGAGGTGATCAGGCCGCCGATGACAACGCGGGCCAGCGGCGCCTGCAGTTCCGCGCCCTCGCCGATGCCGAGCGCCATCGGCACCAGGCCGAGCGCGGTGCAGATCGAGGTCATCAGGATCGGACGCAGGCGATGGCGGCCCGCGGTCTCGATCGCATCGCGAAGCGTCATCTTGTCGCGCTCGCGCAGCGTGTTGGTGTAATCCACGAGCAGGATCGCGTTGCTGACGACGATGCCCGCGAGCATGATCACGCCGATGTAGGCCTGCATGCTGAAGGCGGTCTTGGTCAACAGCAGCATGCCGACCACGCCGATTGCCGCCAGCGGGATCGAGAAGATGATGATGAACGGATCGCGCAGCGACTCG
>Ga0310810_10009086_pt1 | contig 11483 bp, 12 predicted proteins | sample NCmetagenome_FD_207641 | JGI IMG/M metagenome (GOLD analysis project Ga0310810, IMG submission 207641) | Soil microbial communities from experimental microcosm in Duke University, North Carolina, United States - NC | ecosystem: Engineered > Artificial ecosystem > Soil microcosm > Unclassified ... | reverse complement strand
AGCAAATGCAGGATGGTCCCCTTAATGTCCTCGGGCGCCGCATAATACTTGATTCGGTCGGTGTCGGTTCCGCGGAGTTCCTGGTATGGAATATGAAAAACGAATGGGTGATCCGGCCAGATCCGCTCATATTTGAGAATGAGATGTCGCGTGATCGCTCGAAAGCGGTCACACGTGAGGACGATCGCTTTGATTTTATCCTGCGAACTCATAACCGAACCGCTCAATATCCACTTTGAACTTCGCTGCAATGATATCTCTTGTTCGAGGAGTGTAATACTCAGCGTAATGACGCGCCCGCGGGTTTGCGCGTTGGTGCGGCAACTTCTCCTCCAGACCGAGCTTCTGCGCCACAAAAGCCCAATCCTCATCGAGCCGCTCGAATTTTCCGATGAAGTCGGCTAACAAATTTCCATTTGCATCGACAAACCAGTCGAGTTGATACCGGTGTGGGGACGAATGCACGCATGTGGCACTGCTGTACTGAATCCAGTCGACAAATTGTTCGAAGCTCATCTCGTTCCGGAGCTGTAATGCCTCTGTGCGCTCATACAGCGATACAACCCGGTCCCACGGATTGCGAACAAATCCGAATTTAAAATAGGATTCGAATTGCTTGCGCCCGGTTTCTCGCCGGCGCTCTTGGGGCTGCAGCAAATACAGCGCGGCCATGATCCGGTTCTTTCGTCCGCCGAATTCGGTCCAGGACGTTTCCATTAGCTGCTTGATCTGCACCAGATCCAGATGCGGCTTCCATGCTTTGCCAAGAATTGCCCGTACGCTTGTCGAGCCCGTCTTCGGCACCTCGACGAAGATGCATTTGTGTTTGTGAGAGATCATCCAGCTGGGATGCGGGTCTTAGAGCGTGGGTCGGCCGGGACTCGAACCCGGAACCAACGCCTTAAAAGGGCGCTGCTCTACCGATTGAGCTACCGACCCGCGCAGGGCTTCACTTTGTAATGCCTGCGAGATTTTTCAATGTAGAATGACGCCAGTGGGATGTTGTCATACAGCGACTGCCACGTTGTTGGGAATTGGGGTCTCCTATGGAGGCGGTCGTCGACAGTTTGCCGGAAAACACGGCAAGACTGCACGGTTCTTGTTTTTAACACACCCCGCGCTCCGGACCTGGGCGTAATCAGAAGGCCAGCTCGCCTCGCGCAAACAAGACAGCGAACAATACGAAGAACAGTAGCGACCACACAGTAATGACACCGGACCAAAAACGGTTCCTGCCAAGCAGCGCAAACAATATGAAGATCGGAAACATCGCCAGAGTGTAGCGCGGCACACACAGCAAAAAGTCCACGCTGCTAACCAAAAACCACATCGCGGTCATCCATACCGCATAAACAGGTCGGAGTTTGAACCAACTAAAGATCATGCAAACAAACCCCAGCGCCACGAATATCAATTGTTGGACGCCCATCATTTCTGTTTCTTCTGGCGTAGGATAGTCAGCCCGAATGGCTAGACGAATTCCGACCGAGGGCAACGCAAAAGACTGGTGGAACGAGACTCTTCGCGTTTGGAAAAAGGCGAACGCATTGCCGGTGACGTGCCAGTTAATCAGCAAATACACTGCGAATCCAGCGGGCACGATTGCAATCCAAACCCATCGCCAGTCCCAGCGTCGCGTAGCGTAATACTGCTGTGTCGCCTCTGCAGCGAGTGCCGGGACCAGAACCACGCCGACGCCACGCGTCATCCAGCAAAACGCCCCCAGCACTCCTGCTATCCACCACCGCCCGGTGCGTGCCGCCATTAGGCAAGTCAGCGCCAGAGCAATAAACAGACTCTCGCTGTATGGAACATGCAGGAAATATGCCGTCGGAAAGATCAAAAAGAACCATACGCTGCGCATTGCCACGCTGGCGGGATAATCAAGCTGGACCAGCCTGCGCAGGGCGATCGCCGCAATGATGCAGGCGATACCGGAGATAAGAAGTCCAGCAACAAGATAACTTCTGGTGACGTAAGCAACCAAACGCATCGACCATGGAAACAATGGGTAAAGCGCGAGGGAACCATCCCCTGCGCCGTAACCAAATTCTGCGATTTTTCGGTAATATCCGAAATCCCACTGGTCCCATATCTGAAGCCAATTGTCAGGGCGTGGCTCGGGCCTGTCCCAAAGCATGGGATAACTCTTCACGCCAACGAGGAACAAAAGTAGCTTAATAGCAATTACCCACCCGACTACGATCCAGTCCTGCTTTGGCAGAAGAGAAGCGATCCGTCGCAATTCTACTTACCTCTAGTGTTGAACATCTAACGAGAATTAGATGAGCGATGGCGGACGAGACCGCGCGTCGCTCGGAGTGAAGGTGTGGAAGTCATCCCAAGTGTGGACGCACAGCGGTCCGCCGTTCGCTCAATCGCATGGTTAGATGGTTGGCGGTGCAATGCGCTACGCGTACTCATAAAACACGTCGTCAGGCAGGCCATCGCGCGAACCATCTGCTCGAAGGATAAATCCGCGGACGAACATACGGCCAATCCCGAGTGCGATATCGTGCTTCGCCTGCGCGACAAACACGTCAAAGCCGTCTGTATGGTGGTCGTGCCACAGCGCTATTGTGAACGGCTGGCCGTCCGCGGTGGATTGTACCTCGGAGTAATCCGGCAGGCTGCGTAGCTCCGCATCCGCAAGCTGAAACAGCCGTGCCTTCTCGGCTTCCAGCGCATCCGCGTATGCCCGATGTTTCGCGTTCACCATCTAACGAGAATTAGACGGCATTTTGTCGTCTATTTCTGCCTCCACAGAGGCAAGTGTCAGTTAAAAGGCGGCAGGATGGCAAGTCCATATAGAAGGATTAGGCTGTGCTAAAAAAGCCATTTTAAGGGGTTGGTTCGAGTTCAAATCCCGGCCGACCCATACTCTAAAAATCGCTTGGGGCATCAGTATTTGCTAGCATTCGCGGATTCGTTGTAAGTAAACGAATGTCCCTCTGCGACGTTATCACCCAGAAGGAAGTTGATGCTGTCGCTTCGTTCGTAGAAGCGGCAGGTGAGCTCGATCTTGAGCCGTTTTTTGGTGTGGATGAGCAGTTCAGAATAACGTCTGGATCCGATTATCGAAGGACCTACCATCTTGGGGACCGGTTTCATTTCCGGTCTGCGCTAATCTCATTTCGACGAATCTGGATGTCCAAGGAGCCATCGTGTTGGCGAAATGTGACTCAGATACTGTCGGGCTCGGAAATGCCTGACCGGATTCGGGTCCATGCGTCGTGGCAGGGGCAGTTAATTCAGAATTACATCAGCGGGTTAGCTCACGAGACAGATAAGGAAATGGAAACTAAGAAGATGGTTGATCTCTGGCTTAACACTGTTTTTGCGCACGGTGGGATTGCGTGGGGAAATAGGCGCTCAGATTTTGAAGCGGCTGCGGACAAATATGGCCAGGGTCGGTTTGAATTTGGCTTCCGGAGCGCTGTCAGGCACGTGGGCGCAATGTTTCTCGGGCTATCAAAGAATGCAGCAAAACCGGCGCTGGATGTATTCAAGGATCAGCTGTCGCTTCAACCGTCGTTTCGTATAGGGGCTGCTTTTGGTACGAAGCGGAAAGAAGTTACTAAACACGGAGAGCTGATCATTCGGCAGGCCTCATCGGAATATTTTAGCGAAGAGACCTTTGAGCAACGGTTTCAGCGTATTCTGAGACGCAGCCATTTCCAGAGCCTCTCTTTTACATTGAGCCAATTCGATGCGGCACCTGTTGGTGTTCTCAAAGCGGTGTTCACGGCGGCCTCGTTCTCAGCGTTGATTGAAAAGATCGGGGGGACCTTGGAAATCACCGAGGCCGACGGGGCTGCTGGTGGTGTGAGTGAAATACTTCCAGACGGTTTTAATTCCGTTACAACCATACTTGACGCTCAGCATCGGCTTTGCGGTCGGATGCTGATCTCGAGACAGGGCAAGGTGCGTACGACTCCAAGGGCATCGATCGTATTGGATGCGGAGCTTGTTCGCTTAAAAGAAGAGTTATTGGCGGAGTAGGAGAAAGCCAGAGTTATCTCGACATCTCCTGTGAGACACGCGCACGCGGCTACAACTTCAGCAGATCGCGCAGTGAATTTCGTGGCCGATCCAATCGAAAAACGGACAAGCCAGCTGCGGCTGCTGCTTTCCAATCGCGTTCCGGGTCATCGCCGACGTGAAGAACCTCGTTCGCATCCAGATGCATTACCTTTACTGCGCGCCGAAAAATCTCCGGATCGGGTTTGTCGGCGCCGAGTTCGCTGGAGATAAATACATTTGAAAAATATTTCGAGATTCCAAGATTCTGAAGAATGAATCGCAACCGGCCGTCAAAATTTGAGACTACAGCGAGTTGAAAACGTGGCCGTAATTGCTCAAGCACTTCAGGCACTTCGGGGTAAAGCTGCCACACACCTGCTTCGGCGAAATGTTCGTAAGCAATTTCGAAAAAATTATCGCGATCGAGTTCGCTCAGTGAAGGCGCGACCTGATCGAATACGCGGCCAACGAGCTCGCGCCACCAGCCTTTGTCATCATTTTCCCGCGGACCATCGATTGCCGGCCGTCGCGGCATTTGTTCCCACGCCGAGTGGAATGCGCGCTCCAGTTGCTGCGCGTCGAGATCTAATCCGGCTTCACGACCTACGTATGCGTAATGATCGCCCACTGTTTTCGTGAGAAAAAAAAGCGTTCCGGCGGCGTCGAAAAGAATCGCTCTGATCACTTCAGTGCAAACGTTCAGCGTACAACCTGCCTACGCAACGCTACGGAGGCGAGAAGCGCTCAACGTTAACACCTAGAGCGGGAAAGCGCGTTAGCATTTTTGTATGGCAAAATCTGTTCATATACGTGCATGATTGCGTGTTGATGAGTGCTATTGGCAAGTCGCTGCCCTTGCACAGCTGGACACAATCAGTGGGCGAAGAAGTGGCAAACGGTATTAGCCATGGAATCGGGCTCATGGGTGCAATGATCGGTACCCCGATTCTGCTTCTGGCAGCGTTCCATCATGGTAACATCTCTTTTCTCATTGGTACGATCATTTTTACCGCGACGATGTTGCTGGTCTATCTGGCATCGACTCTCTATCACAGCTGGCCCCAGACTAATACGAAGTCTCTTCTCCAAGTAATAGATCACGCGGCGATTTTTTTGTTAATCGCGGGAACGTACACGCCATTTGCCTTGGGCCCCTTACGCGATGGTGGCGGGTTAGTAATGCTTGGGATAGTCTGGGCGCTCGCGATTTTCGGTGTCATTATGAAGGCAACACGAGGGGCCCTGCGACATCGGAGACTTTCGATGACTCTCTATCTCGGAACGGGCTGGATCGCACTGGCGTTTATACGTCCGCTTGCACTGGCAATTCCATTGTTGGCGCTCCTCTGGTTGATCGCCGGTGGCATCGCTTACACGGCAGGCACTTTGTTTTTTGCGAACGAGCGGCTGCGTTACGGCCATTTCATCTGGCATCTGTTCGTCCTTGGCGGCACTGCCTGTCACTTTGTGGCGGTGTTTATTTGCGCAATCTGAAAACCGGCGCGTCCAGTTGGACAAGCTTGGCTGCACGGCGCATTAATTGGTATGCTGCCGATTGAGCACAACGATCCGATCAACGCGAAAATTCTCGCGGTTTCTGAAGACAAGATCGAAGGATTTGTTCGCGAGCCGTTCGACGAGATCTCGAATCGCTCTGGCGTAAGTGTCGAGGATGTGATGGCGCGCATCGCCGCGATGTTGCGTGCAGGAACGATCCGGCGCGTCCGGCAAACTCTGCTTGCGACAAATCTGGCTGAGGGCGCGCTTGTAGCCTGGAAAGTTCCAGAAAAAGAAATTGATAACGCGTTCGACTGGATGTTTCAGCACGACCCGTTTTCGGGTCATGTGGTGCTGCGTTCCACGGATACTGTCAGCGCCGGATCGGACTACAAGCTTTGGACAACGCTGAAAGTTCCTCAGGGATTCTCCCTCCCAACGCATTGCGAATTGCTGGCGAAAAAAGTTGGCGCGGAACGTTTTCTACTAATGCCGGCAAAAGGGATTTTTACACTCGGCGTTGGGCATGTTCGACGTAAAACGATTGAGCCCGGAAGCAAAGCTGATCGGCCGGCGAAGATGATCCCCGTGCAGAAGGTCGAGCTCACCGATCACGAATGGAATGTCTTGCTTGCACTGAAGCGCGAATTCACTCCGAAGGAGATTAAGCCTTCGCCATGGGTTTCCCGGGCAAGCGAAGCGGGAGTCTCGATCGACGAATTCTGTTGCGTAGCTGAAAACTTGAATGCGCGAAAGATTGTCGGGCGTTTTTCGACGTTTCTCGAACACGTCAAACCATCAGTGGGCGGTGTGCGCGTTACACGTTTCAACGCTTTGTTTCACTGGGCGGTGCCGGCGGGCCGGGAAGTTGAGACGGGAGGCGAGGTCGGCCGTCATCATATTTTAACGCACTGCTATTGGCGCGAAGCCGGCCCGGAATTTAAGAACGTCAACATCATGGCTGTGGCGCACGGCACCGATAAGCGACTCCTGCTCGATCACAAGGCAGCGATTGATCAACATCTCCAAGCGAGCCAGATCCCTGTTTCTTACACAAACGTGTTCTGGGGTGGCCGCAGCGAGATCAAGCCGTCCGAAATCTCCCCGCGCGTTTATCGGGAGTGGTTGTTGGAGCAGGGGAAGTTGTAGCCGCGGGCGTTGACCGCGGCAGTGTCGTGTGCGCAATCGGCGAGCCGAGATCACTGGCCTTGGCTACAGCGAACTTCTGGCGATACTTAAGATCGAGGTTTCGCAGGAGAGCGAGGGCAAACTTCTGACGGTCGACTTCCCGGCCTAACGCCATTGCGAGAGATATGGCGCGGTCTTGAAGTTCGGCGGGAAAATCGTCGCGGCCTTGGTTCACGTTAATTCCGATTCCCACCACAGCCAGGTATGGAGCGTTGTTTTGTGCGCGCATCTCGACAAGCACGCCGCCTACTTTGCGCCCGTTTACCTGAACGTCGTTGGGCAACTTGATCGCGGGCTCGAGACCGATCTCGCTGCGAATCACGTCCGAAATGGTCTCGATCGCCCAAATCGTGAGCCGTCCCGATTCTGCGAGCGGGATATCGGGTCGTAACAGAATCGAAAAACTAAGACCTTTTCCCGCGGTTGATTCCCAGCGGTTCCCACGCTGACCACGTCCGGCGGTTTGATGCTCTGCGAAAACAACGAAACCCTCTGATATGGACGTCGGATCGTTCGTCGATGCTACGTGCGAAATGGCGTCGTTAGTCGAGCTTGTTTGTTCGAGCACAATGATCTCCCGACCGATCACGGCGCCCGGAACTGTAGTCTTCAGTTGATCAGCGGCCAACGGGGCGAACGCCTCATCAATTGCCATGAGTCATTTCAAGCCCGAAATCGATCGCGCGTGCTGAGTTGGTCAGTGCGCCGATAGAAATGAAATCAACGCCGGTGGCTGCGATCCGCCTGACGGTTTTCAGCGAGATGCCGCCGCTCGCCTCGAACTTGATGTTGTTCCTTCTCAGCGCCAGCGCTTCGCGAATCTGAGCTGGGACCATGTTGTCCAGGAGAATAGCGTCGATGCCCTCGATCTCGACGAAAGCCCGGACCTGCTCCAAATCGTCAGCCTCCACTTCGATTCGGATGTTTGGCCGTTCCTTGCGAAGGCGGCGAATCTGATCGGCAAATCCGGAAAGACCTCCGAGAGCGGCTAGGTGATTGTCCTTTACGAGAACCATGTCGTACAGCCCGGAACGGTGATTAACCCCACCACCAGCGACAACCGCGGCCTTTTCCAGCATGCGCAGGCCAGGGGTCGTTTTGCGGGTGTCGAGTATCTTGGCCGGATGATTTCCCACCGCGTCAACGAACTGGCGGGTAAGAGTTGCGACACCGCACAGGCGCTGAAGAAAATTCAGTGCCACGCGTTCGGCCTTGAGAATCGAACGCGCAAGCCCGCGTACTTCGATCACGATATCGCCAGCGACTATGGCTTCGCCATCGGGGCGAACGATCTGGATATCCGTCTCAGGATCGATCCTCCGAAAAATTTCCGCGGCCGTCCCCGTTCCCGCAACGACCGCTGGTTCATGCGCAACAATGCGTCCGCTGGCAGGCAGTGCTTCAGGAACGAAAAACTCGGTGGTGATATCGCCCTTGCCTATATCTTCCTTAAGCGCGGCTGCGATCGGATCGAAATCGTCAGGGGTCATCGAGGAGAAGGCCGCACCATACGTATAAAATCCAACGGCGTCTATTGAACACGCCAGCAAAGCGTTCGCTGCTGGCCGCCGGATTTTAGGCAAAAAAATTGATTCGGGCAGCGCACGCTAAGGAGAAACAACTCTAGAAGAACTCGTGCAACCGCCCGAATCGCCTTAACCTGTTAGATTGGACAGCGTGCAGCAGGGTGCGTTCGAACTTTTTTACGAAAAATTCGTGCCTGCTCAGATTTCCGGGGTTCCAAGGCTCAAACGGGCCTACGGCGGCAATTTGCCCTACAGAAGATTTGCCTGCACAACGGTCCCAACTTTGGCTGCCTCGTCGCGCACCTCCTGAAGAAGCGACTTAAACTCACACTTTTCGAGGGCTGATATAAGGGCTGGATAGTCGGGTTGAATTCGCAACTCATCGATGGCCACAGGCAATTCCATCTCACAATCCAAGTCCACCATTTTCCGGTTTTGCAATATCTGCTCGCGAGCGTTGGCCAGTTTCTCACGCGTACGCACGCTTTTCACCTTGTCGATATTGTTCAGTAACGGTTGGAGGCCACCGAATTCACGAATCAACGCGGCGGCACTTTTACGGCCTATTCCCACCCCGGGGATGTTGTCCACTGAATCGCCGCTCAAAGCGAGCACGTCACCAATCAGCCCGGGTGCGACGTCCCATTTCGCTGTCACTTGCTCTTCGCCGAGTAATGCGAATCCGTCCTTGGGCGACGCGAGATCCGCTTTTACGGTCGTATAGACCTTCACGCAGGGACCAACGAGCTGAAACAGATCTTTGTCGTTGGTCGCGAGTACTACATCCATTCCGGATCGTTTGCACGCAGCAATGGCATAACACCCCATCAGATCGTCGGCCTCGGTATCCGGAAGGGAGATATTTCTGAAGCCCAGCAAAGGAGTAAGCTTTTCGATAAACTGCAGCTGCGGGACCATCGGTTTCGGCATTTCTTTGCGCGTTTCTTTGTAAGCAGGTTGCAGCTCTACTCGTTTCTGCGGCAGGCCTTCATCCCAGACCACCGCCCCCAGTTCAGGTTGCAAATGTTTCACCATTAACCGCAGCGTTTTAGTAAATCCGAAAATGGCGTTGGTCGGTTCGCCTCGGGAATTCGAGAGATTTGGGATGGCGAAAAATGACCGGTAAACGTAGTAATGACCGTCGATCAACAGCAGTTTCATTGCAGGCTAATGCTGGATTCTGAATGCATGATGCGGGATGATCAAGGGGATGACCGACGAATGGATGGTGCGTGTGCAGGGCAGGGAGTACGGCCCGGCGAATATTGAGACCCTGCGTGAGTGGAAAGCGGAGGGACGATTGCTCCCGGTGAATGAGGCGCGCCGCGCCAACGTCGATCTTTGGACAACGGCAGCGGAAATCCCCGGGCTTTTCAGTGTGCCACCGGCGGTGCCAGTCGCCGGGGCTCTCGCGCAACCACCGCAACCACCCGTGCAACTGTCGCGCCGCAGCTTTGCTGAAATTCTAGCGGAGACACTGCAGATCTACCGAAAAGGTTTTTTCCAATTCGTCGGCCTCACGCTGCTGGTATTGCTGCCATCGATATGCAGTCAGGTAACAACTGCGTTCGTGCAACCGCCCCAGGGCTCCAATATCGACATAATGTCGGTTCTCGCTCCGGGCTTTGCGTTTCTGATGTTCATCCTGTCGATTGTGATGTGGCCGGTTTACATCGCGGGAATTCAAATTCTCACGGCTGAAATTGTGCGGGGAAATCGATTCAGTCTGGTCGCGGTGCTCAATGAAGCGGTGAAATTTTGGCCACGAGTCGCTGCGCTGTGCATCTTCGTCTACGGCGTGTTCTTCCTGCTGATGGTTTTCGGCCTGGCGGTCGCAGCCATGTCTCTTGCAGCGGGGTCGTCGATATTAGTGGCCCTTGTCGCTATGGGTCTGCTCATCCTGCAGGTTTGGATGTTCGGCCGTTTCTTCGTGAACGTTCTGTTTTGGCAGCAGTTCGCCGTGCTCGAGAACGCGGGATTCATCGATTCATTGCGTGAAAGTCGCGATCTGGCGCGCAGCGGACGTGACCTTCCGTGGTTTCAACGCCCGTTGTGGCGCGGCGCGTTCATCGCCTCGATCTGGTTTGCCGTTGTGCTGGCCATCACGCTCGGTCCGCAGTGGGGAACGCTGCACCAATACTTCATTCAATTGACGACGACACAGGATCCGCAGGCGTTGTTGGAACAACTGACCGAGGCGCAGAAAGCCAGCGGCTTTAATATTTCCGCTTTCGCCTTGGGCGTTGTCGAAAAGATTCTCCAGCCATTGGTCGGTATCGCCTTTGTGGTCCTTTATCTGGACAGCAAGCTTGAACTGCCTTCACATGCGGAACCGATTGTACGCCCTGGCGAAGGCGACGCCCTTCGCTAACCGATCGTGTTTGTCAGCTAACCGGACGTCCCTTTGGTAGGGCCTGTTGTTCGCCATTCCGCGCGCGCTTGTACAATCAAGGGCGCGAGCCTGGCATAAAAAATCAGGACGTATGACAAATATCCTGCGAAAGCGATCAATTGCAGTGCGATCAGCCAGATGTGTCCATCTCGAGCGAGAAAAAACTCGGGCCGCAAGTGAATTGCGACCGCGCAGGCAACATTCACCAGAAAGAAAGCAGGCAACAACAGGCCGAGGTTGAGCCACTGATCACGAGTCACGAGCGCATACAACCGGTTGCTCACATCTCCGGTGCGATCGCGCACTCGCATGCGAATCAGGCGCAGATCGTACGCAAACAGCAACCAACCCACGGCGAGAAATGCCGCTACGAACGCGAACCAACGCGCAGGGTTGCCAAGTTGTGCGAATGAAAACGCCTCCACAAGCGCACAAGCAATATAGAGAAAATTGTGCCCGAACTCTAACGGCCAGCGTATGACCGTAAGAATATGCAGCACAACACGCGACCAGAAGACCAGGATGATGATCAGACCCGAGAGCACGTAGGGCCACATCATCCAGTCGAATGTAGCAATCGACTCACGCGAGGCTTCGATCAGCACCGTGAGTGCGACACCTTGAATGATGCTCACCAGTGTCAGCTCGATGTCGGCGATCATGGCATCGAGTTCGGAGCGACTTTCGCTCTGCGAGGTCACAATGCGACTCGTAACCGTTTCACGATAAAATTGTCAAGCCGTCGCCAGCATGCGCTGGCAGGAACAGTGAATTTTTGTCTCGAAAGCTGATGTGTCCGCTGTTCGCTTGTGCCAAATAGACCAACTCCATTTTTGGCGGAGCGGACGCGTTATAAG
>Ga0310810_10009085_pt1 | contig 11484 bp, 11 predicted proteins | sample NCmetagenome_FD_207641 | JGI IMG/M metagenome (GOLD analysis project Ga0310810, IMG submission 207641) | Soil microbial communities from experimental microcosm in Duke University, North Carolina, United States - NC | ecosystem: Engineered > Artificial ecosystem > Soil microcosm > Unclassified ... | reverse complement strand
CCGGCGGCATCGAGGCGCTCGATGCCGATGCGGTCGGCTTCGCGCTCAAAGTCCCGCGAGTAGGCGAGCTGCGACTGCACACCCGCCGCCTGGGCGCCGACTGCGGCGCCAACCGCAAGATCGGGCCGCGCGCGGCCGAGCAGGATCGCCGCCGCGAGCGCAGCGATCATCGGCATCTGCATCTGCTGCTGCTGCGCCACCGCACGTGCGATGTGCCGCTGAGTGACGTGCGACACCTCGTGCGCCAGCACCGAGGCCAGCTCCGACTCGGTCTCGGCGGTAGAAATGAGACCGGTGTGGACGCCGACATAGCCGCCGGGCAACGCGAAGGCATTGATGGTGTTTTCGCGGATCGCGAAGAACTCGAAATCCTGCCGCCCGCCGGTCAGGCGTGAGCCGAGCTGCTGCAGGTAGTCGCTGATCTCGGGATCGTCGACGTACTGCGGATCCTGGGTCTTGATTTCGCGCATGATGGCGTCGCCGAGGCGCTTCTCCATCAGCGGCGTGAGCACGCTGTCGACGCTCCCAAGGTCCGGGAGAGACTGCACCGCAGTCTGCGGCGAAGTCTGGCCAAAGGCGCGCGGCGCCAAAGCTACGGCGAGCACCACGACCCAGGCGGCCAATCTCATACAGCTATGATATCGCCCGCCCATGGCGCGTTCCGTTAAGAAGCTCTCGCACTTCGATAGCCGAGGCGCAGTCCACATGGTCGATGTGGGCGCCAAACCCAGTTCACACCGGGTCGCGGTGGCGTCAGGCCGCATCCTGATGAGGCCTGCGACCCTGCGCATGATCGCAGCCGGAACCGCAAAGAAGGGCGACGTCCTTGGCGTGGCACGCCTGGCGGCCATCCAGGCCGCCAAGCACACGGCGGGCCTGATTCCGCTTGCGCACCCGCTCTCGCTTTCTCGCGTCGCGGTCGACTTCGAGCGCAGCCGCAAGCCCGCCGCAGTGAAGATCGTGGTGCGCGTGGAATGCCAGGGCCCAACGGGCGTGGAGATGGAGGCGCTCACCGCCGCGTCGGTCGGTCTCCTCACGATCTACGACATGGTGAAGGCAGTCGATCGCGCCATGACGCTGACCGACGTTCGCTTGGAGGAAAAAAGCGGAGGCCGATCAGGGGTATTCCGCCGTCCGCGCCGTTAGAATTCGGTCATGAACTCCATTCGCAGGGCGCTCGTCGCCGTATTTGTATTGGGCCTTGTAAGACCGCTAGCCGCACTCGCCGCCTGGAACAAGGAAGCCTTTAGCGCGAAGAGTGCCGGTGACGCGCTGAAGAACCTCGGTATCGCCAACGCACAGCCGAGCAAGGACCTGACCGTCGAAATCCCGGAAATCGCCGAGAACGGCGCAGTCGTGCCGATCGAGATCTCGAGCACGATCCCGGGGACGACGGCGCTCATCGTCGTGATCGACAAGAACCCGTTCCCGCTGATTACGCGCTTCGACTTCAAGGAAGGGGCGCTCCCCTTCGTGAAGCTCAACGCGAAAGTGGGCGAGACCTCCGACGTGCGCGTGCTTGCCGAGGCCGCCGGCAAGTACTACGTGACCACGCGCGAGGTGAAGGTGACTATCGGCGGCTGCGGCGGCTAGGAGGATTTGGACAATGCCAGGACCCATGAAAATGCGCGCGACGCTCGGACAGGGCTTCACTGACGTCCGCGTGCTGATGACCCATCCGATGGAAACCGGACAGCGCAAGGACTCCGAGGGCAAGCTCGTGCCGATGCACTTCATCCAGAACCTGACCGTCAAGGTGAACGGGAAGCCGGTGATCGAGGCACAAACGAGCCAGGCCATTTCTCGCAACCCGGTGTTCTCCTTCCGCCTCAAGGGCGGTACCAAGGGCGACAAGATCGAAGTGAGCTGGGTCGACAACGAGGGCGAGTCGAACCGCACCGAAGTCGCGCTCGCGTGAAGCTGGTTGCCATCGCAGTCACGGCGGCAGCCGCGGCGCTCCTCGCCGTAGGCGCATCCGCGCAGGACACCGCCAAGGAAATCCAGCGCTACCGCGACATGATTGCGGAGGGCAGCCCGGCGGAGCTCTTCGAGCTCGACGGCGAGACCCTCTGGAAGAAGCCGCAGGGGCCGAAGAACGTCTCGCTCGAAAAGTGCGACCTGGGCGTCGGCCCGGGCGTCCTCAAGGGCGCGTACGCCACCTTGCCCCGCTACTTCAAGGATGCCGACCGTGTCATGGACCTGGAGACCCGGCTCCTCTACTGCATGACGACGCTCCAGGGCCGGGCCCCCGAGGAAATTACCAAGCGCCCCTTTGGCTCGGCCGACAAGCCCTCGGAGATGGAGTCGCTTTCGGCGTATATCGCGGCGCAGTCGAAGGGCATGAAGCTCGAGCCAGGCCTGTCGCTACCGAAGGAAAAGGGTAGCTTCGAGCTCGGTCGCGCCATCTTCTTCCAGCGCACCGGCGCCTGGGATTTCTCCTGCGCGAGCTGCCACGGCCAGGAAGGCGTGCGCATCCGCATGCAGGACCTGCCTGTGCTCTACAAGCCGCAATTCGCGCGTCCGGTCATCGCGACCTGGCCTGCCTATCGCGTATCGACCAGCCAGTTCGTCACCCTGCAATGGCGCATGAACGATTGCTTCCGCCAGATGCGCACGCCGGAGCCGACCTTCGGTTCCGAGACCACCGTGGCACTGATCCATTTCCTGACCGTGACTGCGCAGGGCGAGACCTATAACGGCCCGGGGATCAAGCGATGAAAATCCTCGCGCTCGCTGCGCTTATGGTGGCACTGCCGGCCGGTGCGGAACCTACGGCCGCCGACGTGCAAAACGTTCTGCAGCGCGACCTGCATCCCCGCGGACAGGCCGGCATGGATCGCCTGAGCCAGGATGCCGTCCAGCGCGCCTGCACGGAGAGCCGCGACCACCCGAGCGCCGAGGTCGCGAAGTCGCTCCAGGCGGGTGAGATGAAGAGTATCTCCTTCCCCGATGGCGACCTGATCGGCGACTGGAAGAAAGGCGAGGCGATCGCGCAAAGCGGCCGCGGCATGACCTGGAACGACAAGGCGGGCGAGCCGGCAGGCGGGAGCTGCTACAACTGCCACGAGCTTTCGCCGAAGGAAATGTCGCATGGCACGATCGGCCCGAGCCTGAAGGGCTTCGGCAAAAAGCGCGGCACCGGCAACGATGTCCAGCACTACGTCTACGGCAAGATCTACAACGCCAAGGCATACACCCTCTGTACGCAGATGCCGCGCTTCGGCCCCTCCGGCACGCTGACGCCGCAACAGATCAAGGACCTGGTCGGCCTGCTGCTCGATCCGGCGTCGCCGGTCAACCAATAGCTTGCAACGCCGCGCGTTCCTGCGGGTTCTCGCGGCTGCGATGGCCGCGGGAGCGACGCTAAGGCCGCGCTCCAGCCGCGCACAGGCGAGCGCCGAGCTCTACGACGTACCCGTGTTCGGCAACGTCTCGTTGCTGCACATCACCGATGTGCACGCGCAGCTCCTGCCGATCCATTTCCGCGAGCCGAACGTCAACATCGGCGACGGCAACCCACCGCACCTGGTGGGTGAGGCGCTCCTCCGCCACTACGGCATCCCGGCGGGCAGCGCTTCGGCGCACGCGTTTACCTATCTCGATTTCGAAGCAGCTGCGCAGCGCTACGGCCGCATGGGCGGCTATTCGCACATCGCGACTCTGATCAAGCGCCTGCGCGCTTCACGCCCGCGCGCGCTGCTCCTCGATGGCGGGGACAGCTGGCAGGGCTCCGCCACGTCGCTCTGGACGCAGGGCGCGGACATGATCGGTGCCCAGCGACTGCTCGGCGTCGATTACATGACGGCGCACTGGGAGTTCACCTACGGGGCAAAGCGCATGCTGCAGGCGATCAAGGAGCTGGCGCCGGTCCGGTTCCTCGCCCAGAACGTGCGCACAGTCGATTTCGAGGACCCGGTGTTCACACCCTACGCGTTGCGTGACGGCATCGCGATCATCGGACAGGCCTTCCCTTACACGCCGATCGCGCATCCGCGGCATTACTTCCCGGAATGGTCGTTCGGCATCCAGGAATCGCGCCTGCAGAAGCTGGTCGACGAGGCTCGCGGCAAGGGCGCGCGCGCGGTCGTCCTCCTTTCCCACAACGGCATGGATGTCGACCTCAAGCTCGCCCGCCGCGTCCGCGGCATCGACGCCATCCTCGGCGGCCATACGCACGACGGCGTACCGACACCCGCGCTGGTGGGCAAGACCATCGTCACCAATGCCGGCTCGCACGGCAAGTTCGTCGGCGTGCTCGACCTCGATGTCGGCGCGAGCGGCGTGCGGGACTATCGCTACCGTCTTCTTCCGGTATTCGCGAATCTGCTTCCAGCCGATGCGGGGATGAGCACATACATCGCCAAAGCGCGCGCGCCCTACTCGGCCAAGCTCGCCGAAACGCTGGCGCGCACGGAAGGGTTGCTCTATCGCCGCGGAAACTTCAACGGCACGATGGACGAGCTCATCCTGCGCGCATTGCTCGCGCAGAAGGACACGCAGGTTGCGTTCTCACCCGGGTTCCGGTGGGGAACGACGCTGCTGCCGGGGGATGCCATCACGCGCGAGGACTTGATGGCGCAGACGGCGATCACTTATCCCCAGGTGACGGTGAGCGAATTCACCGGCGCGGAAATCAAGAGCATCCTGGAAGACATCGCCGACAACCTCTTCAACGCCGATCCCTACCTGCAACAGGGCGGCGACATGGTGCGCGTCGGCGGCCTCGGCTATGCAATCGCGCCGCGCGAGAAGATCGGCGGACGCATCTCTGACCTGCGCATCGCGGGAGCGCCGATCGAGGCAGCCAAGCGCTATAAGGTGGCGGGCTGGGCGCCGGTGCGTGAAGGCGTGACCGGCGAGCCGGTCTGGGAGGTGATCGAGCGACATCTGCGCTCGATGAAGACCGTGCCGCCGCTGACCGCGAGCCAACCGCGGCTCATCGGCGTCGGGCAGAATCCCGGCATCCAGCCATGACGATCGCGGAGTTCGTCTACACGGTGCTCCTCCGGCCGCGGCCGCTGCGCCGCGCGGCGAACGCCACGATCCGGGCGCTGCTGCCGCAGAAGGTCCGGGTCGGCGCGGCGACCGTCTGGATCAATCCGGAGGATCCGGTCATCTCGGGCGCATTGGCGCTCGGCGTCTATGAGCGCGGCGAGATCGCCTACTTCCGTTCTCGCTTTGCGGCCGACATGACGTTCATCGACGTCGGCGCGAACGTCGGCCTCTACAGTGGGCTTGCGCTCTCGACGCCGGGATTCCGCGGGCGCGTGCTCGCGATCGAACCGCATGCGGAGAGCCGCGCCTACCTGCAGAAGACCATCCAAGCGAATGGCGGCGCGGCGCAGATCTGCGACCTCGCGGCCTCCGATAGTCCCGGGACGCTAACGCTCTATAAGAACCCCGAAAACAAGGGCGACAACCGGCTCTATCCGGATCCATTGCTTCGCGGCGAGGAGCGAATCGCCGCCGATACACTCGACAACATCTGCCGCCGCTACAGCATCAGCTCCGCCCAGTTCATCAAGATCGATGTGCAGGGCGCGGAAGCGCAGGTGATGCGCGGCGCGAAGGAGCTCCTCGCGGCGAGCAGCGATTGCGTCCTGATGACCGAGTTCTGGCCCTACGGCCTCGCGCGCTGCGGCGCGGACGGGCTTGCGTACCTGCAGCTTCTGCAGGATGCGGGCTTCCGGCTCTATGAGCTTGGCAGGGATCTCGCGCCAGTGAACGACGCGCGGGCGCTCGTCGAGCGCACGCAGGGCCGCCACTACGCGAACCTGGTCGGCGTTAAGGGCGCTAGGGCGCTGCCCTAGCAGGATTGGTCGAGTAGACGGCCACCGTGCCTTCGGAGAAGGTGGCTGCGCGACGCTCCGGATCCCAGCCGGGGCCTTCCGGAGCGGCAATGACGTACCACTGGACGCCGAGCCGTCGAAGTCGGGCCAAGGCCGCCGCGGCAGTGGTCTCCGCGGCAACGTCGATAAGGGCGCCATAGCGCTCCCGGGCGACTTCGCCCGGACGCCCCTCTCGCGCGAACTGGACGTAGGGACGCGCGAGATAAGCCGGTATGCCGGTCGATGCGACCGACTCGACCGCCGTATCCGTCACTACCACACCGAGCTTCATCCCTTGCGCCGCGAGCACGTCGCCCGGCTGCCAGTGTTCGCGAATGAACGCCGCAGTGGCCGGCAGGCCATGGGCAGCGCGCGTTGTGATCGACCACCTGTAGTCGTGCACGGTGTAATTAAGGGCCAGCGCAACGGCGAGGACCGCGCCCGCACCCAGCGACCACAGCATGCGCCGCGCGCTCCATTGCCGCGACTCGACCCACCTTGCCAATCCCGCCGCAGTCCATACCGCAACCACAGCGTAGAGCAGCACGAACGGCCTTTGCGTCCACTCCGTGGAATCGCCGTGGCCTGGAATGGGGGCCGTCACCATGAGCAGCACGTACCAGGCAGCAACCGCCGGCACGATCCAATCGGTCGCCTGTAGACGCCGCTCGCATTGCTGCGCGAAGAGCGCCAAGGGATAAAAGAGCAGGAACACGCCGAGCCCGGCAGGAAACACGATCAGCACGCCATAAGGAAACGCGAGGCCGGGACCATAGCGTGCGAGAAGATGAGCGTAGATCCCGGTATAGGTGGTCGGCTCCTGCTGGTTGTGCGCCACATCGAAGAAGTGGTCGAGCGCCCGCATGCCGTCGGGAAAATACCGATAGAAGCCGAACACGAAGAGAGCAAACATCGCGCAGCCGCCGGCCAGCACAGCGAGCTTTCGTTCCCGGGGAAGCCTCAGGCACACAACCACAGCTGTTGCCCAGGTGGGAAGCGCGAGCAGGAAGATGTGAACGCGCATCACCGCCAATCCGAGTACCAGGATTGCGCTGATCGCGAGCAGCCGGGCGTCTCGGGTCGCATGCCAGCGATGCAGACAGGCGAAGGCAACCAGGCACATCGCCACCGCATAGGAAGCGCTCGGACCGGCGAGCACATACCAGTAGAAACCGAACAGGCGGTTATAAAGACCATAGCTCGCCGCATCGGGCACCAAGGTCAGCGCGCCCAGCGCGGCGAAGCCGCCCGCGGGCCCGGCGAGCACCGATCCCAGCGTGTAGGCGCCGGCGCAAAGCGCGAGAAATCCGATCGGTACCCAGACAGCAGTAGCGAGCGGAAGGCCCGGAAGGTCGAGCGGCCACGCGAGGGCGGCCGGGAGCATGTAGGAGCCGTAGTGGTACGGCGGCCGCGGCATGCCGGCGAGCTCGATTGCCCCATGGCCTGCGGCACGCGGATCGCCGAACTGCGAAATCACGCCGGCGTGCGCGAATTGATCGGTCCACGTCGTGAGGACTTCTTGCTGCATATACGACTGCGATGCACCTGCGATGTCCCAGCACCAGTACAGCGTCGCCAGCGCGCAAAGCGCAAGGGCTACGACTTCGCTCACCTGCAGGCCTTGCTTTTGCGCCGGGTCGTGGATGGCGAGCGCGCCCGTGACGACGAGCGCCGCCCAGATCGCGAATGCGGTCGCAGCGAGAATTCCAAACCAGGCGACCAGCGCGTAGACCGCGATCGAGCTCGCGAAGACGCCCAGGACCCAGGCCATGGGCGCCGGCATGTCGCCGGCATTCGCGATGCGCAGGATCAGAAAGCCCGCGAGCAACACCACGTAGACGAGGACGGTGATCGTCGCCACCGCCGAAACAATCGATACGGTGCCGCCGGCCCAGAACAGCGCCGCGAGCGGCGGCGCGAGAACCAGCGTCGTGAGAAGCGATCGGCGAATACTTCTTATACTTGCCCAAAAACGCCGTCATGTCGAACCGACAACCTCGCGTCGTGCTGGTGACTCACTTCTTCCCGAGCCACGGCGGCGGCGTGGAATCGGTCGCCTGGGAACTCGCCTCGCGTCTCGCCGCGAGCGGCGCGGCGAAGATCACGTGGTATTCGAGCGATACGGATGCACCGCCCGCCCAGTCGCCCGGCCTGCAATGCGTACCGGTCAGGACCTGGAACGTCGCCGAACGCCGCTTCGGCTTTCCCTATCCGCTCTGGAGCTTCTCGGGATTGGCGCAGCTCGTCCGCAGCGTGCGCGCATCGGACGCAGTCCATCTGCACGATTGCCTCTACTTACCGAGTCTCGTCGCGTGGGCCGCGGCACGCCTGTCGCGCCGCCCGGTGATCGTCACACAGCATGTCGGGCTCATTCCGTACCGCAATCCCCTGATGCGCGCCGCAATGGCCCTCTCGAACGCGATATTCGGCAGGCTCGTCCTCGGCACGGCGACGCAGGTGATCTTCATCAGCGAAGCCGTGCGTCGGTACTTCGCTGGCTTCGTCCGTTTCCGCAATCCGCCGGCACTCGTGCCGAACGGTGTCGACACGCAGACGTTCGTGCCCGCCGACGACGCCCGCCGCGAGGCGACGCGCGCCGCGCTGGGAATCGCGAAAGGCAAGCCACTCCTCATCTTCGTCGGCCGCTTCGTCGAGAAGAAGGGATTGGATCTGCTGCGGCAGATGGCAGAGCGCCTGCCGCAGGCGCGATGGATCTTCGCCGGTTGGGGCACTACCGACCCAGCGCGCTGGAACCTTGCCAATGTCTCGGTGCACGGCAAGCTCGAAAGGCAAGCGCTGGTTCCGCTCTACCAGGCCGCCGACCTTCTCGTGCTGCCAAGCGTGGGCGAAGGCTTTCCGCTGGTGGTACAGGAAGCGATGGCGTGCAGCACCCCCGCGCTAGTCGGCGACGAGACCGCCGCCGCGAGCCCCGACGCCGAGGGCCTGCTCCTGCACGAATCGGTGGAGGGTGATGACACGTCCGGGCGTTGGGCAGCGCGATTGCAGGCGCTGCTTGCGTCACGCACGACGCTGCCGGAGCTCAGGCCACGCGTCGCCGCGTTTGCGCGCCAGCACTGGTCGTGGGCAGGCTGCACGGAGCACTATGCGCAGTTGTTCTCCAGATGCACGAGCTAAGGCGCGCGCGCTCGGATCTCTTCCTCGCCGCGGCCATCGTGACGGTCGCCGCGCTTTCGATCGTCGCGGTGCTCGCCATGACGAGGTATCCGGACCTGCCGGGCCGGCTTTTCATCTTCCGCTTCCTGCTGCGCAACCAGGATGTTGCCGGATCGATTCTGATCATCGCCATGGCGGTCGGCGCGTTCATTCCGCGCACGCGGAGTGCAACCCTAGGATTCATCGACGCACTCTCGCGCAACGCGTGGCCCGTCGCAGGGATGACGTTTGTCGTCCTCTGCGTTGCGACTTGGGTCGTTACGCGGCACCACGCGCTCGCCGGGGACGAGCATCTCGCCCTCTTCCAGAGCCGAGTATTCGCCGCCGGACACCTGAGCGGACGCTATCCGCCCGACCTGCTCGGGTGGCTCACGCCGACGTGGTATCAGTCGCGCTGGATCATCGTTTCCCAGGCGAGCGGCGCGGTCGCCGCGGTGTACTGGCCCGGATTTGCGCTGCTGCTCGCGCCTTTCAGCCTTCTTGGCGTGCCATGGGCGTGCAATCCCCTGCTCGCTTCGCTATCCCTGGTACTGATGGCCCGGCTCGCTGCCCGATTGACGGAAAGCGCACAGGCAGGCGGCTGGGCGATCCTTTTTGCGCTCGGCTCGCCCGGCTTTACCGCTATGGCGCTGTCGTACTTTTCGATGACTGCGCATCTCTTCCTCAATCTCGCATTCGCATGGCTGGTACTCGCCGGCGGCACGAAGCGCCTCATCGGCGCCGGCGTGGTCGGCTCCTTTGCCCTCGTACAGAGCAATCCGGTGCCGCACATCCTCTTCGCCCTGCCCTGGCTCGTCTGGATTGGCCGCGGCACCGATGCGCGCCGCAATCTCGTCGCGCTCGCCGCGGGATATGCGCCCCTCAGCCTCGTGCTTGGGTTCGGTTGGTGGCTCTTCCTGCGCGAGCTCCAGGGGCCGCAAATGGCTGTGCCTTATCCGCCCGACGGCGATCGGGCGCACCGGCTCGCCAACCTCGCCTGGTACCTGCTCCTCGAGCTGAGGGCGTCCTTTTCGGTCAACGCGGAAAATCTCGGGCTGCGCCTGCTGGAGCAAGTCCGCCTCTGGAGCTGGGCGGTTCCGGGGCTACCGCTCCTTGCGGCGGCCGGCTGGTGGCTGAATCGTCGTAACGACGGCCTCAATCTCCTCGCGGGCTCGCTCGTCGCCACATTGCTCGGCTACGCCTTCGTCAGCTACGACCAGGGCTACGGCTGGGGAGCGCGCTATGTGCATCCTGCCTGGAGCGCGCTGCCGATCCTCGCGTCGGCGGCGATGGTGTCGCTGCCGCGGCACGAGCAGGCCGAGCGGCTACGCGGCTATGCCTTCCGGCTGGCGCTCCTGAGTCTCGTGTTCGCGACTGCGCTTCGCTTCTTCCAGATTCGCCTCTTCATGGATGAGCAACTGGCTCTCGAGCCCCCCTTCGAGCCGGGCCGGCGGCAGATCGTCTTCATCACGCCGAACGCCGAGCACTACACGCAGGACCTGGTGCAGAACGATCCCTTCCTGCGCGAGCCGGTGATCTTCATGCTTTCGCACGGCTTCAAGCAGGACTATGAAACCGTGATCCGGCGTCGTTTTCCCACGGCGCGCATGACCTACATCGGCCCGAATGGTCACGTGTGGCGGTTGGAGGAGCCGCGCTGAAGCGCCCAGCGGTTGCCGAGAAAGTTCACCGCAAACAGGACGATCGTCAGCAGCGGGCTCGCCAGCGGCACCGGCATCCCCATCAGGTCGACCAGCACGAACATGCCGGCAAGCGAGGCCGGATAGTTCGCGCTGGCGACGAAGACATAGCGCGCGAAGGACGAGGCGCCGCGCTTCGTGCCACGGAAGGTCCAGCCGCTGTGCAGCCAATAGCCAACGATGACCACGATGGCGAATGAGATCGTCAGCGAGACGGCGTAATGGACGCCGGCAAATGCGCCAAGGATGACGATCGCGTTGTGCAGCAGCGCGCACGCCAGCCCCACCACCAACGCGCGCGCAGCAATCACCGTTTTCCAGCCTCGGGCAGCCGTCGGTACAGGCCGACGTACACGCAAGCGTTGTTCGCCGTGACTTCACGCGGCGTGATGCGGTCCTCGATGGCGGAGCGCACGTTGTAGAAAAGGGTCGCGAGCGCCTCCAGGGCGGCGCCGACCAAGGGCAGCCGGCGGCAGGCGAAGGCAACGCCGTAAGACCTCAGGATCGACGTCCAGGCCAGGGGACCCACGACGGGCTCGAGCGCAACAAGCTCGAAGCCGTTCGACTCGACCTCGCGCCGCAATCCTTCGGCCGTCCAGCGGCGGTAGTCACCGGGATGCGGATGGTAGAACCAGCTGCCGTGGGTCGAGAGCAGGAGCCATCCCTCCGACCGCAGGACCCGGTGCGCTTCGCCGAGATACCGGGCCGTGTCCCAGACATGCTCGAGCACCTGGAATGAGGCGACCATACCGTAGCTGCCATCGGCCGCCTCGAGGGCGCCGTCCTCGCGGATCTTTACCTCG
>Ga0310810_10009084_pt1 | contig 11484 bp, 6 predicted proteins | sample NCmetagenome_FD_207641 | JGI IMG/M metagenome (GOLD analysis project Ga0310810, IMG submission 207641) | Soil microbial communities from experimental microcosm in Duke University, North Carolina, United States - NC | ecosystem: Engineered > Artificial ecosystem > Soil microcosm > Unclassified ... | reverse complement strand
GATCCGCACGGGTTTCGTGTTCGAGGACGTCGGCTTCCAGTATCCGGGAAGCGACCGCTGGGCCATCCGGCACGTGCATCTCTCCATCTCGCCGGGCGAGCGAATCGCGCTCGTCGGGGAGAACGGCGCGGGCAAGACGACGATCACGAAGCTCCTCGCGCGATTGTACGAGCCGAGCGAGGGACGCATCCTGCTCGACGGCGTCGATCTGCGCGACTACGACCTCGCGTCGCTGCGCGAGGCGATCGGCGTGATCTTCCAGGACTTCGTGCGCTACGACATGCGGTTCGACGAGAACGTCGGCGTCGGGGAGATCGGCGGGGTGAGTGGCTATCTGGCCACGGTGCGGGATGCGCCGAGCGCCGACGCGCCGGCACCCCCGACGGCGCTGGTGGACGCCTCGGAGCGCTCGCTCGCGTCGACGCTGCTGCCGCGGTTCGCGCGCGGCTATCGCCAGATGCTCGGCCGGCGGTTCGAGGAGGGGGTGGACCTGTCGGGGGGCGAATGGCAGAAGATCGCGCTCGCCCGGGCGTACATGCGCGAGGCGCAGCTTCTGATCCTCGACGAGCCGACCGCGGCACTCGACGCGCGGGCGGAGTACGAGGTGTTCGTCCGGTTCAACCAGCTGATGGCGGGGCGGATGGCGGTCGTGATCTCACACCGCTTCTCGACCGTGCGGATGGCGGACCGGATCGTGGTGCTCGGCGAGGGGCGGATCCTCGAGGAGGGCACGCACGACGCACTGGTGGTGCGCGGCGGGCTGTACGCGGAGCTGTTCGAGATGCAGGCGGCGGGATATCGCTAGGAGGCCGCGGCACGGCTGCGCGCGCCGCTGGAAGGACTCTCGCCGCGCTCCCGCCAGGACGCACGAAGCCCCGGATGCACGAGCATCCGGGGCTTCGTGTCGGCGCGCCGAGGAGCACGCGCCGCGATCAGCAGGTGCTTACTTGTCCCACCAGACGTGGCCCGTGATGTCGGTGTCGCCCTGTGACGCCTTGGCCGCGGCGAGGTTGTCCGCGTTGAGCGACTGCTCGATGTCGGGATACGGCAGACGAGTCGGGACGGTCGTGGTGGCCGCATCAGGCCCCGGCACGAGCACCGGGTAGTCGAGGCGCCGATACTCGGCGTAGGCCTCGGTCTCCTGGTTGAACAGCGCGACCCACTTCTCGTAGGCGATCTGCTTCATGCCCTGCGCGCCACCCGCGTAGACGACGTTGGGCTGCGCGAGATAGGCGTCGACGTCGGCGGTGGCGATACCCCACTGCTCCATCGAGGCGCGGATCGCGTCGGTGTAGAACTGCGCCGCGGACCCGCTGATCCACCCGCGCTCCGCCGCCTCCGCCTTGATGAAGAGCAGCTCGGTGTACGTCATGATGTAGCTGGGCGAGCTCTCGCTCCGGATCGTGAGCGTCGGGCGCGAGTAGTCGGAGAAGCTGAACTTCTTCTGGTCCGGATCGCACGGATTCGTGACGTCGGCGGACGCGTGGCCGTTCGGGAAGCCCCGGTACGTGATGTCACACACCGTCGGACTCGGTCCCTGGGAAGCGCCCGTGGGCATTGCGTACGCCTCGAGCCGCGGGTCGTTCGTCACCTTGAGGGTATCGACGAAGCGCTCCGAGACTCGCTGATCGTCACGCGTCCCGCCGCAGCCGGCGTCCGACCAGTTGAGGCAGAGCGGGTTCGCGAGCACCCCGCCCGGCCAAATCAGCATCGCGTTGTCGTCGTTGCTGTCGAACACGGGACCGGACAGCGCCTTGACCAGCTCGGCCTGCGACTTCGCCGGATCGGCCTGGCTGATGCGAAGCGCCGCCCGCGCATGCAGCGAATTGGCGAGCTTGATCCACGCCTCGAAGTCGCCGGCGTAGATCGGATCGGCATCGCCGTAGCCGGGCTTGTCGATGTCGCCGTTCATCATGCCGGCGGCGGCATCCAGGGATGCGAACAGGCTGTCGTAGACCGTCTGCTGCGAGTCGTACGCGGGGGTCAGATCATCCGACCCACGCCCAGCCTCGGTGAAGGGAATGTCGCCCCAGAGGTCGGTCATCGTCTCGACCATGTACGCTCGCATCACGAGCGCCGGTCCGATGATGTTGGGCTCTCCCGCCGACTGGGTGAGAATCTGGTTGAGGTCCTGCACCGAGCCGGTGATCTCGCTCGACGTCGCTGCACCGGCATAGAAGTAGGCCCAATACGCCTCGATCGTCGAGTTGCGCGGCTGGTTGAGGTCATCCTCGGCGTACTGCAGCTCGGCGTAGTGCTGGTCCCAGACGCCGGACATGCCGTGCTCGAAGTTCACGCCGCGGGTGATCGCCATCGCGCCGACCACCGCGTTGGTGAACAGCGACGACGACTGCACCTGCTCAGGTGAATTCGGGTTGTCGTTCACTCGCGTCAGCTTGTCGCTGTTGCAGGCCGCGAGGCCTGCAACGAGCGACATTGCCGCGAGTGACGCTCTCATCGTGTGTGTTCGCGTCATTATATGTGTCAGTTAGGCGTCGAGGCGCTCACGGGGTGACGCTGATCTGGAAGCCCAGACTGCGCGTCGAGGGAAGCTGGCCCATCTCCAGGCCCTGCTGATTGCCGGCGCTGAAGGCCGTTTCCGGATCGATGTTCGGCGCCTCGGCGTGCATCCACAGGTTGCGGCCGACGAGCGCGACGTTCATGCGGTAGCCGTTGAAGCTCTTGAGGAGCGCCTCGGGCACCGCCCAGCCGAGCCGGAGCTCGCGCAGCTTCACGTAGCCCGCGTTGACGATGCTGGAGCGATCGCCGCCGTTGTAGCCGATGGCGTGGTAGTAGTTCTCGGCGCTCACCTTCTTGGTCACGACCGTGCCGTCGCCACCGTTGATCACACCGGTGACCGAGACGCTGTCCTCGCGTCCGGGCAGCGTGTTCGCCAGGATGCCCGCGTACGTGCCCCACGCGTTCGTCGCGCTGAACAGCTGGCCGCCGACGCGCATGTCGAGCTGGCCCGACAGGTCGAAGCCCTTGTAGCGGAAGGTGTTGATCAAGCCGCCGGTCCACTTCGGCTGGATGTTGCCGAGCACCGAGGTGGACGTGGCCGCCAGCGGAGCGCCCGTGGTCGCCGACAGGATCAGGTTGCCGTTCGCATCCTTCCGGAAGTCACGCCCGACGAGATCGCCGTACGGCTCACCGACGCGCGCCTCGACGCTCACGTTGAAGAACTTGGAGCCGATGAGGTACGTCTTCGAGTCGCCGTAGAGGGACTCGAGACGGTTCTGGTTGTGCGCGTAGTTCGCCGTGACGTCCCAGCTGAAGCCGTCCGCCGTGTTGGCCTTGATCGGCGTGCCGGTCAGCTGAAGCTCGATCCCCTTGTTGGAGAGCTCGCCCGCGTTGACCGCCGCGGCGGTGAAGCCCGTGCTGTACGCCACGGATGCGGTGAGGATCTGGTCCGTCGTGCGCTTCTCGTAGTACGTGAAGTCGAGGCCGGCCCGACCGTCGAAGAAGCTCATTTCCGTTCCCACTTCCCAGGCCTGCGTCTGCTCGGGCTTCAGCTCGGGGTTGGTCACCGTGTTCGGCACGGCGAACCGCGGGCTGTCGTTGAACGGATCGTTCGAGAAGTACGCGAGCTTGAGGAGATACGGGTTCGCGTCGCTCCCGACGCGCGTCCACGCGGCACGCAGCTTTCCGTAGCTCACTCCCCAGTTCTTCACCGCCGGCAGGAGATCGCTGAAGACGAGGGAGCTCGAGACGGAGGGGTAGAAGTAGGAGTTCTTCCCCTTCGGCAGCGTCGACGACCAGTCGTTCCGGCCGGTGACGTCGAGGAAGAGGTAGTCGTTCCAGGCGAACTGCGTCGTGCCGTAGAGCGAGTTGGTCTGGCGGCGCTCGTCGTACTGCTGCGGCGTGTAGATCGTGGCCGCGTTCGACATGTTGTACACGCCGGGGGTCACGAGCTTGTCCGTGCCGATCCAGCGCTGCTGGAGATTCCGGACGCGACGGTTGCCACCGAAGTTGATGGTGAGGCCGAGCCGCTCCATCGGCGTCGTGACGGCGGTGAGCAGGAAGTCCGTGTTGTTCTCGTTCACGAAGTCCTGCGTGTTGTTGAAGCCGCCCTGCGAGTAGTCGCCGTTCGTGTACGGATCACCGAAGTAGCCGCCGATCCAGCCCGGGGCCATGCTGAAGCCCTGGTTCTGGTTGTAGAAGTCGGTTCCGGTCCGGACCATGCCGGTGAGCCAGTTCAGCGGGCGGTACTGGATCTGCGCCGACCCGATCATGCGGTTGCGGTCGTCGAAGTTCGAGTTCTTCTCGAGGTTCCAGTACGGATTGCTGTGGTAGCTGTAGTTCCAGTTGACCATGTCGGTGTAGTCGACTTTGTGCGCCCGGTTGTAGACCTGGATCGCCGAGTCGGTCACCAACTCCTTGAGCTGCGCGGTGCTGACGTTCCGGCCGAACCAGGTGAAGCCCATGAGGGGATTCAGCTCGTCGTAGCCGGTGCCGGGGCGGTTGTGGCCCTGGTTGCGGATGTACTGGACGCTCGCGTTGGCCTGAAGCTTCTCGCTGAGCGACGCCGTTCCGTTGAGGCCAGCCGTGATGCGATCGAGGTGGCTGGTCGGCACGATGCCCTTGATCTGCTCGTTGCCGAACGACAGGCGGAAATTCGCCCGGTCGCCCGAGCCGGTGGCGCTGATGTTGTTCGAGACCGACATGCCGGTCTGGAAGAAGTCGCGCACGTTGTCGGGAGCCGGCACCCAGGGTACCGCTTCGCCCTTGCTGAACCACTGCCGGATCAGACGTCCGTCGAGCTTCGGACCCCAGCTCTCGTCGACGCCGTCGTTGGTCCCCTGGTCGAGCCCATTGATGAAGTCGAACTCTCCCTTCGATCCCTGGCCATACTGGTTCTGATAGTCAGGGAGCTTGGCGATCTGGTCGAAGGTGACGTTCGTGCTCGCCGTTCCCTGGAAGCCGCGCGGTGCGTTGCGGCCGGACTTCGTCGTGATGACGATGGCGCCGGCGGCGGCACGCGAACCGTACAGCGCCGCGGCGGCGGGACCCTTGAGCACCGAGATGCTCTCGATGTCCTCGGTGTTCAGGTCCTGAATCACGTTGCCGCGATCGAGACCGCCGTAGCCGCGGGTCTGCGTGGAGTTGGTGAAGGTGGAGTTGTCCACCGCCACGCCGTCGACGACCCAGATCGGCTGGTTGTTGCCGCTGATCGAGTTCTCGCCGCGGATGACGATGCGCGCCGAGCCACCGAAGTTCGTCGAGCCGGTGACCTTCACGCCGGCAACCTTGCCCGAGAGGGCGTTGACGAGGTTCGGGGTCTGCGTCTTGTTGAGGTCGGCGCCCGCGACGCTCTGCGCCGCGATACCGAGCGACCGCTTCTCACGCTCCAGGCCGAGCGCCGTGACGACGACGCCCTCGAGCTGCGTCGTCGCGGTGGCGAGCCGGAAGTCGTGCGTGACGGCCGTTCCCGACAGCGCCACCGACGCGGTGATCGGCGTGTAGCCGATGCGCCGCGCGACCAGCGACACGTTCTGCCCCGTGACCCGGGCAGCGGGCACGGTGAAGCTGTACCGACCATCGTTGCCCGTGTACGAGCCGACGCCCAGCGCCGGGATCGAGACGCTCGCCCCCGGAACGGGGGCCGCAGCCTCGTTGGTCACGCGCCCGCTGACGGTGGTCGCCTGCTGGGCCGTCGCCATCGCTGGCAACATCCCCAACACGAGACCGGCGCCGGCGAGCATCCGATACAGAGTGCTCGTCATGTACTGTGCGTACCTCGGAGAAGGTTGGCGTGCAAAAACAACGTGCCGTAAAAACCGCGAGCGCCCCGTCAGCGATGACGTGGCGTCGCATCGTCGTCCCTGCACCTCGGACCAATGCGCTGAGGGCAAGACCGATCGGAACACTTCTGCAGGCGGGCCTGCAACCCGATGCCGCCGTCGTGCGGCGACACTCGTACGGTACCCGGGATGCGCTTCGGATCGCGCCAGCGAGCGCGCTCTCCCCCTGCGCCGCCCCCCCAGTCCACCCTCCAGACTGGACCCATGCTCGACTTTCCGGAATCGGAAGTGATACGGGGGTGAACCGTGGCCCGTCAAGCGACTTCCCCGATCTGCCGTAGGCGCATGCTGTGATACGCACGCAGACCCCAGGGGCCCGAACGTCGTCACATGAGGCGGGCTAAATGTTTTCGTGCCAAGTGCATACAAAACCGCGAGATGGACGACTCGCCGACGCGCCCCGGCCGGCCCCGTGCGACGCCGCCCGACGCCCGCCTCTCGCGTGATGTGCCGCCTACGCGGACCGCCTTCCGACCGTTGGATCCGGACGACCGGACGTGGCGTCCTCGCCAAGTCGGGAGTCCTGCACCCGGTGCCGAACGACCGGCTCCGATGCGACCATTCCCACCTCGGCTCTCCCCGCCATCCACCGCTCCGCCGTGCGAACCCTCACCGTCAACGCTCTCAGAATGTGCGGCCGCCGAACGGCCATCGGCCGGCACCTGGAGTATCTCGCGGCGAACTGGAGCCGCCGCGCCACGCCCTTCGATCGCATCGTGTTCATGACGCCGCGTCCGGTCGCGGTCGATGGACTGGGCACCGGCTCGCGCATCGAGTTCCGAGCGATCGGCGGATCCCTTCCCCCGCTCGTCTGGGAGCAGGTGGCGCTTCCGGCCGCCGCGCGGGGCGCCGCCGTGCTCTTCTCGGAGTACACCTGCCCGCTCCTCCGCCGCGACGCCACGGTGGTGGCCAACCACGGGATCTACGAGGCGGTGCCGGAGGCGTTCTCTCGATGGCACCGCTTCCGCGCCACGACGGTGAACCGGCGCAGCGCCCGCCACGCGACGCGCGTCATCGCCAACTCGACGTCGACGAAGTCCGATCTCGTACGGTTCTTCGGCGTCGAGCCCGATCGGATCGACGTCGTCTACCCGGGACCCGCGGATGTCTTCTTTCAAACGCACGACGCCGCCGAGCGATCGGCGGCGGTCATCGCCGCCCTCGGCGCCGAGGTGCCCTTCGTCATCTTCGTGGGGAAGCTCGCGACGCGACGCCACGTCCCGAACCTGATCGAGGCGTTCTCGCTCGTGCGTTTGGCCCACGGGCTGCCGCATCACCTGCTGCTCGTCGGCCCCAACGTGAACCGCCTCCCGCTCGCCGAGCTGGCGGCGCGCTTCGGCGTCGCGGACCGGGTGCGGCACGTCGAGCACATGGAGCAGGAGCAGCTCGCGACGCTCTACGCGGCCGCGGACCTCTACGCCCTTCCCTCCACCTACGAAGGGATCTCGTGGACGATGTTCGAGGCGATGGCGTCCGGGACGGCGGTGCTCACGGTCGAGCATCCGGCGCTGCACGAGGGAGCAGCGGGCTCGGTGTTCGTGCTCCCCGATCCCACGGTGCCCAGCCTGGTGAACGGGCTCTCGACGCTCCTGCTCGATCCGAGCCGGAGAGCGCAGCTCGCGGCGGCCGGTCGCGAGCGGGCCGCGCAGTTCTCACTCGCGCGGAGCGCGGAGGCGACGCTGGAGATCCTCGACCGGGTGGCGCCGGCACGGGATCGCTGAGGCTGGCCCTCCGGGCAGCCGAGCGGACTGCAAGCGCTCACCCCTCCGTCGTTCCGAGCGAGCGCAGCAAATCGAGGAATCGCGATGGTCCCGGCAAAGGGACCCTCTCTCGGGATCCGCACGATTCCTCGACTTCGGGCCTGCGGCCCTTCGCTCGGAATGACGGGATGAAGACGGCCTGCGGCCCTTCGCTCGGAATGACGGGATGAAGACGGCCTGCGGCCCTTCGCTCGGAATGACGGGATGAAGACGGCCTGCGGCCCTTCGCTCGGAATGACGGGATGAAGAGGGCCTGCGGCCCTTCGCTCGGAATGACTAGGCGCTCAGGCGCGCTTGACGAACGCCACGTGCACGAAGTTCGCCCGCTCGCTGCGGCCGAACCATTGCTCGGCGGTGCGGTGGAAGAGACCCATGCCGACTTCGTAGGCGAGGTTGCCCGGCGCGCCGGCGCGGTTCAGCCGCGCGAGACTTCGCGTCGCCGCGAGACCGGGGAGGGTCTCGAAGCCCGGATGCTCGAGGTACTTGTGGTAGTACATCGCGCTGGGCACGATCGCGTCGACGTGGCGCATGATGCGCAGCTCGAAGCCGTGACGCTCGAAGCGCGCGACGACCTCCGCCGCGGGCTCGAGTCCGATGTGGCCGTCCTGCTCCACGAGCCACCGCTGGTACAGCTCGGGCCGCGCCTTCGCCGCGCGCAGGGTGGGATGCGTGCTGTCGGTCTCGATGATGTGCGCCGTCGTTCCGCCGGCGCGAAGCACCCGCGCGATCTCGGCGACGAGCGTCTCCTTGTCGGCGTGCGCGATGTGGCCGATCACGTGCGACGACGCCACGACGTCGAACGACGCGTCGTGAAAGGGCAGCCGAGGGAGCGACGCGAGCACGGCGGCGTCGTAGTGCTCCGTGCACCCGCGCAGGAACGCGAGCGAGCCGTCGAGCCCGACGGTCTCCCGCGCGCGCTCGATGAAGATCTCCTTGCCCCGCCCCGCGCCGAGATCGAGCAGACGTCCGCCGATCGGAATGGCCTGGCGCCAGAAGCGCCATTCGCGATGCGACCAGAAGGGAAGCACGCGCAGCAGCGCGCCCTTGGCGCCCTTCGGCGTCTCGGCGAATGGGCAATGCACGTCGGCGTATTCGTCGTAGAAGCGGTCCGGCTCGGCGAAGCACGGGATGCCGTCGACGACGGGGACCTCGTGGCCGCACCGGGCGCAGCGCAGCACGGCGCCCTCGATCGAGAGCCCACCGGCGCAGCGCGGGCAGATGAGCAATTCCGAGAGCAGCGTCGCCGGTCGTGGAGTGACGGAAGTCATCGAGGTGTGATCGGAGGCTGTCCCGCCGCCCGATCGGGGGCGGAGGGCGCGTCGCCGGGACGTCGGCCGGCGACGAACACGGCGGAGATGGGAAAGGTCAGGCGTCCACCACGGTCGAGCGTGCGCCGGCTCGCGTCGAGAAAGCGCGTCCGCACGTCGTCGACCATGGCAGCGGGTGCGTCGAGGAGACGCTTCCGCGCATCGCTGCGAATGGTGCGCTGGATGTCCCAGAAGAGCTCGGGGGTCTCGATCTCGTTCTGGTAGTTGCGCCAGTCGCGCCGCACGTCCACGAAGCCCGCTTCTCGAACGAGGCGGCGCAGCAGTGCGGATCGGTCGAGCCGCACGGACAGCTCCGAGCCGCGCGGGAGATCGGCGGGTGCCGCGCCGTAGCGTTCGACGATGAGGCGATCGAGCAGGTCCGCGCCGAGTCGTCGGCCGACGCGGCTTTGCGCGGCGCGCCCGAGCTGGGCGACCGCATGCGCGACGGTGCGAGGGGAGACGAGCGGCGGCCGGCTTCCGACGGCGAGCACGGCGCGTCCGCCGGGCCGCAGGACGCGGAGGATCTCGCGCAGCGCCTGCTCGGGATGCGGCACGTGCGTGAGCGCGAACGCGGAAAGCACGACGTCGAAGCTCGCGTCGGGAAAGTCGAGCGACTCGGCGTCCATTCGCTCGAAGCGAAGCCGCGAAGCGGGGAGGCCGGCCTGGCCGGCCTTCGCGGTCGCCGTGCGAATCATCCCCGCCGAGATGTCGATGCCGACGACCGGGCCGGCGGACGGCAGGGTGCGCAGGAGCTCGAAGGGCAGCAGCCCGGTCCCCGTGCCGACGTCGAGCACCCGCTCACCGGACGCGACGGCGGCGAGGCGGAGCAGGTCCGCCGCCGCGCCCGCCGAGAGCCGGGTGCTGTGCAGGTCGAACTGGTCCGCGACGTCATCGTAGCTCGCAGCGTCGACCTGCTTCCACCGTGTTGCATCAACGATCATGAACCTGGCTCCCGTGAGCGACCGCCCGCTTCCGTCAAGGACGATCAAACCTAGCGGAGGGTCGCGTGGCGCCGTCCACGCTACCGGCGACGCACGCCTCGAGACGCAAGCTCCTCGTAGAGCGAGAGCGCCTGCGCACGCCAGGCGGCCCGCCCAAAGCGCTCGACGATCCGGCGGTTCATCGCGAGAGGGTCGAACTCGGCTCGCCGGGCATAGGCACGCCGGATGCCTTCGGCGAACGCCGCCGGGTCGTCTGGGGCGACCATGACGCCGTCCTCCTCCGTCACGAACTCTTCCGGACCGCCGCAGCGGGTGACGACGACGGGCGTGCCGCACGCGATCGCCTCGGCGGCGACCGAGCAGAAGGTCTCGCGCCGTGAGGACGAGACGGTCACGAAGGCGCAGCGCCGCATCGCCTCCGCGACCGCGGCCGGCGGCGAGTCGAAGACCACGTCCACCCGATCGCCGAGTCCGAGCTCCCCGATGAGGGCGAGGGTCGCGCGACGATCGGCGACGTACGCGCGGAAGTTGTTGGCGGAGAGAATCCGGAGCCGAAGGTCGGGCATCGCATCCCGAAGCTGCGCGATGGCGCGCAGCAGCACGTCGATGCGTTTCACACCGCGGATGAACCCGACGTACAGCAGCTCATTGGCATTTCGCGGCCGATCGGCGAGTGTGAAGATCCGGTCGTCCACCACGTTGGGCAGCACGGCGGTCGACGCGGCGCCGTCGACCCACTGGTCGATCCCCTCCTGAAGAAACCGGCTGACGGCGGTCACGAGGCGTACGTGTGGCAACGCGGCGCGCACCTGGCGCCCGACGCGTGGGTGCGCGGTGAGCCAGGGCGTCCAGAAGGCGTGCTCGGAGGTCATGACGGGAATGCCGAGCGCCTGACCCACCCGTGCGGCGACCACGCCGTCGGGATAGATGAAGTGGGCGTGCACCAGATCGAACGGTCGTTCCGCGTGCAGGGCGCGGGCCTGCCGGACGACCGGCCGCCACGCCAGACGAGCATCGAGCGCGTGCGTGTGATGCACGAGCGAACCGGGAACGCGGGTGAAGAACAGCTCGACGTCGCCACGCCGCTCGCGAGCGGGCAGCTTTCCGGAGCGACCGAGAACGCGCGAGAGCAAGGGAGGCACGCGAGGCGTCGGCACGATCACGCGCACGTCGGCAGCCTCCGCGACCGTGTCGCACATCCGCTCGACCCAGAGGCCACGCTGCGGTGCCTCCGGGGTCGGATAGTGCCAGCTCAACACGAGCACGCGTAACGGTCGATCCCGGTATCCCGTCCGCATGCGCGTCTCGATCGCGTCAGCCGACATCGCGCCATTGCGACTGTCGCACGCGCAGCGCGCTCAGCGCACGTTCGGCGGCACCACGAAGCCGAGCGCGATCGGATGGGGGGAGCACGCCGATCGCTCCGACCCACAGCGCCACGCACACCGCCGCCTTCGCGGCGATGACGGGAAGCGTGATGCCCGGATAGCTCCGGCCGAGCAGTCCGGCGATCACCAGCAGAGCGAGCGTGCCCGCGGCGACCCGGGCAGTCCCCGGCGACAGGTGCAATCCGTAGCTGCGATGGAGGAACCAGAGCGTGCTGCACGCGAGAAAGACGGGCGCGGCGAGCGCGGCGAATCCGGCGCCCGCGAGGCCGAGTCGAGGAATGGCGATC
>Ga0310810_10009082_pt1 | contig 11486 bp, 6 predicted proteins | sample NCmetagenome_FD_207641 | JGI IMG/M metagenome (GOLD analysis project Ga0310810, IMG submission 207641) | Soil microbial communities from experimental microcosm in Duke University, North Carolina, United States - NC | ecosystem: Engineered > Artificial ecosystem > Soil microcosm > Unclassified ... | reverse complement strand
TCTCAAGCCTGCCAACATCAAAATCGCACCCGACGACGTGGTGAAGGTACTCGACTTCGGGCTGGCGAAGACGATCGCCGACCCCGCGGCGTTCACGCAGGCAGTCGTTCCGGGTCACACGGACGAAGGCTTCATCCTCGGAACGGCCGCCTATATGAGCCCCGAGCAGGCCCGGGGCCAGCCGGTAGACAAGCGAACTGACATCTGGGCCTTCGGCTGCGTGTTGTTCGAAATGTTGACTGGCCGCGCCCCGTTCGCCCGCGAGACTTTCTCGGACACACTCGCCGCCATTCTCGAGGCCGAGCCCGAATGGCCTTTGCTGCCTTCCTCGACGCCGCCAAGAATCCTCCGCCTGCTCGAGCGGTGTCTCGCAAAGGACGTGAAGCGCCGAATCCGCGACATCGCGGACGCCCGTATCGAGCTCGAGGAGACCGTCACGGCGAGCTCATCGATCGCACGCGATCGAAGGAATGCCCGCACGCAGCCCGGACCGACCGCGACACTCACATCGAGACGATTGGCGTGGCTGGCCGCATCGGGGATGGTCATCGCAGTCGCCGTGCTCGGATGGTGGCTGTGGCGCGAAGGATCTCGACGCGATCCGCTCGCGGGAGCCACGTTCCGGCGGTTGACAGATTGGGACGCAGCCGAGCAACAGGTCGCCATTTCCCGCGACGGGAAATTCGTCGCGTTCATTTCCGATCGCTCACGCACATGGGATGCCTGGGTGGGACAGATTGGGGCCGACAGCTTCACCAACCTCACGAACGGCCGCGTGCCGGACCTGCGACATCATGACGTTCCCAACGTTGGCTTCACGCCGGATGGATCGCTCGTCACGCTATGGGTTCGTCTGACGGACCTTGCGAGCCGCGTGCAGACAGACGGCTGGGTCGTGCCGACAATTGGCGGCCAGCTGCGCCCGTATATGGATCGCTATGCTCCAAACGTGGCGGGCGCCGACTGGTCGCCCGATGGCAGGCGGCTCGTGTATCAACGGCCACCCCAGGCGATCCGCTGTTCGTGCACGACCTGGAGCAGAGAGTCGGCAGACAAATCCTGGCTTCGAACTCGGGCGTCCACAATCACTTTCCCGTGTGGTCGCCAGATGGCGCTTTCATCTATTTCGTTCGTGGGTTTCCACCGGATCAAATGGACCTCTGGCGTATTCGCCCCGAGGGCGGAATGCCCGAACGACTCACCTCTCACGAATCGCCGGTCACGTTTCCCACGTTCCTGGACAGCGGGACGCTGCTGTATCTCGCCACCGGTGATGATGGCTCGGGTCCGTGGGTTCATGCGCTGAATGTAGAACGGCGCGTATCGAAGCGCATCAACACGGGTGTCGATCCGTACACATCCCTTGCTGCCAGCGCGGATGGCCGCCGGATCGTCGGCACTGTATCGCGCTCGACCTCGGGAGTGTGGCGTGGCCATATCGGCGAACACCCGCTCGACGAGTCGCGCGCGGTTCGCATCACGCTGCCGACGGCGCATGGCGTGTCGCCCCGATTCGGACCCAATTACATCTTGTACCGCGCGTCGACGTCCGGTATCGACGACGGCGTCTGGAAGCTCGGGGACGCAGAGAAACCCACGGAGCTCTGGAGCGGTCGCGATGGCCGTCTCGCCGCCGCTCCGGCGATTGCCCCGAACGGCCGGCAGTTCGCGTTTCCGATACGACGAGGCGCGGTCACGCGACTGCACGTCATGAACGCCGACGGAAGCGGCCTTCGACAAATCTCGGACGATCTCGATGTGCGCGGATCTGCGGCCTGGTCTCCCGACGGGCAATGGATTGCTATCGCCGCCAATCGCGAAGGTCAGCCGGCGTTGTTCAAGCTGTCAATCACGGGAGGCGCACCCGTGCTCCTCGTTCAAGGCTTCGCGCTCGATCCCGTCTGGTCTCCCTCGGGTCGCTTCCTGATTTACTCGGGTGCTGACGTGGCGACGACGTTTTTGCTGAAGGCCGTTGCGGCGGATGGGAGCCCATACCCGCTGCCTGAATTCGTCTTGAGTCGAGGGGCGCGACGCGTCGCGTTTCTCGGTGGAGACGATGCATTGGTGACGTTGAAGGGAGACATCTCCCACAAGGAGCTGTGGGTCTGCGATCTCAAGACTGGACACGAGCGGCAGCTGACGGCGCTCGGCGGCGAGTTCACGATCGGTGATTTCGATATTTCCCCGGATGGCCGCGAGCTGCTCTTCGATCGGTCGAGGGACGAATCGGACGTCGTCCTCATCGAACCACCGAAGTGATCCGAACGTTACCTGCATGGAAACTACTTGAGCTTCGCGAACTCGGCGCGAGCCTGCTTCCTCAAGGCGATCGAAAGGGATTGCCGTTTGCGCTACGCAGACCCTGACGTGCCGATTCTGACGTCCCGCCGCGGGGTCGCGCGTCATCAACTCGATCCACCATATGCTGCCGAGAACGTCGGTCACCTCGGCACCCGCATTCGGCGCCGCCTGCCACAGGCCGAACGCTGCGCCTTCCCGGTCGCGCATGGTCGCGATGCGGGCCATGCCGTCGACGTCGTGCCGGTCGACCAACGTCGCACCGAGTCGTGAGGCATCCGCACCAGCGGTCTCGATGTGTTCGACCAGGACGTGCGGCACCCACTCGTCATGCTCCACCTCGACGTGATGGATACCGGCGATTGTCTTGCCGTCGTACTTCATGAAGGTGTGGCCCGACGCGCCGGCGTGGGCCGTCCACGAGCGGACCGTAGAAGGCCACGGCGCGATCGGGGTCGGTGGTTCTCAGAACCGAGGTGCAGAACGATCCAATCGTTGACATCGACAGATGATCCGTCTGGCGCGAATTGTATAGCGACGCACCGTCGCACCGTCACGGCCGCCTGATCCGCGCGTTCCGTTCCGCGGCAGCGATGAACGCTCGCATCGCCGCTGATTCCTCGGGCGTGAACTTCAAGCCGTACGAGCGATGCACGTCGTAACGAGGCTCCATGAGCCCGTTCTCCGAGTGGGTTCTGGCCGGCAGCAAAACGTGTCCGAGTTCATGGGCGATCACGAGCCCGAGCGCGTCCCCATGATCTATCGCCTGATGATCCACCGAAGGGCCGACGCGGTCCCAGAACACGTAGACACGCCGGGCCTCGCTGTTCGCCTGCGCGAGCACTTTGGGTCTGACGCGCTCTGACTCGATGTACCGGTCCGCCGTCGCCCCTCCCAAGAGTAGAACGTGAACGGTGAGCCGCAGAGCGCATCGACTATGGTCGGGCTCCGCCGATGACTCGATGCGCACACCGACGGCGTCGTAGATGTGCGCCAGCTCGTCACGCGCAGCCGAGATGGTCTCCGGTGGCGCCGCGGCCTGGTTTTCGATGTGGACGAACACGGCAGGCCTTTCGTCCGTTGGCTTCTGCGGTTGGGCCGTGAGCGTGGTCACCATGAAGAACAGTGAAGTGGCCGCCGTCGCCGTCGTCTTGGGCACGTAGGTTCCGCCTCCGTCTGTGGAGGCGGGAACGGCGTGGCAAAAACCGCATGGTCCGGACGCCGCATGGCGATCGTCGGGCGTAGAATCGCCGGCATCACGAACGATTCACCCAACGTCACAGGTCTCCTGCAGGCATGGCGGAATGGAGACGACAGCGCGCTCGGGCGGTTGCTGCCCATAGTCGAGGGCGAGCTGCATCAGATCGCCCGGCGCTGTATGCGCGGCGAGCGTGCCGGACACAGCCTGCAAGCCACCGCACTCGTCAACGAGGCGTACATGCGCCTCATTGACGCCCGGCGCGTGCAGTGGCAGGACCGCTCGCACTTCCTTGCCATGTCGGCGACTCTGATGCGACGGATCCTGGTCGACCACGCGCGCGCACGCCTGTATCAGAAGCGTGGTGGCGGAGCGCAGCGAGTGACCCTGGTCGAAAGCCTCGGCGGGTCGGACGAGCGCCCGCATGACCTCGTGGCGCTTGACGACGCGCTCGAGGCTCTGGCGCGTGTCGACAAACGGAAGGCGCGGGTCGTCGAGCTGCGTTTCTTCGGTGGTCTGACAGGCGATGAGACCGCACACATCCTCGGCGTGTCCACGGACACAGTGTTACGGGACTGGAAGCTGGCCCGCGCGTGGCTGCTGCGCGAGATACGCGGCGGCGGCGAGTCGGCGTGATCGGTTGGCCCGGTGATAAGCTCTCCCGGCAAGGTTAGACAGAGTGCCCGCTCAACCGGACGCGAGCGAACGTTGGAATCGGTTGTCCCGGCTGTACCACGCCGCGATGGCAATGGACCCGTCGCGACGGACCCCTTTCCTGGCAGAGGCATGCGGCAGCGACGACAGGCTATACCAGGAGCTGGCAGCGCTCGTGGCGCAGACCGGCGTCGACTCGTTCCTCGAGCCGCATTCAGGCGCGAGTGGTTCTGCCTCAACCGTCGCAGCCGCCGACGCCAACATTGGCCGTGATGTCGGGGCCTATCGCATCCTGAGCGCGCTCGGCGCCGGAGGAATGGGCGTCGTATACAAAGCGCTCGACACGAAATTCAACCGGACCGTCGCGGTCAAGTTTCTCTCCGAGCGCTTGGCAGATACCGAAAGCCGGCGCCGCTTCCTGCGCGAAGCGCAGACCGCTTCGTCGCTCAACCACCCGCACATCCTGACGGTCCACGACATCGGCGAGATCGACGGCCGTCAGTATCTCGTCACCGAGTTCGTGGACGGCGGAACGCTGCTCGACTGGCGGAGCGCCGGCGAACGCTCGTGGCAGGAGATCGCGGATCTGATGCTCGGTGTTGCCGACGCGCTGGCCGTCGCGCACGAGGCGGAGATCGTGCACCGCGACCTCAAGCCGGCGAACATCCTCGTTTCGAAGAGCGGCTATGCGAAGCTCGCCGACTTCGGCCTCGCCAAGGTGCGGCCATCAGGTGATGCAGGGCCTGCCGCCACCGAGCCGTCAGTTGCGACGAGGTCGGGCGCCATTCTCGGTACCGTTGGGTATATGGCGCCAGAGCAGCTCGTCGGCGGCGCTGCTGACGCACGAAGCGATATCTTTGCTTTCGGCGTCGTCCTCCACGAGATGTTGAGCGGCCGACGGCCGTTCGCAGCGGCGAACACGCTCGAAGAACTTCAGCGAACCGTTCACGGCACGCCCGATCCGCTGGCCGACACTGTCCCGCGTCCACTGCGCGACATCGTCGGACGCGCGATCCGGAAGCTTCCGCAGGATCGCTATCCATCCATGCGGGACATGCTGGCCGAGCTGCGACGGGTGGCGCGGCCGAGTGCTGTGGATGGCGCGACGACGATGCCTGTGCGCAGGGCCGGGCGGCGAAGTCTCCTCGCACTCGCGGCGGTGCTCATCGCTGCCGTTGTCGCCGGAGTCGGGATGTACCGCGGAGGCGCCGTCGCGAGCGACCCGCCGCCGATTCGCTCCATCGCCGTGCTGCCTTTCAAGAATCTTTCCGGTGATGCAAGCCAGGAGTACTTCAGCGACGGGATGACCGAATCGCTGATCGTGCGTCTCGCGCAGATTCACTCGCTCGCGGTTACCTCGCGGACGTCGGCGATGCGCTTCAAGAACACGCAGCAGTCGATTCCGGAGATCGGCCGGGCCCTTGGCGTGGACGCAATCGTCGAGAGCTCGGTGCAGCGATCGGGGACGCGGGTGCTGATCAGCGCGCGGCTCATTCGCGCCTCCACCGACACAAACCTGTGGGGCAAAGAATTCAACGGGAGCACCAGCGATCTGCTGGAACTCGAGTCGAACGTGGCCGCGGCGATTGCCGACGAGATCCGTGCGGAGATCACGCCCGCCGAGCGGCAGCGGATCGCGAAGACTCCCAGAAGGGTTGCTCCAGAGGCGCAGGATGCGTACCTCCTGGGGCGGTATCAACTTGGGCGGATCGACGTCGATTCGTACCCAAAGGCGATCTCATCGTTCACGCGCGCGATTTCTCTCCAACCCGACTACGCTGAGGCGTACGCCGCGCTGTCGTACGCGCTGCGCGCCTCCAAGTATGCAGGCGGTCCCACGACGTCCGATCGGATTCGCAGCGCCGCATTCAAGGCGCTGGAAATTGATCCCGATCTGGCAGACGCACACGGCGCAGTCGGTGCCGTCAGTGCAGATGACTGGCAATGGGAGCGCGCCGAGCAGGCGTTTCGGCGCGCCATCGACCTCAATCCGGATAGCGAGGTCACGTGCAATTGCTACTCCGGCCTTCTCTCGATTCTCGGCCGTCATGCCGAGGCGGTTGCGCTCGCCCAGCGCATGGCCAAAGTCAACCCACTGGTGTCCGGCTCATTTGCAATTCTCGGCGAGCGCCTCTTCGAGGCACGTCGCTATCCAGAAGCCGAGGCCGCATTTCGGCGGGCGCTCGACATGGAACCGCAGAATCTCGGCGTGCAGGCCCTTCTCGGCGCCGTCTATCAAGTCACCGGAAGGGCCGATGCGACCGTTCGTCTCTACGCGGGCTCTCCTATGCGTGAGTCACCGCACATGGCGGCGGCGTTGGCTGCCGCAGGACGCCGCCGTGAGGCGATGGAGCTTCTGAGAGCGGTGGAACCAAAGGCCTCTCCGTTCGACTATCTCGGTTTCGCGCGCGCGTACGCGTTCCTTGGTGACAAGGACCGCGCGTTCCTGTGGCTGACGAGGGCATTCGATGAGCATGGGGTGTACATCGAATGGGCAAAACAGAGTCCGACGTACGACGTGTTCAAGGGCGACCCGCGCTTCGCGGTGCTCATCGCGCGTTTGAACCTCCCCACATGATCCGCGCGCTGTTCTGCGCCCTTCTTCTGATCCCGTCAATCTGTTTCGCGCAGGCAACGCTCGCGGGCGTGGTGAAGGATGCGTCGAACGCCGTACTCCCGGGCGTCACCGTCGAGACGTCGAGTCCCGTGCTGATCGAAAAGACACGAACCGCGACGACGGACGGCACCGGCCAGTATCAGATCGTCGATCTGCGGCCCGGCATCTACGCGGTCACGTTTTCGCTGGCGGGGTTCCGAACCGTCCGGCGCGAGGGCGTCGAGGTCAGTGGTGCTGGCGTCACCACGATCAACGCAGAGCTGAGTGTCAGTGGCATTGCCGAGACACTCACTGTGCAGGGCGTTACACCTGTTGTCGACGTGCAAAGCGTGCGGCGTCAGTCGGTGCTCGAGAACGCTGTCGTCAACGATCTCCCTGCGGCCCGGACCTATGGTGCGCTCCTCGCGGCCATTCCCGCATTGCAAGGTGCTGCAGCGAACCCCGCGTTGACAACCGACCTGAACCCCTTCTTCACGGTTCATGGCGGACCGGGCAATGAGGGCCGTGCACAGCTGGACGGCCTGACTATCGGCGCCGCGATTAACGGCGGCGGTGCGACCGGCAACGCCATCGACACGGCGAACGCGCGTGAGCTGCAGGTGTCGATTTCGGGCGCGCTTGGCGAAGCGGAGGTCGGCGGACCGATCCTCAACGTCGTTCCTGCGACGGGCGGCAATGCCTTCCATGGCTCGGCGTTCGGAGCGGGAGCGGGCACGTGGGCGCAAGCGAACAACGTCGATGACTCGCTCCGAGCGTTTGGCATCTCGGAGCCGGCGGCACTCTTCAAGCTCTGGGATGTCAGCTTCGCGATGGGCGGCCCGATCAGGCGGGACCAGCTCTGGTTCTTCGGCAACGTCCGCGATTTCGGAAACCACACGGGTATCCCGGGTCTCTATGCCAACAAGTACGCCGGAGATCCCGCCCACTGGGACTACGCACCCGATCCGAACGTGCCGGCGCGCACCGCGACGTCGAAGACGGTTGCCTCGATGCGTCTGACGATGCAGGCGACGCCGCGGAATAAGTTCGGGTTCTATTACGACTATCAGTGGACCTGCGACCAGGCCTCGTTCAGCACGACTGAAGGATGTCGAACGCGAGGCGCGGATTGGGTGCCGGGCAGCATCTTCGGCGCGTCCTACTCCCCTGAGGCGGCCACCAGCTACGCCGATGGGCGCGACATCGTCTCGCAGACGACCTGGTCGTCACCGGTCACCAACAGACTGCTGCTCGAAGCCGGTTATTCCACCTTCTTCAGTAACTGGGGATGGATGAAGCAGCCGGGTGCCGTGACGAATCTCGTGCAGATGACGACAATCGTGCCGACGTTCAGGGTCTATCGAGGTGTCGACATCATGTTCGACAACGATCAGAACCCGAATACCTGGCAGGCATCGGCGACCTATGTCACTGGCGCCCACAACATGAAGTTCGGGTATCAGGGTGCGTATCACGTCGAGGAAACGACCGACATCGCCAATGACCCTCGATACATCCTGGGCGACCTCGGCTTCATCGCGCCTGGGATGTACTCGGCCACCATTCGCATCGCGCCGTGGCAGAAGAGCAACCGGACCGAGTACCACGCGTTTTATGCGCAGGATCAATGGACTATCGGCCGCATGACGCTGCAGGGTGCGCTGCGCTTCGATCACGCGTGGAGCTGGTTTCCCGCCGAGCACAACGGAGCCCCCGAGACATCGGTGTGGAACGCGCAGCCGATCACGTTCCCCAAGGGGACCGGCGTCACGGGCTACAACGACATCACGCCTCGTCTGGGAGTGGCATACGACATCTTCGGTCATGGCAAGACGTCGCTGAAGGTGAATGTCGGCGAATACCTGCAGAGCGCCAGCAACCAGGAGAACTACACGATCAGCAATCCCGCGTTCGACAACCGCAACGGTCGCCGGCCGCCAAACTTCCAGACCACCGCGTCGCGCACCTTCCTCGATCTCAACGGCAATCACGTGCCTGACTGCAACATGCTGCAGCAGGAACCGAACGGCGAGTGCATCACTCCACTCGGAAACTTCGCCAACCCGCTGACGTTGACGCAGGTGAACCCCGACGTGCTCCACGGGTGGGGTGTGCGGCCGCGCGACTGGCAGGTGGGCGTCTCGGTTCAACACGAAGTCCTCCCACGCACGTCGCTCGAAATCGGCTATGCCCGCCGGTGGTTCAAGAACTTCTTCGTCACGGACAACATCAACCTGAATCCGAGCGACTTCCAGCTCGCGACGCTGACCGCGCCCGTCAACGAGAAGCTTCCCGATGGAGGTGGCTACCCGGTCTCGTATTACTTCCCGAAGCCGGGCGTGAACACGACGAGCATCCAGGACAGCTATACGTTCGCCAGCGACTACGGGGATTGGACGAACTACTGGCATGGCGTCGATGCCACGGTGCACGCGCGACTGCAGCGAGGACTGACGCTGCAGATCGGGTCGAGCACCGGCCGCGCCGTCGTCGACAACTGTGACATCGTCGCCAAGGTGCCGGAGTTCCTCAACAACGCATTGACGAACCCATCATCATTTGTCGCCACCCGGTATCAGCTCGCTGATTCGTGCCACAAAATCGAGACCTGGCAGACGCAGGTGAGAGGCTTTGCGGCGTACACGATTCCGAAGATCGATGTGCTGGTGAGCAGCATCCTGCGTTCTCAGCCCAACGTCGTGTTCGGCGGAGGCGGAATCCCGGCGGCAGCACCGGAAGGCAACAGCGCCGGACTCTCCGGGCTGTATGCCACCCCACCAGGGCAGGTCAATCTCCTTCAACCAGGGCGGGTCTACGGCGAGCGGATCAATCAGGTGGACATGCGATTTGGCAAGATCCTGAACGTCGGCAGCAAGCGGGCCAACATCGCTGTGGACCTGTTGAATCTGTTCAACGCGAACACGCCGACGTCGTACCAGCAGAATTACGGCGACGGCACCCAGTATCTGCAGCCACTGACGATCCTGAACCCTCGGTTCGCGCGGTTCAACGTCACGGTGAACTTCTGAGCCGCGGTTACAATGCCTGACTGATGCTCGACCTCAGCGGCTATGAGATTCGCGGCTTGCTCGGGGCGGGCGGCATGGGCGAGGTCCATCGCGCCTACGACAAGCGATTGGGCCGGGAGGTCGCGATCAAGCGACTGCCGCCCACCTTCACGACCGACCCAGACCGGCTCGCTCGCTTCGAGCGGGAAGCGCGCGTCCTCGCCTCGCTGAATCATCCCAACATCGCCGCGATCTACGGCATCGAAGACACGTCCGCCGATCCCGAGCGCCGATCGTGTGCGCTGATCCTCGAACTCGTCGAAGGGCCCACGCTCGCCGACCGGCTCGGACGCGGCCCGCTCAAGATCGCAGAGGCCACCGGTCTGGCCATTCAGATCGCGCGCGCGCTCGAGGCCGCACACGAGAGCGGGATCGTGCACCGCGATCTCAAGCCGGCGAACATCAAAATCACGCCGCAGGGCCGGGTCAAAGTCCTCGACTTCGGGCTCGCCACGCCGGTGAAGGCAACCTCGACCACGCAGACGGCGATGACGACTGTGATCGGGCACACGCAGCCCGGCACCATCGTCGGGACGCCGTCCTACATGAGCCCGGAACAAGTGCGTGGGCTGCCGCTCGATCCGCGGACCGACATCTGGGCATTCGGATGCGTGCTCTTCGAGATGCTGACTGGCAAGCCGGCATTCCCAGGCGCAACGATGTCCGACATCGTCGCCAAAATCCTCGAGGGTGATCCGGACTGGGCATCGTTGCCGACGGCAATGTCCGATGCAATGCATCGCGTCGTGCGATGGGCGTTGGCAAAGGACGTTCACCAGCGGTTGCGTCATATCGGCGATGCCATCCTCGAGCTCGAAGGCTCCGCCTCCAGTGCTTCGCGTCACGACGCGGGACCGGCGTGGCGCCGTTGGCCCGTCGTCGCAGCGCTGGTTGCAGCAACAGTGATCGGCACCTTCATCGGCGCCGTCGCTGCGATTCGTTGGCGGCCTGCGCCTGCAGACACCGCTCCGGTCGCATCGACCTTCGCGATTGCCGTTGGCCCATCGGAGGTGTTGCCACGATTAGCGGCCATCTCGCCCGATGGCCGCTACATCGCCTACGTCGCCGGTCCGTTGGGCAACCAAAGGACCTACCTCCGGAAAGTCGGCGACCGGCAGTCGCGAGTGCTGGCGGAGTTGCCGCTGCAATCTCCGCAGCCATTCTTCTCGCCGGACTCGCAGTGGGTCGCATATTTCGATGCGGGGAAGTTGAAGAAGGCGCCCATCGGCGGCGGCGCGCCGATGACGCTCGCCGATGCCCCGACTCCACGCGGCGGCACCTGGCTGCCGGATGGCTCTATCGTGTTCGCGCCCATCTCGAGAGGCGGGCTGATGATGCTGCCTGCGACGGGAGGCCCTGCGCAGGTACTGACCACACCCGATTCGACGCGCGGCGAGACGTCGCATCGAACCCCTGCGTTCGCACCCGGGTCAGATATCGTGCTCTTTGCGACCGACGGGAGTGGCCGCTCGATCCAGGCCGTGTCCCTGCGCACGAAGAAAGTCACCGTACTCTTCCAGGGAGACGGTGGCACCCCGCGTTATCTGCCTACCGGGCACCTGGCGTACGTCATCGATCAAAAACTGGTGGCGGTGCCGTTTGATTTGAGCGGTCTACGGGTGAGCGGATCGCCGTTCACGATCGTCGACGATGCCGCCTCGTTCTCGTTCTC
>Ga0310810_10009081_pt1 | contig 11487 bp, 10 predicted proteins | sample NCmetagenome_FD_207641 | JGI IMG/M metagenome (GOLD analysis project Ga0310810, IMG submission 207641) | Soil microbial communities from experimental microcosm in Duke University, North Carolina, United States - NC | ecosystem: Engineered > Artificial ecosystem > Soil microcosm > Unclassified ... | reverse complement strand
GGGACGTAGTGCCCGTGCCCGAACGTCAGCAGCAGGCGGCCGGTTCGCGCGTCGACGCCCACGATCCGGTGGGCGAAGCTTCCGGCGTAGGCGACGCCGTCCACGACGACCGCCGCCCCCGAGATCGGGCCGCCGGCACCGACCTCCCAGAGGATCCGCCCGCGGGCGGCCGAGACGCCGTAGAAGACGCCGTTGTACCCGCCGAAGAACACGCGGCCGCCCCAGGCGGCGGGCGACGAGTAGACGTACGACCCGGTCCCCACACGCCACAGGTAGCGACCGCGGGCGGAGAACGCCGTCAGCGAGCCGCCGGTCGAGGACGGGACGAAGATCCGGCCGCCCGCGACCGCGGGCGTCCCGTAGATGCGGCCGTTGACCGAGCCGACCCAGCGGGTCGTGCCGGAGCGCGCGGAGAGCGCCCAGAGCCGGCCGCCGTAGTCGCCGATGTACAGCGTCCGGCCGGCGATCGCGGCGCTCGAGGTGACCTTCGCGCCGAGCGAGCGAGTCCACCGAAGCCGCCGCGTGCGAAGGTCGAGCGCATAGAGCCGCCCGTTCCACGCCCCGAAGTAGTCGACTCCGTTCCGGACAACCGGCGACGACTCGATCGGCGAGCCGACGCGGTAGCGGCTTCGCAGGTGCCCGGTCCCCCGGTCGAGGACGTACACGTAGCCGTCCATCGAGTGATAGACGAGCGTCCGGCCGACGACGGCGGGCGACGAGGCCATCCGTCCGTGCGGCGTGTCGTGCCGCCAGAGCACCGTGCCGAAGCGCATCGAGATGGCGCGAATCGTCGCGCGCGCGTTGCCGATGTACGCGACGCCGTCGTCGACGACCGCCGGAAACTCGATCAGCGTCCCGAGCCCCCGGCTCCACACGGTTCGGAAGGGCGGCCGCAGCCGGATGTGCGACTGCGACTGCGCCCGCTCGGGCGTCGCGCCGTACATCGGCCACTGGAGCTCGGGCCGGTAGATGCGGATCGTCACCTTCCGCGAAGCCTCGAAGTCCTCGTAGACGGTGCGGGGGCCGAAGCCGGGCGCGGCGACGGTGACGTGCAGCGCTTGTCGCCAGGGGACGCGCACCTCGGCGACCCCGTGGGCGTCGGTGAGCGCGCGGCGTCCCCAGAGGCTCACGAGCGCGCTGCGGACGCGGGCGCTGCGGTCGCCGTCGACGACCGTCACGACGAGCTTCGCGCGGCGCGAGACGGGGAGCGGCGCCACCTCGGTGTAGAGCGCGGGAACGGTGCCGGGCGGCGAGGCGTGCTTCGCCGCGCCGCCGCACGCGGCGGCCGATCCGGCGACGAGGACGACGACCGCTAGGACTCTGCGATCGGCTCTGGGAGCTCTTCCGCGAACGGCTCCAACGTACCGTCGGGCCCGGCTGACAGAACGAGCTCAGAGAAAAACCTCGTCATGTAGAGGCCGGCGCGGAAATCGCCGAGCCGCGGCTCGGGCCGCTCGCCCGCAGCGAGTGCGAGCGCGAGCTCCGGATAGCGGCTGCCGGCGGCGGTCGGCAGGGGGAAGGCGCCGCCGAACCGGGGGTTGATGTCGGTGACCCGATGCGTACCGTCCGGCTCGCGAAAGCACTGGATGTTCGCCGGGCCGACGAGCTCGAGGGTCTCCGAGACGGAGCGGCCGACCTCGACGAGCTCCGCGTCGGCGATCGTCATCCCCTTGATCGACTCGCCGCCCTTCGACTCGATCATCGTGCGCGGGACGGCGTTCAGGCACCTCGACTCGAGGTCGCAGAAGACATCGACCGAGAACTCCTCGCCGCGGCAGCACGACTGCACCATCGAGTCCTCGCTCGAGTAGCGAAGAAAGAACTCGAGCTCACGCGTGTCCTCGCAGCGGTAGATGCCACGCGACCCGAAGCCGCGGCGCGCTTTGACGAGCACCGGGAACTCGACGTCCGCCGGCACCTCGGCGGGGAGCCACGTGTCCGGCGAGCCGATGCCGCGCTCGACGAAGAGGAGGTGGGCGAGCCACTTGTCCGCGAGCGCCTCCACGACCTCCGGCGTCGGGAGGAGCACGAGCGCACCGAGCTCGTCGCGCGCCCGCGAGAGCGCACCGTGGTCGAGATCGGTGAGCGGCACGATCAGCGAGAGCTCGTGCTCGTGCACGAGTGCGCGAAGCGTCGGCACGTAGTCGGGGTCGTCGACTCGGGGGACGAAGGCGTGGGCGTCGGCGTAGTAGAGCGCCGGCGCGAGTCGGTTGACGTCGACGGCGACGGTGCGGGCCCCGGCGCGCTTGAACTCGGCGACGATGTCGACGCGCTGCCCCGCGCACGTGAAGAGGACGCCCGTCACGGGCGAAGAGGGTACCGTCGCGCCGTGGCTCGCCGCCTTCTGCTCGTGCTCGGGTCTCTCGTGCTCGTCTGGGTGGCAGCGTGCCTCGTCCTCTTCGTCTGGCCGCCGGCCGAGGGATCCGCGCCGGCGCATGCCGACGCCGTCGTCGTGCTCTCGGGCAACAAGCGGCGGCTGCCGCCGGCGCTCGCCCTGATCCGCAGGGGAGTCGCCCCGGTCCTGGCGCTCTCGACGGTGCAGCGGACGAGGCACTGGCCGCAGGCCGCACGGCTCTGCGCCGCGCATCGATATGCCGGTGCGCGGGTCGTGTGCTTCACCGCGGTCCCGTTCAGCACGCGGGGCGAGGCGAGAACGGTTGCGGGGCTGGCCCTCGAGCGCGGCTGGCGTTCGATCGTCGTCGTCACCTCGACGTTCCACGTCACGCGCGCGCGGATGCTCTTCAAGCGCTGCTATCGCGGCCCGTTGACGGTGCTCGGCAGCTCGTCGACCTGGTGGGAGCTGCCGAAGGAGTGGGCCTCCGAGACGGGCAAGCTGCTCGTGCAGCTCAGCGTGGAGCGCGGCTGCTAGGCGGTCACGACTGCTTCCAGCCGCCGGTCGCGCCCTTGTAGGTGCCGCCGAAGAGCGCGAACGGTGTCTTCGCGAGGATCTTCAGGTCGAGCCGTGGCGAGCGGTTCGTGACGTACCAGACGTCGAGCTCGATCCGTTCCGTCCACGGCAGCGCGGCGCGGCCGTGCACCTGGGCCCAGCCCGTGATGCCCGGCCTCACGTCGAGGCGCAGACGCTGGCGGTCGGTGTAGCGCTCGACCTGGTACCGGAGCGTCGGCCTCGGGCCGATCACGCTCATCTCGCCGCGCACCACGTTCCAGAGTTGCGGCAGCTCGTCGAGCGAGAGCCGCCGGAGCACCCGGCCGACACGCGTGATGCGCGCGTCGCCCTTGTCCACCGCCGCGCCCGCGCCCAGCTTCTCGGCGCCCACAACCATAGTGCGCAGCTTGAGGAGCTCGAAATCGTGGCCGTCCTTGCCGACACGCGTCTGCCGGTAGAGCACCGGACCGCGGTCCTCGAGCTTGATCGCGAGCGCGGCGACTCCGAGCAGCGGCGAGGTCGCCACGAGGGCAGCGCCTGCGACAACGATGTCCGCGGCGCGGTTCACCGCGTGCCCTCGGCGACGTCCCAGGTCGTCGGAACGCCACGTCGCAGGTAGTTCCAGAGGGCGACCACCGTCGCCCCGGTGACGAGCACGTAGTAGCGCGCGATGCCGACCCCGACGAGCGCCGCGAGGAGCAGGCCGAGCTGCAGCCCGAGCGTGACCGCGTAGAGCGTGCCGCGCCCGAGCAGGGCGATGTTCGTGCCGAGCAGAACCACGTGCAGGATGCCGCTCGCGTAGCGCAGATGCCGGTGGGAGAGCACCTCGACCAGGTAGAGGGGACGCAGGCCGCGCAGCATCTTCCCTTCGGCGACGATCGCCCAGCAGTGCTCGAACATGCGCACCTTGCGCCGGTACTCGTCCTCGTTCGTCGGGGTCGCCTTCTCGTAGGAGTTCGCCTCGGGCTCGTAGATCGCCCGCCGCCCCCGTTGCACCATCAGGTACGGAAACGCGAGGTCGTGACCGAAGCGGGGGTCGACCTCGACGTAGTCCTCTCGTCGCACGGCGTAGATCGGCCCGTTGCCGCCGGTGACGGAGTGGAGCCTGGACTCGTCGGCGCGCAGCGCGAGCTCGTAGCGCCAGTAGACGCCCTCCTTGTTTCGCCCGTCGCCGGTCTGGAGGTTCGCGCGACCGGTGACGTAGCCGATGTCCGGATCGGCGAAGTTCCGGACGAGCTTGCGCAACGCGTCGGGCGCCCAGGTAGCGTTCGCGTCGGAGAACGCGACGACCTCCGATGCGGTCTCCCGCACGGCACGGTCCTGGGCGGCCACCTTGCCGCCGCGCGGGTTCCGGATCACCCGAGCGCCGCTCGCCTCCGCGAGCTCGCCGGTCCTGTCGCTCGATCCGTCCGACGTGACGACGATCTCGAGCCGGTCCGGCGGGTAGTCGAGCGCGCGCAGGTTCGCGACACGCCGCTCGATCACGCCCTCCTCGTTGTACGCGGCGACGATCACGGCGACCGTCGGCGCATGGGCATCGTCCTTGCGCACCGGCCGGGCTCGCAACCGTGCAAGACTGTATGCCAAGCCGGGATACAGGGCGTGCGTCCAGGCGAGCGCGGCCCCGGCGAGCCAGAACAGCACCTCAACTGCCGCCACGGATCTCCTCGAGAACAGCGCGATACCGCTCGACGGCGATGGTGCGGTCGGTCTCGGTCTCGGCGTAGGCGCGAGCCCGGCGGCCCATCTCCTCGAGGTCGTGCCTTCCGGAATAGCACGCGCGAATCGCCTCCGCGAGCTTGAGCGGGTCGCCGGGAGGAACGACCAGGCCGCAGCCGGTCGCCCGGACAACCGCGGCCGTCTCCGATTCGTCCTCGGCAGCTGCGATGACCGGCCGTCCGGCCGCAAGCACGCCCCACATGCGGCTCGGCACGATGTAGCCGGCGAGGCCGCGCGCCAGACCCACGACGTGGACATGCGCGGCGGAGATCGGTAGAGCCCGGTCCTCGTACGCCTGCCACGGCAGAAAGCGCACCTTGTCCGCTTCGACCGTGTCGGCGAGCTCCTTCAGCTCCTTCAGACGGGCGCCGACGCCGATCACGGGCACGACGAGCTCGTCGAGGTCGCGTAACAGGGTCGTGGCGCGAATCAAGGTATCGAGGTCCTGTGCGTGACCGACGTTGCCGAAATGCATCACGACGAACTTGTCGAGCAGTCGATGCTTGCGTGCCCACGTGCTCTCTCGAGGCTGCGGTGTCACGCGTTCGGCGTCACCCCAATTCGAGATCACGCGTATCCGCTGGGGATCGACGCCCTTCGCGACGACGCGCGACTTCATCGTCTCGCCGATCACCACCACCCGCGTGGCGTGGCGGAGATAGGAGGCGATCGCGATGCGCAGGACTGCGATCACGCCTGGATTGCGGAGTCTCCCCAGCTTGACCGCGATCTCGGGGAAGACATCCTGGGTGATGACGAGCAGCGGCACGCGAAACCTGCGGGCGACGATCTCGGCGGCAGCCCCGATGAACGGCGGGTCGGTCATGCACACGACGACATCCGGCTTCTCCGAGACGATTCCCTCGCGTAGCGCTCCGAGCAGATACGTCGCGTAGTTGCTCCCTCGCCGCCACAGCTTCGACCGGTCATACGCAGTCGAGTGCACCCGGATGATCGTCACGCCGTTTCGAATCTCGCGTTCGGCCTGCTCCGGTGCGTTTCCCGTCACGACCGTCACGTCATAGTCGGCTGCGAGCGCCTCGCACAGCTCGGCGAGCAGGTTCGCAGTTGCCTCCTTGCCCGGCCAGTAGTACTGGTTGAGGACCAGGAGGCGCGGGCGGCGCCCGTCCGGACTCGAGTTACCGCTCCTCACGCTAGACGCGCGCCGAGACGGTGCGTTGCTCGGCGAGCCATCGCTCCGCGTTCTGCCGATGGATCTCTTCGAGAATTGCCGGAACGTCGTGCCGGATCTCCCAGCCCGGGTAGTCGCTTCGGAACTCGGAGACGTCGCTGATCCACCAGCGATGGTCGCCCCGTCGCGCGTCGGTCGAGATCGTACGGTCGAGTTGGCGATCCGCTATCTGCTCGCACAGCGCCACCGCCTCGAGCATCGAGCAGTTGCTCTCCCGGCCGCCGCCGATGTTGTAGACGGCTCCGACGCGCGGCGCCGCATGGAACGCGGCAACGGCACGTACGAGATCCGCGCTGTGCAGGTTGTCGCGCACCTGCTTTCCACCGTAGCCCTCGACGATGTACGGCTCGCCGGTGACGGTACAGCGCATCAGATACGAGAGAAAGCCGTGGAGTCGCGCGCCGGCATGGCGAGGCCCGCTCAGACAGCCTGCACGGAAGCAGACGGTGGCCATGCCGAAGTAGCGCCCGTACTCCTGCACAAGTAGATCCGCGGCTGCCTTCGAGACGCCGAAGATCGAATGAAGGCTCCCGTCGATCGACATCGAGGTATCGATCCCGGAGTGGAACCGATGATCATCCCCGAGCTCGAATCGAGTCGAGAGCTCCATGAGCGGGAGCTCGTTCGGTCGATCGCCGTAAACCTTGTTCGTGGACATGAAGACGAACGTCGCATCGGGCGAACGGAGTCGCGTCGCTTCCAGGAGGTTCAACGTGCCCGTCGCGTTGATCGCGAAGTCGAGCTGCGGGTCGCCGGCCGCCCAATCGTGAGACGGTTGTGCCGCCGTGTGCACGACGAGTTCCAGGTCGTGCCCTTGATCGCGAAAGACGGCCTGCACCGCCTCGGCGTCGCGAATGTCGACGTCAACGATGCGCACGCCTGGATACGAGCGGAGCAGTGCCTCGGTCTGCGGCCTCGTCGAGGCCGCGGGCCCGAAAAGCCGCCCGCGCATGTCGTTTTCGATCCCGACGACGTCGAATCCCGACTCCGCGAAGAATGCCGCAGACTCCGAGCCGACGAGGCCGCCCGCGCCGGTGATGATGGCCGTGGACATGCCGGCGAAGGGTAACGTCATCGCGACCGTGGCTCGGGCCGACCGTCGAATGCGGATCCTCCTCGCCGCGCCCGCCTACTGGCCGGCGGTGGCGTTCGGCGGGCCTACGTCGATGGCAAAGGAGCTCGCCGAAGCTCTCGTGAGACGCGGGCACGAGATCGACGTGCTGACGACCTCCCTGCGCGCGATCGGAGAGCCTCCGAGCGCGAGGCTCCGCTCCGTCACGAGGGACGTCGGCGGCGTGCGGGTCACGTATCTTGCAACGCCGCTTCGGTACAGGTGGATGGGGGTGACCCCGACCGTGCCGATACGACTCGCCCGCCTCCACCCGGACGTCGTCCACGTCTTCGGCTATCGCGACGTCGTGACGACGGTCACCGCCGGGTGGGCGCGGGCCACCAGGCTCCCATATGTCTTCGAGCCGCTCGACATGTTCGTGCCCCGCTACCGGAACGTCCTGATCAAGCGGGCGTTCGACCGGGTGATCGGGTCGCCGGTCGCGCGAGGCGCCCGGGTAGTGATCGCGAACTCGGGCCTCGAGGCGGCCGAGCTCGAGGCGTCGGGGTTGCCGGCCGCACGGATCGCGACGAGGGCCAACGGCTTCCCGGAGCCACGGCGCGGGCCGCCGACCGGGGCTCTGCGCGCACGTCTCGGGCTCGACACGAAGACTCCTCTGGTCCTGAGCGTCGGGCGCATCAGCTTCAAGAAGGGCCTCGACCTCCTGCTGCAGGCGACGACCCGCCTCCCGGGAGCGCACGTCGCGATCCTCGGGCCGGACGACGGCGACGGCACGCTCACTCGTCTGCTGGCGCTCCGAGACGACCTCGGCATCTCCGACCGCGTCCATTTCCTCGGACCGTCGGACGAAGACGGCCCGGGCGACGCGTACGCCGACGCCGACATCTTCGTCCTGCCGTCGCGAAACGAAAGCTTCGGCATGGTCGCTGCGGAGGCGGCGGCGGCCGGCACCGCCGTGGTCGTCACGGATCGGTGCGGTGTCGCGGAGCTCCTCGACAAGCGCGGAGCCCTCGTCACCGAGTGCGACGCCGGCGCGATCGGCGCCGCGATCGAACGGCTCCTCGGCGATGCCGACCTGCGCGCCGAGCTCGGTCGGGGAGGCAGGGACGTCGCACGCGAGACGACGTGGGACGCCGTCGCCGAGCGCCAGGAAGCGCTCTACGGGCTGGCGCTCGGTCGATGAGCGATCTCGCAGTGCTCGGTCCCGACCCCCGCTTCGGGGGAGGATCGGCGGCACACACACGCGCGCTGATCGACTCTCTGGAATCGCTCGGCCTCGACGCCGAGTTCCTCTTCGTCCCGCATCCCGCGCTGGCCCGCGGACGCGTGCCGCTCTCGGCCGACCGCATCGAAGCGATCCGGATCTTCCGCGGGTCGCGCGCACTCGTTACCCGCGTCCGCGCCGCGAAGCGATGCTGGGTTGCGGGGCCCCTTGCGACGCACGGCTACGCGGCGGCCCTGAGCGGCCGGCCGTACGTGTGCTGGCTCGGCACCTCGCTGGCCGACGAGAGCCGTGGCCGGCTTCCGGGCCTGCCGCTCTCACGGCGCCTCGCAGCGCACCTGAACTCGCCGTGGCTCACACGGGTCGAGCGAACGGTTCTGCGACGGGCCGGGCGCGTCTACGCGACGAGCCCGGCGAGCCGCGAGGCGATCGCGCGTGCGGGCGCGGGCGAGCCGGTCGGCATTCTGCCGCTGCCCGTCGACGTCGACGTCTTCACGCCGGAGCCCGACACGGACTGGGTCGAGCGCCTCGCCCGGCCCGCGCTCGCCGTCGTGGGGCGCGCCGACGACCCGCGGCGCAACCTGAAGCTCGCGCTCGAGGCAATGGTGCTGATTCGGGCCGAGATCCCTGCCGCGACCCTTCGGGTGATCGGCCCGCGCCCACCGGCAGGCCTCGCTCGAGAGGGGGTGGAGGTGCTCGGAGAGGTTGCGTCGGTCGCAGACGCTCTGCGAAGCGCGTCGCTGCTGCTGCTCCCGTCACGCCAGGAAGGCTTCGGCCTGGCGGCCGCCGAGGCGCTGGCCTCGGGAGTGCCCGTCGTCTCGACACCGTCGGGCGGGCCGGAGGACCTGCTCCGGCGCTCCGGCGCCGGTGTGGTCCTCTCCGGCTGGACGGCGAGGGAGCTTGCACACCGCGCCCTGAACCTGCTGGGCGACGTTGCTACGCTCACCGAGATGCGACGCCGGGGCCGAGAGTTCGTGGTCCGGGAGCACTCGCAGTCGCGTGTCCGAGAGCTGATCGCAGCAGCGCTTGCCGAGCCGGACTGATGCGTTTTCTCTTCACCACGCTTCAGACGTACGAGAGCGACTTCTACGGGCGCGTCGGCGCCGAGCTCATGCGACGTGGACACCATGTCGCCCACGTCACCGTCTCGCGGTCGTCCGCGCGGCGGTTTCGGGAGAAGGGCTACGAAGCTTTCTGCCTGACCGACCTGATCGCCGAGCTCGACGAGCCCGTCGACGTAGCCGCCGAGCGGCGGCGGATCGAGCGCGAGTACGATCTGCCGTCGATCCGTGAGATCTACCGCACGGACTGGCCGTGCGACGGGAAGCCCGAGGCGTGGTCGATCGCGCGCACGGTCCGCCACGTGCTGGCGCTCGAGCGCGCCTTCGATGCGATCCGGCCCGAAGTGCTCGTCCCGGAGGTCGGAAACGAGACGATACGGGTCGCGTCGCATCTCATCGCCCTTCGTCGCCGAATCCCGGTGCTGTTCCTGCTCTACACGATCTTTCCGAACCCGTTGCGCCTCTACGTCGACACCCTGCACGCCCCGATCGTCGCCGACGACGACGTTCGGGAGCTCACGCCCGACGAGCGCGACGAGCTCGCGGCCTTCCGGCGGAGCTTTACCGAGCGCGCCGAGCCGATCAGGCAGCACCGCCGCGTGCCGATCGAGTTGCGCCGAGCACGATTGTTTGCCGAACACCTCCGGCGCACGCGAGGCGAAGATCGCGACAACGAGTATCTACGCCCGTGGCAGCTGCTCGCCCAGAACGCGCGCGAGCTTGCTCGGGCAAAGGCGGCACGCCCGTTGTACGACGAGCTCGACCCACAGCGGCCGTTCGTGTACTTCCCGCTGCACGTCACCGACGACTACAAGATCAAGAAGGTCATCCCGCACTGCATCGATCAGGCTTCGATCGTCGAGCAGGTGGCGGACGCACTGCCGCCCGGTTACGACCTCGTGCTGAAGGAGCATCCGATGTCCGTGGGACGTAATGCGCTGTCACTCCTGCGCAGGTTGAAGCGCCGTGCGAACGTCAGGCTCGTCTCCCCCCACACGAGCTCGCACGACCTGATGCGGCAGGCCGCCGCGGTCGCGGTGATCAGCTCGACGGTGGGACTCGAGGCGCTGCTGTACGAGAAGCCCGTGCTGACGCTGGGCCAGCCGTTCTATGCCGGCTACGGGATCACGCTGGACGTCGACTCGTTCCGCGAGCTCCGCGACCAGGTGCCGGCCCTGCTCCGCTTCCGGCCGGACTCGGAGCGCGTCAACCGCTTCCTCCACGCCGCCATGAGAGCCTGCTACCCCGGCGCGCCGGTCCTCGTCGACCGCTCCGACGAGAACGCCGTCGAGCTCGCCGGCTCGATCGAGGAGCGAGCCGCCCAGGTGCTGCGAGAGCGCGCGCCCGTACCCGCGTGAGCCCGCGGGCTGCCCTCCTCTGGGACATCGACGGGACGCTGCTCACGACCGCGCGGGCAGGCGTCTACTCCCTCGAGGACGCGCTCGAGCAGGTGAGCGGCGTGCGCATGAGCCTTCAGGAAGCGACGACGGCGGGGCTGACCGACTACGCCATCGCGCAGAACGCATTACAAGCTGTCGGGCATCCGGCTGACGAGGAGACCGTGCGCGAGTTCCTCCGCGTGCACGGCGAGCAGCTCGGCGCGTACCTCAACCGCCGAGACGGGCACGTGATGCCGGGTGTGCGCGAGGTGCTCGAGGACCTCGATGGCCGCGACGACGTCGTCAACCTGCTGCTCACGGGGAACGTCGAGGCCGGGGCGTGGGCGAAGCTCCGCCACTACGGCCTCGAGGGCTTCTTCCCGCTCGGTGGCGCGTTCTGCGCGGGGCCGGGCGAGCGCGTGGAGATCGCCCGCCGCGCGGCGCGGCTCGTCGACGGCGCCGAGCTCCTGTACGTGATCGGCGACACGCCCCACGACATTGCGGCGGCGAAATCGATCGGGGCTCGATCCATCGCGGTCGCCACGGGCTCCTATTCCTCGGCACAGCTCGAGGTGGACGAACCGTGGATTGCGCTCGACCGCCTTCCCGAGCCGGCAATGCTCAGGAACCTTCTGGGCTTGTCCGCGCGTTAGGGTTCTCACGTGTCCACGCCACGCGGTCCGTTCGATCATTTCAACGATCTCGTTGAGAAGTTCGAAACGGCGGTCCTGAGCCAACGTGCGCTCGAACCGACTCATTACGACGACAGCTATTTCGCATCCGACTGGCGGGACGGAGGGAACAAATACGAGCTCGAGACCAGACGTAGATTTGAGAGCCGAAACCCCGAGCTGATTCGGGACGTCTTCCAGCCACGACGGGTCCTCGACGTCGGTTGTGGCCCCGGATTCCTGATGCAATTTCTCTACGAACTAGGGATTGAGGTCCAAGGTAT
>Ga0310810_10009080_pt1 | contig 11487 bp, 8 predicted proteins | sample NCmetagenome_FD_207641 | JGI IMG/M metagenome (GOLD analysis project Ga0310810, IMG submission 207641) | Soil microbial communities from experimental microcosm in Duke University, North Carolina, United States - NC | ecosystem: Engineered > Artificial ecosystem > Soil microcosm > Unclassified ... | reverse complement strand
GCCTGTAGTGATGGGCGTTCTCAATGTGAGAGTTCCCAATCCAGACCGCTGCCCTGGTTACGACTTAAAACCTTGGTTGGCGGTCAAAGATCAGTATAGCTAAGCCTGGGGAGCAGAGCGAGTTCTGACGAGTCGGCGAAAATAGAAGGTTGGTGCAACCTGGGGCAACCCTGACTTGAAACTATTGTTATGTATAAATTTCAGCTTTTGTCTATTAAGGATGAATGATGTCCGTTTTCACCGCTCATTGATAAGTTTTACCAATCAACTATTTTGAGTGTATTTGACAAACTATTTTAAATCTGCATTTTTGATGAATTTCTGAAAATACGGCTACCTATTCATTTATGCTCACTCCTACTGGAATTACCTAAACGGAGAAGAGAATGAATGGTCAAACCACATTGGGATACAGAAGAACTCGTCGAAAATTGGACACTTCTTCCCCAAGAATTAGAACTGGTCAATAAGAAAATCGGTGAAGCGTCAGATTGGTTTTGCCATTTTACTAAAATCTTTTCAACTAATGGCTCGTTTTCCTGACTCAGATACCGAAATACCAGACCTTATTATCTCTTACATCGCCTCGCAACTAAAACTTGATCCTAAATTGTATTCTCAATACAATTGGCAAGGGCGTTCTCTTAAAAATCATCGTGCGGAAATTCGTCAGTTATTCGGGTTTCGGACTGCTACTCTCTCGGATTCGGAGGAGATGTCTAATTGGTTAATCGAAAACATTTTGCCTAATGAACAAAGATTTGAACCACTCCTTAAACTTATCTATCAAAGGTTTCGGGAATTACAAATTGAACCCCCAACCCCCCAACAGGTTGAACGTTTAAGTCGTAGTGCTATTCACCAACACGAAACCAAGTTCTGTAATCAAATTTTCTCTCAACTTACTCTCACAAATATCGAACAAATTGACCTTCTCCTCACCACAGAAGAAACCAATAACATAGAAAAGGCTGACTTAGAGAAGCTTCAGGGAAAACTTAAAGCATCGGACTTGGCTTTTATCAAAACTGACCCAGGTCCAGTGGGGCTAGGTAGTTTCTTAACTGAAATAGAAAAGCTCAAACGTATTCGAGCTGTTGGTTTGCCTCCTGATTTATTCAGGGGAATATCGCCGAAACTCGTTAAAACCTACTGTCAACGAACAGCTACGGAAACTCCCTACCATTTACGACAACATCCTGCTGCTATTCGCTACACTCTGATGGCAGCTTTCTGCATTCAACGCAGCCAAGAGATTACCGATAATCTGATTGAGTTACTGATTCAAATCATTCAACGCATTGGCACGAGAGCCGAGAGACGTATCAATAAAGAACTGGTGGATGACTTCAAGCTCGTTACGGGAAAAACCAACTTGCTATTCCGCATTGCCTATCGTAGCCGTAGCTCAACCATCGGGCGTTATCCAACAGGTTATTTACCCTGTAGTCAGCCAGCAAACGCTTAGAGACTTAGTAAAAGAATATAAATCCACTGGTACAGCCTATCGTCAAAGGGTTTATACCGTTATGCGTACATAGGAGTGCCAGTCACTATCGTCGGATGATTCCCCAACTCTTAGAGATGTTGGAATTTCGCTCTAACAATGACATTCATCGTCCCGTAATTCAGGCATTAGAGCTACTCAAAAAATACGCCCAAAGTAAAGCTCGATATTATGATTCAGGGGAAGAGATACCCATTGATGGAGTCTTAAAAAGCGGCTGGAAAGAAATTCTGCTCGAAAAAGACTCCGATGGGAAAGAACGTATCAACCGCATTAACTACGAAATCAGTGTTTTACAAGCTCTTAGAGAAAGATTGTACTGTAAAGAAATTTGGGTAGTAGGAGCTAATCGCTATCGTAATCCCGATGAAGATTTACCCACAGATTTTGACCAGCACCGTCAAAATTACTACCAAGCCCTAACTCTGCCAGAAGATGTAGAAACTTTTGTATCTGACTTACAACAAAAGATGGTACAGGGGCTAGAAAAACTAGATAAAGGGATGCCTAAGAACAGAGATGTAACTATTATTGGTAAAGATCAAGGTTTAATTAGACTTCGCCCCATAGACCCGGCTCCCGAACCGAATAATCTCAAACAACTCAAAGGAGAAATTAACCAGATATGGCATCAAACTAGTCTGTTAGACATTCTTAAAGAGACGGATTTGCGAGTGAATTTTACTCGTAATTTCAAGAGTATGGGAACTAGGGAGATTCTAGACAGAGAAACGCTGCTTTCATCGATTATTGCTATGTCTCTACGGCATGGGAACGAATACGGGGTTAAAACGAATTCATACAGGGATAAATGGCGAAAACTATCAAGATTTACTCTATGTGCGCCGTCGCTACATCCATTCATACCAGCTACGCAGTGCTATCGCGCTCAGTAATTAATGCCATCTTCGAGATTCGTTTACCTCACATTTGGGGAGAAGGAACTACGACCTGTGCCAGTGACAGCAAGCACTTTGGAGCCTGGGAGCAGAATCTGATGACTCAGTATCATCTACGCTACGGTGGTCGAGGAGTAATGATTTACTGGCACGTCGAGAAAAAATCGACCTGTATCTATTCTCAACTCACGCGCCTGTTCTAAAGAGCGAAGTCGCAGCCATGATTGAAGGGGTTTTACGTCACTGTACCAACATGGAGGTTGAGAAAAACTATGTAGACAGTCACGGTCAAAGTGAGGTGGCTTTTGCTTTTACTCACCTATTGGGGTTTCAGTTAATGCCCAGGCTCAAGCGGATTAAAACGCAGAAGTTGTATCGTCCTTATACTGGTCACAGTGATGCCTATCCTAATCTACAGCCCATTCTGACCCGTCCGATTAATTGGGATTTAATTCGCCAACAATACGACCAGATGGTGAAGTATGCCACTGCTTTGAGGTTGGGAACGGCAGAAACCGAAGCCATATTAAAACGTTTTAGCAAAAATCCGATTATTCACCCTACCTATCTAGCTTTGCTGGAATTGGGTCGAGTAATTAAGACAATTTTCCTGTGCCAATATCTCGAAGAGGAGGCAGTACGACGGGAAGTTAATGAAGGCTTAAATGTGGTGGAAAGATGGAATGGGGTTAATGATTTTATCTTTTACGGTAAAGGTGGGGAGTTTGCCTCAAATCGCTTGGAAACTCAGGAGTTATCCGTGTTATCTTTGCACAAGCAGCAAATATGTTTGGTGTATGTGAATACCTTGATGATAAAGAAGTGTACTAGCTCAGAAGCATTGGGAGCAAAAGCTTACTGCAACTGATTTAAGAGCAATTACACCTCTGATTTTTAGTCATGTCAATCCTTATGGCACGTTCAAGTTGGATATGACCGAAAGAATTGCTCGGCTAACGCAACTATCGGTAGCTTAATCCGGAAAGAAACTTTCAAACCTTTGAGGTGACATCTGTGTATAACGAACTGTGTGGTGAATGTTCTTATGCCCTAAATAATCTTGAATCGCTCTAGTATCATGCCCAAGAGAAGCTCGCATAGTAGCCACAAGCGTGGCGCAGTTGATGGGGATGAACCATTAATGGTATTCCAGCTAGTTCTCCTGCTCTAGCTACGATGTGGCGAATTGAGCGAGTTGAGAGAGGAGCTTTTCGTTCTGATACGAAAACGTATTGGGTATCGGGATAACTCTTGAGAATTTGACGTAAGGCTCTGAGTTCCGGAGAACGTAGGGGATGAATGCTATCATGACCATGCGCGAGCTCTTCGGACTTCGATGTAGCCTCCTACTAAATCTACCTGCAACCATTTCAGAGCTACTAATTCAGCGGTTCTCAGCCCGTGACGAAACATCAGTAGAATAATCGCTGCATCTCTGACACCATGACGACCTACTTTTTTGGCGGCGCTCATCATGGCTGTGACTTCTGAGATGCGTAGATATTCTCGTTAGTCATGAAGATGATTTTTTCGGTGGTGGAAGAGGGCGAGAAAATATCTTTGCCGAAAATGGAAGTTGGATGGTGAGAAATAGCATGGGTCAATCCCTCATGCTGGGGTAGATATTTCCAGCATACTTTGCCTAGAAGGAGACAAATTAGGCAAAGTCATGATTTGTATTACTTATCAATCAAGCCCCAAAAAGGGGTTGACTTTTGCAACAACACACTACATTGCCCCTGGTTGCACGAACCTTCTATTTTCGCCGAGTCGTGTTGACACTCTCCGGCGACAAGCCGGAGATTCTTGGTTCAACGAGTCCACTGCCCTTAAAGCTTTCTTTAGCTGACGACTGGGGGTAAAGCCTGCAGGGGCTGAACTAACTGATCTGGGTTGAGCAAAAATAGAGGCGGTTCATCATTATTAAGTTTTATCAATGCACTGACACATCGAATATTCCCGTAAGAAATATAGTCCTCCGGTAGGGGGGCAAAGGCTCTTGAAGGCACACGGTGCAAAGAAGGCGGACACTCAAGCGGTAACCCCACCAGTTTTCCTTGAGAGCTCTGTACAATCAGCAGGTAGCGTTGCAAAGTTTTGTCATCAAGCGCAAGGGAGCTTGATTGACTCTCGATGCTGGGAGATTCTTCCAGGGAAGGTACTTCCCTAAAGATCCGACGACCTATGTCTATGACGATTAATTCTTGATCTAGATATTGTGTCAGGCTCACCCCAGCTCCCCCAGGCGCGCCATAAATGTTTCCCATAGGGATAACTTTTTGGACTGCCATAATGGGCAGGGCAAAGCCTTCATTCCTAAGACGAAAAACAATCAGTTGTTGGGTTGCTTCGGCTCCTTTGCGTCGGGTGGAGCGTCGGGAGGTAAGAGGAGAAAAAACAGCCATGATTTTACACAATTACAGCAATAACGCCCACTTTTCCGCCCTGAGTGATACCACATCCTCATCAATGCACTTCTACAACAGATAATTTATCTGTTATTAATGGGACTATTCCCGTTCAATAACAGATAAATTATCCGTTGCGATATCCGTTGCCTCATCCCACACCGGCATGAATGGGTTTTCTTGCTCCACTTTCTGTAATTAATTGCCTCATGATTCTTAATAACTCCCGCTCATTGTAGGGCTTAGAAAAATAGGCGGCTGCGCCCAAAGTCATCGCTAGTTGGCGATGCTTATCCCCACTGCGGGAGGTGAGCATCGCAATCGGTAATCGTCGCAAGACTGGGTCTGATTTGATCCGAGCCAAAAAGCCATAACCATCGAGGCGAGGCATTTCAATGTCACAAATGACGGCTTCCACCTTGCATCCACCGAGCAGTTTTTCAACAGCATCTTGACCATCTTTGGCCTGTTCCACCAAATACCCTGCTTTTTCTAAAGCCAAGGCTAAAAATCGGCGGACATTAATCGAGTCATCAACAACTAGAATGGTGTCTTTTTGGCTTTGAGGTAAGATAGAGGCGGTCATGTTTTCATATCCGGCGCTCTTGCTTAGAGGCAAGTGGCTCTTGCTCTCGAGTCTGCTCTCTCGCTCTCTTGTCACGTCCCTACATTCGGGCCCTCTCGCACTTGCAATCCAGCGCAGCAACGAAGTCACATCAACAAGTGGAACGACTTTACCATCTCCGAGAATCGTACAGGAAGCAAAGCCAGGAGGCATGACTAGGGGGCCAGTAACTTGGCGGATAGCCACCTCTCGTTCACCCCAGCAGCGATCCACTTGCATCCCAACCAATTGATCGCCTTGACTAATCATCAGCACAGTTGGCTCACTAATGGTGGGTACGCCTTCAGGTGTCGTTGCTCTACGGGGGCACTCAAAAGTCAAGATCGCTCCTAAGCGAATCAGCGGAACCATTTCCCCTTCCCAGTTGAGGATTTCGCTTCCAGGAGTTGTCAAGACCTGCTCCGGTTTCAGTAAGAGCATTTCTTCAATCACATCTGTGGGAAATGCCAACAGCATTCCATTACTTTCCACCAGCAGGACTCGCGCCACTGAGAGGGTAAAGGGAACCGTGAGGGTAAACGTTGTTCCCCGACCCGGCTGAGTATCAACTCGGATGTCACCACGGATAAGCTTTAGATTATTGCGCACGACATCCATACCCACACCTCGTCCCGAAAGGTCGGTAACTTGGTCGGCGGTGCTAAAACCGGGCTCAAAAATCAGCGATAGCAACTCATCCTCACTGGCTGCGGCGAGCAACTCTGCATCCAATCCCATAGCTTCAGCTTTTGCCCGGATTTTGTTAAGGTTGATGCCCTTGCCATCATCACTGACGGTAATGATCGTCTGGTTTCCCCGGTGAGCGGCTTTAATTTCAATCACCCCTTGAGGGGGTTTACCCTGAGCCTGACGAGTCGCGGGGTCCTCAATCCCGTGGTCGAAGGCATTGCGCACCAGGTGCATCAAGGGGTCACTGAGAGCCTCCAGGATGCTTCGATCTATCAGGGTTCCCGAACCCGAAACTTTAAGTTCGACAAGTTTTCCGTACTGCAAAGAAAGATCTCGTAGAGCTCTGGAAAATCGCCCCACCAACTCTGACAAGGGGCGCATCCGTATCCGGGTGAGGTTGGTTTGCAGTTGCTTAGCTGTTTGGTTTAACTCACGCGCTGTAGAGTCTGTATCCTCAAGGCTAAGTCCAATATCACTCGTGACTTCTTGAATCTGGACGATGGTTTCCATCACTTCCTGGGACAGCAGGTGTAGGTCGCTGTAGCGGTCCATTTCTAAGGCATCAAACCCGCTGCGGAATTCTTTTGCGCTGTCGCCAAGGACGCTATCTGGTCCCGCCACGTCAGCTTTGAAGGCATGTAGGGGCACGACCGAATCGTACACGTGCGTGTTATAGCTTGGTCGAAAGAGCGCGTTCTCTTGATCGTTGGGTGCATTGAAAGCCATCAGCGACCTTGGGGCTGTGCGATCAGCCGATTGGGTCGCAACTTTATCATAGGCGGTTCGGAGGCTTTTATTCGATTGCTCCAGAGTGCTAACTCGGCGGCTGAGGGTTTCAATCAGGTTACGTAAACGCCCCAGTTGCAAGCTGAGGCCGTTGCGCTCGATGGTGAGTTCTCCAAATAGATCGTTGAGTCGATCCAGCTGCCGGACCGGAATACGTACAGAATTTTCCTGACTTTCTGATGGTTGAGTTCCTCCGGCAGGTGAGGGTTTCGCTTCTCGCCGACGAGAGGCTCCTTCGGGCGCGCCATAGGCGCGATAGTCCGTCGTTTGAACTTCACCGAGATCGGGAAGGACTTCTCTAGAAAGAGATGTGCTCAATGCAGTCGGCGATACTGTTTCTTCTCTTTCCTCCTCTCTTGTGACTTCAGGAGAGCGTGGTGAGGAGAAGGGAGCCGACGTGATATCAAATTCTGCCGCAACGACCTCGCCGTAGCCATTCTCCTCCACTGCGAGCGATAGTTCCGCCTCTCCGTCTTTTAGTGTTGGGCTACGGGTTTGAACCTCAAGAGATCCAGATGCGCTCAATGACGGGAAAGCAACTCTTTCTTCTGTGAACTCATCTGAGGTACTTGACAGCAGAGTTGGCGACTCTTCATAGTCCGAGATGTCAAATTCTGCCGCAACGACCTCGCCGTAGCCATTCTCCTCCACTGCAAGATTTGGTGTTGGACTGGAATGGGGTTGGGTAACATAAGCCCCAGGGGCTTTTACCCCGTCGATAGAAGTCGGCAGGCTCGACACTTGACCAACCAGCACCAAAGCAGAAGATCGCCTCCAGGCATTGAGTGCTAGCTGGGCCGTTTCTCTCACCTCTAATGGAGAAGCTTCTAGGTGTTGAATGACAGATTCGCACAGTTGCGTAAAAGCAGGAAGCTGTAGCATTTCGCCCAAGCCCCCCAGCTCTTGCGCCATGATCGAGAGTTCTTCCTCTAAGCAAGGCGCTTGCGGGTCGGCTAAAACCGCCTCCAGGCGATTTAGGCACCCCTCAACTTCCGTTTCAAACAGAAGAGCCGCCACATTTGTCCCATCTTCTGACCCCAGCATGGTGGCCGCGTCGTCGGCTACGGGGTCCCCTAAGCGCTGATGCAGGTTTTCAAAAACCGGGTTGCCCACTGTGACAAGCCACTGTTCATCAACGTCAGTCCCCTGGCGGCTATGAAGAAGCACATGGCGCAGGCGGTCCACTGCTCCAAGCAGCAAGCTTTCGAGCTCACCATCGATTCGGATGGAGTTTCTCTGAGCTTTCATGACTTTGAAAGAATCTTCCAGACGGTGAGCCAGCTGACTCAATGTCCCAAACCCCATCATCCCGGCCCCGCCCTTGACCGAATGAGCTGCTCGCAAGACAGCATCCATTTGTTGAGCATCAATGTGGCTACTGGCCAAGCCCAAGAGTACCGATTCAATCGTGTCCAGGTACTCCTGCGCTTCTTCAAGAAACTGGAGCTGAATTTCACGTTCCTTGTCTTGTGACATGGCAGAAAAGTATGAAGTATGAAGTATGAAGTATGAAGTATGAAGTGTGAAGTCTGAAGTGTGAAGTCTGAAGTGTGAAGTCTGAAGTGTGAAGTCTGAAGTGTGAAGTGGGGGTCATAGGCAAATTTTCCCTCTTATTTTTTTCCCTCTTTCAAGCTTCATCCTTTATCCTTCAGCTTTCTCTTCAACCTTCAACCTTCATCCTTCATGGTTCATCCTTCAGCCTTCTGTACCAACTTTGAACGTACCCACAGATGCCTGCAATTCCTGAGCAATCCCTACCGTTTCTTTGAGAGAGCTAGAAACTTGTCGCGTGGAATTAGAAGTGTGTTCAGAGACTTGAGCAATCTGCTTCATCAACTCAGTAACGGTTTGAGACGTCTGGGCCTGAGACACGGTCTCACTCGAAATCGATTGCACCAAGGCGTCGATCTGGCGAGACACTTCCAAAATCTGACTCAAGCTAAGCTTAGCATCCTCAACTAGATGGGTACCTTCAACCACCTGAGTCGTGCCCAGTTCCATCGCCTCGACCACTTCCGATGTTTCTTGTTGGATGTTCTCAACAATCTTTTCAATTTCTTTGGTCGCCGCCGCAGAACGGGCAGCCAGTTCCCCGACTTCTTCGGCGACCACCGCAAAACCCTGACCTTCTTCACCCGCCCGCGCCGCCTCAATCCCGGCGTTGATGGCCAACAAGTTCGTTTGCAGGGCGATTTGGTTAATCAAGGAAACCACCTTAGAAATCTGCTGGGACGATTCACCCAGTCGCTTGACTTTTTTGGCTGTTCCTGATACTGTTTCTCGCAAACTTAGGATATTTTGCACCGTACGGTCCATTGCCAGCCCGCCCGTCTCGGCGGTGGTAGAGGCTGTGCGGGCCACGGCGGCGGCTTGACGGGCGTTCTCTGCCACCTGTTGAATCGAACGGGTCATTTCCTGAACCGAGGTCAGGGTGCGGGTCGTCTCTTCGGCCTGTTTGTGCGCTTCTGCGGAAAGTTGACGGATTGCCCCTTCGTTTTCTCCTAGTGAAGCGTTGACCTGAGTCGCGGCTTTTTTCACTTGGGTGACAATTCCTCGCAGACTCTCAATCACCGCATTGAAGAAGTCAGCCACGGTGCCAATCTCACCCGTGGTCACATCAGCACGAACCGTGAGGTCGCCTCGGGCTGCCCCTTCAATATCGCTTAGCAGTTCTAAAAGCTGGAGCTGGAGTGCTTCTTTTTCTCGACGTTGCTCAACAGAGACCACTTCCGCGAGGATGCGTGCTTGTTCTCGCTGCTCGAGGAGAGCCGCTTGGTCTAGAGCAAAGCCAACTTGAATCGCCACCTGCTTGAAGAAGTTGATTTCCGACTCCTGCCAGGGTCGCGTGCTCGAACACTGATGTGCCACCAGAAGCCCTAGTAAATTGCCCTCTACCAGAATTGGTGCCACTAAATTCGCTTTTACCTTAAAAGGTTCCAGTTGACCCAGGTAACACTTGGTTAAACCCGCGTCGTAAATGTTCTCCGTCGCCTTGACTCGACCCCGTTTGTACTTTTCAACATATTGCTCGGCAAAACAGGGGTCAGCAATATTCGCCCCTAGGGATTTCGGCCAGCCGCTACCCACCGATTCGGCAACGATGCTTCCTTGCCAGTTCTCGTCAAAGAGGTAGACAACCACTCGGTCTGTTTTCAGGGCTTCTCGGACGCCTGTAACTGCGGCCTGGTAGATTTCTTCGACTTTGAGCGATTCCCGAACGCGAGAGATTATTTCATTGAGCTGTTGGGCGCGCTTGGCTTGGGCTTCTTTCTGGGCGGCGAGACTCACACCGGTTAAAGACAGTCCAACTTGAGTGGCTAACTGCTGGAGGTAATTAATTTCTTGCTCCTGCCACACCCGAGTTCCAGAGCACTGATGCGCAACCAGAAGCCCTAGTAGGGTGTCGGCAGCGACGATGGGCACAACTAAGTTGGCCTTGACTTGCAGTCGGTTCAACAACTGCATGTGTGCCGGAGAATATTTGGTGGCGCGGACGTCACTGGTGGGAACAATTCGCCCTTGTTTGTACTCTTCTAGGAGTTTTCCCGGAATACAAGGGTCGCTGATTCGGTCTGCCAAGGCCCGAGGCCAACCTGGGTCAACGGCTTCGGCAACGATGCTGCCCGATAAGTCAGGCTCAAAGCCATAGATAACCACACGATCTACATTCAGTTGCTTTTTGGCTTCAGTAACGGCCTGGTCGAAGAGGAATTGGCGGTCTCCTCTACTGGCGGCGCTCAAAGTGTCTGCATAGGTTCGGATTCGTGCCAGGTTAGCTTTTTGCTCTTCTAAGAGAGTCTGAACCTGGTCGGCCATCAGGTTGATGTTAGACCCCAAGAGGGCGAGTTCGTCAGCGCCTTCTACACTTAGGCGAGTATCCAGTTCCCCGCAAGAGAGTTTCTCAAGAGCGTTGGTAGCGGCTCTAATTGGCACGAGGGTACGTCTGGCAAGGACAGTGGCAACGATACCCGCCAGCGCTCCTGCCGCCCCGATTCCCAAGAGCAGGATGAGGGTGAGCTGACTTTCGAGGGCTTGGGCCTGCTGCTGGTTTTTGATGATTTCCTGCTTGAGTGCTTGCTTGGTCACAACAAAGCTAGTTCCCCCAATCCCGATTACTGGGAGCACACCAATGGCAAGGGCTATTGCCGTTGCTTTTGTCCCTAAGCTCAGCCGCTCCCACCAAGAAGCGGCTCTCGTGCTGCCGGCTTTTTGAGAGAGTACGTAGGCAGGAGGAGCAGACGCTTGCTTTATCGTCGCCATATCCATCACCGATTGAGGAAAGGCAGTGCCACCATAGCCGTTTCTGGCGGAGCCATTTTGATTGATGTTATCTGGAATTTGGTTATCACCAGAGCTTGTTGTATTGAATTGCTTAACCATGAAATAAGCACCATTATGTGATAATAAATTGGCAATCGCGCTCTTTAGAGAAGTGGCATGTGGCGCTAATCCTCAAGCGTTGTGTAAAAGGGGCGATCGCATAATCGCCTCGGCATCCATTACTAATAAGATTTCTTGCTCTTGCAAGATACAGCCGCGTAAATAGGGAACCAGACTCGAGGACACTTGACCGAGTGGGGTTTGAATGCTCTC
>Ga0310810_10009079_pt1 | contig 11490 bp, 8 predicted proteins | sample NCmetagenome_FD_207641 | JGI IMG/M metagenome (GOLD analysis project Ga0310810, IMG submission 207641) | Soil microbial communities from experimental microcosm in Duke University, North Carolina, United States - NC | ecosystem: Engineered > Artificial ecosystem > Soil microcosm > Unclassified ... | reverse complement strand
GCTCGGCGGACCGGACATCCTGGTCAACAATGCCGGTATCCAGCATGTTTCGCCGGTCGAGGACTTCCCGCCCGAAAAATGGGATGCGATCATCGCGATCAATCTGTCCTCCGCCTTTCACACGACGCGGCTTGCCGTCCCATGTATGAAGAAGAATGGCTGGGGGCGGATCATCAATACGGCGAGCGCGCACAGTCTCGTCGCCTCGCCCAACAAGAGCGCTTATGTCGCCGCCAAGCACGGGATTGCGGGCTTCACCAAGACCGTCGCGCTGGAGACCGCGCGCGACGGCATCACCGTCAACTGCATCTCGCCCGGCTATGTCTGGACGCCGCTGGTGGAGAAACAGATTCCCGACACCATGACGACGCGCGGCCTCACCCGCGAGCAGGTCATGAACGACGTCCTCCTCGCCGCGCAACCGACCAAACGCTTCGTCACCCCCGAGGAAGTCGCCGCGCTCGCCGTCTTCCTCTGCCGCGATGAGGCCAAGTCGATCACCGGCGCCAATATCAGCATGGACGGTGGCTGGACTGCCGCTTAGGCTCCGCGCCGATGCGCATTGCCTTTCTGCTAGCCGCTATACTGTTCTGCTCCTCCTGTGAGGTGATCGAGCAGCCGTCAGGGCTGATTGCGCGCTGGACGACCGCATACAAGCAGATGATCAGCGAAAACGACCGGGTGCGCCTTCGCGACTGGCGCAAGAGTTTCGGCGATGCGCTCGGCGAAGCCGCCAAGTCTGGCCATGGCGCCGACATCGCACGCGAAGGCGCTTTGCTCGAGCTTGACGCGGCGCAGGCAGGACCGACGATCCCCAACGGCATGTACCGTTGCCGAGTGATCAAGCTTGGTGCGAAGGATCCCGGCAATCTCGCCTTTGTCGCCTTGCCGGGATTTAGTTGCCGAGTGCGCGCCGAGCGGCAATTGCAGCGGTTGGCCAAGGTCAGCGGCACTCAGCGTTACGTCGGACTGATCTTCCCTGGCGACGCGATCCGCAGCGTGTTCCTCGGCACATTTGTCCTCGGCGACGAGCGCAGAGCACTTCAGTACGGGCAGGACGAGAAGCGCGACGTCGCCGGCTACCTAGAGCGGATCGGTCCGAACCGCTGGCGACTGCTCATGCCGCAGCCCCATTTCGATTCCAAGTTCGACGTGATGGAACTCACGCCCGAAGGAGCAACGCCTTGAAGAAGATGTTATGGCTGACTGGACTTGCGATGACCGTTTCAACGCCCGCAACCGCAGCCGCCCTGTCGGACTCGATCCGCGCCGACATGCCCATGCTGCTGGCGCTCTATCGCGACCTGCACGCTCATCCGGAGCTCTCGATGGAGGAGGTTCGCACGCCGGCGCTCCTTGCCCCGAAAATGCGCGAGCTCGGCTTCCAGGTGACCGAGCATGTCGGAAAGACCGGCCTCGTCGCGGTACTGAAGAACGGACCCGGACCAGTCCTGCTGCTTCGCGCCGACATGGATGCGCTGCCGGTCAAGGAGCAGACGGGATTGCCCTTTGCCTCGCAAGTCACGGGCAAGCTTCCGGATGGCACCGAGACATCGGTGATGCACGCCTGCGGACACGACACGCACATCACGACATGGCTTGGAACGGCGCGGCGCCTGGCGGCGATGAAGGACCAATGGGCAGGAACGTTGGTGATGATCCTCCAGCCCGGTGAGGAGCGGGTCATGGGCGCCCAGGCGATGCTCGACGACGGCCTGTTCACGCGCTTTCCTAAGCCCGATTATCTCGTCGCGTTCCACGATAGCGCGACGCTTCCGGCGGGAGTCATCGGCATCAAGTCCGGGTACATGCTCGCCAACGTCGACACGGTGAACATCGACGTGAAGGGCGTCGGCGGCCACGGCGCGTACCCGCAGAACACCAAGGACCCGATCGTTCTCGCCTCGCGGATCGTGACCGCACTCCAGACCCTCGTCAGCCGGGAGAACAATCCGCTTCAGCCCGCCGTCGTCACGGTCGGCAGCTTCCACGCAGGGACCAAGAGCAACATCATTCCCGACGAGGCGAAGCTCGCGCTCACCGTCAGAAGCTATACACCGGAGACTCGCGAGCTGCTGCTGGACGGAATCCGCCGGATCGTTCGCGGCGAGGCCATTGCGGCCGGAATGCCCGACGACAGGATGCCGACGGTCGAGATCGAACAGCCGTCTGCCGACGCAACCTTCAACACGGATCAGCTCGCCGGCCGGCTCGAAAATCTCTTCACAACTCATTTCGGCAAGGACCGGGTGGTCGAGCCCCAGCCAGTGATGGCGGCAGAAGATTTCAGCCGCTTCTGGCTCGCGGATAAGACCAAGCAGAGCGTGATCTTCTGGGTCGGCGGCGTCCCGAAACCGAAATGGGACGCGGTCAAGGGCGACACGACGAAGCTGCCCGCGCTCCACAGTTCACTCTGGGCGCCCGACGCGGATGCGGTCATCTCGACCGCCACCGAGGCGATGACCGTCGCCGCGCTCGACATCCTCAAGAAGGGCTAATCCCCCTCCCGTTCACCACTTCTTTGTAAAGTTTAGCGACACCCTCCCCATGTCGGCTGAGTTGACACTGGAGTCCCGGGGGGAAGCGGCGTGGACGCGCTGATCGGCTTCTGGAGCCATGCGCTGGCGGCGGCGCTGTTCGCGGCGCTGATGATCTGGCGTGCCGTCGACGCCGCGCGCGACCCTTCACAACGCCTAGTCGCCGGCGCGTTCGCCTTGACCGCGTGCTGGGCCTGGCTCGGCGCAGTCGCCCCTGGCGACGTGCTCTTCGGATTCGCCGAAAGCGCGCGCAATCTGCTGTGGGTCAGCCTGCTCTACAGTATCGCCGTTTCGACTGGAGAGGAACGCCAGCACGGATTGAAGCTAGTCTACGCGGCAGTGGCTGCGGTGATCGGGCTGCAGCTGATCGGCGGAGCGCTGCAGCTTTTTTCGCCGACCCAGGCAATTGCGCAGACCGGCCTGCTCCTCAGGATAACGACATCGGCCGGAGCGCTCGTTCTGGTCCACAACATCTACGGGCAGGCCGCTCCAGCGAGCCGCTCACACATCCGCCTGGCGATGATCGGCCTCGCGCTGATGTGGTTCTATGACCTCAACCTCTACACGATCCTCTACCTTGGATCGGCGAGCGCACACCGCCTTGTCGAATGGCGCGGGCTTGCCGTCGCCGCCGCAGCTCCATTGTTCGCCTTTTCGACGCGAAGGGCGGAAGGATGGAGAATCCGGCTGTCACGCGCCGCGACATTTCAGTCGCTCTCGCTGCTTGCGATCTGCGCTTATTTCGCACTGATGGCCATTCTCGCCACGGCGCTTCGCGGCACCGGCGTCGATTGGTCCTCGGCGCTGATGATCGGGGCGCTTGCAGTGATGACCGTCGCTGCAATGGTGCTCCTGCCGAGCGCTCGCGCTCGCGGCTGGCTCAAGGTCAAGCTTGCGAAGCATCTGTTCGAGCACCGCTATGACTACCGCGCCGAGTGGCTGCGCTTTACCGAAACGCTTGGCCGAGCCGGTCACGACGCGCCGCCTCTCAGCGAACGGATCGTCAAAGCCTTCGCAGATGTCGTCGATGCGCCCGGCGGGTTGTTGTTGGTCAGCGATGGTGGCCGCGGGCTCTCGGTGGCCGCAACCGTCGATTGGCCAGGCGACAGCCCCGGCCCCGACGCGCTCGACGATACTGTCGAGTTCTGGAATGCGCTCGAGGTTACCGGCCGCGTCCTCGAGTTCGAAGCAATTCGCCAAGGATGGGCCGCCGCTCCCGACAAGGCACTCCACGTGCCCGTTTGGTTGCTCTGCCAGGCGGCGGCATGGGTCGGCATTCCCTTGCTTTATCAGCAGCGGCTCATCGGCTTCGTCGTCCTCGCCGCGCCTGACTTCCGCCGCCAGCTCGATTGGGAAGATCTCGACCTGCTGCGCACGGCCGGCAACCAGGCGGCGAGCTCGCTGGCCGAGGCTTTGACGCAAGAAGCGCTCAGCCACGCCCAGCGGTTCGAGGAGTTCAATCGGCGCTTCGCCTTCATTCTCCACGACATCAAGAATCTGGTGAGCCAGCTCTCGCTGCTTGCGCGCAATGCGGAGCGGCACGCCGATAATCCGGATTTCCGCACGGACATGGTCGCAACGCTCCAGTCGTCGGTCGGGAAGATGAACGACCTTCTCGCCCGTCTTGCACCGCATTCGCCGTCGCGCGTCCAGAAAGTCGAAGAACAACCGCTCCGGCCCATCCTCATGGCGGCGATCGCCACCAAGCGCCGGGATCGTGAGGTACAGCTGCTCGGCGAAGCAAATATGGCGGCACTGCTCGACGCAACCGCACTCGAACAGGCGGTCGGTCATCTGCTGCAGAACGCGCTCGATGCAAGCAGTGGAGAACCGGTGACGGTCCGGGTCGCGCGGCATGGCAGCGATGTCTCCATTTCTATCGCCGACAGGGGTATCGGAATGGATGGCGACTTCATCCGCAACCGCCTGTTCCAGCCATTTGCGTCCACCAAGCCGGGCGGATTCGGCATCGGCGCGTTCGAGGCGCGCTCGCTGATCAATGCCATGGGCGGCCGCCTGAGCGTCGACAGTCGCCCGGGCCAGGGAACCACCTTCACTATCCTGCTTCCCGCGGCAGAGACCGCGGCCGAATTCACGAGGAAGATCGCATGACCAATTCCAGCGAACCCAAGGTGCTTCTCGTCGTCGAGGACGATGAGGGACTGCAGCGCCAGCTCAAATGGGCTTACGAGGGCTATGAGGTCGTCTGCGCAGGAGACCGCGCCGCGGCAATCGAAGCCCTTCGCGCGCACGAACCGGCGGTGGTCACGCTCGATCTCGGCCTTCCGCCGGATCCCGACGGCACGGACGAAGGATTCGCAACGCTCGCCGAGATCCTCCGCTTGAAACCCGACACGAAGGTCATCGTCGCGACGGGCCACGGTGCGAGCGAAAGCGCGACCAGGGCAGTCGGGATGGGCGCCTACGACTTTTACAAGAAACCCGTCGACATCGATGAACTCGGCTTCATCGTCGCTCGCGCCTTCCACCTTCATGCGATCGAGGAAGAGAACAGGCGGCTGGAATCCGGTGCGGCGGCGAACGTGCTTGGCTCAATCATCACCGCAGCACCCGAGATGATGAAGGTCGCCAAGACGATCGAGCGCGTCGCCACGGCAGACGTCTCTGTGATGCTTCTCGGCGCAAGCGGCACCGGCAAGGAGCTGCTCGCGCGCGCGGTGCATGAGAAAAGCGGCCGCAAGGGCGACTTTATCGCGATCAATTGCGCGGCAATTCCTGAAAACCTGCTCGAGGCGGAGCTGTTCGGCTACGAACGGGGCGCCTTCACCGGTGCGGTCAAATCCAATGTCGGCAAGATCGAGCTCGCGCAGAACGGCACCTTGTTCCTCGATGAGGTCGGCGACATCCCGCTACCGCTCCAGGTCAAGCTGCTGCGATTCCTTCAGGAACGCGTCATCGAGCGGATCGGCGGCCGGCAACCGATCGCTGTCGACACGCGTATCGTTTGCGCGACGCACCAGGATCTGGACGCGATGACCGCTGACGGCCGCTTCCGCGAGGATCTTTATTACCGGCTCGCCGAAATCGTCGTGAAAATCCCCTCCCTTGCCGAGCGGTCGGGCGATGCGGTTCTGCTCGCGCGCCATTTCGTGAACCGCTTCGGGCGTGAGCTCAATGCAGGCGTCCAGTCGCTCAGCTCCGACGCGATCGACGCGATCGACGCCTACGGCTGGCCGGGCAACGTCCGCGAGCTCGAGAACCGGATCAAGCGCGCGGTGATCATGGCGGACGGGAAAAGCATCACGGCCGGCGACCTCGATCTCCAGGCCGGCGTCGTGCCGAGTGAGGACGTCCTTCCGATCAATCTCCGTGCCGCTCGCGAAGTCGCCGACCGCAAGGCGATCCGCCAGGCGATGAGCCGAACCGATAACAATATCTCGGGAGCGGCGAAGCTGCTCGGGATCAGCCGTCCGACCTTGTACGACTTGCTGAAGCAGTATCGTCTCTCGGCTTGAGACCAGGCCGGATCCATGCCCTTAAGCCAGCGAATGCGCGTCATGCGTTCATTCGGGCAAGAAGGTCGGCCATTTCGGCAACCTCGAGCCAGCGATATTCCGCGGCCTCGATTTCCGCGCGGTTACGGGCAATGCGTTCGGTGAGCTCCGCAAAGCGCTTCGGGTCGCGGGTGTAGAGGTCAGCATCGGAAAGTGCCCGCTCGTCGGCCGCGACTTGCGACTGCAGCCGCTCGATGTCGCCCGGAAGCCGGTCGTAGTCGCGCTGGTCCTTGTAGCTCAGCTTCTTGTTCCCCGTCGAAGGACGGGGCACAGGAGCATCGATAGGCGCTGCTTTGGCGGCGCCAACTTTCGCTGGAGCACGCGCAACCTCGTATCTCTTGCGGACCCAATCCTCATAGCCGCCGGCAATGATGTCGACCTTGCCCGAGCCATCGAGGCCAAGCGTGATCGTCACCGTCCTGTCGAGGAAATCGCGGTCGTGACTGACAATCAGCACTGTCCCATCATAGTCAGCGATTACTTCCTGCAGCAGGTCGAGGGTCTCGAGGTCGAGATCGTTGGTCGGCTCGTCGAGCACCAGCAGGTTCGCTTCCCTCGCGAATTCCCGTGCGAGGAGAAGCCGCGATCGCTCACCGCCTGAAAGGGAACCGATCGGAGCGTCCGTCAGCGCAGGATCGAACAGGAATTCCTTCAAATAGCCCTTGATGTGCTTCTTCGACCCACGGACCTCGATCCAGTCGCCCCCATTGGCAAGCACATCCTTCACCCGCTTCTGCGGGGCCATGAGCTTGCGCTGCTGATCGATGACGATCCCCGACAATGTCTTCGCCTGCGTCACTTTGCCATTGTCGGGCTGGGTTTCGCCGGTCAGCAGCTTGAGCAGGGTGGTCTTGCCCGCGCCGTTCGGGCCGACGATGCCGATCCGGTCGCCGCGCTGAATTCGCAGCGAGAAGTCGCGGATGATCTGCCGTTCGCCGAACGACTTCGTGACGCGGTCCGCCTCGATGACGGTTTTCGAGCGCACATCGTCCTTGGCAAGCGCCAGTTTGGCGGTTCCCGCAGCGCCGAGCATCGCGGCACGCTGAGCGCGCATTTCGTGCAGCTTGGCCAACCTACCCTGGTTGCGGCGCCTTCGAGCGGTGACTCCGTGTTGCAGCCAATGCAGCTCGATCTTGAGCTTCGCATCGAGCTTCTCGGCCGCGCGCGCTTCCTCGTCGTAAACGCGCTCGGTCCACGCGTCGAAACCGCCGAAGCCGATCTCGGCCCGGCGAAGCTGGCCACGATCGAGCCAGATGCAACTGCGGGTGAGGCGCGTGAGGAACGTGCGGTCGTGGCTGATGACGATGAAAGCGCCGGAAAAGCGCTTGAGCCATTCCTCCAGCCACTCGATCGCGCCGAGATCGAGGTGATTCGTCGGTTCGTCCAGCAGCAGCACGTCGGGATTCTGCGCAAGTGCCTTTGTGATCGCCGCTCTTCGCCGCTCGCCCCCGCTCGCCGTCGACGTCGGCCTGGACAGGTCAATGCCGAGCTGGTCGGCGATTGCCGCGGCTTCGTGCGCTTCGGGCGCGTCGCCGCCGCTCAGCACCCAGTCCTCCAGTGTCTCGAACCCGTCCATCTTCGGGTCCTGCTCGAGCAGCACCACGTTCGTACCGGGGACGATGGTCCTCTTGCCTCGATCGGGGTCGATCAATCCCGCCAGGCACTTCAGCAAGGTCGTCTTGCCCGCGCCGTTGCGTCCGATCAGGGCCAGGCGATCCCGCTCCCCGATGTACAGGTCGAGATTCTGGAACAGCCAGCCTTCACCCTGGATCAATCCGAGGTCTTCATAGGATAGGATCGGCGCGGCCATCGGGGCGCCGTAGCCAAGCTTTGCGTCCGGCTGAACCCTGAACGCTACTGTTCAGCCGCATTCATAGCTTATTCAATGCACAGTGATAGAAAGCGTCACTCATTAAAGAGTCGGCTATGAAACTGTTGCGTATCACCTTTCTCGCCGCCGCTGTTGCGGCAGGCCTTGGCAGTGCCCCGGCGCTGGCCGACGGTCCGCATGGACGGGGGCGGCAGCCCGACGCCGCGCCGATCATGCGCGAGCAGGAACGTGCCTTTGAAGCAACGCGCGACGGCCGTTCGATGCCCCTTCCGCAACTAGAGCGCCGGGTCATGCCGCTCGTCGGCGGCGGCGCCGATTATCTCGGGCCGGAAATGAATGGCGACACCTATCGCTTCAAGTTCATGCAGAACGGTCGCGTGATCTGGGTCGACGTCGACGGCCAGGGACGCGTCATCCGCCGTTCGCGCGATCGCTGATATCAATTGACATTTGAATCACGCTTCCCAGTTGTTCCGGTAAAGCAACCTCTCGCCGCAACGCGGGTTGACGGCGAAGATGAACAGGTCCGGGGAGACGGAATGCGCGTTCTGATCGTCGAAGACGAACCCAATCTCGGGCGACAGCTGCGCTCGACGCTCGAAGGCGCCGGCTATGCCGTCGACCTCGCGACCGACGGCGAAGATGGCCATTATCTCGGCTCGACCGAAAGCTATGATGCTGTGATCCTCGATCTGGGCCTGCCCGAGGTCGACGGCCTGACGGTGCTCGACCGGTGGCGCAAGGAGGGCAGGAAGATGCCGGTCCTGGTCCTCACCGCTCGCGACAGCTGGTCCGATAAGGTCGCCGGGCTGGATGCCGGCGCCGACGACTATCTCGCTAAGCCCTTCCAGACCGAGGAGCTGATCGCCCGGCTGCGCGCGCTGATCCGCCGTTCGTCGGGCAACGCCAGCTCAGAGCTCAACGCGGGCGACATCCGGCTCGACACCCGCTCGGGCAAGGTCACCAAGGCGGGCGAACCGGTGAAGCTCACCGCCCAGGAGTACAAGCTCCTCTCCTACCTCATGCACCACAAGGGCAAGGTCGTCAGCCGCACCGAGCTCATCGAACATATCTACGACCAGGATTTCGACCGCGATTCGAACACGATCGAGGTCTTCGTAACGCGCATCCGCAAGAAGCTCGGCCCCGACGTCATCACCACCATTCGTGGCCTTGGCTATTCGCTGGAGGAACCGGCGGAGGCGCGTAGCTCGTGAACGTCGAAGCCCCCGCGGCTCCCGCCGCGGCGGCGGATGAGCGCGTTCCGCGCAAGCTGAAGCAAGGGCAGCGCTCCGGGTCGCTGACCAGACGCATGATGGGCGTCGCCGCTCTGTGGATCGTGGCGCTCCTGTTGCTCGGCGGCTACGCGCTCGACCGTGTCCTTTACCGCTCGATCGTGGACAGTTTCGACAATCAGCTGGTCTTCACCCTCAATTCGATGATCGCCTCGGCGGAAATTGGGCCCGATGGCGAAGTCCGCTTCAATCGCCCGCCCGCTGACCAGCGCTTCGTCGAACCTTACTCGGGAGCTTACTTCCAGGTCAGCGACATGCCGGCGAACTCTTGCAGGCTACGCGCAGACTCCTCGCTTTGCCTTCCCTCCCGCTCGTTGTGGGACCGGCGACTCAGGGTCAGCGACTCTCACACCGATCTGGAGCCGCATCGCTACAACAGCGACGAATTTTCGACACGAGATCACGCCGAGCCTCTGCGTATCGCCGAGCGCGATGCCATTCTTCCAGGCTCGCCAACCCGCTGGCGTTTCCAAGTCGCTGAATCGCGCGAGCCCATCAACCAGCAAATCCACCGCCTGCGACTGATCCTGTTCTGGAGTTTCACCGCGCTCGGCGTCGGCCTGATCGTCCTTGCCGCGCTCCAGACATTCTACGGCCTTTGGCCGCTGCGCCGAGTGCGCGACGAGGTCGCGGCAATCCGCTCCGGCGGCAGGACCCGCATCAGCGATGACTTCCCGGCCGAGATCAAGCCGATGACCGAGGAGATCAACCAGCTTCTCGCCCATAGTGAGGCGCAGGCCGAGGAAGCGCGGCGGCACGCCGGCAACCTCGCCCATGCGCTGAAAACTCCCTTGACGGTGATCACCAACGCGGCAACCGCGCATTCTCCCGACCTTGCCGATACAGTCTGCCGCGAGGCGCTCGTGATGCGTCGCCAGGTCGACCATCATCTTGCACGCGCCCGAGCGATCGGCCGACGCGCAGCGGCACAGTCGCGCGCTTGCGTGTGGGAGAGCCTCGAGGCGGTACAGCGCGCCGTCGACCGCCTCTACGAGAATGTCACCGTAGACATCGCCGGCGATCACGAAGCGCAGGTTCGTGTTGAACGGCAGGACCTCGACGAAATGGTCGGCAACCTGATCGAGAATGCCGCGAAATATGGCGGCGGTCGTGTCTTCGTGACGGTCGAGCGGAAGAACGGCTTCGTCGACATCCTCGTCGAAGACGACGGACCGGGCATACCGGAGGACCGCCGCGGCGAACTGTTCATCCGCGGCGCGCGCCTCGACACGACCGGCAAGCCGGGGACCGGGCTCGGCCTCGCCATCGTTCGCGACGTCGCCGAGATCTACGGCGGCAACATCCATCTCGAGGAAAGCGAAGACCTCGGCGGCCTGCTTGCGCGCTTGAGCCTGCCTTCGGCCTGACCCTGCCGCCGTTTCGTCGAAGCGCCTTTTGACGAATCGGACCGCGTTCGGCATGTAAGCCGCACTTCCGGGAGGGACTTAATCCATGAAGTTCAAAGTCTTGGCGCTTGCCGCTGCAAGCCTTACCGCACTTGCGCCCGCAAGCCTCGGCGCCGCCAAACCGGTCTACGGCGACTGGGGCTATGACCGGACGGCGATGGATTCGTCGGTCAAGCCCGGCGACGACTTCTTCGCTTTTGTGAACGGTGCCTGGTTCAAGCGTACGCCGATCGCGTCCGACCGGACGTTCGTCGGCATCGATTCGGTGCTCAACGACCAGATTGACCGCGACGTCCGCGACATCATCGAAGATTCGGCAAAGAATCCAACTGATTACGGCCAGATCGGCCAGCAGGTTGGTAACTTCTACGCAAGCTGGATGGATGAAAAGACGATCGAAGCTCGGGGCCTGGAACCGGCCAAGCCGTACCTGGCGAAGATCGATGCGGTGCGCAGCCGCGATCAACTGATCGATCTGTTCGGAAGTGTCGGATATGAATCGCCCGTCGGAATCTTCATCGAATCCGATCCGAAGATACCATCCCGCTACGCGGTGTACGCAAGTCAGAGCGGGCTCGGCCTTCCGGGGCGCGACTATTACATCCTTCCCGGCGCCAAATATGATGCGTTCCGCACGGCCTATCGCGCCTACATTACGAAGATCCTGACACTTGCCGGCGACGAGGACGCCAGTGCGAAAGCGGACCGCATCTTCGCTCTCGAGACCGCGCTTGCGAAGGTCCACTGGACCCCGGAGCGAAGCCGCGACGTCAAGGCCACCTACAACCCCAAGACCCGCGCACAGCTCGCCAAGTTCGCGACCCAGCTCGAATGGAACCGCCTGCTCAAGAAACAGGGATTGGGTTCGACCCGCTCCGTCATCGTCCGCCAGCCTAGCGCCATCAC
>Ga0310810_10009078_pt1 | contig 11490 bp, 11 predicted proteins | sample NCmetagenome_FD_207641 | JGI IMG/M metagenome (GOLD analysis project Ga0310810, IMG submission 207641) | Soil microbial communities from experimental microcosm in Duke University, North Carolina, United States - NC | ecosystem: Engineered > Artificial ecosystem > Soil microcosm > Unclassified ... | reverse complement strand
CGGCGGGCAGCCGAAGCCTAAGGGGCCGTCAACCCCCCCACCACGTCGCCCGCCCCGATGCCCTTCGACGCGAACCACCCCTGCCGCATTTCGATCGCGTAAAGCGCCGGTCCCTTCGACCAGTGCGTCGCCTCGTCCTGCGGGCGCATGTCCTCGATGTTCAGGATGTGCCCGTTACGATCCACGAACGCAATCGACAACGGGATGTACGTGTTCTTCATCCAGAACGCGAGCGGCTGCGGCGCTTCGAACACGAAGAGCATGCCATGATCCTGCTGCAGACTGAACCGGTTCATGAGACCGGTTTCGCGCGTCTGCGGGGTCGCCGCCACTTCGACGACCAGCTTGCTCCCGCCGATCGTGAGCGTTCGTTGCGGCAGTTCGGCCGCCGATGCGGGAAGCGTCGCTCCAAGCAGCGCGACCAGGTAGACAGTCACCGCGAAACCGATCGTCCTCATTCCCAGCACCATCGAGCGAATGCGTAAAGAGGCTCTGCGAGAGAGTCGCATGTTGGATTACAGCACTTCCTCCACGGGCGGCGCCTCGGAAAGCGCTGCGTCGACCGCGTTTCTCGTGTATTGGCCTGCGAAGAGCGCGATGAACTCGTACACGAAGCCGCGCAAAAAGACGCCTCGACGCAGCGCAAGCCGCGTCGTCGATGCGGCGAAGAGGTGGCTCGCATCGAGCATCTCGAACCGCGCGTCCTGCACCGGGTCGTACGCCATCCGCGCGACGATGCCGATCCCCATGCCGAGGTCGACATACGTCTTGATCACGTCGGAATCGAGCGCCGACAGCACGACGTTCGGCGCGAGACCCTTCGCGGCGAAGGCCGCGTTCACCGCCGATCGCCCGGTGAACGAGAAATCGTAAGTGACGATTGGATGGCGAGCGAGCGCCTCCAGCGTCAACGGTTGGTCTTTCGCGAGCGGGTGTCCCTTCGGCACGAGCACGACGCGGTTCCATCGATAGCAGGGCAGCGCGACCAGGTCCGGGTAGTTGCCGATCGCCTCGGTCGCGATGCCTACGTCGACTTCGCCGCTTCGGGTCTGTTCCGCCACCTGCACGGGGTTGCCCTGGTGCAGAACGAGCCGCACCTTGGAGAAGCGGGTAGCGAACTTCGACAGGACCGGCGGCAGCACGTACCGCGCTTGCGTGTGCGTCGTCGCGATGCCGAGCACGCCCGTGTCCTCGCTGCGGAATTCGTCGGCGACGCGCTTCAGGTTGCCGATCTCGAGCAGCGCACGCCGCGCGGTGTTGACGACCACTTCGCCTGCCGGCGTGAGCGAGGCGAGCCGCTTTCCCTGCCGCACGAATACACGCAGGCCGAGTTCGTCCTCGAGCTGGCGAATCTGCTTGCTGATGCCCGGCTGTGACGTGAAAAGGGCTTCCGCCGCGCCGGACACGTTGAGGCCGTTGTCGACAATCGCGCAAAGATACTTGAGCTGCTGAAGGTTCACGCTTATAACTTGCTCGGCTGATTCGATCGGATTATATGACTGCCGGCGCTTGAAATCGTGACGCAGATCCTCAAGCTTCATTCCACCCATCCGCAACGACGCCTGGTCCGTCGTGCGGCCGAGATCGTACAAGCCGGAGGGGTTATCGCCTATCCGACCGACACGTGCTACGCGCTCGGTTGCCGGCTGGGCGACGCAGCGGCGGCGCAGCGGATTCGGCGATTGCGCGGGGTCGACGAGCGTCATCATTTGACCGTCGTGTGCCGCGACCTTGCCGAAGTTGGTCGCTTCGCGCGCATGGACAACGCGCAATTCCGGATCGTCAGGCGGGGCAGCGACGGCGCGTTCACCTTCCTGTTGCGCGCGACGCACGAAGTCCCCCGGCGCGTCCAGCATCCGAAGCGCAGCACGGTTGGCGTCCGCATTCCGCAGCATCCGGCGGTCCGCGCGCTGCTCGACGCGCTCGGCGAGCCAATTCTGTCGTCGACGCTGCTCCTCCCGGGCGATGCCGAGCCGCTTCACGACCCCGGCGAGATCGCCGTGCGTCTTGGCAATCACATCGACGCAATTCTCGACGCCGGTATGTCGGAGACCATCCCTACGACGGTGGTTGACCTGTCCACCGAGCCGCCCAGGGTCGTGCGTCGCGGCCGAGGCGACCCGGCCGCGCTGGGGATCGAAGAAGTCGGGCAGTTCGGGTAAACTAGGCCTCTCGGATGGATTTATCGCTTGCGACCATCGGGCTATGGGCAGTGCCGGTGGTCTTCGCGATCACATTGCACGAAGCGGCGCACGGTTACGTCGCCCGGATCTTCGGTGATCGCACGGCCGAGCTGCAGGGCCGGATCACGCTGAACCCGCTTGCGCATATTGACCCGGTTGGCACGATACTGGTGCCGGCCGTGCTGATCCTGACAGCCAAGCTCGGCGGACCGGCCTTCGTCTTTGGCTGGGCGAAGCCGGTGCCTGTCAATTTCGGCAACCTGCGCAACCCGCGGCGCGACATGCTTTGGGTTGCCGCCGCTGGTCCGGGGGCGAACTTCGCGATGGCTGTCTTCTGGGCGGTCGCGCTCAAGCTGCTGGCGATCACCGGCGGCCCCGTTGCTCCGTACGGTTTGTTGATGGCGAAGGTCGGCATATCAGTCAATCTCGTCCTGATGGCATTGAACCTGTTGCCCGTACCGCCGCTGGATGGTGGTCGCATTGCCGTGAGCGTATTGCCGTTGAAGGCAGCGCGCGCGTGGGCACGTCTCGAGCCGATCGGCCTGTTCGTGATCATCGGATTGCTTGCGTTCGGGCTGCTCGACGACGTGATCGAACCGATCGTCCGGTTCGGCGAATGGCTTTTGCATACGCTGCTCGGCCTGTAGGCCGCTAAAAAAATCGCTCTCATGTTTCCCGATCGGGTGTTATCGGGCATGCGCCCCACAGGCCGCATGCACATCGGCCATTACCACGGTGCGCTCAAGAACTGGATCCGGTTGCAGGAAGAGTACGAGTGCCTGTTCTTCGCCGCCGACTGGCACGCGCTGACCACGCACTTCGACGAGAGCGAGACGATCGCGCAGAGCGTCTGGGAAATGTTCATCGACTGGCTCGCCGCCGGCGTCGATCCCACGCGCGCAACGCTCTTCATCCAGTCGCGCGTGCCGGACCATGCCGAATTGACGCTGCTGCTCGGGATGGTGACGCCGGTGGGTTGGCTCGAGCGCGTGCCGACGTACAAGGACCAGCAGCAGAAGCTCGCGGACCGCGATCTGTCGAACTTCGGTTTCCTCGGCTACCCGGTGATGATGAGCGCGGACATCCTCGTCTATCGCGCGAACAAGGTGCCCGTCGGCGAGGACCAGGTGTCGCACATCGAAGTGACGCGCGAGCTTGCGCGCCGGTTCAATCACATTTATGGCCGCGAACCCGGCTTCGAGGAGAAGGCGCGCGCCGCCGTGAAGAAGCTGGGCAGCAAGAAGGCGAAGCGCTACGAAACGTTGCGCACTGCGTTCCAGGAGCAGGGCAATACCGAGGCGCTCGAGGCAGCGCGCGCCCTCCTCGAAGACACGCAGAATCTGTCGCTTGGCGATCGCGAGCGGCTGTTCGGCTATCTCGAAGGCGCGCGGCGCGTGATCCTGCCCGAGCCCCAGCCGCTGCTCACCGAGACGCCGCGGGTGCCGGGGCTCGACGGGCAGAAGATGTCGAAGTCGTACGGCAACGCGATCATGCTGCGCGAGGAGCCGGCAGCGGTCGCGCAGAAGATCCGCACGATGCAGACGGACCCTGCGCGCGTTCGCCGTACCGATCGGGGTAACCCCGAGCGCTGCCCGGTCTGGGGGTTGCACCAGGTGTACTCGAACGAGGACACGCGCAAATGGGTGTGGCAGGGCTGCACGACCGCCGGCATCGGCTGCCTCGAGTGCAAGCAGCCGGTGATCGACGCGATCATCCGCGAGCAGCAGCCGATCCGCGAGCGGGCGCAGCGCTATCTCGACGATCCGATGCTCGTGCGCAACATCGTCGCCGACGGCTGCGAGCGCGCGCGCAAGCTTTCCGAGGAGACGATGCGCGACGTGCGCGAGGTGATGGGGCTGAACTATGACTAGCCAGGAGGCCTCGCTCGATCTCGAGCACATGTCGCCGGCGCCGAAGCCGCTCGCGCGCGTCTATGGCGAGCCGGTGAACGAGCTGCCGCAGGATCTGTACATTCCGCCCGAGGCCCTCGAAGTGTTCCTCGAGACGTTCGAGGGGCCGCTCGACCTTCTTCTCTATCTGATCCGGCGGCAGAACATCAACGTGCTCGACATCCCGATGGCGGAGCTGACGCGCCAATACCTGGGTTACGTCGAGATGATGCGCCGCACGCAGCTCGAGCTCGCTGCCGAGTATCTGCTGATGGCCGCCGTGCTGATCGAAATCAAGTCGCGGCTGCTATTGCCGCGCCCACCGGCAGCGTCCGGCGCGGAACCCGAAGATCCCCGCGCCGAGCTCGTGCGGCGGCTGCTCGAATACGAGAAGATGAAGCAGGCGACACGCGAGCTCGATGCGCTGCCGCTCGTGGAACGCGACTTCACGACGGTCCGCGTCTGGTTCGAGCGACTCGCGGGCGAGCGCCTTCCCGACGTCGCGCCCGAGGACCTGCGAGCCGCGTGGGCCGGACTGATTGCGCGCGCGCGGGCGAACCGCCATCATCTGGTGACGCGCGAGCAGCTTTCCGTGCGCTCGGAAATGAGCAGGTTGCTGAAGATGCTCGAGCCCGCGCGCTTCGTGGAATTCACGGCGCTCTTCGCCGAGCACGCCGACGTGGCGCATCTCGTCGTCACGTTCCTCGCGCTGCTCGAATTGACGCGCGAATGCCTCGTCAGCGTCACTCAGGCCGAAGCGTACGCGCCGATCTACGCGCAATTGCGAGCCGCGAAGGCGTTCGCGCTCGCGCCTGACGACCAACAGGAAACACCGTGATGTCCGACTTGAACGAAATCAAGAGCGTGCTCGAAGCGATGCTGCTCGTTGCCGGCGAACCGGTGCCGGCGTCGCAGCTCGCGAAGCTCTTCGATCCGCCGCTCGATGGCGACACCGTGCGCAAGGTCCTGGATGAGATCAAGCAGGAGTGGTCTTCGCGCAAGGTGGAGCTGGTCCAGGTGGCGTCGGGCTGGCGCTTCCAGGGGCGGCGCGACGTGCAGCCGTATCTCGATCGCCTCGCGCCCGAGAAGCCGCCGCGCTATTCGCGCGCGGTGATGGAAACGCTCGCCATCATTGCTTATCAGCAGCCTGTCACCCGCGGCGACATCGAAGCGATCCGCGGCGTCGCCGTGTCGACGAACGTCATCAAGACGCTCGAGGACCGGCAATGGATCGAGACCGTCGGACATCGCGAAACGCCGGGTCGCCCGGCGCTCTACGCGACGACGAAGTCCTTCCTCGACGATCTCGGCCTCACCTCGGTCGCGGAGCTGCCTCCGCTCGCCGAACTCGATTCCTCCCACCTTCTGGAGATGCCTGATGCCCCCACAAAGGCCGCCGAGGCGCCACGCGCACTCGCGAGCCCGATCCTCGGGTCCGATCCAACAGCCGAACCTGGCGATGCAACGGATCGCGGAGAGCCTGCCGCCGCCGAAACACAAACGTTCCACTGACGAAGTCTTCAGCGAGCCGCAGCGCCTGCACAAGGTGCTTGCGAGCTGCGGCTTCGGCTCGCGCCGCGCGATGGAGGAGATGATCCTCGCTGGCCGCATCACGGTGAACCGGATGCCCGCCGAAGTCGGGCAGAAGGTCGGTCCCGGCGACGAGGTGCGGATCAACGGCGAGGTCGTCAAGGTGCGCTTCGCCGATCCGCGGCCGCGCATCCTCATGTACCACAAGCCGGCGGGCGAGCTCGTCACGCGCGACGATCCCGAAGGGCGGCCGACGGTGTTCGAAAAGCTGCCGTCGATCGGCAACGGACGCTGGATCAACGTCGGGCGCCTCGATTACAACACCGAGGGCCTTCTGCTGTTTACGAACTCCGGCGAGCTCGCGAACCGGCTGATGCACCCGCGCTACGAAGTCGAGCGTGAATACGCGGTGCGCGTGATGGGACGCCTCACTGACGAGCAGATGCAAAAGCTCACGACCGGCGTCGATCTCGAGGATGGACCTGCGCGCTGCGAGAACGTGAGCGACGGCGGCGGCGACGAAGACGGCTCCAACCACTGGTATCACGTGGTGCTCAAGGAAGGCCGCAACCGCGAAGTACGGCGGCTGTTCGAAGCGCTGGGATCGATGGTGAGCCGTCTGATCCGGACCCGCTTCGGCGCGATCGCGATGCCGAGCACGCTGAAGCGCGGCCAGATCGTCGAGCTCGAGGCGGCGGATGTCGATGCGATCGTCGCGTCGGCAGGACTGCGCGCCGATCAGGCTCGTCCCGGCGCGCGCGCGAAGGGCCCTCATCCGCGTGCCGGTCACGCGAAGCAGGGGGGTGCAGGTCCGAAGGGGCGTCCGCACCGGCCGGCGCGACCGCAGGAAGGCACGATGCAGGCCGCAGGCGAGCCCGGCAATGGAGCGCCGGCCGCGAGCGGAGGACCCGCACCTGCGCATGTCGCGAGACCGGGGCAACCGCATTCGCGAAAAGCGCGCGCGTGGAAGCGTCGCGGCGGCGGCAAGCCGGCCAATGCCGGCGCGCCGCGGCCACCGCATGGCGCGGATGTTCGCCGCACGCCCGGAAAGCCGCATCCTTCTGGACAGCGGCCGCGCGGACGTCGTGATTTCGACGAGGTGCAGCCCGTCAGCAACGCCAACGCCGCGCCGTTCGGTCGTACGACGCTGACCGTGCCGGGTGGCACTGCGGGTAACTTCGACAAACGGAAGCAGGGACCGCGGCATCGCAGCGGCCCGCGTGCACGCACCGGTGGCGGCAACGGGCACCCCCGCAATCAGGGGGCTTCGCAGCCGCTCGACCGGCGCGAGCTCAGCGAGCCGGCGTACAAGGCGCCGTCGCGTCCCGTTACGCAAACACAGATCCGCTCGAAGCGCACGCGCACGATCGTCGCCGCCGACGTCGCGGCGGATGTCAACGAGACGCCGGCGCTGCGGCGCCTGCTGAACGACAAGTCGTAGAGCGTTTCGCTCCGTAGAGCGCTTCACTCGACCGCGCGCGTTCACCCCGTGCGCCGGTCTCCGCGGAACGGACTGCCCGCCTCGAGCTCGTCGATCGAGTGCGCGACGTCGATACGCTCGCGCGCGCAGTAGTCGGCAATCGCACCGGCGAACGATGGGTCCGCGATCGCGTGCAACGAGTGCGTCGCAACGGGCAAAAGCCCGCGCGCGAGCTTGTGGACGCCCTGGGCACCGCCTTCGAAGTTTTCGATGCCGCGCTCGATGCAGAACTCGATCGCCTGGTAGTAGCACGCCTCGAAATGCAGCCCCGGCACGTATTCGCGTGTGCCCCAATAGCGACCCCACAGCGTCGCATCGTCGAACACGTCGAGGGCCGCGCACAACCGCTGGCCGTTGCGATAACCGAGCACCAGCAGCAGGTGCGGCGCGAGCGTCGAGCCGATCCGGTCGAAGAAATCGAGCGACAGGTACGGCGTCGAATGATGCGCGCGGTAGGTGCGCTTGTAGCAGTCGAAGAAGAATGCCCGATCGGCGGCGCTTATCTCGTTGCCGACCTTGCGCACGAAGCTCACTCCGGCCTCGGCGAGACGCCGCCGCTCCTGGCGGATCTTCTTGCGCTTGTCGTGGTTGAATGCCGCGAGGAAGCCGGCGAAGTCGCGGTAGTCGTCGTTGCGCCAATGGAACTGCACGCCGTCGCGCGTCAGCATGCCGGAGGCGGCACCCTCGCGCGCCTGCGTCTCGTCGACGAAAAGCACGTGCAGCGAGGAATAGCCGTGCGCCATCTCGCGGCGCGCGCGTTCAAGCAGCGCGTGCCGCGTCGCCTTGTCCGGCGCCAGCAACCGTGCGCCGGACACCGGGGTGAACGGCACCGCCGACAGAAGCTTCGGATAATAGCGCCTGCCGTAGCGACGATAGGCGTCGGCCCAGCCCCAGTCGAACACGTATTCGCCGTAGCTGTGCGTCTTCGCGTAAAGCGGCATCGCGCCGATCAGCGATGTGCGATCCCATGCGGTCAGGAAGCGCGGCTCCCAGCCGGTTTCCTCCGACGCGCAGCCGGTTTCGTGCAACGCGGAGAAATACTGATGCGACAGCAGGGGTGCGTGCCCGGCGAGCGCGTTCCATGCTTCCGGGGAAATTGCGGCAAGCGGAACGTCGTCGCGAATCAGCGGCGACGCGACGACGGGCGGGCGCGGGTGCGAGTACGGGACCGGTGCGTGCATCGAAAGGCGATTGTCGGGGTTGCGGAGCGCGTCTTCAAGCATAAACGTGCGCCGCGCGGCGCGAACGTCCCGGTTTGCTACCATCGTCCGATGCGAATCGCGCTCGCGCAGCAGAACCAGGTGCTCGGCGATCTTGCGGGCAATGCGCGTTCGCTGCTCGGCTCGATTCGCCAGGGACGCGCGGCGGGCGCCTCGCTGGTCGTGACGCCGGAGCTTTCACTGTGCGGCTATCCGCCCGAGGATCTGCTGCTGCGTCCGGCGTTCCTCGACGCTTGCGCTGCCGAGCTCGCCGCGCTTGCCGTCGAAGTGCGCAATGTCGTGGCCGTCATCGGCTTCGCGGAACGCAGCAACGGCGCGCGCTACAACGCCGCGGCCGTCGTGCGCAACGGCCGCGTCGACGCCGTGTATCGCAAGCAGCGACTGCCGAACTACACGGTCTTCGACGAGGAGCGCTACTTCGAGCCCGGTTCGGCGCCGTGCGTCTTCGACGTCGACGGCGTTCGCTTTGGCCTGATCATCTGCGAGGACTGCTGGTTCCCCGAGCCGGCGGCGCAGGCGCGCGGCGCCGGCGCGCAACTGATCATCGTGCCGAACGGCTCGCCGTATCACACGATGCAGCAGGCGGCCCGGCGCGCGCAGATCGAGGCGCGCACCGCCGAGAATCGCGTGCCGTTCGTCTACGTGAACAGGGTCGGCGGCCAGGACGAGCTCGTGTTCGACGGTGCGTCGTTCGTGATGGACGGAAACGGCGCGATCTCGCAGCAGCTTCCCGCATGGCACGAGACGCTCGCGATCGCAGAGTTCGACGGCGCGACGCCGCGCATCGTGCGCGGCGAGCTCGACGCGGCGCTCGAGCCGAACGTCTATGAGGCGCTCGTCATGGGCGTGCGCGATTACGTCGCCAAGAACCGCTTTCCGGGCGTGCTGCTCGGGCTTTCGGGTGGCGTCGATTCGGCACTGACGCTCGCGGTCGCGGTCGACGCGCTTGGCGCCCAGCGCGTCCGCGCGATCATGATGCCTTCGCAGTACAGCGCGTCGATCAGCCTCGACGATGCACGCGAGATGGCGTCGATCGTCGGCGTTCGCTACGACGAGATCCCGATCGGCCCGATGTTCGACGCATTCCTCGGGTCGCTGCACGACGAATTCGCCGGCCTTGCCCCGGACGCGGCGGAAGAGAACGTCCAGGCGCGCATTCGCGGCACGCTGCTGATGGCGCTTTCGAACAAGTTCGGCTCGATCGTGCTCACGACCGGCAACAAGTCGGAGATGGCGGTCGGCTACGCGACGCTGTACGGCGACATGGCCGGCGGCTTCGCCGTGCTGAAGGACATCAGCAAGACGCTCGTCTACAGGCTTTGCCATTATCGCAACGGCCTCGGACGCGTGATTCCCGAGCGCATCATCACGCGGCCGCCGTCGGCCGAGCTGCGTCCGAATCAGGTCGACCAGGATTCGCTGCCACCCTACGACGTGCTCGACGCGATTCTCGAGGCCTACGTCGAGCGCAACGAAGCTCCCGCGGACATCGTTGCGCAGGGCTTGCCCGCCGACGCGGTGCGACGGGTCGTCCGTCTCATCAAGATCAACGAATACAAGCGTCGCCAGGCGGCGGTCGGAATCCGCATCACGCCGCGCGGCTTCGGCAAGGATTGGCGCTACCCGATCACGTCGGCGTGGAACGACTGGGAGCGCGCCAGCGACGCCGGGCCTTAGTCGCTGCGCGTCGTGTATCCTTGCTGCGGCGCCGCCCGCCAGGGGTCGTCTCGATGAAGAAGGTCGAAGCCGTCATCAAGCCGTTCAAGCTCGACGAGGTGCGGGAAGCGCTCTCCGAAATCGGCGTGACCGGACTCACGGTAACCGAAGTCAAGGGTTTCGGCCGCCAGAAGGGCCACACGGAGCTGTATCGGGGCGCCGAGTACGTCGTCGACTTCCTGCCGAAAGTGAAGATCGAGGTGATCCTGGCCGACGGCATGGTCGATTCGGCGATCGAAGCGATCGTCAAGGCGGCGCGCACGGGGAAGATCGGCGACGGCAAGATCTTCGTTACGTCCGTCGAACAGGTCGTGCGGATACGAACCGGGGAATCGGGAGAATCCGCAGTGTGACCGCAGATCCACGGAAAGGAGGCAGCATGTCGTTTGCGAGCGAGTTTCGGGAATTCGCCATCAAGGGCAGCGTCATCGATCTCGCCGTCGGCATCATCATCGGCGCGGCATTCGGCAAGATCGTCGACTCACTCGTCAAGGACGTCATCATGCCGATCGTCGGCGCGATCTTCGGCGGCCTGGATTTCACCAACTGGTTCATCATGCTCAAGAGTCCGCCCGCGGGTTACTCGGGACCGATGACGTACGACGCGCTCACCAAGGCGGGCGTGCCGCTCTTCGCTTACGGCAGTTTCATCACCGCCGTGATCAATTTCCTGATCCTTGCGCTGATCATCTTCATCATGGTGAAGCAGATCAATCGATTGAAGCGGCAGACGCCGCCGCCCGCGCCGGCGGCGCCGCCCGAGGAAGTGGTGCTTTTGCGCGAGATTCGCGACGCCGTGCGTCGTTGACCGCAGCTGCCGGTGGGCACGAAAGCCGGGGCTGCGTCGCGGGTTGAACGCGGTCCCGGCTGCCCCCATCGTCCCGATGGTGGGCGAGCGCGATCGCCACCGCCCGCATTTTCCCCAAGGATTGCAGTGATCGAAGAACGTCCCGTGCCCATAGCGTCCGCGCTCATCGCGGATGCCGACCGCCTGCTGCTTGCGCCGGCGAACCTCGACCTCGACAAGGTCTCGCGCGTGCTGCGCTCGATCCACGCGCACGACGTCGATTTCGCCGACTTCTATTTCCAGCACTCGTGCTTCGAAAGCTGGAGCCTCGAGGAGGGCATCGTCAAGGCGGGCACGTTCAGCATCGACAGCGGCGTTGGCGTGCGCGCCGTTACCGGCGACAAGCAGGCGTTCGCATACTCTGACGATATCTCGCTCGCCGCACTCGAGGAGGCGTCGCAGGCGGTCCGCGCGATCGGCCGCCAGGGCCAATCGGCGTCGGCGCCGCTTGATCGAACGGGCGAGTCGCGGCGGCTCTATCCGACTGCAGATCCCGTGCTGAGTCTCGCCGATGCCGCGAAGGTCGACATGCTGACGCGGCTCGAGCGCATCGCGCGCGCGCTCGATTCGCGCGTCGTACAGGTGATGGCGTCGCTGGCCGGGGAGCACGAGACCGTTCTGATCG
>Ga0310810_10009077_pt1 | contig 11491 bp, 11 predicted proteins | sample NCmetagenome_FD_207641 | JGI IMG/M metagenome (GOLD analysis project Ga0310810, IMG submission 207641) | Soil microbial communities from experimental microcosm in Duke University, North Carolina, United States - NC | ecosystem: Engineered > Artificial ecosystem > Soil microcosm > Unclassified ... | reverse complement strand
AGTCAACGTCAGATATTGTTTTTGCTTACTTCGTGTGATTCGTGTGTTTCGTGGACCGTCCTATTCTTCGCTTCAACAAACGATCCACGAAATACACGAATCACACGAAGGAATTGCTAAGGCATATCGGACAACATACAAATTGACGGAAATTTTTGGCCGTGCTAGTTTCACCTTAACCAAAACCGAATTTAACTTTGGGCACACCCGACTTCAGGATAATCATCATCGCAAACTTGGAACTTACCTTGAACCGATACTTAAGATTTAGTGCCCGGTCGCTGAAGCTCGTCTTGATTGTGACCTGCTTGCTTTTCGCCGGAGCGATCTCAGCAGCTCAGGAATCGCAAAAACGCACCGAGAATTCAAAGCCGGATTCGAAAGTTGAGCAGTCAAAACAAGCTGCGGACAAGGCGAAAGAGAAGCCTGGCTTCGCGCTCTCAGTAAAGACAAATCCCATCCTCAACATCAGTTTGAAAGCAGAAAAGGTCAAACTGGTAGAAATCGCAGCTGAACTGAGTAAGCGACTGAAGACCCCGGTGATTGTCGGCTCCTCTTTGCAATCCGAAGTGGTTTCTCTTGAGTTCAGCGGCCTGACGCTTGAGCCCGCAATACAGCTGATGGCACCAGCTGTCTACGTCGATTATGAGATCGAAACGAGCGGTAACACGCAACCGAAGCCGTTGGGAATATACTTTTGGGACGCGAACGCCGGAGAGCCATCGATCACGTCGTCAATTCAAAGTTCCACGCAGTCGATGTTAATCGAGGGCGATACGGAAGACGGCGTCGAGCCCCAAACTGATGCTGAGAAGAAGAAATTGGAAGAGCAGCCGCTGCGGATTCAGTTTCAAGAGAACAAGCTAAGTGTTAAGGCTAAGAAACAACCTTTGGTCCTGGTCCTTTTGAAGATTGGCGAGGAATTGGGAATCCCGGTCGATATTCAGTTTGAGACTGAAGAGACTGTCGACATCGAGTTTAGTAAGCTGTCAGTAGAAGATGCTGTCAGGAAATTGTCCCCCAATATCAAGCTGTTTTTGCGAGCAGATTTGTTGCACGCAGAAAGGCGGGCTTTGCGGATAGTATTCACGGATCCAACTAAAACAACTTCGACGGGTTTTTAGTGCGAAGGGTTGTTGAATCCATTGATGGTCCAAATTTGTGTTGCCACAAAATCAGTCAACGACATAATATTAACCATCCCACTTTCGAGGAGGCGGCAAACCTTGGCAAAAGAACAAAGCTTTTCAGTTCAGGAGAACATGGGGTCACAAACGGAAACAGTTTCGCATTTTGAAGCTGTTGCGCCGGCAAAGAAGTCATTCGTTGAACCAGAGCTTTCAAGCCCGGTGGACGTTCTGGAAGCAACAACATTTTTCCAGTCAGCCACCAGCGGCGCTACCAACTAGTCGTTGGTTCTGACGAAAGCCATTTTGGAGTTTCCTTGGTTACACGACCGGCAACTAAGATGTTTTACTTAGTTGCCGGTCGCATCATTCTTATCGAAACCTTCGACGAAGGGACGCAGCGAGCAGTTTCTGAAGTCTTCTCCAGTTGGTTTTTCGAATTACTTCCACCTCACATCAACGCAGATCCAAACGCCACGATTCGCATACATTCCGGCGTTGATCTGCCAAACATTCCGCCCAATCTAGAAAGTTTTGAAATAACGTGCGGTGGAAGGTGCTTCACAAACGAGAGACAATACTACTTAAAGTTTGACGACGCCCAAATTGTCTTCGGCACGCACTCGCATGTAGATTTCTGGATTGCCAAAACATACGATCGCTCGTCCACAGCCTTTGTGCAATTACTCTCACAAGCTCTCGCTCCCGCTCTTAGACGTTCTGGTGTCTTTGAGATCCATAGTGCCGGAGTAATTTCACCGAAGTCAAAATCGGCGATTATGATCGCTGGTACTTCGGGCAGCGGCAAATCAACATTAACGACACAACTCGCCAGTTTGGGCTGGTCGTATCTTTCAGACGACATTCTCCTGCTGACGGAAGTTGGTGAAGAGCTGGAGCTGCGGGGCTTGCGTCGATTCTTTGCGCTTACCTCCGATACGCTCGCAGCCGTGGGTCTGCCAGGCATTAACGGCGAAGTCAATCTAAAACATCGTGTCGTCCCGCAGGATCACTTCAGCCGCGCTCCTCTCGAACAGTCAAAACCAGGAGCGATAGTTTTTCCGACGTTAACAAGTCAACAAATGAGTCACATAAGTAATTTGACTCCCAGCGAGACGATGAGCAAGCTTTTGCGGCTTTGCCCCTGGGCTTCGTATGATAAGGGTACTTCGATTGAACACCTGCGCATGCTCGGTCGATTGGCAAACAGCGCGAGCGGTTTCGAACTGTTAGCCGGGACCGACATTTTGAACGATTCAAAATTGACAGCGCAGATGTTCCTTAACATCTCTGACAAGGCTTTTTCTGCATACTGACCCCTATGCACGGCTTTGGCCCAAGGCGACTAAGCGTTGAACTTACAAACATCTGCAACCTGCATTGCAGTTACTGTTTGCGTGATGAAGACGCGCTCTATCACACTCCGGCTCATTTCTTCTCGCCGGATCTTCTCAACAGCATCCTGACTCGGGCTCGAGAGGTAATGGGCATTACCGCTGTTATTTTTACTGGCGGCGAACCTATCCTTCATCCGGAATTTGAAAGAATTCTCGGAGTGTCGGCTGCGAATGATCTGAAGATTAGCTTTGTCACGAACGGCTGGCATTTCGACAGAGTATGGTCAAGCATCCTAACTCATCGAGAGGCGATTACTCATGTCGCATTCAGTTTGGATGGAGCCACCGCCGAGACTCATGATGCCTGGCGTGGTTCGGGATCGTTTGAACGAGTGGTACGAGCGTTCTCGCGCTGCTTTGTGACTGGCATTCCTTTTACTGTCAAAGTGGGCATTCGTAGAGACACCATTCAACAGCTGGAACAGATCGCCCTCTTTGCCGCACGTTTGGGAGCGTCGTCGCTTAACTTTGCGCACATAATGCCTACTTCAAGCGAAGTTGAAGAAGCCTCGTCCTTGTCTTATGCAGAACGGCAACAAGCGGATCAAGAGATCGCAAACCTGGCACGCATCTTCAGAATGAAGATTGGCATCGACGTGGGTTACCACAATTTGGATGTATCTCCGCCGTGTTCTGCATTGGCCGGCGTTAGCGCGAACATTGACTACCTGGGCCGATTGTCGTTGTGCTGCAATCTCGCCGGCTTCCGTGGAGGTTTGGAAGACACGGATGTAGTGGCAGATCTTAAGACCGAAAATTTCGCATCTGCGTTTGCACGTTTGTCGAACCTTGCATCAAGTCAGGTTGAGGCTCGTCGACATCGACTCGAGTCTCTCGAGGATCAACCGGAGGATCCATATGTGAGTTCTCCTTGTCTCTTCTGCCTGGATACATTTGGAAAGCTTCCTTGGCGTGGCAAGTTTAGTAGCGAAATCGAGTCTCGAACTTTACCGGTACTTCAGAGCCGCTGAGCGTTCATCTCACCTTTATGCCGGTTCACCAATCAATAAACAGCTCGGTTCATTTGTCAGATATCAAGCTGGAGTCACTGAAGTTGTGGTGTCCCGTCGATGCGGTGATTGCAGAAGACCAACCTGCGCTCGAGTGGATGGATTTGCATGGTATCGATTTTAGAGAACCATTCTTCAGTGAAACTTTGGCCAGAGTTGAATCGGAAAAACGAGGACGAGTCGTGACTGCGTTTGATGCACTCTTGCAGTTCGAGAAAATCTGCGAGGGGCTTTCCCCTTCGGGATTCATACTCCACAGCTCGAGGTGCGGTTCAACAGTGGTCGCAAACGCATGCCGTGCAGTACAGGATTCAGTTGTCATTGCCGAAGCACCGGTGATCGATAAACTCATTACTCGATTCTTTACTGATGGCCCATCAGGTTCAGCAAAAGAGCTGTTGTATAAGCTTCTGTTGCGAGCGACTGTTACAGCTCTGGGTCAACGTTTGAAGGGCAATGAATGCCATTATTTCGTTAAGCTTGCCTGCACGAGCACTCTGCAGATCCATCGCTTGAGATCTATTTGGCCAGATGTTCCTTTTGTGTTTCTTTATCGGAACCCGGTAGAAACTATAGTTTCCAACTTGCGACTTATTCCGGAGTGGATGCGCGCCGAAGTTAATCCTGCCGCAGCAGCTGCAATCGTGGGCGTCGACGAAGAGAAGCTGACATCACTTGGCGCTGAAGAGTATTGTGCGCGTTCTCTGGGAAGGTTCTTTGCCGCGGTTGATGCGAACTTTGATTCTCGCATGAAGGTCCTCAATTATGAGCAATTGTCGTTTGACTCGTTGATTGCAATCCTGAACTTCTTTGGCATTGAACCGACGGTTGATGAAGCCGATGCGGTAAGGAAAGTCTCTCGTCTATACTCGAAAGACTCAACGAGCACGCGGGTATTCGAAGACGACAGTTCACAAAGACGTTCGGCAGCTTCACGCGAGACATACCTGGCCGCCGAGAGATGGGCACAGTCATCATATGATCGTTTGAACGCCCGTTATTAAGTTGCTAATGAGTCGCAGAGGAGTGAAGAAAACAAATGCCGGTCGTTCCAATCAAAGATGTCGTATACACCGATTTTCAAGGGACGGGTGGAATACTCGTGGACTTAAAAACTAAACAGTATTACCAGTTGAATGAAACCGGATCGTTAATTTGGCGCGGTCTCGAAAAAGGTCAAACGGTCGATGATATTGCTATCGAGATGAGCACGATTTATGAAGTTACTCCCGAACATGCGAAGAAAAGTGTGGAAACACTACTTTCGAATCTGGAAATGCGAAAACTCATAGCTCGGGGTTAGAGATACTATCTGCGCCATTTTCGTCCTTTCCTTCCAGCTTTCGGTGGTGCCCTAATTTGGAATCGGCCCAACAGAATTAGAACTGCGAGCGAAGCGACCGATTGACCTCACCCAACCTGAAATCGTACGAATACATAGGTCGCTTCGCTCGCTGTTCTAATTCATGCCCATTCCAAATTAGGGCAGATTTGTTAAACACGCCACCTTCGGACGCACGCCCAACCGGCCGGAAACTTAACAAATAGTTAATGTTAAATTTTGTTGACGCTCTTCAAAAAACCGTGCTACGTTTTCCGCCAGACAAAAATCGTGGGCCAACCTTCAAAGGAGAAAAAAAACAGGCATGTCTAAGTCATTTCGGATTTCCTTGGTGTCCACTGCCCTGATAACCCTGATGCTGGGGTTAGCACAGGTTGCGGTGGGTCAATTAGTCATCTCGGAATTTCGTGTTCGTGGTCCCAACGGGGCGAACGACGAGTTCATCGAAATCGCCAATAACAGCGGCGCCGACCACACCGTAGCCGGTGGTGGAACGGGTTATGCTGTTGCGGCTTCAAATGGCGTCGCCCGATGCGTTATCCCCAACGGTACGGTTATCCCCAACAGAGGTCATTATCTCTGCGTGAACAGTGTTGGGTATAGCCTTGCTTCTTATCCGGCTGGTAACGGGACTACTGCGACAGGAGATGCTACTTATACGACTGACATCCCAGACAACGCAGGTATTGCGATCTTCAATACCAGTATTGCAGCCAACTTCAATCTGGCAAATCGTCTGGATGCTGTTGGCTCAACGTCGGAAGCAAATACGCTTTACAAGGAAGGCACCGGCTATCCGGCGTTGGTTCCGTTCTCGATCGATTACTCCTTTTATCGCGATAACTGCGGTAAGGGCGGAAGCATTACAACCTTTGGCGCTTGTCCGACGGGTGGTAATCTGAAAGATACGAACAACAATGCTGCTGATTTTGTTTTCGTTGATACCAATGGAACGTCAGCTGGTGCCGGTCAGCGCCTGGGAGCACCTGGCCCGGAGAACCTCTCGTCACCTATCGAGCGCAATGCGTCCTTCGCCGTTAACCTCCTCGATCCGTGTGTAGCGCCTGCTTCCCCACCAAATCGCGTACGTGATTTCACTTCGGATCCACCTAACAATTCCACGTTTGGTACTTTGGATATTCGACGAACGGTTGTTAACAACACGGGAGGAAACGTGACACGCCTTCGATGGCGAGTAGTTGATCTCACCACCTTCCCCGCGCCGAGTGGCATCGCCGATTTGAGACCACGAACCTCGACGGCTGTAGTTGTTACGGTCGACCGACCGCCCTGTGGAAGCGGCACAAGCAACGTGACGGTTCAGGGTACGACACTTGAGCAACCTCCATCACAACCAAATGGTGGTGGCTTCAACTCGTCGATGTCGTCTGGAACTGTGACGCTCGCAACCCCGATAGCAAATGGGGCAAGCCTTGATGTGCGTTTCCTTCTTGGCATTCAGCAAACCGGCAGTTTCAAATTCTTCGTAAACGTCGAAGCGCTGCCGTAATCGAACTCAGGAAATTCTGACAGAGGGAGAGGTTTACATGCCTCTCCCTTTGTTGTGGAAAAATGTGACTGATCGTTATTCGACGCGATAGTGTTCGGTAAATTTCGTTGACGGTTTCAAGAATAGCGTGTTAGTTTTTTCTTCCGCAGTACTTTCATTGCGTGGGCCAACCTTGAAGGAGAAAAACACACATGCTGCAATCCAGGCGAACACCAGTAGGTTTCTGTCTGTTATTCCTCTTACTTACAACCCAAGTGACGGTTTTTGGCAGTAGCCCATCGCAAGACCCGGCGGCAAGTTCTGACAAACAGAGTGCGACCCAGAGCACGAAAAGCTCAAAGAAGAGAAAGAAGAAGACTGCGACAATTCTTCCTTTCTTAGTCTTCGGTTCACCGGCAGATTCGGTTACAACATCAGCACCCGTTACAATGCAATCGGTTGAGGTTAGTCCTCCCGTAACGACAAAGAGCGCGCCAGCGATCGAGAGGATTTCCAGACCAGGAGGCATACAGCCCGCTGTAACAGCCACTGCGGGCCAACTCGTGATCTCAGAATTTCGTGTTCGTGGGCCGAATGGTGCGAATGATGAATTCATTGAAATTGCCAACGCGAGTGGCGCTGACCATACCGTTGCTGCGCTAAGCGGTAGCGGTTATGGCATTGCGGCGTCCGATGGCACGACCCGTTGCAGTATTCCAAATGGCACCGTTATTCCGAACAGGGGACACTTCCTGTGTGTGAACTCCGTCGGATATAGCGTGGCCGCTTATGCCGCCGGAAACGGGACGACGGCAACCGGTGATGCGACCTACACGACTGATATTCCTGACAACGCCGGCATCGCTCTCTTCAACAACAATACGGGTGGTGGAAGCTACGTGCTCGCTAATCGTTTAGATGCTGTGGGGTCGACCTCCGAAGCCAATACGCTTTACAAGGAAGGCACAGGTTACGCTGCGCTTACTCCTTTCTCGATAGACTATGCGTTCTACCGCGATAATTGCGGGAAGGGCGGTTCAATTACCACTTTCGGCGCCTGTCCAACTGGCGGATTACTCAAAGACACCAACAACAATGCCGCGGACTTCGTCTTTGTTGATACGAATGGCACGTCGGCGGGAGCCGGTCAACGCCTGGGTTCTCCTGGCCCGGAGAATTTGTCGTCACCAATTGAAAGAAATGCATCTTTCGCGGTGAACCTCCTCGATACCTGTGTTGGTAATGCATCTCCACCGAACCGAGTACGTGACTTCACCTCGGACCCTGCAAACAACTCGACGTTTGGTACTTTGGATATTCGGCGCACCGTTGTAAACAATACCGGCGGCAACGTCACTCGTCTTCGCTTCCGCGTTGTCGATTTGACGACGTTTCCCGCACCTAGCGGCATTGCCGATTTACGACCGCGAACATCAACGGCTGTCGTCGTGACAGTTGACCGTCCACCTTGTGGCAGCGGCAACAGCAGCGTGACGGTCGAGGGTACGACACTTGAGCAGTGGGATCCGCCCGGTCCACTGACAGTATCGCAGCCAAACGGCGGAGGATTTAATTCGTCAATGAGTGCCGGAGTTGTGACGCTGGCGACTCCAATTGCGAATGGAGCTTCTGTTGACGTGCGCTTCCTTCTTGGTATTCAGCAGACTGGCAGCTTCAAGTTTTATATCAACGTTGAAGCACTTCCGTAGCAACGAAAGCTAAAACTTTTAACCGAAGGGGAGGCGCAAGTTGCCTCTCCTTTTGTTTTACTCGGAAGATAGTATCGCCGCTTCAACTCGGTAAGGTTTGTCTGACGGATAAGTGTAGGTCACGATGTATTCAGGTGATGCGGTTTCAAGAAATGGTTTGCCATCCAGTTCCAGCCATGCGTGACCATCAACTTTTCCGATCGCTTCATTACGCACTCCAAACTGGATCTTCGTCGCTATACCATTCCTGGAAAGATAGCGACGCAAAACTGCGGCACGTTTCCAACAGCTTGGTTTAAAGTGAAAGATGTTGGTTGAGAGGACTGTATCGATTGAGCGTGCGAGTCTGGAGGGAAGATCTGGATCGTAGTCGTGCGTCTTGAACTGGTCGCGTGCTGACACGATCCGAAGTGCGCGTGGTAACGGCCAAAGTTTCGCTGCCGCGGAAAGGACACTAACCCACCATGCCATTCCCAATAACAACAACGCGTCGTGCGGTTGGAAAACGCATTTCCTGCAAGCAACGATACTCAAACGAAATACCCTGTTCACGTTTCGAAACATGCGATGTCACGATTCTAGCTGATAGGTGCCTTTGTACGACAGGCTGTTAGCCCGTCGCTGCTTGCAACGAGGCACCAACGGAACCGCGACAGGCTAACAGCCTGTCGTACACGGGTTGGATCTAATCACTTATGCGTTCCCCGTGATACGCTACTTCAGTTCCAAATGGAAACTCCCAAGTGAGCGAGAAAAGATCTCTAAAGAAGGTCCGGATCTACTGCGACGGATCAAGTCTTGGCAACGGACAGGACTTGAGTCGTGCGGCCGGCGTCGCTTTATTAGGTTACAAAGGAATCTGGAAGGCTTTTGGCGAATACATTGGCCAGGCGACGAATCAACAGGCGGAGATAGTAGCGGCGGCGATTGGTCTGGAGTCTTTGCGAGAACCTTGTGAAGTTGATCTTTTTACCGATTCTCGTTATGTCGTCGAAACTATGAATGGCCGCTATCGACGGAAGACTAACCAAAAGTGGTGGCAACGACTGGATGAGGCTGCGGCCAGACATCATGTTGACTGGCAATGGACGCGCGGTCACGTTGGTCATCTATTGCAAGAGACTGCCGATGTAACCGCTCGTCGGATCGCGGCTGCAGAAAGAGTTGATAAGAATATATTGCGAGATGCTGAAGATCGGATAGGAACGGTACCTGAATAGACTAATCATCATGAAAATCACAGCTACGCCTCGCATTAAACACAATTGCCTTTTATAATTTTGGGCTCCCCAATTATTAAACCTGGAACGCGATTGTGCCTCTCAGATTGCTCAGAACATTCAGTATTTCACCAGCCGGTTCGAGTGCCTTAGCGCTTCTTTTTTCACTTGCACTTGCTTTGTTTCCTGGTATCTCGCAGGGCCAGGATCCTTTAAAGGGATGGCAGTGGCAGAATCCGCTACCCCAAGGCAACGCAATTAACTCGATCAAGTTCGCCATTGATAAGAGACATGGCTGGGCAGTTGGTAGCGACGGCGTAATTCTCGCGACAGCCAATGGTGGGTTTGACTGGGACCAACAAGAGTCACCGGCGAACACCACCCTTTATGCCATTTACCTGCGGGATAGAAATCATCTTGTAGTTGCCGGGGCTCGCGGTCTAATTCTCACTACTAAGAATGGCGGCAGTAAATGGACCGAGCGAAAAACCGGTACTCGCGATCACCTGTTCGCCGTGACGTTCGCACCTGACAATCCATTACATGGCTGGGCCGTTGGTACATTCGGCGCAATTATCGGTACGACCGACGGCGGTGTTACCTGGAAGCCACAAACCAGCAATACGACTGCGCATCTCTTTTCTGTAGCTTTTGAAAGCGCGAAAAACGGAATTGCAGTTGGTTCTCGCGGGACGATACTTGTCACACACAATGGCGGCGCGGAGTGGAAAGAGAAAAAGGAAATCTCATCCGTAGCGCTGACTGGTGTCACATTCATTTCGCTGAAACGCGCTTTGATCGTTGGATATCGTGGAACACTCCTGCGCACGGATGATGCCGGCGAGTCGTGGGAACCAATATCTTCATTAGTAACCACTGATCTCTATTCTATTGACTTCATCGATGAGCTTCATGGTTGGGCTGCGGGAGAAGGCGGCGTGATATTGACCACTGGTGATGGAGGACACATCTGGCTGCCCGTGAACATCCGGACCGGTCCGCGATTGAGCACAGTTCATTTCGTTGATGAGTCGTTGGGCTGGGCTGCAGGCGCGGACGGTTTAGTAGTACGAACAGATGATGGTGGTCTTTCGTGGCGAAGGTTGACGCACGGAGGTCGCGATGACCTGGCAAATATCTTTTTCATCGATAACTCGCACGGTTGGGCGGTAGGCGAGCATGGTCGCATCCTGTTTACTAACTCCGGCGGAAAGAACTGGACTATACGGCCTTCAAACTCTAAGGCAAATCTAAACGCTATTACGTTTGTGAACGAAAGCAGCGGGTGGGTTGTTGGTGATAGGGGCACCATTCTTCACTCTGTGACTGGTGGCGTCACGTGGGAGGTAGTGAGTAGTCCGGCGACTGAGGGTTTGTTTGGAGTCGCTTTCGTCAACGAAAAGAAGGGCTGGGTTGTCGGCGCGCGCGGTGCCATCTGGGTCACAGAGGACGAAGGCGTGTCCTGGCACTTTCAGCACAGCAACACGATGAGCTGGTTGGAAGATGTAGCGTTTACTAGCGAGCAGCACGGCATTGCGGTTGGGTCAGGTGGCACGATATTGAAGACAGATGATGGTGGCGAGAAATGGACGCGCGTTGATCGAAATCTAAAGGAATGGCTATACGCTGTCACTTTCGCTGATTCTCAACGAGGTTATATTGTCGGAGCACGAGGAATTATCCTGCGGACAGATGATGGCGGAACTACCTGGAAAGATCTGGAGAGTGGAGTAACAGGTAATCTGTTCGGCGTAGCAGCGCCAAATCGAAACGAAGCATTGGTTGTTGGCGATCAGGGTCGCATTCTTTACAGCAAAGATGCTGGCCAGACTTGGGAGCTTCAAGAGAGCATTACCAGCACCGCACTATTTTCAATTGCTTATCGTGGTGGCAATAACGTTTGGGTTGCAGGTCGTGGCGGTGCAATATTGAGAAGAGTTGAGCCAGTCGCCACCGTTACTATTCCCGTCTCTCGTCTTCCTCCCATCTTGAAAGGTGGCGCCGGCAAAGTGCCCGCGGCAAATGCTGAAGGTTTCGACGATGGCGATATTCCTCGAGCGTTGCCGCCGAAAAAGCCGAAATCCTGATCGAAGCAGAGATTTATGAAGACCTGTCTTTGCCGGCGGTTTACTCGCAGCCGGCACAGGAGTAGGAGCAGCCACGTGAAAAACAAAAGGCAGCGATTGCTGCCTTCAGA
>Ga0310810_10009076_pt1 | contig 11492 bp, 9 predicted proteins | sample NCmetagenome_FD_207641 | JGI IMG/M metagenome (GOLD analysis project Ga0310810, IMG submission 207641) | Soil microbial communities from experimental microcosm in Duke University, North Carolina, United States - NC | ecosystem: Engineered > Artificial ecosystem > Soil microcosm > Unclassified ... | reverse complement strand
GTTAACGCGCCATCGCCCGTTACGACAATGTTCGTATCCTGCGCAGTGAGTTGTGCAAACGGACTGACATTAACCTGTGCCCCTCCTTGGAAATTCCCCACCACCTGAAGTTGTCCGATGCCGCCCATCGGCACGGTTGGAGGTGGCAACACGGAGATGCTGATCAGTTGCCCATCCTGCAAATTCGCCGTCGCACCGGTCGCCGGCAGCACAGCGTTGAATGATTTGTTACCTCCCGAGCCGATAAAAGTGTACACGGCGGCATAGTACACCACGCCCGGCGTCAAGTTCTTAACCGTGGCGGTAACATTCGTTGAGGACGCCGGATTGCCGGTGGCAAAAACGAGCCAATTGCCGCCACCAAGGTCAACACCGCTCCCAAAACTGACAGGAGAACCGGTTCCACCGATTTGGCCGGCCTGAGCCAACGTGGGTTGTGCAGTAATCGGACCTCCCGCGCGCATCACCAAGGCGCTTCGAATGGGATCACCCGTGGCGCTGGCAGCAACCCAAGAATATGTCATCGATAGATCATTATTGAGGGCAACCACGACGCTCGTCGCCGGCGGGGGAGGTGTTGCGGGCGGTACGAGCCCATCTCCATCGATCATCAGTGTATCCAACGTCGCAGTCCCATCTGCGGCATTCCGCATCTCCTGCAGGATGCCCACTTCCATCGGCGCGTTGTCCGCGGCCTCCAACAGAGTTACAGTTGCCGCCGGAACCGGTATCCAGGGATCGCTGGCATTGGCCTTTTCGAAGAACAGGAAGTTCGTTGAATGTACCCTTTGCATCAATAGCCAGCCATCACTCGCATTCAGCCCGTTAACTATCACTGCAGGGTCGGTGCTGTCGATCGTCTCGCGCATTGCCAGTCCTCCATTCTGGACTTTGACCCAATTGACGTGCGTCTCGGTCCCGCCAACTCCACCACCACCTCCCTGTTTAGCGGTGCCGGAGTTGTCAAAGAGACGCGCCATTAACCCGGCATCATTGAAGTTAATGATGCTCATCGAGTTGACATGAACGCTGGCTTGAAAATCGCCGGTCACGACTTTGAACAGGAACGGACCATCACTTCCCTCCACCTCCCAGGTTGATCCGGCCGCTTCAATTGAAAGAACGTTGTTGCTGCTGATATTGGCATTCAAAACGGAGGTTGATCCCGCCGCGCTGTCATTGCCTTTGCCGGCGCCAGGCACATCGCCAAAGTTCAGGAAGAGTCCATCCCACGCCGTTCCTTGAACACCGGCAGTAATGTAGTCGTGGTCAGATCCAAAATTGTCAGTGAAGACTGGGGCATGCACCGAAACGTTGCGGGAATCCGAGCTTCCCGCGTAGCTTGCCGAAATCGTGGTGGACCCGGCGGCGATCCCATTCATCACGCCGCCGCTTATAAGAACAATCGAGGGATCACTTGAGTTCAAGGTGGCACTAGGGTCGGAACTCACGTCGTACGAATCACCAGTACTGTAGGTTGCGATAATGGTCGCTTTGCCGACGCCACCGATCGGAATGTTGGTCGGATTCACCGTAAATGAAACCGATGAGACGATGCCTGGTCCCTGGAAAATATTGGTCGCCGGACTCGCGGTATTATAAATGGTCGAACTGCCGGACCCGACATACGAGTAGACGGCGACATTATAAAAATTATTGCTGCCGCCCAGGCCGCTGACAGTCACGCTGCTGCCTGAGCCGGCGTAGACCACCTGTTCCAAGCCGGCAATCCAGGCAGTAGGATCCATATATTTCGAGTCATTGGTATAGGAGCGACCGTTGATTGGATTGACGATGATCGGCGGAGCCGCCCCGACCCTTCCACGCAACACGACCACGCTGCCGTCGCTCCCAGCACCGGGCGTCCATGCCACGTTGAGGGACCCGCTCGTATTCGGAGAGGAGACACTCACATTGGAGGGAGCTGCGGGGGCTGAGGGCGTGGTCACGTTTGGGCCACTCAGTTCAAAATCAGTAAAGTAGACCGGCGGGGTAGCAGGGCTGAACATCGCCTGGGCAATTCCCACCTGCATTGGGACTCCAGCGAATTCGGCGCGCGTCAGCACCCCATTGGCGGGGAGATGATTAGTAATCTGAACCCATGCGTCCCCGGCGTTTGTTTTCCAATAAAAAGTAAAATTGGTTTCAACCAACCGAACCATGCGGAAGAAGCGCGTCGAATTGGTATCGGAATCAACATCGGGGAATGCCCGCTCGTTATTGGCTCCATTGATGGCTTCCCGAACCTCATTTAAACCGAACTCTTGAAAACGGAACAAGGCAACCCAATTTTCTGAACCATTGGTGCTTGCTGGATTAAAAGGCGACCCAACGTTATTTGAGTTGTAGGCGCGCGCCATCAGGCCGGCGAAATTAAAGCCGATATTGTTCCAGGTCGGCGCGCTCTCCACCGAGACATCAAAATCGCCCGAAACCAATTTCCAGAGGAAGAATCCGTCATCACCCGCCGCGGACCAATCGCTGCTGCTCGTCTCTACAGTTAGGTAACCTGGGAAGCTCACGTTGGCATCAGCCAGCAGCGTGATCCCAATGCCACTGTCACCCGAATCCCCGTTCGGGATGTCACCGAAACCCAGATAAACTCCATCCCAATTGGGATCTCCCAGGACCCCATTGGCAACAAAATCATGGGCAACATCGAAATTGTTCGTGATCGACCCGCCAAAGGTGGCCAGGGGTGAACTGATTACGAGGAGCATCAAGGGGATCAAGCTTCGTAAGTGGACAGTTTTCATAGGCGTTGACAGCAAGGCCAAGGGGTTAGTCAGTTAAGTTGATTAAATGTTCCCCAGTGTACGTCGCTCATCTGGGTTGCTTATTAGAACTATGTCATTGTTGGTCCTGCTGTCTTGGCTTAAAATGACGCGCAAGCTGTGAAATCTGACCTATTAGCGCAGGCCAAACCGCTTCCTGAGGAGCTACCTGAGATTTCCCCTGAGCTCGCGATCATCGAGCAGCTTTTTGACCATGTCCCTGAGACAGCGTTCTTCCTAAAGGATACGCGCGGTCGATACCTGGCCGTAAACCAATCACTGGTGGAACGCTGCGGTCTTCAGCAAAAGAGTCAATTAATTGGCAGACACGTTAGTGAGATCTTTCCAAAGGAATTGGCTGACCTGTACGGGGCGCAGGATGAGACGGTATTGCGGACCGGCCGGGCAGTGGTCGACCACCTTGAACTACACTGGTATGCTCACCGCAGGCCGGGATGGTGTTTGACTACCAAGTTACCAATGCGGGATCAACTTGGCAGAGTCGCAGGCGTCGTTGGGATTTCCCGGGACCTGCGAGCACCAGGAGACAAGGAAATCATCCCCGCGAGCCTCGCCAGCACTCTGGAGTACTTGGAAAAGCATTGTGACGAGCCAATTTCGCCAGGCTCGTTAGCACGGACGGCGGGTTTATCGTCAATTCGTTTTGCCCGCCTGATCAAACGCATCTTCCGGATAACACCCAACCAACTGATCCTGCAAAATCGCCTCAACGCCGCCGTGCGCTTGTTGACCGAAACGGATAAGCCGGTCGCTGACATTGCTTACGCCTGCGGCTTTTACGATCACAGCGCGATGACGCGTGCCTTCCGCTCGGCTACCAATATGACCCCTACCCAGTTCCGCAACTCACGAAGGGTTGGCCAATCGGCAATTTCTGCCCAAAGGCTGATTTAACATCCTGCGTGTCATTTCCAACCAAGACACTGCCCCACAAACTTTCCTATAATTCCCCACCAATGACCAAACCCTACTGGAGCGGGGTGTTTCCCGCCATCACAACCCAGCTAAACCGAGACCAGTCTCTGGCTTTGGAGGCCACCGCGCGGCACGCTGAGGCTCTCATCGCTTCTGGCGTCTCGGGCATTATTTTGTTAGGGTCGCTCGGCGAAAACCAGGCGCTGTTGCCGGAAGAGAAACGCCGCGTCATGGAAACACTGGTCAAAGCCATTAACGGGCGCGTGCCGGTTCTCAGCGGCGTAGCCGAGAGCAGCACGGCGGAGGCCTCCCGCTACGTGCGGGACGGCGAGCGCCTCGGGCTGGACGGATTCATGCTGATGCCGCCGATGCTCTACCGCGGAGACGCCGACGAAACCCTCCATCATTTCCGGACCACAGCAAAGGCCACGAGCCTGCCGATCATGATTTACAACAACCCGATTAGCTACGCGAACGATATCACACCAGAAATGTTTGTGGCGCTGGCGGAAACGGCCAACTTTGTTGCTTTAAAAGAGAGCTCGGGCAATACGCGGCGGCTCACCGATGTTCGTATCGCGGTCGGAAACCGCTTTTCAATTTTTACCGGGGTGGACGACCTGGTGTTGGAATCAGCTGTCCTAGGCATTGATGGTTGGGTCGCCGGCAGTGGCATCGCCTTCCCGCAAGAGAACCAGTACTTTTGGGATCTGACCCGGCGCGGACAATGGGAAGAAGCGCGCGAAATGTATCGCTGGTTCACTCCCTTGCTTCATTTGGATACACATACAAAATTCGTGCAGTATATCAAATTAGCAGTGCAGGAATGTGGCCTTGGCAGTGAATGGGTGCGGGCACCGCGATTGCCGTTGACCGGGGCCGAACGGGAACGGATTTTGAGGGTCATCCATGACGGAATCGCCACAAAGCCGAAACTGCGCAAGGAGGTTAAAACGTTAAAGCGTTGAATCGTTGGAACGTCATCAGGTGAATACGCCGCAACAAATCCGACGCGTCTCGATCATCGATTCTCACACTGCGGGTGAGCCCACGCGCATCGTGATCGCCGGGGCGCCCGACCTCGGCGCCGGCACTGCCGCCGAGCAACTGAAAGTGCTGCGCGGCCAACATGATGCCTTGCGTTGCGCGCTGGTCAATGAGCCGCGCGGTTCCGATGTCGTGGTCGGAGCGGTCCTCATCCGACCGCAGGATACATCCTGTGTGACCGGTGTCATTTTTTTCAACAACGTTGGGTATCTGGGCATGTGCGGGCATGGCACAATTGGGCTCATAACGACGCTGGCACATCTTCAACGAATCGGTCCCGGCGAACATCGCATCGAAACACCCGTCGGGATCGTCATTGCAATTTTGCACGAGGATGGCGAGGTTTCCGTTACCAATGTTCCCAGCTGGCGGGCAAAGAAGGCGGTGACGATTGACGTGCCAGAACTTGGTCGCATCACAGGTGACGTCGCCTGGGGTGGCAATTGGTTTTATTTGATCGAAAATCATCGCCAGGAATTGACGTTGGCAAATGTGGAGCGACTAACCGACTTCACGTGGCGGGTGCGCCAGGCGGTCAATGCGCAAGGTTTTCCCGAAATTGATCACGTTGAATTGTTCGGCCCGCCAACCGTCAGCGGGGCCAATTCACGTAATTTTGTACTCTGCCCCGGCAAGGCCTATGACCGTTCTCCCTGCGGGACCGGCACCAGCGCCAAACTCGCATGCCTGGCCGCAGACGGGAAGCTTGTCCCCGGCGCGACCTGGATCCAGGAGAGCATTATCGGCGGCCTCTTCACCGGTTCGTACGAATGGATTGATGGAGATGCGCAGAAAGTCGCCCCACGAATTCGCGGCAGAGCCTTTGTAAACGCCGAGACGACCGTGCTTTTGGATGAGCGCGATCCATTTTGCTGGGGCATTCGTGGATGAGCGATGGGCTGGACATCATTATTGTCGGGGCGGGTATTGTCGGCGCCGCTTGCGCCGTGGAGTGTGCCAAAGGGGGCCTGCGGGTTCTGGTGGTAGATCGCGGTCCTGTCGGCGGCGGCACCACCGGCGCAGGTATGGGCCATCTAGTCGTCATGGATGATTCCGAAGCGCAATTTGCCCTGACCAATTATTCCCGCATGCTCTGGCGACAGTTAGCTCCGGATTTGCCGAATGATGTAGATTATGACCCTTGCGGCACGCTCTGGGTCGCTGCCGATGAGCAAGAGATGCAGGAGGTCAAGCGCAAGCAGGAGTTCTACTCGCAGCGCGACGTACGGGTCGAGGTGCTCGATGCTCCCGCGTTGAGCAAAGCCGAACCTAATTTACGTCCTGGCCTAGCAGGCGGTTTGCGCGTCCCGGATGACGCGGTGGTCTACCCCCCTTGCGCCGCCGCGTTTCTGATGCATGAGGCGCAACACCGCGGGGCGAAGTTGCGCAGAGGTATGGCCGTACGCGATGTGCGACCGAGCGGCGAGGTGGTACTTTTAGACGGCTCGCGAATTTCCGCTGAGATCGTCGTCATCGCCGCGGGACCATGGTCGGAAACTTTGGCGCCGGGGGTACCGGTGCGAAAACGCAAAGGACACCTCCTGATCACGGACCGATATCCCGGATTTGTGCATCACCAGATCATTGAGCTTGGTTATCTCAAAAGCGCCCATTCAACCAGCGCCGATTCGGTCGCCTTCAACATCCAACCGCGCAAAAACGGCCAAATGTTAATCGGTTCTTCCCGCCAATTTGAGGCTGATGACGGCGAAATTAATCAGCCGATTCTAGACCGCATGCTCAACCGCGCGCTCGAGTATCTGCCTTCACTCTCCAGACTTTCCGCGATCCGTGCCTGGACCGGTCACCGGGCGGCTACTCCGGACAAATTGCCGCTGATCGGTCCGAGTCTTGAATGCGACCGAATCTGGCTGGCCACGGGACACGAAGGTTTGGGCATCACAACAGCCTTGGGCACCGCGAAGCTTTTGGCGGATTTGTTGTTGAACCATCAGTGCGAGATTCCTCCCGAGCCTTATTCGCCAGACCGTTTCGCCGGCCGGATCGACCTCGATGAATGAACCGATTCAAATCAAAGTCAACGGCAAAGGACTTCGCGTCTCGCCTGGCACAGTAGTAGCCGCGGCCATCGCACAAGCGGGGATTACGAAATTCCGGGCTTCCGTATCGGGAACACCTCGCGGGGTCCTCTGCGGGATGGGCATTTGCATGGAATGCCGGGTTACGATCAATGGCCAGACGCTGTGTCGGAGTTGCCTAACGCTCTGCGAAGAGGGCATGGAAGTGCAAACCGATGGCTGACGGCGCATTCGATTTCGATATTGTTGTTATCGGGGGCGGGCCAGCCGGTCTCGCCGCCGCGTCCACCGCCGCCGAGAACGGTCGGCGCGTCGCACTGATCGATGAGACCCCCTGGTTGGGTGGCCAGATCTGGCGTGGTCAACAATCACGTCCCTTACTAGCTGCGGCTCGCTCATGGTTTGAGCGATTCAAGCGCTCCGGTGCGACCCACATCTCTCGCGCTTCAGTCATTGCTTTTCCGGCGTCAGGGGTGCTTCTGGCTGAAAATGTCAATGGGCCAATTCAGGTGCACTGGCAACGGCTGATTCTGGCGACTGGTGCGCGGGAATTGTTCCTGCCCTTTCCCGGATGGACCTTGCCGGGAATTATCGGTCCAGGCGGACTGCAGACTTTAATCAAACACGGATGGCCCGTCGCCGGCCAGCGCGTCGTGGTCGCCGGCAGTGGGCCCCTTTTGTTGGTTGTAGCGGACAGCTTGAAAAGGAAGGGGGCACGCGTCGTAACGGTGGCGGAGCAGGCTGCCTGGAACAGTGTAATGCGTTTTGGCCGCGCGCTCGGCGGTCACGCCGGCAAAGTCTGGCAGGCACTGAACCTGCGCCTGCGCCTGGTAGGCACACCTTGTGAATGTGGTGTATGGCCCGTGCGCGCTGAAGGTACCGACACGATCCAGAGCGTCACATTGACGGATGGGAACCGCGTCTGGACGGAGTCATGTACCCTGTTGGCCTGTGGTTTTGGCCTCGTGCCGAACATCGAGTTGGCGTTGGCGCTCGGATGCGAACTGACGGACAATTGCGTAAAGGTCAACGCGCAGCAAGCCACGACCGTTAGCGGCATTTATTGCGCCGGCGAGCCGACAGGCATTGGTGGGGTTGATTGCGCCCTGGTAGAAGGGCAGATCGCCGGCTGCAGCGCTGCAGGCAAGGAGATAAAAGCCGAGAAGCTCTTCGCCAAGCGTGCCTCCTGGCACAAGTTCCGGGCCGCATTGGCCGAGGCATTCACGTTGCGACCTGAGGTGAAGACATTGGCAAGTGACAGCACGTTGCTTTGTCGCTGCGAGGACGTTTCCCTCGGACGCATGCGGCAGTTCAGCACGTGGCGCGAAGCGAAGCTCCAGTCGCGCTGTGGCATGGGTGCGTGCCAGGGCCGGATTTGCGGCGCGGCGGCAAAATTCATCCTCGGCTGGGGCATGGAATCGGTGCGTCCACCTTTGCTGCCGGCGCGGGTAGGAAACCTCATTTCTGAGCAGCCGTGCACGTCAACTAAGCCGCCGTGTTAATCAGAGAATGCCCACGAAGCGAGAGCTTCGTCATTACCGTTTCGTACAACCGGAGGATTCTCTGAATGGCTTCCCTCATACCCGCCTGTGCAAGGGTTGACAACTGCTCACCGATTCCAAGATCCGCCACTGGGATCGTCAACCACCACGCCTGGGGCACATGGCCAAAAACATCGCGAGCCAGGGCCAACATCGTACGCGGGTCGGCGGCATGAGCCATGACCTGTGAAGATTGCGCGGCCTGGAGCGGCCGGAGGAGCACGTCGCTGGGGGCGTCAACAGCCGCATCGACAAATATAACCGCCTTTGACCGCGACAGCTGATCGGCCAACTCAGGGGTAAGCAGATCACAGCTGAGCGTTTGAACTTCGGCCAATCCCAGTGCGGCAATAGCCTCTGCAACCCTGCGGCCAACACTGTCATCGTTTCTCAGGCTGTTACCATAACCAATTACCAAAAGCATAGGACTCATAGGACCTATTTGACCTATATACGCCGGGCGACTTCTCTCACCACTCTTCCATCCGGCGCGATCAGCCGCACCTCGAGCGGCATTTGGCCCACGGCATGCGTCGAGCAACTCAAACAGGGATCGTAACAACGAATTCCATGCTCAATGCGGTTCAACAACGGTTCCGGGACATCCGTTCCGCGCACATAATGCCGAGCGATCTGTGCCACCGTGCGGTTCATCGCCAGGTTATTTTGACCCGTCGCGACGATCAAATTGACTTTCTTCAGCAGACCATCGCGGTCAACCGTGTAATCATGGAATAGCGTGCCACGCGGTGCTTCGCTGACGCCTACGCCCCGCAAGCTGTTGATACCCGCATCGGCGCGCAACTCATCGCTCAATAATTCCGAATCTTCCAAATAACCCTCTACCCGCTCGATACTCGCCAGGATCTCAATCAGCCGCGCGTAGTGATAAAGGAAGGACGAAGTCACGGCGCCGTGTCCCATCTTTTTGAACTTCTTCAGCTCCTCATCAGCTTTGGGAGTTCCCATGCGCTCGGCCACATTCAGCCGGGCGAGCGGTCCGACTCGGTACATGCCCTCGGGAAAACCGAGCGGCGTATAAAACGGCGATTTCAGATAGGACGTAGTTTGAACGGCCTCGCCGATATACTCGAAGTATTTCTGCGGATCGAGTTGATCGGCAATGATGTTGCCGCTGCTATCCGTGAAGCGCAGTTTGCCGCCGTGGTGTTCCCAGTTCCCTTCGGCATCAACCAGGCCCAGGAACAACGAGGGAAAATTCCCGAAGATCTGCATTTCCTTTTTGTGGCTCTCCAGCGTCTTTTTAAAAAGATCAAATGCTGTCTTCGTCGTCGCATAAGCCTCGGGCAGCCATCCGCGAATTTTTTCACGACCTGCTTCCGTTAAGGGACTGCGCACGCCACCCGGGACCGCCCATGCCGGATGGATTTTCTTTCCACCAAGCAGCTCGATAATCTCCTGGCCGAATTGGCGGAGCCGGATTCCCGCCCGCGCAAGATCTCTGTTTGTGGCAATCAGTCCGAAAACGTTCCGTTCCGTTGGCGGCGTATCCCACCCCAGGAGAAAATCAGGGGCGCTTAGGTGAAAGAAACTCAACGCGTGGCTTTGGATGAATTGTCCCAAATTCATCAAGCGGCGAAGCTTTTCGGCAGCCGGAGGGATATTAACGGCCATGATTGCATCGCCGGCCTTCGCTGAGGCCAGCAGGTGGCTGACTGGACAAATCCCGCAAATCCGCGGCGTGATCCCTGGCATTTCCGAGAACGGCCGGCCCTCGCAAAATTTCTCGAAACCGCGGAACTCCACGACATGGAACTCGGCGTCCGAGACATTTCCGGCGTCATCAATAAAAATGCTGATCTTGGCATGACCCTCGATTCGGGTCACTGGGTCAATGATGATACGTTTGGCCATAAAACGATTCAGCCGAATTTCAGTTGAGACCCCTCCAGTTTGATTTCCGTTCCGCTCAATACTTGAGTCAGGACCGCCTTGATGCGATCGGCGGGCGGCGGACAACCCGGCAGGAAATAATCGACGTGGACCACCTCGTGCACCGGCAGCACCTGCGGTAGAAGCGCCGGGACAATACCCGGCTCCTTGGGCACCGCGGAATTCGCCTGGGCGCCCTCCACATACGCGCGTTGTAGCACGCTTTCTGCGTTGCTCAACCCAAGCTGGTTCCGGATCGCAGGCACATTTGCCGTGACCGCACAATCACCAAATGAAACCAGGATTTTAGTTCGCCGGCGAATGGTATGTATGATCTCGAGGTTGTCTTCATTGCACACGGCACCTTCCACCAGGCAGACATCCACCCCTTCGGGATAGGCCTTGACGTCGATGACCGGGCTGTAAACCAGATCAATTTTGACGGCCAGGTCGATCAAGAATTCATCCAGGTCCAGGAATGACATGTGGCACCCGGAACAACCACCGAGCCAAACGGTCGCCACACGAAGCTTGGGCGCGGCATTTGTTTCTATATCCATTTGCATTTCAGTAGAGCCAAATCTGGTGTCGAATTACGGAATCCATTGTTTCTTCTCACGAGCAGTGACAATGAATTCCAATTTGGTGCGGTCCCGTTCCATCTCCGAGGTCGTGGAACCCTTGTAATAAAGCGCGCCGGTAGGACAGGCCATGACGCACTTGCCGCACTTCGTGCAGGTATCTGACGATCCCCACGGCTGGTTAAGATCCGAGATGATCCGCGCGTGTGCCCCACGACCCGACACGTTCTTGGTGCCTGCTCCTTCAATGTGCCAACAAACCCGCACGCAACGGGCGCACAAGATGCATCGATTGTGGTCCATGCCAAATAAGGCGTGCGTGTTATCCACTTCCCACCGGGGGAAGCAATAACTGTAACGCACATGGTCCATGCCCTGGTTGTAGGCCAGCGCCTGCAGCTCGCAATGGCCATTGGCGACGCAAACCGCACACACATGGTTCCGCTCGGCGAATAATAATTCGAGCGTCAGGCGACGATATTTCCGGAGCCGATCGCTCTGCGTCGTAATCACCATTCCTTCAGCCACCCGCGTCGTGCAGGCGGGCAACAACTTCGCAATGCCGAGGACCTCCACCAGGCAGAGTCGGCAGGCCCCGACGTCATACACCCCGTCGAGGTGACAAAGCGTAGGGATGTTAATACCGGCCTCGGTGGCCGCTTCGAGAATCGTTGCGCTCTC
>Ga0310810_10009075_pt1 | contig 11493 bp, 6 predicted proteins | sample NCmetagenome_FD_207641 | JGI IMG/M metagenome (GOLD analysis project Ga0310810, IMG submission 207641) | Soil microbial communities from experimental microcosm in Duke University, North Carolina, United States - NC | ecosystem: Engineered > Artificial ecosystem > Soil microcosm > Unclassified ... | reverse complement strand
CAGCTTCACGCAATAGTCGCCCCAGATTATTGACGGATTGGCTTCGTGGCAGAGCGACCCGCCGTGACGGTCCTTGTACAGTTTCTCGTTGGAAGCCCTTCCGTACAGCTCGGTGCCCCAGAAGAAGGTCCAGTCGTCCCGCGTTTTCCAGGTCAGGTTGAAATCGCCAACGAACTTGGGGTCCCCGATATTGCCGTTGTTGTCGGTTACGATATCCCGGAAGACCGCAATCTTGTCCTCGACTTGATAGGTTGCGTTGCCGAGGAACGTCAGGCTGCCGAGACGCCCCAGATTGTGCTGAACCAAGAGCGTGAAGTCGACGCCGCGGTTCTTTTGGCTCGAGACGTTGATGTAATTGTCATAGATGTTGGTCAGCGCGCGCGGGTCCGTTCCGAACGCGCCACGATCGAACAGGCTGCACAAAGGATCGGTCGGGAACGAGTCCGAATCATAGCATCCGAAGACGATATTCCGCGCCCCCAGCTGTGTGACCTCGTCCTTCACCTCGATGTCGAAATAATCGACTGCAAGACTGAGCTTGGTGCGCGGCAAGGCCGCGAACGTCGGAGTCAGAATGATGCTGACTGTCTTCGCCTTCGAGGTTTCAGGATTGAGTCCGCCAATGCCTCCCTGGGAGTGGGTCGTGGCGGTGATGCTCCCGCCACCATAATTGAGCGGGAAACCCTGCGAGACGCAATTGTCGAAGATGCGCTGACTGATGTTGCCCTGAGCGAGGTTGGTCGCGAGCTGGACACACGGGTCGTTCGTCCGCGCGCTCACGAAGCCGGTCTCGTCCGCCTTGAACTCTTCGAACAAGGCAGGGGCGCGGAATGACGTGCCGATGGTTCCGCGGAAACGGAGCCAGTCGGTCGCGGCATAGTTGGCCCCAAACTTGTACGTCCAATTGCCCTTGTCCTGGTCGGTAAGGCCGTCACTGGCGCGGACATTCTTGACGTTCGTAACGCGCGCCGCGGCCGAGAAGGTGAGGGACTTGATGCCCGGCCGATCCTTGAGGACCGGGAGCTGCATCTCGCCAAACGCCTCCTGGGTAAGCGAATGACCCGCGGTTATGCCGCCGGAGCTGGAGCCCCAGGCATTGCCGGCCAGGGTGATCTCGCCCGGCTTGTCGTTGATGCTGTCCCGGCGAGCCGTGACACCGAATGCCAGGCCGACAGGGCCCATGTGCCCGCTAACCGAGGCTTCGCCCGAAAGCTGTTTGTAGATCGTCCTGCCCTCTTCCCAATCGAAGAGGAAATTCGCCTGTTCGGGAGTGAAATGGCCAAACAGGAAGTTGGGGTCGGTCCAGGGCAGATCGATGCACTGCTTATGCGAAACGGGCAGCACAGTGCCGACGCAGGAAGCGTATTGGAAATAACTCGAGTCAATCACGTCCTGGAGGATCTGCTCGTTCCGATAAATGCCCTTGTTGTGGCTGTATTGGACGTATGCATCGTACGACCACCCCTTGAGGATGCCGCCGAAGTCGCCGCGAATGCCCCCGACACCGCGCCAGTAATCGACCTTCTGGCTCGAATCCGAACCGCGATTGGTGACCGCAGTCGGGCTGAGGAAGTTTAGGCCGGTCCAGCCGGGTGCCCAAATCGATCCGTAGTTTCCGTAATAGCTTCCGGATTGCGTATATCCGAAGGTCCAGAACTGGCGCCAGCCATTCTGGTAGGTCTTGCGCCGGTTCGCGAGGAACTCGCCGTACAGCTCGATATTGTCGGTGACCTCAAATGAAGCGTCCGCATAAGCCGTGTAGCGCGACGTTTTCGGAATGATCGTTTGCTCGCTGGCGAATGGATTGAAGTCGTCCTGCAGGCCTCGCGACAGCGGATCATAGCCCGTCGGTAGCCAGCCTGGAGGCGCGCCGAAGCAGGAAAGGACCCCGCAGCCGCTGAAATTCGGCAAGCCGAAGGTATTGCCGGGGAAATACTGGACGAGGTTCACTCCCCCGATATTCGCCTTGGGGACACCGGGGATCTGGAGGTTTCCAGGCAAACCAAAATAGTTATATTCGTAGTCGTAGGTCCAGACCTGGCCCACCGGCAGATCCTCGCAGTGGAATTTGCCGGTGCGCGGATCGATCACATCGGCGCGGCCGCCGCCATTGTGGTTGAAGACGTACGCTTCGGGGCAGTTGAGATATTTGCGATCGCCGCGCGCCAGTTCGTTCTGGTGGAAATAGTCGAGCGCGACCATGACGTGCCCGCGGTCGAAGGTTTTGCCCCACAGGAGGCTTACGTCGTACTGGGCCCCGGCCGAATATCGCCCATGAGGATGGTAGGTGGTGCCGTAGTTGGTCTGGGTCCCCCCGTAGGAACTGTTGATCGGGATATTGCCGAAGGCGTCGATCTGGAATCCGTTGAAGTCGGTCTTGGTGATCAGGTTGACCACGCCCGCGACCGCGTCCGAGCCGTAGATCGACGACGCGCCGGTCTTCAGGATGTCGATCTGCTTGACGATCCCCTGGGGAAGGACGTTGAGGTCGAACGACGACACGCCGCCGCGGGTGCCGGCCGGGCCGGCTCGCCGGCCGTTGAGCAGGACGAGCGTGCGGTTGGCGCCGAGGCCGCGAAGGTCGATGGTCTGCGCGCCTGGGCCGCCGTTGGTGACGAAGTTGGACGAGATCGCAGAGGTGATCTGGGTCGAACCTGAAGCGATCGGCGATGACTGCAGGGTATCGCCAAGGTCGAGCTTGCCTTCGCGCTTGGCATTCGTCGGGTCGATTCGGGCGACCGGATCCGGGCTGGTGAACTCTGGCTGCCGGATGCGGGTGCCGGTGACGACGATCTCATTGGGGTTGCGCGTGACTGCGGTGTCGCCTTCAGTAGCGACGCTGGTCGGCGGCACATTCGACGGAGGAGTGGCCGTCGCGGGCGGAGCGTTCTGGTCTACCGGAGGCGCGGGCGGCTGATCCGCCGGCTGCGCAAGCGCAGGAGTGGCGGCCAGCAATGCGCTGGCCGATGCGCTCGCAAGAAGGCCCATACGAAAAAGGCCGCTGGCGCGGTTCAATTGACCCATTTTTTAGCTCCCCAGATACCGAAACAAGCTCCGTTCCCGGAGCGAAGATGTGCAGGTGGCAACCTCGCTGTCGCCGGTTTTGCTGTCAATCGCGGCTTCTGCAGACGGCGGGTTTCCACCCTCCGGATTCAGATTTTCATCGGTGGGTGTCACATCCTAGCAACAATTTTGCGCAGGATTTCGCGTCGCAGCCCCAATTGGCCGCGTGGCAGTGCCGATTGGAAACCCGCTCGATCCCCAAAAAACTGTGCGAAGCCATGCGCTTCGGGGCCTTTCAATTGGGCACGCCTTGGCCCTATGGGCTTGCCTTGAGGGGGTAGCAGGGCAACCATGGGCGCGATGAGCGCAATCAGCCTGGCGATCAGCGCGCTGGCTCTGCTGTGGCTCGTCATCGCCGCCGCGGTCGCGATCCTGGCCGCCCGGCGCTTCCGGCTTGCCGAGACGGTGCTCAGTGCTGCTCGGGCCAATGCCGCTCTGCTCGAAGCGACGCCGGCGCGGCCGCTGCTCGTTCGCCCCGGCAAGCGGATCGAGGTCGACGCGAATCTGCTCCGCGAGCTCGGCTTACGTTCGGCGGTTCGCCTCGATGACCTTGCGACCAGTGACGGGGGGATCACCGAGGAAGATCTCGAGACGCTGGCGGGCGAAATTGAGACCGCCCGTACCTCTGCCGGCCGGGTATCGCTCAAGCTGCGGGCGAAGGATTCGGGACGGGTGTTCGAAGTCCGCGGCGGGCCGGCTCCGCCGCCCGAGCCGCCCGGGACACTGTTGCTGTGGTTTTTCGACACCAGCACCGGGGAGGAGGAACGCGCCAGGCTCGCGCTCCGGCTGCGCCAGACCGAGGGTGCCCTCGACTCCCTTACGCACCTGATCGAGGCTGCGCCCTTCCCGATGTGGTACCGCGGGCCCGACCTCAAGCTGGGCCTCGTCAACAACGCCTTCGTCGAAGCGGTCGAAGGCCGCGACGCGGCCGACGTGATCGTCCGCGGCGCCGAGCTTGTCGACGACAACGAGAGCGCGATGGCGGGAGTGCGCAACGCAGTGGAAAGCGGCCGCATCCAGGCACGGATGCAGCCGGCCATCATTCGCGGCGAGCGGCGAATGCTGCGGATCGTCAATGTCCCGCTGGCGACGGGAGCCGTCGCCGGCTTTGCGATCGACGTCCAGGATCTCGAGGACGCGCGCGCCGAGCTCGACCGTTACATGGAATCGCAGCGGGAGCTCGCCGACCGGATGACCGCCGGGACGGCCCAGTTCGATGCCGATCGCAACGTCAGCTTTTTCAACCGGCCGTTCGCGGTGATGACCCAGCTCGAGCCCGAATGGCTTGGCGAGCAGCCCGAGTTCGACCGGGTGATCGAACGGATGCGCGACAACCAGCGGTTACCAGAAACGCGCGACTTCCCGGCGTGGAAGGATGAGCGGCGCGGCTGGTTCAGCAGCCCCGAGGAGGTCATCGAGGAAGAATGGATGCTGCCCAACGGCGACCATTTGCGGGTAGTTGCCCAGCCGCTCCCCGATGGTGGGCTCAGGCTGTTCCTCGAGGATCGCACCGAGCAGCTCCAGCTTGCCTCGGCGCGCGACACCCTGCTGCGCGTGCGCGCCGCGACCTTCGACAATCTGTTCGAGGCGATCAGCGTCTTTGCCAGCGACGGCAGGCTGTACCTGTGGAACCGCCGCTTCATCGACGACTGGGAGCTCGATGAGGAATGGCTGACCTCGCACCCGCGGGTCGACGAGCTTGTCCCTGCGATGGCCAAGAAACTGGTCAATCCGACCGCAGCCGCCCAGGTCCGCGAAATGGTCCGCCAGGCGACCAACGATCGCACCACCGCGACCGGCCAGATGGCAATGACCGACGGGCGCCACTTCCAGTTCGCAGCGGTCCCGCTGCCCGACGGCAACGCGCTCTTCACGATGGTCGACGTGACCGATTCGACGCGCATCGAGGCCGCCCTGCGCGAGCGAGCGTCCGCGCTTGAGGAAGCGGACCGGGTGAAGACCGATTTCGTCGCCAACATGAGCTATGAGTTGCGCACTCCGCTGACGTCGATCGGCGGGTTCGCCGAGCTCCTCGCCGGTGGCTATGCCGGCAAGATTGGGACCAAGGCGGCGGATTATGTCGCCGCCATCCTCGAATCCGTCGCGCGTCTGTCCAAGCTCATCGACGACGTCCTCGACTTGACGACCGGGGACACGCGCGGTGTCCAGCTCGAGCGCGAGCGGGTCGATGTCGCCGGCCTGTGCCGGGCGGCGATCGAAAGCGTGCGCCCGCGCAGCGAGGAGAAAGTGCAGAAGCTCGAAATCGACATATCGGCCTCGGCGGGGTTCGTGTTCGGGGATGCCCGTCGCCTGCGCGAATCCATCGAGCACGTGCTCGACAATGCGATCCTCTACACCGACCGCAAAGGCCGCATCCAGGTGACTGCCGGCGGCGACAAGAAGCAGGCGATGGTCACCGTGAGCGACAATGGCTCGGGCATCGATGCCGAGGATCTTCCGCGTGTCTTTAACCGCTTCGACCGGGTCGTCGAAGCCGGTGTGCGCGGGGAGGCGGCGCTGGGGCTCGGCTTGCCGCTCACTCGGCAGTTCATCGAGGCGCATGGCGGGACGATCGCCCTTGAGTCGACCAAGGGAAAGGGGACGACCGTCACCCTGACGATCCCGCGCGGCGCCAAATGATCCTCGAGGACGAGGTGGCGACAGCACGTCTGGGCGCGGCGCTGGCGAAGGCCGCCCGGCCCGGCGACGTGATCATGCTTTCGGGGCCGCTAGGGGTCGGCAAGACCGCGCTCGCGCGCGGCCTGATTGAGGCGCTTGGGCACAATGGAGAAGTGCCGAGCCCGAGCTTCGCGATCGTCCAGCCGTACGAGGAGCTCGACCCGCCGGTCTTTCACGTCGACCTTTATCGCATTGAGGACCCGGCCGAAATCGAGGAGCTGGGCCTCGATTCCGCGGCCGATGCGGTGCTCGTTGTCGAATGGCCCGAGCGGGCCGGCGAGGTTGTGTGGCCCGAAGCACTCAGCCTGTCGCTGGAGTTCGGACGGAACGGCGACAGAATCTTGACAGCGGGGGTCCCCCCGTCATGGGAGGGGCGATGGCCACCATGATTCCACCTGAACATGCCGACGAATTCCTGGCCTCCTGCGGGTGGGAAGGTGCGCGCCTCGAGCCGCTTGCCGGAGACGCGTCCTTCCGGCGCTATTTCCGGGTGATCGGCGAGGGCCGCCGCGCGGTGTTGATGGATGCCCCGCCGCCCCATGAGGACCCGCGCCCGTTTGCTGCCGTCGGTCAATGGCTGATCGATCACGGATTGAGCGCGCCCAGGGTGCTTGCCGGGGACTTCGAGCGGGGCCTGCTGCTGCTTCGCGACTTCGGCGACGTCCGCTTCCGCGAGACGGTCGACCGGGATGCGGCGCGCGAGCGCGAGTTGTACGAACTGGCGACCGATGTCCTTGTCCATCTGCACGGTCACCCATCGATGCCGGGACTTCCGGTTCACGGTCTCGAGCAATGGCTGGAAGAGCTTGCCCTGTTCACCGACTGGTATTGTCCCGCGGTCGGGCTCGAGGTCGATGTGGATGCCTATCGGTCGGCCTGGACCGAAGTGCTCGAACCGGTCGCCACCGACGGGCTCGGGCCGGTGACGGTGCTGCGCGACTATCATGCAGAGAACATCATGCTGGTCGAGGGCCGCGAGGGCGTGCGGCACCTCGGCCTGCTCGACTTCCAGGATGCGCTTGCCGGGCATCCGGCTTACGACCTCGCGTCGGTCCTTGAGGACGCGCGGCGCGACGTGCCACCAGAAATCGAGCGCGCGATGATCGACCGTTACCTTGCCGCGACGGGGCAAGGCGAAGCTTTCGAACGAGCCTATTGGGCGCTGGCCGCTCAGCGCAACACCCGGATCCTCGGCGTGTTCACGCGGCTCTGGAAGCGCGACAACAAGCCTCGCTACCGTGACTTCCAGCCGCGCATGTGGGCGCTGCTCGAACGCGACCTCGAGCCGGCGCACCTGGGGCCGCTGCGTCACTGGTTCGACACCAACGTCCCCGATCAATTCCGACGCGAGCCGTGGCGCAACGCGGCGTGAGCCATTCGCGCCGCGCGCTCCGCCTCCGGGCCGAAGTCCCGGCCCAGGTCCCGCGCACGGCGATGATCATGGCCGCCGGGTTGGGCAAGCGCATGCGCCCGCTGACGGCGACCCGGCCCAAGCCGTTGATCGACGTCGCGGGCAAGCCGCTGCTCGACCATGTGCTCGATCGCGTGAGCACCGCGGGCGTGCGCAAGGTCGTGGTCAACGTCCATTATCTTGCCGACGCAATCGAAGCCCATCTCGCCAGCCGCGATCACGGTCTCGAAGTGGCGATTTCAGACGAACGCAAGCAGCTGCTGGAGACCGGGGGTGGCCTGGTCCACGCCGCGGATCTCATCGACAGCGACCCGTTCCTGGCATTGAACAGCGACAGTCTCTGGGTCGATGGCCCGGCCGATACGCTGAAGCTTCTCGCGGCGCACTGGAACGAGGACAAGATGGACGCCTTGCTGTTGCTGGTGCCGCTGGCGCGGGCGCAGAACCATCGCGGCATGGGCGACTTCCACATGGACCGTTCGGGGCGTCTCAGGCGGCGCGACAAAAGCCGGGTGGCACCCTTCGTCTTCACCGGCATCCAAATGATGTCGAAGCAGCTGCTCGCCGGTGCGCCGGACGGACCGTTCTCGACCAACGTCTTGTGGGACCGGGCGATCGCGGAGGGGCGCTGCTTCGGCGCAGTCCACCAGGGGCTGTGGTTCGACGTCGGCACGCCCAAGTCGATCAAGGAAACGGAAGCGGCGCTGGAGAATGTCTGACCCGGTGGCGGACCGCCCTGCGGTCTTCACCATTCCTTCGCACCGTTCGTTCGCCGACGCGCTCGCGGTCGGCCTGATCCGCCGGTTCGGGCGAGACCCGCTGGGGCTTGCGCAAGGCCGGATCCTGCTGCCCAACAATCGTGCGGTGCGCACGCTAACCGAGGCGTTCGTTCGCGAGAGTGGCTCCGGCCTTCTGCTGCCGCGGCTGATCCCGATTGGCGATCCCGAGCTCGACGACCGCATCGGTGGTGCGCTCGAGCCGATCGACGGCGATCCCGTTCCTCCGGCGATCGACGCGCTTGAACGGTCGCTGACTTTGGCCTCGATCGTGCGCGGCGGCTGCGCGAGCTCGGCCGAGGCGCTGCGGCTGGCTGCCGACCTCGCCCGAGCGCTCGATGCGCTGGAAGTGGAAGAGATCGACCCTGGGCGTCTGCGCGATGCAGTCGGTGAAGCAAGCGATCTTGCGAGGCACTGGGAGCGCGCGCTGGAGAAGCTGCAGCTGATCGTCGAGCAGTGGCCCGCAATCCTCGCCGAGCAGGGCGCGATCGATCTAACTGAGCGACGCAACCGAATCCTGCGGCGGATCGCCGAGCGGTGGAAGAACGATCCGCCGCCTGGCTTCACGGTAGCTGCAGGTATCACGACGGCCGCGCCGGCTGTGGCGGCGCTGGTCGGGCGGATCGCGCGCATGCCCGAAGGCACGGTCGTCCTCCCGGGGCTGTGGCTGGCGAACGTGATGCCGGACGCCGAGTGGGATGCACTAGATCGCGAGCCGACCCACCCACAATATCATCTCAAGCTGCTGCTCGACCGGATCGGGGTGGCCCGCGCCGAGGTCCGGCGGTGGCGCTGGTCGGGTCGTGCATCCTCGCCGCCGGCGCGGTCGCGAGCGATCGCCAACGCGATGGCGGCGCCGGCATTCTCGCACAAATGGGAGACCTTGCGCCCGGCCGAGCGGCGGCTGGGCGGGATCCGGGTTGCAGAACTGCCCGACGGCGCCGGCGAGGCCCAGGCGATCGCGCTCGCATTGCGCGAAACGGTGGAGACCCCGGGCAAGACCGCTGCCCTGGTCACACCCGATCGCCAGCTGGCCGAACGGGTCGTCGGGCTGCTCGCGCGGTGGGGGATCGGCGCGGACGACAGCGCCGGCACGCCGCTCTCGCAGACGGCAACAGGAACCCTGTTGCTCGGCATCGCCTCGGCGGCGGCCGAGGAACTGGGCCCGGTCGCACTGCTCGCACTCGCCAAGCATCCGCTTGTCGGCGGGGAAGGCGACGTGCGGCTCAAGTGGCTGGACGACGTCCGGTCGATCGACTTCAAGCTGCGCGGACCGCGGCCGCCCGCCGGTCTCGCAGGCCTCGATTCCGCGCTCAAAGGCCGCGCCTGGGAGCACGTTCGCGACCGCGTCGCCCCGGTCGACGGGCTCCTGAGCGAGCCGCTGCCGCTCAACCTCTTTGCCGCTCGGCTCGTTGCTGCTGCCCAGCAGCTTGCCGGCGACGCCGCGTGGCGGGGACCCGCGGGCAGGATGGCCGCTGAATTGCTCGGCGACTTGCAGGCGTCGGCTTCGGCGGCCCAGGTGACGGTCAGCGCCGGTGACGCCGTCCCGCTGCTCGGGCAGCTGCTCGACCGGCAGGCGGTGCGCCCACCCTATGGCGGCCATCCGCGCATCTTCATCTGGGGCCTTCTCGAAGCGCGGCTGCAGCGCGCGGACCTCGTCGTCCTCGGCGGGCTTAACGAAGGGACCTGGCCCGCGCTTCCGGCACCGGACCCGTGGCTCCCGCCGAAGGTCCGGGCGAACCTCGGCATGCCCACGCTCGATTCACGCATCGGCCTTGCCGCACACGATTTCGCGAGCGCGCTCGGAGCACCCGAAGTGCTGGTCACCCGGGCAAAGCGCGACGGCCGCTCGCCGACCGTCGCATCACGCTTCCTGCTTCGTCTCGACGCGATCAGCGGGCGCTTGCCGCGTGACATCAGGCTTGAACGGATCACTCGGGCACTCGACGACCCGGGACCGCCGCAGCCGGTCAGCCAGCCCAGGCCTTCGCCGCCCGCCGAGCAGCGGCCTGACCGAATCTCGGTCACGGCCGTCGACCGGCTCAAGGCGGATCCGTTCGCATTCTATGCCCAGGCGATTCTCGGCCTGAAGCGCATCGACCCGGTCGATGCCGACCATACCGCCGCGTGGAAGGGAAGCGCGGTTCATGCCGCATTCGAGCAGTGGCTGGTCGACGACCAATGCGACCCGGACAAATTACGACCCCGCGCCGAACGCTTGCTGCAGGACGCGGCGATCCACCCGATGCTGCGCGCGTTGTGGGCGCCCCGGCTGCTCGAGGCGATCGACTGGATCGCCGAGCTCGAACGGGGGAACCGGGCCGAGGGCAGGCGCCCGCTCGCCGCCGAAGCCGACGGCGAAGCCGCCGTCGCAGGGGTGACCGTCTATGGCCGCGCCGACCGCATAGACCGCCTCCGGGACGGCGGGCTTGCAATCATCGACTACAAGACCGGCAAACCGCCGTCACAGAAAGCTGTGGATGAGGGTTTTGCGCTTCAGCTTGGCCTGCTTGGCCTGATCGGACGGGCCGGCGGATTCGAGGGCGTGTCCGGTGACCCGGAGGCGTTCGAATATTGGTCGCTGGCGCGCTACCGCGGCCGGTTCGGCCGGCTGATGCAGCCCGACAAGGGCATGGCGGAGGGCGAGTTCCTCGCCCACGCCCACGCGAATTTCGCCGAGGCCGTGCGCAAATGGCTGACCGGAACCGAGCCGTTCACCGCCAAGCTCAATCCAGCTTACGCGCCCTATGGCGATTACGATCAGCTTATGCGGCTCGAAGAATGGTACGGCCGCAAATGAGGCTAACGTTTCTTCTTCTTGATCTTGGATGCGTACAGGAGGGCGGCGACGATTGCCGCCGAGCCGATCCCGACCGCGACCCCGGCTTTCACCAGCTTTTCGCGGCGTTCCTTGCTTCCCTCTTCGTCGGTCTCGTCGGTCATGCGAACCAGCATATGGCTGCGCGCGCCGCTTTGGAAGCCGCATGAGGGCCCGCTTCAAACCGCTGCCCGCCCTCCTCGGCACGCAGGCGCTCGCCGCCGACCCTGACGTCCATGCCGCGCTGTCCGCATCGGCCGGGACGGGGAAGACCCAGGTGCTGACTGCCCGAGTGCTGCGCCTTCTGCTGAAGGGCGCCGCCCCGGAATCGATCCTGTGCCTTACCTTCACCAAGGCCGCGGCGGCGGAAATGGCCAATCGGATCGGCGCCCGGCTCGCCGCTTGGGTGCGGATCCCCGACAATGTGGTGAACAAGGAGCTGTTTGCGCTCGGCGAGGCCAACGACCCGCCGACCCGCGAGCGGGCGCGGCAATTGTTCGCCCGGGTGCTCGATTGCCCCGGCGGCCTCAAGATCCAGACCATTCACAGCTTCGCTCAGGGCCTGCTCGCGGCGTTCCCGGCCGAGGCCGGGATCGTGCCCGGCTTCCAGCCGATCGAGGGCCGCGCGGAGCAGGAACTGGTGCGCAATACGCTGGCCGAGCTGCTGGCCGGTGCGGAGGAGACCGGCGACGAGCCCCTGATCCGCGACGTCCAGACGCTCAGTCGCCGCCTCGGCGAAACGGGTG
>Ga0310810_10009073_pt1 | contig 11494 bp, 3 predicted proteins | sample NCmetagenome_FD_207641 | JGI IMG/M metagenome (GOLD analysis project Ga0310810, IMG submission 207641) | Soil microbial communities from experimental microcosm in Duke University, North Carolina, United States - NC | ecosystem: Engineered > Artificial ecosystem > Soil microcosm > Unclassified ... | reverse complement strand
CGCCAGTATCGATCACGGCGAACCTGAACCGGCAGAACGATCCGCTCGAGCCCACCCGCGGCTATATGGCGCAGGCGCGCCTCGAGCATGCGTCCGCGTACACGGGCTCGAGCTTCCGGTACAACGCCGTGTATCTCGAGGGCGCCGCATACCGGCCCATGGGGACGCGGTCGGTGCTGGCGGCCCATTCCCGTGTGGGCTTCGTCCGTGCGCTCGAGAGCACGGCACTCGCGACAGGTGCCGGCGAGGTGACCGGTGACATTCTCCACCCACGTACTCGACTCTATGCGGGTGGAGCGCGATCGGTCCGAGGTGTCGGCGAGAATCAACTCGGACCGCGCGTTCTGACGCTGCCGCCGAGCAAGCTCGCGGTCATCTGTCCCGAGCTCAGCGGCGAAGCGATCGCGAATTGCGACCTCGCCGGCACCGACTCGGCAGGCAACGGATTGGCCGACCGAGACTTCACGCCGCGGCCGTTAGGCGGACGCGCGTTGATCGAAGGCAGTGTCGAATTCCGGTTCCCGGTATGGGGAAACCTCTACGGCGCGACGTTCCTCGACGGAGCCCTGCTCGGCCAGGGGTCGCTGCAGAGCGCGACGAAGGGCGCCGGCGCGATCACCCCGGGCATTGGCATTCGGTATCGCTCGGCCGTTGGACCCATCCGCGTGGACATCGGGCTCAACCCCACGCGGTCCGAGGCGCTCTCCGTCATCACGGAAGTGCCCGGTCCCGAGGGACAGAATCAGATCGTTCAGCTCCGCGATCAATGGAGCTACAACCCGACGAAAGGCGCGTCCGGCATCACCGGTGTGCTGCGACGCCTAACGCTTCATCTCTCCATCGGCGAGGCGTACTGACGTGGGTCGTCGCATTCTGGCCTACGCTGCAGCGTTCGTGGTGCTGTTGGTGGCCGTCGCCCTGGTCGGTCTGCTCGTGTTCACCAACACGGACTACGGCCGAGAGAAAGTTCGAGGCATCGCCCAGTCGGCCATCCAGGGGGCCGCGAAGCACGGCGTCGTGCGGCTCGGCCGCGTGAGCGGGAATCTCCTCGAGGGATTCACCATCGCCAATCTGTCGATCCGCGATTCGAGCAACGCGCCGTTCCTGGTCGCGGACACGGTGAGCCTGAACTACGGGCTGCGGGCATTGGTGCTCAAGCGCCTCGAGATCAGCGACGTCAGACTCGTTCGGCCGCTCGTCGTGTTGGACCGCCCACCGGGCGACAGCGCGACGTGGAACTACAAGGCGCTCTTCAAGAGCAATACGCCGGCAGCGCTGCGCGACACGACGAAGGCGCGCTTCGGTGACTGGATCGTGCTGCGGCGTGTCGAGGTGATCGGTGGGCACATGGTCATTCGCACACCATGGCACCCCAAGAGCGAGCTCACGGGCGCCGCGCGCGATTCGGCGATCGCGTCGGCGGTCGCGGGTGAGGAGCGTGTGGTCGTCCAGCGTCGCGACACCGGCTTTCAGAAAGTGATCGAGTTCCGCGATTTCAACGGCGACATTCCGTACCTCCGGCTCAAGCAGCCGGACACGCGCGTGCGTCGCCTCGAGATCGCGAAGCTGTCAGCCGTGGTCCTGCCGTTTCACCCGCCGGCCGCGGTGGTCAGCAATTTCATCGGTGCGATCGAGTTCACGAGCGACTCGATCTGGTTCAAGAACACGCACCTCTGGCTGCCGGGAACGAAGGCGGCCGGCGACGGCAGCTACAACTTCGACAACAACGACTTCGATCTCGTGCTGCGCGCGCAGCCGGTGTCGCTCGCCGACATCCGGTGGGTGATGCCGCAGCTACCGGCGCGGGGTCAGGGCAACGTGGACTTCCGCCTCCAGTGGCGCGGCGACACGTCCACGTACATCGCGCAGAACGCCGACATTCGAATCGATTCCGCGCGGACGGGAGGGAAGTTCGCGGTCTCGCTCGTCGGTGACAGCCTGTGGTTCCACGACACGGACCTGCGGTTCTCGTCCGTGGACACGCACCTCATCGAGCAGATCGTCCCGAGCGTGAAGATCCCGCGCCATGGAACGTTAGGCGGGTCGGCGAGGCTCGACGGGCCGCCTGGGCTGATGCGCGTGAACGGCGACGTCGCATTCGATGACGCGCGCTACGGGCGAAGTCGCGTGATCGCGAATGGCGCCGTGGGCACGACGGGCAACGGCGTTCGCTTTCGCGACCTCGACGTGACGCTCGACCCCGTGCAGGTCGGGCTGGCGACGACGTTCATGCCGACGCTCCCGATCGGCGGTTCCGTTCGCGGGTCGGCACGGCTCAATGGCGAGACGAACACCCAGTTGTTGGTGCGCACCGACCTGACGCACACGGACGGCGCACAACGGTCCCGAGTGGCCGGTAACGCCACCATGCGGCTGGGTAGCCGTCCATGGTTCGACATCGACGCGCGACTCCAACCTCTCTCGTTGGCGGAGGTCGGCAAGTTCGCCCCCGCCGTCGGTCTCAGCGGCAGCGCCGCCGGCCCGGTACGCCTAACGGGAGACCTCGGGAATCTACGACTGGAGTCGCGGCTCGCGTTGCCCGACGGCGGCCGCCTCGATACGCGGGGGACACTGGATCTCGCCAGCAAGGAGATCGGATACGATCTCTCTATACAGATGCGGCTGTTCAACGCGAAGAGCGTCGTCGGCAAGGCGCCGGCAACGTCGCTCACCGCGACGGCATTCGCGCGCGGCCGAGGCTTCCAGCCGGCAACCATGCGTGCGGCGTTCGGGGCGAACCTGGCCACGTCGACCATCGACACCGTCGCCATCGACTCGGCGTACGTTCGCGCCGCGGTCGCTGATGGCATCGTCCGCCTCGACTCGACGTCCGTGAGTGGACCGCATACGCTCGTCACGCTCGGCGGCACGTTCGGACTCGCAGCCGGTCGCACCGGTGAGGTGCGGTATCTCGCCGTGGTCGATTCACTCGCCGCGCTCAACCGGTTCTTCCCCGCCGCGGATACGGGCGCCGTCACGCCGCGACCGGGTGCCTACGGCCGCATTCTCGCGCAGGCCAAGGCCGACTCGGCACGGGTAGCGCGCGAGACCGAGATCGAGCGCCTCGCGACGGGCGCCGCACCACCTCGTCTCGGGCCTGTGCCGGCTCCACCAACGCCGATTCGTCGCGATTCGACTGCAGGACGGCTGCGCGCAGCGGGCGTCATCAAGGGCAACATCGAGGGATTCGATGTCCGCGGGCGCGCGGGGGCCGAGGACATCGTGTTCCGAGGGAACACACTGCGACGAGGACGTCTCGAGTACGCCTGGCTCGGGGCACGGACGCCCGCGTCGGCAATTGCCGTGGGTGCGTCGCTCGACTCGGCGCGGGCTGGCGGCTTTGCGATGGACAGCGTCGAGATTCGCTCGTCCTATCACGCGTCGGCCGGCGATGTCGTGCTCGCGCTGTTCCAGCAGTCGGGCGAGGAGTACAGCGTGGGCGCAGACTTCGCGATGCACAAGGATCACAACGAAGTGCACGTGCGCGACCTCGCACTGCGGTTCGACGAGACACGCTGGACGGCGACCCATCCGGCGGCAATCCGTTGGGGCAGCGGCGGAGTGTTCGTCGACAAGCTCGAGCTCCGAAACGGCAAGGACGGCCGTGTCTTCGTCGACGGGAACATCCCGCCAGAAGGCGTGGGCGCGCTCGACATCGTGGTGGAGAATTTTCAGGTGGCCGATCTCGCGGCGCTGGCACAGACCGATCTCGAGTTCGGCGGCCTCGTGACGACGACCGCGCGCATCGAAGGCACGACGGCGTCGCCGAGAATCCGGGCGGCGTTAGGCATCGCGAACGCGACGTATGCGGGCGCGGCAGTGCCGGAGCTGCGGGCGACCGCGAACTATGCGGCGCCATCGCTGAAGGCCCATCTCGAAGTCGCCGATTCCGGGCGTCAGGTGGCCGTCGCGGACGGTACGATCCCGCTCAACCTCGGGTCCGGCAATCCGGGGCCGATGCTCCCGGACGCGCCGCTCTCGATCGACGTGCGGTCGGACGGATTGCCGTTGGCCCTCGTGTCGAGGTTCACGGATGCGGTGTCGGATGTCGGCGGCCGCGCGTTCGGCGTCGTGCGAGTGCGCGGGACGACGCGACGCCCGACGACCGTCGGCGCGCTAGCGCTGCAGAACGGGAATGTGCGTCTCGCGGCCACGGGGATGCGGCTCGCGAACGTGAACGCCTCACTGCGTCTCTTCTCCGATACGATCATCATCGACTCGATCGCCGGGCGTGCCGGTGGTCGCGTGTTCGCGCGCGGCGGCCTCGGGATCAAGAAGATCAGCGAGCCCGCGTTCGACCTGCATCTGGTGGCGGAGAATGCGCGCCTGCTGGACAACGACAAGGGGAACGTCCGCGCCGACGTCGGCTTGAACGTGACCGGCCCGTTCAACCGCACGTACGTGTCGGGGAACGTGAACGTGCGCAGCGGCGTGATCGTCGTGCCCGAGTCGGACCACAAGCAAGTGATCAGCGCCCGCGACCCGGCGCTCTATCAGCTCGCTGAAAACTCCACCACGACCAGCGACGATGAGGTCGCGAGCGCGCCCTCGCCGCTGATGTCGAACCTCCGGATGGACGTGAAGCTCGACGTCTCCCGGGACACCTGGGTGCGAACGGCGGATGCGAACGTCGAGATCTTCACCCCACCGGATCGTGGGCTGACGATTCACGTCGATCAGCGTCGCCAGCAGCTCGTGCTCGAAGGTGAAGTCTCGACCGATCGCGGCGAGTACGAGTTCCTCAGCAAGCGATTCCAGATTCGCCGAGGCTCTGCCGTGTTCGTGGGCGGGCGTAATGAAAAGCCCGATCCGAACCTGCAGATCACCGGTGAGTACGAGGTGCGCCTGGCGGCGAGCCACGCGATCAACATCCAGGTGCAGATCGGCGGGACGCTGAGTCGTCCGCGCATTTCGCTGAGCAGCGACGCACAACCGCCGCTCTCACAGTCCGACCTGCTCAGCTATCTGGCGTTCGGACGAACGTCGAGCTCGTTGCTGCAGATGGAGGGCTCGTCGCTCTCGGGCGGCGGAGGCTCGGGCAACATTGCCGGCGCCGGGGCGCAGCTCGCGACCCAGCAACTCGCGGCGGTCGCCCTCGGCGTGTTCGTGAATGAATTCGAGGGTCAGGCCGCGAGATCGATTGGCGCGGCGTACGTGAACGTGACGCCCGCCGACCTCTATACCGAACTTGCGCGGAGCGGTGACTTCTCCGGCTTCTTCAAGGGCACCGAAATCGAGGTCGGCAAATACACCGACCCGAATACGTTCGTCGCGGTGCAGGCGCGACTCAGCGCCTTCGCGAGCAACCCGAACGACCGAGCCGTGCCGGGTATCCGCGTCCAGCGACGGATGGGCAAGGGGTTCAGGGTCGATGCGAGCTTCACACCTCGGTACGTTCCGCAGGCGCCGACGCTCGAGCAGGTCACGCCCAAGAGCATTGGAATATTCGGATCGTTCCTCTCGCGCGAGTGGAAGTTCTAGACGCCGGAAGGCGGCGGGCGCATCACGCGACCAAACCCTCACGGCGGAGCCGCTGTCTCACCATCGTTCATCGTTCGGCCGAACGATGTCGACCCTGGAGACGACCATGCGCCGCTCGCTGCCTGCACTGATACTCATGTTGTCCGCCCTGCCGTTGCTGGCACAGCCGCGCGGTGCGCAATCACGCGAGGCGCAACGATGGCTCGATGACTGTCGAGACGATCGCGGACGAGACGATCGGGAGCGGTACTGCGATGTTCGCGAGCAGACGCTTCCGGCGCGCTCATCCCTGCGCGTCGACGGTCGCGAGAACGGTGGCGTCGAGGTCATCGGCTCCGACCGAAACGACATTCGCGTCATCTCGAAAATCCAGACGCAGGCCGGCAGCGCGAGTGATGCCAAGGCGATGGCCGATCAGATCCGCATCGAGGTCGGCGACGAGATTCGGGCAGATGGGCCGTCGACGCGCTGGCGGTCGTCATGGTCGGTGAGCTACGAGATCCATGTGCCGAGGAAAATGAGTCTCGACCTGCGGGCGACGAACGGGGGCATCTCGATCGAGAATGTGGACGGTCGGCTCGAGTTCGAGACGACGAACGGCGGCATCACGCTCGTGGGCGTCGCGGGTAACGTCCGAGGCGAGACGTCGAACGGGGGCGTGGACGTTCAACTGACGGGCGACCGGTGGAGCGGCGAGGGACTGGACGTGCGCAGCACCAACGGCGGGGTCGAGCTCACCATTCCCGCGAACTACTCGGCGCGGCTCGAGACGGGCACCACGAACGGCGGAATGGACATCGGCTTTCCGGTCACCGTGCAGGGGCGGCTCAATCGCCACCTAACGACACAGCTGGGGGACGGGGGGCCGTTGGTGCGCGTCACGACGACGAACGGCGGCGTGACGCTCCGGAAGCGCTGAGCCGACGCCATTCCGAAGGGAGCGCCTGCCCTGAGGAGCACTGAACCACAAGCTGGTGGCTGAGTGGTCGTGCTGGTGGCTGGTTGTGGCTCCCTCGCTGCTCGCCATGCAACCAGCGGCAACCAGCAACCAGCACAGCCAACCAGCTACCAGCTTGTAGTGCAGGAGACGGGGTCAGAGTCCCGAGTCTGACCCCAACTTCATGGAATCGCGCCCGCCGCACCACTGCGACGCGGGTCCGCGCCAGCGGTGACGGTGCCCCGGCCTAACGCGACCGCCGCTCCGTAGCCCATGCGCGGCTCACCCTCCAGCGAGATGACGTTCAGCACGTACCCCATCTCGCGCAGCCGTCGCATCGCCGACGGCGCGAATCCGCCTTCCATGTCGATCACGAACTCCCGCCGCGCACCTGCGCCCCGGCCCGACGGAAGGAAGCGCGGCAGCTCGAGCGCCTGCTGCGGCGTGAGCCCGAAATCGAGCACGCCCACGAGCGTCTGGTACACCGCCGACGTGATCCACGCGTTGCCGGCCGCACCGACGGCGAGCACAGGGTGCCGCGCGGCGCCCGTGCCCTGGAAGACGATCGTGGGCGCGAGCGTGCTGCCGTGGCGGGCGTACGGCAGCCGTGCGCCGTACTGCGTTGGGTCCGTTCCGTACGACGTGAGCTTGTCGTTGTAGATGAAGCCGAGTCCGGGCGAGACGTAGAAATTTCCGCCCCAGGTGCCGAGCGTCTGCGTTACCGCAACGACGCTCCCGTCAGCATCCGCAACCGTGAACGCGGTCGTGCCTGACGAGTGACACGCCGAGACCTCTCGCGCGTGCTCGGTCACGTTCCCGCATGCGGCGCGACCATCGAGCGCCAGCTCGCTCGCGCTCGCATCGTCAGCATCGGCGCCGCTATCGGTGGTCGCCTTCTTCGCAGCGCCGCATGCCAGCGTATCGCCATGAAAGCTCGCCGGCGTGAGCGCGTGGGCGGGATCGAAGCACTGCCAGCGGACGCGAGCGGTGTCCTTGTTCACGAGTGGCTCGACGGTCACGGGCCAGAGCCCCGGATCCGCGATGCGATTACGCGTCGTTGGCGTGAGCTGCCAGGCCGCGATCATCGCGTGCGCCGTCGCCGCGTCCTCCGTATAGAGGCGTGGCGTCTTCCACTGCTCGAGCAGGTTGAGCTGGGCAGCGAGCGTCGCACCGCCCGAGACCGGTGGCGCGCTCGAGAAGATGGTGTATCCACGAAACGTGGAGCTCACGGGCTCGCGATCCGCCGCGTAGTAGCGCGCGAGATCGGTGAGCCGCATTGCGTTCCCCTTCCCTCGCAGATCGGCGACCATGCGCCGCGCGATCTCGCCACGGTAGAAGGCATCCGCGCCGCCCTTCGCGACCTGCTCGAGCGTCCAGGCGAGGTCGGGGTTTTTGAGCGTATCGCCAGCGTGGAGTGGCTCGCCGTTGCGGAAGAACAGCGCCTTGCTCGACTCGTACTTCGCAAAGTGCTCGCGCTCGACGGTGAGCGTCGTTGCCAACCCTTCGCTCACGACGTAGCCGTCCTTCGCGGCGCGAATCGCCGGCGCCAGAATGTCCGCCCAGGGCACCTTCTTACTCCCGTACTGACGCCAGGCCGAATGCATGCCGGCGACGGTTCCCGGCACATTCGCGAGGACGGGACCGTCGTTAGGATATCGGCCCTCCGTCAGGAGCGCCGCATTGGCGAGCGTCGCTTCCTCGGGCACGCGCGACATGAATTCGATGAGCGCCGGGCGCTCCGCGCCCTTCAGCTGGATGATCATCTGGCCGTAGCCACCGGGACCACTCGCGTCCGGCTCGACCACGCCTAACGCGAACGACACGGCGACGGCCGCGTCGACGACGTTTCCGCCCTTGCGCAGGATCTCCAGCCCCGCGGCAGTCGCAACGGGATGCGCGCTGGACACGGCGGCGCGCCCGGTCGCGGACTCGCGGAGCGGCGGCCGCTCGCGCACCATCGCGTGGATGATGTCGTCCAGATTTTCATCGGTCGTCGCGGCGAGTGCCTGCGGCCGATACCGATCACGGAGCGCCGTCCAGCGCTGGCGACGGGACGCCGCTTCCGGCGCCGCGAAGTACAACTCGGCCGATCGCGTCCACACCCGATCGAACGCCTCGGCGTTTCGGTCCTGCCGCGACCGCGTCGCGGCGACCAGACGCTCGACGAGGCCCTCGTCGGGCGCAGGGGGAACGGAGATCGTCCAGAGGTGCCCCGTCGCGGCGAGATCTTCGGATACATCGCGATCCGCCAGCACGATCGTGTTGCCATCCGGCGCCCAGGCCGGAGCAGCATGGCGCGCGCTCACCAGGTTCGTGTAGCGCCCGTCCGCTGGCGTGATGAAGACGCCCGGCCGAGCGCCGCCGGTGGTGAAGACGAGCCGCTCGCCGTTAGGCGCCCAGGCGGGACGCTCGACGTCGCGGTCCGATACGACGACGCTGTCGCCGGAGCGGGACGTGTCGCTCACCACACGCACCCGCAGACGGCGGCCGGTTTCGGTGACAGCGACGTACGCCACACGACCGCCGTCCGGTGACACGGCCGGTGACCGCTCGGCGACCTGACCGCGCGTCAGGCGGCGCTCGGTCCCGTCCGGAGCCCGCATCCAGAGCCTCGCGAGGTCACCGCGGCCGCGAACGAAAATCAGGCGGCCATCCTTGCCGAGGGATGGTTGCGCATCGGGCTCGGGCGACGTCGTGAGGCGCTCGGGCTGCGCCGGACTCGTCGACCCGTTTCCGATGGTTACCGGAACTGCCAGGCGCCAGAGGTCGAAGTTTCCGTTGCCGGCACGATCCGACGAGAAGACGATGCTGCTGCCATCTCGCGACCAGACGGGCTCGCGGTCCCAGGCTGCGCCACTGGTGAGTCTCGTCCAGGCACCACGGTTGGCCGCCTGGACGTACAGGTCGCCATCGATAGAGACGGCGAGTCTGCCATCGGGGGCAAACGCTGGATCGCGAACGCCCCGGAGGCCAGAGTCGGCTGCGGGCTGCTGGAGTGCGACGAGCAGAAGCGCGAAGTACATCGGGTCGGGTCGGGCTGGGGAGGAGGAATGCCTGCCCCGGAGAATGAACGACCGACCACGGAAAGTCGATGCCTACTCACTGCTAACGGCGCGAACAGCCGCCGACGGCTGCGGGCTGCGGCTGCTCGCTGCACGCTGCTGCTATTACTGGCCGGCCGATTCCCGATTCCCGATTCCCTACCGCAGGACGCTGACGGGATCCACCCGCGTCGCACGACGAACGGGAACCAGCAGCGCCACCACCGCCGCGACGACCAGCGTCGCACCGGCGACACCTAACGCCAGTGGGTCGAATGGCGTCACGCCATACAACAGCCCGCCGAGCGCGCGGGCGACCGCCACCACTCCCAGTGCACCCGCCGCAAGGCCGACCGCCATCCACACGCCACCCTGTCGCAGCACCAGGCCCGCAATCGCCCCTCGGCTCGAGCCGAGGGCCACGCGGACGCCGAACTCGCGCTCACGCGCCGCGGCCATGTTCGCGAACATCGCGTAGACGCCGACCGAGGCGAGCAGCAACGCCAACACGCCGAACGCCATCATCAGCACCACCGGCAGCCGCCGGCCTGCGAGTTGGTCCGCCAGCAGATCGGTCATGGTCGCCGCCTTCTGGATCGGAATGGAAGCGTCCAGCGCCGAGAGCTCCCGCTGTACGGGTTTGACGAGTGCGAGTGGATCGCCGTCGGTCCGCATTACGAGCGTCCGCACACCCCAGGCGTCCTGGCGGTTGGAGGTGTACGTCATCGGCTCAGGTGTCGGCTGCGCGGGATCGTTCCGCACGTCACCAACGATGCCGATCACCTGTGCCCATTGTGCGACCTCATTCGGTCCGAGCCGAACACGAGCGCCGATGGCGTTCCCGTTAGGCCAGTAGCGGCGCGCCATCGCCTCGCTGATCACGACGACCGGCGGGGCACTGTCGCGGTCCGCCGGGCCGAACGTGCGTCCACTGCGGAGCGGGATCCGCATCATCCGGAAGTAGTCGTCCGACACGACCTCCGACGCGATGAACGGTTGGCCCTCGCCCGCCGGCCACGTCCGGCCTTCGATCGACAGTCCGTTGTGATTCATGTTCGGCGTCGGCAGCTCGCTCACGTCGGCCACCGCTCGGACGCCGGGTAGCGCGCGCAGCCGCTGCTCGAACTGTTCGAAGAAGCGAACGCGCGCGGCGGTCGACCCATACGTGCGCGATGGAATCTGTACGTTGACCGTGAGCACGCCCTTCGGCTCGAAGCCGAGCGGCGCGGTCGCCATTGTCCAGAGACTGCGAACGAGCAAGCCTGCGCCAGCGAGAAGGCTGACACACATTGCGATCTGCCCCGCGACCAACAGCCCGCGGAGACGTCGCGTGCGACGGCTCTCGCTCGCGCCGCGCGTCTCGTCGCGCAGTGTTCCCTGCGTGTTCGAGCGGCCAGCGGCGAGCGCCGGCGCGACGCCGAACGCGATGCCGGTGATGAGGGCGAGTGCTCCCGTCACGGCGATGGCGACCGGATCGAGCGAGAGCTCCGCGTAGGGGGGCAGAGCCGTCGCCGCGAGCGTGCGCACCGCTCTCAACCCACCCATCGCGAGCAGCATCCCGGTAACACCGCCGGCGACGGCGAGCACCAGACTCTCGGTGAGGAGCTGCCTGACGAGTCGCCCACGACCCGCACCGAGTGCGATGCGGACCGCGAACTCCTTCCGCCGCGACAACGATCGGGACAGCAGTGCGCCGGCGAGGTTCGCGCACGTGATCACGAGCACGAGCGCGGCGCTCGCCATGAGGACGAGCAGCGGCGTGCGCGTGTCTCCGACCATGTCGTCACGCAGCGGAAGTCCGAGCAGCGCCATCCCGCCCTGCGCCTCCGGATGCTCACGCGCGAGGTCGGCGCCGATCGCCACGATCTCCCGCTGCGCGGCGGCGACGGTGACGTTAGGCGCGAGCCGCCCGATCAGGCTCAGCCAGTGTTGCTTGCGTGCACGAACCGGATCACGCAAGGCAGGCCCCAGATCCAGCGGAAACCACAGGTCTGGCGTCCCCATGGGCCCCGCGAATCCACGCGGCAGGACGCCA
>Ga0310810_10009072_pt1 | contig 11495 bp, 8 predicted proteins | sample NCmetagenome_FD_207641 | JGI IMG/M metagenome (GOLD analysis project Ga0310810, IMG submission 207641) | Soil microbial communities from experimental microcosm in Duke University, North Carolina, United States - NC | ecosystem: Engineered > Artificial ecosystem > Soil microcosm > Unclassified ... | reverse complement strand
AGCGGCAAGCGCCCGCATAACCGGCTGCTCCGGCATATACGTCTGAAGCAGTACCCGGCCGGGCCGCTCGGCCCGGCCGGCGCGCCCCGCCACCTGATGCAACAGCTGATAGGTCCGCTCGGTGGCGCGCAAATCGCCGCCGATCAGACCGAGATCGGCGTCGACGACGCCGACCAGGGTCAGCATCGGAAAATGGTGCCCCTTCGCGACAATCTGCGTCCCGATCAAAACGTCATAGCGGTGCGCGACCATCGCATCGGCCAGCTCGGCCGCCGCGCGCGGCCCCATCAGCAGATCGCTGACCATCAGGGCCGTTCGCGCTTCCGGGAACCGCGCCGCGACCTCTTCCTGCAAGCGTTCGACCCCTGGCCCGCACGGCACCAGCGCGCCGGTGGCGAGGCATTCCGGGCACAGCGCCGGCACCGAGGCCGAGTAGCCGCAATGATGACAAATCAGCCGCGCCGTAAAGCGGTGCTCGACGAGCCAGGCCGTGCAGTTCGGGCATTGAAAGCGATGACCGCAGGCGCGGCACAGCGTGAGCGGGGCATAGCCGCGGCGGTTCAGAAACAAGAGCACCTGCTCTCCGGCCGCGAGCGTCTCGCTGACCGCCGCGACCAGCGGCGGCGACAAAAACCGTCCCGGTTCCATGCGCTGGCCGCGCATATCCACGAGGTCGATTTTCGGCAGACTCGCCTCGGCGTGGCGGCGCGGCAGGTGCACGCGCTCATATCGGCCGCGCGCAACATTGACGACGGTTTCGAGCGACGGCGTCGCCGAGACCAGTACGATCGGGATCTCGGCAATGGAGGCGCGCAAGACCGCCATGTCGCGCGCCTGGTAAGCGACCCCGTCCTCCTGTTTGTAGGAGGCGTCGTGCTCCTCATCGACGATGACGAGCCCGAGATCGGCAAACGGCAGAAACAGAGCCGAGCGCGCTCCGACAACAATACGTGCGCGGCCGCTCGCGACAGCCCGCCACGTGTCGCGTCGCGTGCTTTGCGACACATCGGAGTGCCACTCCGCCGGCAGCGCGCCGAAACGCCGTTTGAAGCGGTCGAGCCACTGCGCGCCGAGCGCGATCTCGGGCAACAGCACAAGCACCTGCCGGCCCGCCTCAAGCGCTGCGGCAATTGCGGCGAAATAGGTCTCGGTCTTGCCCGAGCCGGTGACGCCGTCGAGCACGGTCACCGAGAACCCGCCCTCGCGCACTCGCTCGACGAGGCGCTCGGCCGCCCGTTCCTGATCGCGCGACAGTGGCGGCCCGGCGCTCTGCCAATCGGGCATCGGCTCGGCGGACGGTTCACTCGAGACAAATTCCTCGGCGACGAGGCTGGCCGAGATCAATCCGCGCACGACCCCGGCGCCGCAGCCGGCGCGCCGCGCCAGCTCGGCCGCCGCGCATGCGCCCGCATCGCTCAGCGCCTGCAGCACGCGTCGCCGCGCCGATGTGAGCTTGGTTTCGGACTCTGCCGATTCGAGCATGGCGAGCCCTGCCGGGGTGATCGCGCAGACCCGCCGCGGCGCGCGCGGCGACAGCGCCTCCTCGACGCTCATCGCCATCTTCAGGACCATACCGGGCGGCGCCAAGGTATAGGCCGCCACTCGGTCGACGAATCTGCGCATGTCTGGTCGCAAGGGCGGTGCCGACAGCGTACTCAGAACCGGCTTCAGGCGTTCCGTTGCAAGCTCGCCGCCATCCCCATCCCACACGACCCCCACAAGCCGTCGCGATCCCAGCTCGACCGTCACGAAACTGCCGGGTTCCGGCGGTATCGTCGTCTCCGGCGGGAGGTAGTCGAGCGCCTCCGGCAAGGGCAGCGGCAGCATGACGCGCAGCCGTGCCGGATGCGCGCGAACGATCTCCTCCCCGGCGCTGTTGGCAGCTAAGTCGGGCATCGCTACACTCGACCGGGCCCGGGTGTATCGGGTCCGCAAGAGCTGCGGAAGGCCGGTGCCTCGGCTTGGGTTCTTAGGTGTGTTGGGATGATGTTGTTTTCTCTCGTTGTCATCGGCCGTAGCCGCCCGCGCCCGGGCAGGGCGAGGTAGCGCCGCTATGGTCGACCGGCCGCGCGACAAGCCGCAGATCGAGCGCGACGCTGCCGCATTGGCGCCCGTCACGCCGGCGCCGGAGATCGGCGGCCGCGAAATTGTCGCTTATCTGAAGCAGCATCCCGATTTCCTCGACCATCACCCAGAGGCGTTGCGTCTGTTGCGCGCACCGTCGCGCGAGGTCGGCGAGGGGGTTTTCGACTTTCAGCATTTCATGATCGAGCGGCTGCGCAGTGAGCTGGCGCGCGTCAATCTCGAGCACCGCACCCTGATCGCCGCGAGCCGCGGCAATCTGGCAAGCCAGGGCCGGGTGCACAAGGCGGCATTGGCGATTCTGGCGGCTCCGAGTTTCGAACAACTCTTGCAAATCGTTACGACCGATCTCGCGGTGCTGCTCGATGTCGATATCGTGACGCTCGGCGTCGAAAGCAGCGCCTCGCCGACGCGGCTTATGCCGCACGGGATTCACCTGCTGCGAGCTGGCACGGTCGACGCGCTGCTCGGCGCCGACCGCAATGTATTGTTGCAGGCCGACATGCCAGGCGATGCGACATTATTCGGCGGCGCCGCCGGGCTGGTTCGGTCGCAGGCGCTGCTGCGGATTTCGATCGGGCGCAGTGCTCCGACGGGTCTGTTGTGCATCGGCGCGCGACGGCTCGGGCGCTTTAATCCGGGTCTCGGCACCGAATTGCTGGCTTTCCTCTCGCGCGTGCTCGGCATCACGATTTCGCAATGGCTCAGTCCGGGCAGGTGAGCCGCTGGTAAGCGGCAGAACGACGCCCCCAGCGTCTCCGGGTGCCTCGAGTTCATCCCCCAAATTGCCACGGCCGGCTTGGCCGGCCATGCACGACGATCTCGGTATGAGTGCCGGGATGCGAGATGGGGGCGGGCGGTCGTGACCAGGCATAGCGAAATCGGCCAATTCCCACTGCTTCCTGAGTCGCTGCCGCTGGCGCGGTTCTCCGCCGCCGAGGATCTGCGCGCTGCGATCGGCCTCTGGACCGCATGGCTCGCCGGAGAGCGCCGCGCATCACCACACACAATCGCCGCCTATGGCCGCGATCTCGCTTTTTTTCTCGATTTCCTGACCGAGCATCTAAGCGAGCTGCCGAGCCTCGCGACCTTCGCGCAGCTCTCGGCCGCTGATTACCGCGCCTTTCTGGCGCGTCGCGCCGCCGAGGTCGAGCGCGCTTCGATCGCGCGCGGGCTGTCGGTCGTGCGCGGCTTTGTGCGGTTTCTCGAACGCCGCGGTCTGGCGGCGAGCCCGGCGCTCAGCATCTTGCGCGCCCCGAAGCTGCCGCGCAGCATACCAAAGCCGCTTTCGGTCGCCGATGCCGCCGAACTCGTCGAGGCGCCGCCCGCCCTCGTCGCATCCGTCTGGCAAGCGAAGCGCGACATCGCCCTCCTGACGCTTCTCTACGGCTGCGGTTTGCGCCTCTCGGAAGCGCTCGGCCTCAAATCCTCGGAGGCGCCTCGGGGCGATCTCGTGACGATCACCGGCAAGGGCCGCAAGCAGCGCCTCGTGCCCGTTCTGCCGGCGGTGCGCCAGGCGATCGCCGATTATGTCGCTGCGTGTCCCTATCCGCTCGCTCCCGACGGTCCGCTCTTTGTCGGCGCGCGCGGCGGCCCCTTAAACCCCAGGGTCGTGCAGCGCCAGATGCAGCTGTTGCGAAACGCGCTCGGGCTGCCCGAAACCGCGACACCGCACGCGCTGCGCCACAGCTTCGCGACGCATCTCCTGGGCGGCGGCGGCGATCTCCGCGCGATCCAGGAGCTTTTGGGTCACGCGAGCCTCTCGACGACCCAGCGCTACACCTCCGTCGAAACCGAGCGCCTGCTCGCGATCTACGAATCGGCGCATCCCCGCGCCCGCCCCCGATAATTTTCAGATGTGAATCGGGCGGCCATCAACCGCGAGCGCGGCTTCCTTTAGAGCCTCGCTCAAGGTCGGATGCGCGTGGCAGGTGCGCGCGATGTCCTCGGCCGACGCGCCGAATTCCATCGCTAATGCCGCCTCGGCGATCATCGTGCCGGCGTCGGGGCCGATGATGTGGACGCCAAGCACCCGGTCGCTCGCCGCATCGGCCAGCACTTTGACAAACCCGTCTGTGTCGCCATTGGTGCGCGCCCGCGCATTCGCGGTGAAGGGGAATTTGCCAACGCGGTATTCGATCCCGGCCGCCTTCAATTCCTCTTCGGTCTTGCCGACCGCCGCGGCCTCCGGCCAGGTGTAGACGACCGACGGAATCGCGTCGTAATCCACTTCGGTCTGCTGCCCGGCCAGCCGCTCGACAACCGCGATACCTTCTTCTTCGGCCTTGTGCGCCAGCATCGGGCCGCGGATGACATCGCCGATCGCATAGATGCCGCGCACGTTTGTCGCGAACCCGCCATCGACCGCGATGCGTCCCGCCGCATCGCGCGGGACGCCGATCTCGTCGAGGCCTAGCCCGTTAGTGAACGGCCGCCTCCCGATCGCGACAAGCACGACATCGGCGGCCAATGTCTCGCCTTCGCCGCCTTTCGCCGGTTCGAGTTGCAACGTCACTGCTTCGTTGCCCAGTTCGCCGCCGGCCACCTTTGTCGCGAGCTTGAAGGCCACACCTGAGCGCGCCAGGATGCGCTGCAAGGCCGGCCCGAGCTCGCGGTCCATATTCGGCAGGATGCGGTCGAGAAATTCGACGACCGTGACCTTGCTGCCGAGCCGCGACCACACCGAGCCCAGTTCCAGCCCGATATAGCCGCCGCCGATTACCGCCATGCGATGCGGCACGCGGTCGAGCGCCAGCGCGCCGGTCGAGGACACGATGCGCTCTTCGTCGATCGTAAGGCCCGGAAGGGGAATGCTCTCCGAGCCGGTCGCGATGACAATCGCGCCGGCTTCGATCTCGCGATCGCTGCCGCCATTTGGCGCAACCGCGACGCGCCCCGGCGCTGCGATGCGCGCGGCGCCCTTGATCCACTCGACCTTGTTCTTTCGGAACAAAAACTCGACGCCGCGGGTCAGCGTCGTCACGACCTTGTCCTTGCGCGTCATCATCGCCGCGAGGTCGAGGCTCGCGCCGTCGATCTTGATGCCGTGCTCGGCGAGACCGTTGCGCGCTTCCGCAAATTTCTCGGAGGATTGCAAGAGCGCCTTCGACGGGATGCACCCGATATTGAGGCAGGTGCCACCGGCGGTGTCGCGGCTATCGATACACGCCGCCTTCATCCCGAGCTGCGCGGCACGGATCGCCGCGACATAGCCGCCCGGCCCCGCGCCTATCACAACGACATCGTATCGCTCGGCCATAGCGGTTCGGAATTCGCCGGCTTAACGCCGAGTCGCCGGCTCGGGCGCCAGCTTGTCCTGTGGGTACGCCTCGGGCTTACCAGTGGACGGGGATGCGCCGGTAATCTCGTCGTACAGCGCGTCCGGCGCGAGATCGGCGCCGTTTGGCCAAGCGACCGCTCCAAATTCATCCACCTTCACTTGGTGAAAGAAGGCCTCGTCACGCAACGGTTCGAAGACCTCGCCCGAGAGCTCTCGGGAAAGATCTACCGTGCCGGATACGCCATCGCGGAATTCGATTTTCAGACGGTAGTTTGGCAGCGCTCTCACGCGAACGACTTCGTGCAGCATCTATTCACTCCAGTGGTTGTACACTGCTGAGCGGCTTGCGTTGCTCGGCCGCAATCCAATTGGCTTGGAGCTCCTGACGATGAAGCTCGGCCCATTCCATGACCAGTGCCAGCGCACGTCGCGGCAGGTGCCCGGATATGATCTCCAAGCTATCGATCGTGATCTTTGCCTCGTGCTCTTGGTAATAGGCATGAAAATGCGGCGGCGGATGATCTCGATAATACATGCGGATCGAGATGCCGAGAAAGAAGCTGATCGTCGGCATCGGTCACAATGTATTTGTCAGAGTTCGAACAGGAGGCGCGAGGGATCCTCGACGCATTCCTTGATCCGCACGAGAAACGTCACCGCCTCGCGCCCATCGATGACGCGGTGATCGTAGGTCAGCGCGACATACATCATCGGCCGGATTTCGATCTTTTCGTTCCCATGCTCGCCGACCGCAATGGGCCGGCGCTCGATTTTGTGCATGCCGAGGATGGCCGATTGCGGCGGGTTCAAGATCGGGGTCGACAACAGCGAACCGTAGACCCCGCCATTCGAGATCGTAAAGGTCCCGCCCGACAGATCCTCGATGGTCAATTTGCCGTCGCGCGCCTTCCGGCCGAGCGCGCCGATCTCCTTCTCGATCTCGGCAAAGCTCTTATCGTCGGCGTCGCGTACGACCGGCACGACAAGCCCCTGCTCGGTCCCGACCGCGACGCCGATGTCGTAATGGTTTTTGTAGACCAGCTCCTCGCCGTCGATCTCCGCGTTGACCGCCGGCAATTCCTTCAGCGCGACAATCGCCGCCTTGACGAAGATCGACATAAAGCCGAGCCGCACCCCGTGCTTTTTCTCGAACGTCTCGCGCCAGCGCTCGCGCAACGCAATCGCGCCCGACATGTCGATTTCGTTGAACGTCGTCAGCATCGCCGCGTTCTGTTGCGCCTCTTTCAGGCGCTCGGCGATGTGGCGGCGCAGCCGCGTCATGCGCACCCGCGTCTCGCGCTCGGCAGGCGGCCGATGGGCCGGCGGCTCCATTACGGGAGGAGGGGCCGGCTCGCGCGCTTGGCGCGACGGCGGTGCTGCATTCGGTTTGGCGGGCGGCTCTTTGCCCGGAGAAGGCGCGGCGTGCGCGCGGGCGGCGACGACATCCTGCTTTGTGATGCGGCCGCCGCGCCCGGTGGGCGTGATCTGTGACGCGTCGAGCCCGGTCTCGGCGATCAGCTTGCGCGCCGCCGGCCCCGATCGTTCGAGCGCCGCATTCTCCCTGTCCCTCCCCGGGCTTGACCCGGGGATCGCGGGGACAGAGCCGGGATGAGGGGCAGGCGTGGCGGCAGCCGCCGCCGAACGTCGCGCAGTTCCGCCCGCGCCGTCGGCAATAATCCCGAGCACCGCGCCGACCGGCACATTCGTGCCTTCGCCGGCGCGGATCTCGCCCAGCGTGCCGGCCGCCGGCGCCGGCACTTCGAGCGTCACCTTGTCGGTCTCCAATTCGACGACCGGCTCATCGCGCGCGATGGCCTCGCCCGGCTGCTTCAGCCACCGCGCGACGGTCGCCTCGGTGACCGATTCACCGAGCGTGGGAACGCGGATCTCGATCGTCATCGCGTCATGTCACGCCGCGAGCGCGTCATCGACAAGCTGCGCCTGCTCGTGCAGATGGCGCTTGAAGAGGCCCGTCGCGGGCGAGGCCGCCTCGGCGCGCCCGGCAAAGCGCAGCCGTTTGGCCGCGATGGCGAGCCCCGCCAGCACACGCTCGATGCGGCGGTCGACAAAACTCCAGGCGCCCATATTCTGCGGCTCCTCCTGGCACCACACGATGTCCGCGCGCGGATAGCGCCGCAACACATCGGCCAGCGTCTTGAACGGGAACGGATAGAGCTGCTCGATCCGGATCAGCGCCACCGATTTGTCACCTTTCTCGGCGCGCGCCTTCAACAGCTCGAAATACACCTTGCCGCTCGACAGCACGACCCGCCGCACCTCGCCATCCGGCGCGATGGTTTCGGTCTCGCCGATAACGCGGTGAAAGGTGGTGCCCGGCCCCATATCGTCGAGCCGCGACATGACATCCTTGGCGCGCAACAGCGATTTCGGCGTGACGATGACGAGCGGCTTCCGAAACCGTCGCCGGATCTGCCGCCGCAACGCATGGAAATAATTGGCCGCACTCGTCAGATTGCACACCTGCATGTTGTCTTCGGCGCAGAGCTGCAGATAGCGTTCGAGCCGCGCCGAGGAATGCTCCGGCCCTTGCCCTTCATAGCCGTGCGGCAAGAGCAGCACGAGCCCGCTCATGCGCAGCCATTTGGCTTCGCCGGAACTCAGGAACTGGTCGATGATGACCTGCGCACCGTTCGCAAAATCGCCGAACTGCGCCTCCCAAACGACCAGCGTCATGGGGTCGGCAAGGCTGTAGCCGTATTCGAAGCCGACGACCGCCGCCTCCGATAGCGGGCTGTCGATGATCTCGAACGGCGCCTGCCCGTCGCGGAGGTGATTGATCGGGACGTAGCGCTCCTCGGTCTCCTGATCCACCAGCACCGCGTGCCGGTGCGAGAAGGTGCCGCGCCCGCTATCCTGGCCGGAGAGGCGCACATGCGTGCCCTCGGCGCACAGCGTGCCAATCGCCAGCGCCTCGGCGGTCGCCCAGTCGATGCCTTCGCCCGTCTCGATCGCGGCGCGCTTGGCTTCAAGCTGCCGCGCGATCTTGCGGTTCAGGTGAAAGCCCTCCGGTACCGTGACAAGGCCGCGCCCGACCTCGCGCAGAAAATCGAGCGGCACGGCGGTGTCGCCGCGGCGGTCGTCATCGGGAGCCGTTCCCAGCCCGGCCCAGGCGCCCTCGAGCCAGTCGGCCTTGTTCGGGCGATAGCTCTCCGCGGCGGCGAATTGCGCTTCGAGATCGGCGATAAACCCGTTCGCCATCACCTCGATCTCGGCTTCGCTCATGACCCCGGCCGCAACCAGCCGCTGCGCATAGAGCTGCCGCGTCGTCGGATGCCGCGCGATCGTGCGATACATCAGCGGCTGCGTGAAGGCCGGCTCGTCGGCCTCGTTGTGGCCGTGCCGGCGATAGCAGAACAAATCGATGACGACGTCCTTCTTGAAGCGCTGCCGGTATTCGATCGCGGCGCGCGCGACCTCGATGACCGCTTCCGGATCGTCGCCATTGACGTGAAAGATCGGCGCCTGCACCCCCTTCGCGACATCGCTGGGATAGGGGCTCGACCGAGCAAAGGACGGGCTCGTCGTGAAGCCGATCTGGTTGTTGACGATGACGTGGATTGTGCCGCCGGTGCCGAAGCCACGCAAATCAGACAATTCCAGCGACTCGGCAACGAGCCCCTGGCCGGCAAAAGCGGCGTCGCCATGCATCAGGATGCCGACGACCTGGTTGCGCTCCCTGTCGCCGCGCTGATGCTGCTTCGCGCGCACTTTGCCGAGCACGACCGGATCGACGGCTTCCAAATGTGACGGGTTGGCGGCCAATGACAAATGCACGTTGCGCCCGCCGATCTCGCGGTCGCCCGAAGTGCCGAGATGGTATTTGACGTCGCCCGAGCCCTGGACGTGCTCCGGGTTGGCGGCGTTGCCCTGGAATTCCGAAAAGATCGCGGCGAACGGCTTGCCCATGAAATTGGCGAGCACGTTAAGCCGGCCGCGATGCGGCATGCCGATGACGAATTCGCGAATGCCGAGCTCGGCGCCGCAGCGCAGGATCGATTCGAGCGCCGGCATCAAGGATTCCGCCCCCTCGATGCCAAAGCGTTTGGTGCCGGTGTAGCGCCGGTCGAGAAAGCGCTCGAAGGTCTCCGCGACGGTCAGGACGCGCAGCACCTCTTTCTTCGCCGCGTTGGTCAGCTGCGGCCGCTCGTCGAGATGCTCGAATTTCTGCTGGATCCACTGGCGCTCGGCGAGCACCTGGATGTGCATGTATTCGATGCCGATGCGCCCGCAATAGGTCTCGCGCAGGATCCGGATGATCTCGCGCAGTGTCGCGTGCTCGCGGCCGAACAGATTGTTGATAAAGATCTCGCGGTCGAGGTCGGCTTCGGTAAACCCCCACGTATGGTAGTCCAGCTCGTTGTGCGGCCGGCGCCGTTCGAGCTGCAACGGGTCGAGATCGGCTTCGAGGTGGCCGCGCACCCGGTACGAGCGGATCAGGTTCAGCGCCCGGATCGAATCGATCGCCGCCTGCTGCACGGATGCCCCATTGACGGTCGAGGCAGGGGCCGGCGTCTCAGGCGGCTCGATGGGCGGCAGCGGAAGGGCCCAGGGCGGGCCGGCGCGTTCGGCGCGGATTGCCGCCGCGTCATCCGCCATTTCCGCAAAAAACCGCCGCCAGCTCGGGTCGACCGCCTGAGGGTCGTCGAGATAGCGCGCATAGAGTTCGGCGATGAATTCGGCGTTGGCGCCGGACAGAAACGTCGTTCCGTTCAATTCGGGCATCGGCAAAGCCTCGGTGCTGCGCCCGCATCCTCGGGGGCGCGGCTTACGATCCGATAAACAAGCAATCCGGGCGTTATGTGGCGTTTCCCGCCCGCAAATGCGACGCGAAACCGTTCAACCCAGCCCCGCGCCCGTCTGAACACTCTCTAGCAGCCCCGTGCCCGGACTTATTCCGGGCACCCACGTCTTGGGGTCATCAGCTGCCCAGCACCTGCTTCATCGTGCTGCCGATCGCGGCCGGCGACTCGGTGACCGTGACCCCGGCGCTTTTGAGCGCCTCCATCTTGTCGGCGGCGGTGCCCTTGCCGCCGGCGATGATCGCGCCGGCATGGCCCATGCGCCGGCCGGGCGGCGCGGCCGCGCCGGCGATAAAGCCCACTGTCGGCTTCTTGCGCTTCGCCGATTTGAGGAGCGCCGCGCCGTCTTCCTCGGCATGGCCGCCGATCTCGCCAATCATGACGATCGCCTCGGTCTCGTCATCGGCGAGAAACATTTCCAGGACATCGGTGAAATCGAGGCCGTGGATCGGATCGCCGCCGATCCCGACACAGCTCGATTGCCCGAGGCCCGCGGCCGTCGTCTGCGCCACCGCCTCATAGGTCAGCGTGCCGGAGCGCGACACGATGCCGATCTTGCCGCGCCGGTGAATATGCCCCGGCATGATGCCGATCTTGCATTCGTCGGGCGTGATGACCCCCGGGCAGTTCGGCCCGATCAGCGTGCTCTTCGAGCCGCAAAGGGCGCGCTTCACCCGCACCATATCGAGGACCGGAATGCCCTCGGTGATGCACACGACCAATTCGATCCCGGCATCGACCGCTTCGAGGATCGCGTCGGCCGCATAGGGCGGCGGCACATAAATGACGCTCGCCGTGGCGCCGGTCCTGGCCCGCGCCTCCTCGACCGTGTCGAACACCGGCAGGTCCAGATGCTTTGTTCCCCCTTTCCCCGGCGTCACCCCGCCGGCCATCTTGGTGCCATAGGCGATCGCCTGCTCGGAGTGGAAGGTGCCCTGCGCGCCGGTGAAGCCCTGGCAGATGACCGTCGTCGAGGCGTCCACAAGGATGGACATCAGGCCGCCTCCTTGATGACATCGACGACCTTCCGCGCGGCGTCTTCCAGATTTTCCGCCGCGATCAGCTTGAGGCCGGACTGACCGAGGAGCTTGCGCCCCAATTCGACATTGGTGCCTTCGAGGCGCACGCCATCGCCAGCCCGGCGCCGTTGACCATGCAGCCGATATTGCCGTCGAGCTTGACGTAATTGAGGGCGTGCTTGCCGGCTTCGAGCTCGATCGGGTCCTCCTCGTCCTCGTCGCGCAAGGCCTCGATCTCGGAATGGCGGAAAAGGGCGTTGTCGTCGAACCCCATCTTGGCGTCGAGCGCCAAGA
>Ga0310810_10009071_pt1 | contig 11495 bp, 10 predicted proteins | sample NCmetagenome_FD_207641 | JGI IMG/M metagenome (GOLD analysis project Ga0310810, IMG submission 207641) | Soil microbial communities from experimental microcosm in Duke University, North Carolina, United States - NC | ecosystem: Engineered > Artificial ecosystem > Soil microcosm > Unclassified ... | reverse complement strand
GCCTCGATCGCCGAGGTTCGGCTGGTGCGTTCGCTGCTTCCGCAAGCGACACTGTGCTTTATGCACCCGGTCAAGACGAAGAACGCCATCGCCGAAGCCTACCGCGATCACGGCGTGCGCACCTTCAGCCTCGATTCGCACGACGAGCTGGCGAAGATCGTCGAAGCCACCGGGGCGCCGAGCGACCTCAACCTGCTGGTCCGCCTGCGGGTTTCGTCGGAGTTCTCCGAGTATTCGCTGGCCTCGAAGTTCGGCATGGATCTCGCCGACGTCGCGCCGCTGCTGCAGGCGACTCGCCAGCACTGCGACGCGCTCGGCATTTGCTTCCACGTCGGCAGCCAGGCGATGACCCCGTTCGCTTACGTCCAGGCGCTGGAGCGCGTCCGCGCGGCGATCGCCGAGGCAGCGGTGACGGTCGATATCGTCGATGTCGGCGGCGGCTTCCCGAGCACCTACCCGGGTATGGAGCCTCCGCCGCTGGAGGACTTTTTCGCCCTGATCGCGCGCCATTTCGAAGCGCTGCCGATCTCGTACTCGGCCGAGCTGTGGTGCGAGCCCGGGCGTGCACTGTGCGCCGAGTACAGCTCGCTGATCGTCAAGATCGAGAAGCGGCGCGGCGACGAGCTGTACATCAACGACGGCTCCTACGGCGCGCTGTTCGACGCCGCCCACCTCTGCTGGCGTTTCCCGGTGCGCGCGCTGGAGGACGAGCTGACCCAGCCGCTGGCCGAATTCTCCTTCTACGGTCCGACTTGCGACGATGGCGACTTCATGAAGGGCCCGTTCATGCTGCCGGCCGACATCCAGGCGGGCGATTACGTCGAGATCGGCATGATCGGCGCTTACGGCGCGGCGATGAAGACCGGCTTCAACGGCTTCGGCGAAGCGATCGCGGTGACCGTGGAGGACGAGCCGATGGCGAGCCTCTACACCGGCCGCCCGGACCAGCGTATCAGCGACAACGTCGTCACGCTGCGCTAAAAACGTTCGCGGGCTTGTCTCGGAAAGGTGAGGCATTTTTTCACGCGAAGGCGCAATGGAGAGGCCTTGCCGGCGGGTTTTTCACACGAAGGCACGAAGGCAAGAAGATGCTTTGCGATCCTCCGTTCGTGCCGGATGCCAGAATGTCCGCTCCGCGCGTAAGACGCCTCGTGCCGCGCGCGTTGACGGTCATCGTCGCGTTCTTGATCGCCTCACCTATAGCGGCCGAATCCCCGCACCTCGAAAGGCGCGGCCACGCGATGCAGCTCGTCCTCGACGGCAAGCCTTTCCTGATCCTCGGCGGCGAGTTGGGCAATTCGAGTGCCTCGAGCCGCGAGTACATGCGCGATAGGTGGCCGAGGCTGCAGGCGATGCACCTCAACACGGTGCTCGCACCGGTGGAGTGGGACCTGATCGAACCGCGGGAGGGACAGTTCGACTTCGCAAGCGTCGACGGCCTGCTGGAAGACGCGCGGGCACACGACATGCACCTCGTGCTGCTGTGGTTCGGCACGTGGAAGAACTCGATGTCGAGCTACGTGCCGAGCTGGGTGAAGCGCGACACCAAGCGCTTTGCGCGAACCAAGGGCGCGGACGGGCGCGAACAGGAGATCATCTCCGCCAGCTCGGCCAACGCGCGCGACGCCGACGCCAGGGCTTTCGCCGCCCTCATGCGCCATTTGCGCGATACCGATGGCAACAGGCACACCGTGCTGATGGTGCAGGTCGAGAACGAGGTCGGCTTCCTGCCCTTCGCCAAGGAAGATGGCAATGGCGCGGACGTTGCGGCGGACGAACGGGGGACCGCACGCGCTTACGCCCGCAATATCGAAGCCGTCGCCGGGGCGGGCAAGCGCGAGTATCCGCTGCCGCTTTACGTCAACGGCGCGCAGGGCCGCCCTGGCGTCAAGCCGGGCGGCTACCCGAGCGGCGGCCCGCTGGCGCATCTGGCGAAGGAATGGAAGCTGGGCGCGCCGTCGCTCGATTTCCTGGCGCCCGACATCTACTTTCCCGACTTCGGGGAGATCGCCGACGGATACGTGAAGGCCGGCAATCCGCTGTTCGTGCCGGAGGCCAACCGGCCGTCCGACACGCACCTCGTCGCCAACGCCCTGCGCTGCATCGGCGAGCTGGATGCGATCGGATTCAGCCCTTTCGCCATCGACGATGCCAGCCCGCCCGAATCGCAGCGGATCGCCGGCTTGTACGCCATGCTCGGCCAGATCGCGCCGCTGGTGTTGCAGGCGCAGGCCGAAGGCCGCATCGCCGGCTTCGCCAACCCGGTGAGCTTCGCGGGCGATGCCGACTTGGCGCCGCTCCACGCCACGCTCGGTGAGGCGGCGTTCACCGCCACCACGATCGACCCGTGGACGCCGCTCGACGCGCAGGACCCGGCGAGCCACGGCGCGCTGCTGATCTGGCTCGGCGGCGAGGACTACCTGATCGCCGGCGAGGGCGTGACGATCACCGTCGAGCCGGTCGACGGCAAGGGCCGCTTGGGTTTCGACTGGGTCGAAGAGGGCCGCTTCGAGAACGGCCAATGGCGTCCCGGCCGGCGCTTGGGTGGCGACCAGACCCACCAGGGCCGCCACGTTCGTCTGCCGCCAGGTGACGTGAGCATGCAGACGTTCCGCCTCTACCGCTACTGATCTTGTCCGGAGCGGGGACGGGGATAATCCGACGGATGGCGGTGGGGAGGTGCGGAACTTGTTGAAGCCTTGCCGGACGGGACCTCACCGTCCCGCCCCGGGGAGTAGATACGATTGTGATTTCCGCGGGAATTTTCGCTATTCCAGAGACTCTTGCCCGAGCGAAGATCGTCCCGGCTCCTCAAATCGCCGATCCATCCGAATGACCCTTGCGCCCAGGCGTGCGAGGCAGCCCCCTTGCGGTTGCAGGGCGTGTTCCTTGTCACCCTTGGATGATAGCCGTCTGGATTTAAATCATTAATCGAGGAGCGCGAGGGCCATGCAGTGTGACTTGTGTGACCCTGTTCCTATGTTGCTCGCGGAATAAAGCGGCGTGGACATGAACGAATCTTCTTAAGTGGCTGCCGCCGCCTCGCCCCCATCGTCGCTGAAGCGGTGCGAGAGGAACAGCTTGAACAACCCGAAGGCGACCAGCCCGACGACGGCCGCGCCGACGTGCACCAGCCAGAACTGCGGCGTCGCCATCGTCGAGTACCAGCCGCCGACCTGGCCGACCACGTAGTTGGCGAGGGCAAAGGCGAGATAGTAAATGCCGACCGAGGTGGCGACCAGCTTGCGGGGAGACATCTTCGAAACCAGCGCAAGGCTTACCGGCAGGGTGTGGCCAAATCCCATGCTGTTGAAGAAATGGAACATGACCGGCCAGAACAGGCCGATCTTGCCCGTCCCCTGGGTGATCGCCGCCATGTAGAGGCACAGCGAACCGACGATGGTGAAGAGGCTGCCGATAATCAGCTTGGAGAGTTCGTCGGGTTCCTTGCGGCCGCTCTTGGGATACCATTGCCAGAACCATGTGATGCCCACGAGCGTGGTGAAGCTGAAGATCGAATCGAGCGTAATCATCCAGCTCGTCGGGACCTTGTGTCCCATGAAATCGAGGTTGAACTGCTGGTCTGCCCAGACGAGGTAAGCATTGAAGATTTCTTGATTGGGCAGGAGCGAAATTGCCAGCGCGGGAACGAGGATCAAGATCGCAATTATGCGGATCCGATCTGCCGGATCCATCCGGCTGATCCATACGACAACGCCAGCCAAGATCACCAATCCGAATACGATCGATGGCAGCAACAGCGCCGCAACGACAAATGCGATCACACCCAGGGCAAGAAGCCACAGGCCGCCTCTCGTGCCGCTCGTTGGCTTGTCCGCTGGCAGGTTGGGCCTGGCTCTGAGGTAGATAAGCAGGCCGAGCACCATGACCACGCCGGCGCAGCCGAAGCCGTAATGCCACCCGACGTTCTCACCGAGCGTGCCCGAGATCAGCGGCGCCGCAATCACGCTGACCTGGATGGCGATGTAGAAGATTTGGAAAGCGACGGCCCGGCGCAAGTCGTTGGGAGCGTAAAGCTCGCCCACTTGGCTGGCGATGTTGCCCTTGAACAGGCCGACACCGACCACGAGGCACAAAAGCGCGAGCAGGAAGGCCGGCTGAATCGCCATCAGAAAATGGCCGAGCGACATGATCAGGCCGCCCGCGACGAGCGCACCGCGCCGCCCGAGCCACTTGTCGGCGATGATGCCGCCGAGAATGGGCGTCACGTAGACCAGCATCGTGTAGTCGCCGAAGATGTCGGAGGCGAGCGGCTGGCCGCTCTTGCCGCCGAACACGTGCTGCTGCATCCAGCCGAGGCCGACGACGCTGCCGAAGTGCTCCGGCAGCAACAGGTAGTTGACCATGTAGAGCGTCAGCAGGGTCTGCATCGAGTAGTAGCTGAAGCGCTCGCAACCCTCGACGACCGCGAGGAAGCCGAGGCCCTTGGGTTGACCGAGGAACGCTCGGTCGCTCGGGTCGGTGATGAGGTCGAGCTGTTCCGGCTCGGCTTCGGCTACGGTCATGCGGGCATCCTCGGTGGTTTCGTTTGCAACCGCATAACGCTCCGCAGAAGCTGAGTCTCGCGTGAATTGGGCCCCTTTGAGACGAGCGTTGGCTTTTGGCCCAGCCAAGCTTCCGACAACGGCCGTCGGCCTTCGCTCAGTCTCACCTCAGGGTGAGCGGATGGGAAGAGAACCGCTTATTCGGAGGAGCGGCCGACGAGCCGCGGAGCGGCGTCGCCAAGCCCGTGTCGCGAAGGACTAGTGAGCCTGCAGTTCCTCGTCGAGGAAGGCGGCAACGTCGTCCAGGCTGACTTCGCGGTCGAGGAACGCCTGGCCTATCGCGGCAAGAAGAACGAAGGGCAGGGTGCCCGCATCCATCTTCTTGTCATGCAGCATGTGCGCCGCGAGCTTGCGGCCGTCGGCGGCGAGGCCGAGCGCGGCGATCTCGCTCGGCAGGCCGGCCTGGGCGATGGCAGAGGCCACGCGCTCGGCATCTTCCTCGGAGATGTACTCGCGCCGCGCCGAATACCGCGCCGCCAGCACCATGCCGAGTGCCACCGCTTCGCCGTGGAGCAAGCGATCGGAAAAGCCGCTTTCGGCCTCGAGCGCGTGGCCGAAGGTGTGCCCGAGGTTGAGCATCGCCCGCGCGCCGGTGGTCTCGCGCTCGTCGTCGGCGACGACGCGGGCCTTCGTTCTGACGCTCTCCGTGACGGCGTATTCCTGAAGCGTGCGGTCTCCGGCGAGGACTTGCGGTCCGTTGCGTTCGCACCATTCGAAAAATTTCGCATCGCCGAGCACGCCGTACTTGATGACCTCGGCAAAACCGGCGCGAATTTGGCGCGCCGGGAGGGTGGTCAGCGTGTCGAGGTCGGCCAGGACCAGCGAGGGCTGGTGGAACGCACCGATAAGGTTCTTGCCCGCGCTGGCGTTGATCGCCGTCTTCCCGCCGACCGAGCTGTCGACCTGGGCGAGTAGTGTCGTCGGCAGCTGGATGAAGCCGCAGCCGCGCTTAAGGATCGACGCGGCAAATCCGGCGAGATCGCCGATCACTCCACCACCGAGCGCGAGGATGTTGTCGCCGCGCTCGACCTCCTCGGTCAGCAGCCAGTCGACCACGCGCCGGAGGCCCTCCCAGCTCTTGGTTCCTTCGCCCGGATCGAGCATCAGCCACCGCGGCTCATGCCCGGCGGAAAGGAGGGCGGTCTCGATCGTGCCGCGCCAATGATCGGCGACATTGGCGTCGGTGACGATCGGCACCCGCTCCTTGCGCAGCATCTTGCCGCATTGCGCAGGCAGGTCGGCGAGCAGCCCGCTTCCGACACGCACCTCGTAGGAGCGTCCAGCCAAGTCGACCGGGACTACAGCCATTGGTCGAGCGCCTGCACGATCCGGTTTACCGCATTCCCGTGCGGTCCGGTGTTGCTGGAGATGTGGATCGGCGCCTCGGCGTAGAACGGTTCGCGCTCCTTCTTCAACCGGCCGACGATCTCGCGCGTGTCGCCGTCCTTGAGCAGCGGGCGCGTGTCCCTGCGCCCGACGCGCTCGACCAGGGTGTCAACGTCGCTGTCGAGCCACACGGCGATTCCGTCGTCGAGGATCAGCCTGCGCGTTTCCTCCTGCGCGAAAGCGCCACCGCCGGTGGCGATCACCGCCGGGCCGCCGCCGAGCAGGCGAGTGATCACCCGCCGCTCGCCGTCACGGAAATAAGGCTCGCCGAAACGCTCGAAAATCTCGCTGACGGTCATCTGTGCCGCCTCTTCGATCGCGTCGTCGGCGTCGCGGAACGGCAAGTTGAGCAACGTGGCGAGCTTGCGCCCGACCGTGCTCTTGCCCACGCCCATCATGCCGACGAGCACGATCGGCCGGTCGAGCCGTTCGACCAGCTTGCGGATTTCGGCGTCGGAGAGGCTCGGCGCGTCGATGGTCATTGCCGCAAGCGCTATAGTTACGCTAGGCGGCGGTGCAAGGATTGCCGGATGGGACGCAAGAGGACTTTGATCGTCATCGCTATCGTTGTCATCGCGGTGTTCGCCTTCGCCTGGATCGACGGCGGGCGCGAGCCGCAGCGGATGATCGAGCAACAGGTGCCGCTGCCGGAGGGCGCGCGGTGAAGCACAAGTTCCTGCTTGCTGGGGTGCTCCTGGCAGTCAGCTCGACGTTGGTGCTGGCTCAGCCCAAGTCGCTGCTGCCGCCGGGGTTCGACAATCCGACGCCGACACCGACCCCCGCGCCCGCCCCGCGGCCAACCGCCGCGCCGGCGGCTGTTCCTGGGCAGGGCGGGCCGGTGCCGCAGCCGTTGCCAGGGACTTCGCCCAGCCAGGTCAACGTCCCGCTGCCGGGCAATCTGCCCCCGGTCTCCGAACTTGAAAAGATGGATCCCGACCAGCTCGACGAGCTGTTCGGACTGAAACCGAAGTACGACATTCCGCCCGGCGCCCAGCGAGCCCTGGTCAAGGTTGGGGTGATTGGCGTCGGTGAGGGAGGCTTTCCCAGCCACGCGCTGGAGGGGCAGCCCGCTTCGCTGATCCGCGCGGCGCTGGCGGGCACCACCGGGCCGCTGGTTTCCCGCTGGGGGCATATCCTCCTGCGCCGGGCCCTGGCGAGCCGCCTCAACGCGCCCCAGGGGATGGACCCCGTCGAGTTCGCGGCTCTGCGGGCGGACCTGCTCAACCGCATGGGCGAGGGCGTGGTGGCGCGCGCGCTGGTGCAAGACGTGGATTCGGCCAACTACAATCCGCAACTCGCCGCAGCCGCGTTCAACGCTTACATCGAGACCGGCGATCTCGTCGGCATTTGCCCGGTGGAGCAGCTGAACGGCAAGCTGCTCGATACGCCGCACTGGAAGCTGATGGATGCCGTCTGCGCCGCCTTCAACGGCGAAGGGCGCCGCGCGGAAAGCGATCTCGACAAAGCCCTGTCGCGCGGCACCGCCCCCCGCATCGATGTGTTGCTTGCGCAGCGTTATGCCGGAGCGGCTGGCGAGGGGCAGAAGTCGGTCACCATCGAATGGGACGATGTCGACCAGATGACTCCCTGGCGCCTGGCTCTCTCACGTGCGCTCGGCATCGACATTCCCGACAAGCTCATGCCCAAGGCCACTTCGACGCTGTTCCGCAACGACGTGCTCTATCCGGCCACGCCCCTGCTCCGGCGCGTCGACGCCTCCGACGTAGCGGCGCGCGAGGGTATTCTCTCGTCGGCGGCGATGATCGATCTCTATTCCCAGCTTTGGTCCGACGCCGATACGGACTCCGGCGACAAGGGCGACGCGCGCCAGTTGCGCGAGGCCTATGTCGCGAAAGATCCCAAAGCGCGGATGTCGGCGATCCAGTCGCTGTGGGGCGGGACCACGCCCGACTATGGACGCCAGGTCCTCACCGCGTATGCTTCGGCGCGGCTGCCGGTCGACAAGGATCTGGCCGACGATGCGGCGCCGATCATTGCCTCGATGCTGTCGGCCGGCCTCGACCGGAATGCCATGCGCTGGGCGGGCCTGGTGGACGAAGGCAGCCAAGGCTGGGCGCTGCTGGCTCTGGCGCAGCCCAATCGCCAGGGCTCTGTACCGAGCAGCGCGGTCGATACTTTCGTTGGCAACGACAAGAGCAGCGATCAGCGCAAGTCGCGCTTCCTGCTGGCGGGACTCGCCGGACTCGGGCGGCTGGACGCGGGAGACGTGCGCAGCTTTTCCGGCCGGCTCGGGATCGACCTCAACCGCCCGACCAGGTGGAGCCAGGCTATCGACATGGCCGGGCAGTACCGCAATCCGGCGCTCGTGGCGCTGCTCGCCGGGCTTGGCATGCAGGGCAGCGGATGGGACAAGATGACGGCGCGTCACCTGTTCCACATCGTCCGCGCGCTCGACCAGGCCGGCCTCAGCGCCGAAGCCCGCATGATCGCGGCCGAAGCGGTGGCGCGGGGGTGATCCGATAGCCGGGGCGATCGACGCCTTTCTCGCCATGTTGGCCGCGGAACGGGGAGCGGCGGCGAACACGTTGACAGCCTATCGACGGGACCTCGAGGGAGCGGACGAGCTGCTCGGGAGCCTCGCGGAGGCAGATCACGAGGATCTCGCCCGTCTCGCCGGCAAGTGGGCCGATCTGGCTCCCTCGACGGTCGCGCGGAAGGCTTCGGCCTTGCGTCAGTTCTACGGCTTTCTCCTCGACGAGGGCTTGCGCAAGGACGATCCGTCGGCTGCGCTGCCGCGCCCGGCCACTCGCCGTCCGCTACCCAAGATCCTCGGTCATGTTGAAGTAGAGGCGCTGTTCGCCAGAGCCGAGCTCGAAGCGCAAAGCGAGCGCCCGAGCGCTGTCCGGCTGCTGACGCTCCTTGAGCTGCTTTACGGTTCGGGCCTGCGCGCCAGCGAGCTCGTGTCCCTGCCGCTGGCCGCGGTTCCGCGGGATGCGCCGCTCCTCACCATCATCGGCAAGGGTGGCCAGCAGCGAATGGTCCCCGTCTCCGGTCGCGCGAGGCAGGCGCTGTCACGCTGGCTCGCGGTGCGCCCTGTCGACGGGAAATTCCTCTTCCCGTCGCGCGGCAAGCACCTGACACGGGTCCGCCTGTTCCAGCTCTTGAAGGACCTTGCGGGTCGAACGGGGCTCGATCCGGCGAAGCTGAGCCCGCACGTGTTGCGGCACGCGTTTGCCACGCACTTGCTTGAAGGCGGCGCGGATCTGCGCATTCTTCAGACGCTGCTCGGCCACGCCGACATCGCCACTACCCAGATCTACACCCATGTCGATGCCGCGCGGCTGGTGGCGCTGGTGAACGAGCGCCATCCCCTTGCCGAACGCCGCGCGCGCGACTAGCCCCGCGCGATGATTTCCTATCTCGAGTTCGAGAAGCCGGTCGCAGCGCTTGAAGCCCGCATCGCCGAACTTCGCGCGGCGTCCGAAGGTGACGAGGTCGACATCTCAGCCGAGCTCAAGCGGCTCGAAACCAAGAGCGCCGAGCTCCTGGCCAGCACTTATGCCGCGCTCACGCCCTGGCAGAAGACGCAAGTGGCCCGCCATCCGATGCGGCCGCACTTTACTGACTATGCCCAATTGATGTTCGACGAGTTCGTGCCCCTCGGCGGCGATCGGCTGTTCGGCGAGGACGAGGCGATCCTTGGTGGCTTCGCTACCTTTCGCGGGCGCAAGGTGATGCTGATCGGGCAGGAAAAGGGCAATGACACCCAAAGCCGGATCAAGCACAACTTCGGCATGGGCAAGCCCGAGGGTTACCGCAAGGCGATCCGGCTGATGGACATCGCCGGCCGCTTCGGACTGCCCGTTGTAACTCTCGTCGACACGTCAGGCGCGTTCCCCGGCGTCGAAGCGGAGGAGCGGGGCCAGGCCGAGGCGATCGCCCGCTCGACCGAGGCCTGCCTGGCACTGCCGACCCCGATGGTGGCAACGATCGTCGGCGAGGGCGGCTCGGGCGGCGCCATCGCGCTCGCCAGCGCCGAGCGGGTGCTGATGCTCGAGCACTCGGTCTATTCGGTCATTTCGCCCGAAGGCTGTGCTTCGATCCTCTGGCGCACGGCGGAGAAGGCTCCGCAGGCGGCCGAGGCGATGAAGATGACCGCCCAGGATCTTGCCCAACTCGGCGTCATCGATCGCATCGTCAAGGAGCCAATCGGAGGAGCGCATCGCGATGCCGAGGCCACTGTTCAAGCCCTCGGCGATGCGCTCGAAGAGGAACTGCAGGCTCTTTCGGGCAAGAGCGCCAAGCAGTTGCGGCGCCTGCGCGAGGACCGGTTTCTCGGCATGGGCGACCGCAAGCAGCGCCGTGGCAGGCGGCGCCAGGCCGAAGGCTGAGCAGTCAGACGCGCAAACGAAAAGGGCGGCAGGTTGCCCTGCCGCCCTTCGTGGATTTGCCGTTAGGCGAGGTCTATTAGACCGAGCCCTGCATATCGGTGGCGACCTCGTTGAAGGTCGTCGACAGCTGATTGCCCAGCGTCTGCATGGCGGTGATCGCGGCAACCGCGATAAGCGCAGCAATCAGACCGTATTCGATGGCGGTCGCGCCAGCTTCGTTGCGAAGCAGGTTCTTGAAGAACTTCATGGTCAGTCTCCTGGTTTTCATCTTCGGTACCCGGCTCGACCCCCTGTCTTCCGGATCAAGCAGTTTCCGGGATTAGAAGCGATGTGTTGAAAATTTCCTAACTGACAGGTTTTCGGCTTTTCCTTATGTCCGCTCTGCTCAGACCGTGCCGGCCATTGCCCCTGCGGACGTGCTGCTCACCTTGTCCCAGACGGCGATGAGTTGCGTGCTGAAAGCCTGCACGCCGCCCATCATCGCGAGGAAGATCAGACTCAGAATCAGCCCGTATTCGATGGCTGTGGCCCCGCGATTGTCAGCGAGAATCGCCCTCAACGTGAGCAATACTTTCATGGCCCTAGATCCCTGGTCCTTGTGCCAGTGGACCGGTTTGGCAGGGCAGCGTTAAGAATTCGTTCAAAGGATGGCTCTCGATGGCAAAAAATCCGACGTGGCTACTCGTCGTAGCGGCGCTGATCCGCGACGATGCGGGGCGCATTTTGTTGCAGCAGGCGCTGCCTGGAAAGCCGCATGCGGGACAATGGGAATTCCCCGGCGGAAAGGTAGAAACCGAGGAAAATCCGCGCTTTGCATTGCGCCGAGAAGTCTCCGAGGAACTCGCCCTGACCCTCGACGTAACGCTGATGAGGCCGGCCGGCTTTGCCGACGATGCAGGCCATGATGAAGCGCCTGCGATTGTCCTGTTTCTTTACGAATGCGCACGCTGGACCGGCGAGCCGCAATCGCGCGAAGGGCAGGCTTGGGCCTGGTTCACGCCGCTAGAAGCAGCCGACCTGCCGATGCCGCAGATCGATCGCGCGCTGCTGCAAGGACTTGCCGGATAGGGGGATTGCCAAGGCTAGGGCACGCCCCTATGTGGCGCCCTCCAAGCGCGCCCGTAGCTCAGCTGGATAGAGTACCTGACTACGAATCAGGTGGTCGGAGGTTCGAATCCTTCCGGGCGCGCCA
>Ga0310810_10009070_pt1 | contig 11495 bp, 8 predicted proteins | sample NCmetagenome_FD_207641 | JGI IMG/M metagenome (GOLD analysis project Ga0310810, IMG submission 207641) | Soil microbial communities from experimental microcosm in Duke University, North Carolina, United States - NC | ecosystem: Engineered > Artificial ecosystem > Soil microcosm > Unclassified ... | reverse complement strand
TCCTGCTCGGCGTGGGCCTCGGCTACCGGCCGGAGGAGTTCGCCATCTTCGGCGTGCCGATGGCGGAGCGGGTCAGCCGGCTCGCGGAGGGCGTGGAGATCATCCGGCGGCTCTGGACCGAGGACAAGGTCACCCACCGCGGTCGGCACTGGACCTTCGAGAACCTCACGATCCGGCCGCGCCCGATCCAGTCGCCGCGCCCGCCGATCCTGGTCGGCTCGCAGGTACCCGCGGGCATCGCGCGCGCCGCGCGCCTCGCCGACGGCTGGCTCGTGGTGCCGCTGCCGCGCGTCGACGAGTTCGCCGCGCAGGCGCGGGCCTTCACCGCGGCACGCACCGCGGAGGGGCGGACGGGTGGCGTGCAGATCTGCCGCTTGCTCGAGGTGGTGTGCGCGCCCGACGAGGAGACCGCGATCCGCCGGGCCGCGCCCTACCTGCTCGAGAAGTACGCGGCCTACTTCTCGTGGGGCCTCGAGGGCCTCACCCTCGACCCCAAGGCGCGGCCAGCGGACCAGCTCCGCGGCCTCGCGGCCAACCGGTTCGCGATCGGCTCGCCCGCCCAGGTCACCGAGGCACTGCTCGCCCAGCACGCGGCCGGCGCCACGCACCTGACGATGCGCGTGAGCTGGCCCGGCATGCCCCAGGCGGACGTCCTCGCCGGCATCGAGCTGCTGGGCCGCGCGGTGCTCCCCGAGGTCCGCCGCCGCGTCTCGACGTAGCTCGCCGGAAAGATGTCGGAATGTGAGACCTGACCCCAATCGAGGAGATCGTATGCGAGTGCCGGCTGGGAAGATCGAGGCGCAGCTGGTGGCGGTGTTCGAGGCGTGGGGGATGTCGTCGGAGCACGCGGCGGTCACCGCGCAGATGATGGTGGAGACCGACCTGCGCGGGGTGGACTCGCACGGCATCTCGATGCTGCCGACCTACGACAAGGAGTTTCGCGCGGGCCGGCTCAACATGCGGCCGCACTGGAAGGTCGTGCGCGATCGCCCCTCGATGGCGCGCATCGACGCGGACCGCTCGCTCGGCCACCCGGTCTCCGCGCACGCCATGAACCTGGCGGTGGACAAGTGCCGGGCCACCGGGGTGGGCGTGGTCGCGGTGTTCAACTCGCACCACTTCGGCGCGGCGGGCTGCTACGCGAAGATCGCGGCCGACCGCGGGGTGATCGGCATGGTCACCTCGGCCACCCGCGGGGTCACGCTGGTGCCGACCTTCGCGGCGGAGCCGATCATGGGCACGAACCCGCTCGCCTTCGCGGCGCCCGCGCGGCGCAATGCTCCGTTCCAGCTCGACATGGCCACCACCACCGTGGCCGCCGGCAAGGTGAAGGTCTACAAGCTCAACCACAAGCCGGTGCCGTCGGGCTGGGTGGTGGACGGCGACGGGCGCGCGGTGACCGACGAGACGGAGGCCTTCCGCCACGTGTTCGAGCGGCCCGAGGGCGGCATCACCCCGCTCGGCGGCAGCCGCGAGCTGGGCGGGCACAAGGGCTACGGGCTGGCGGTGATGGTGCACATCCTGGGCGGGACGCTCGCGGGCGCGTCGTTCTCGCCGCTGCGCAACCGGACCCAGCGCGAATCGGATCCGCACAACATCGGCCACTTCTTCATGGCCATCGATCCGGGCGCGTTTCGCGACGAGGGCGAGTTCGAGAGCGACCTCGACGACGTGATCGACGTGTTGCACGCGGCCCGGCGCGCCGACCCGGCCCAGCCGGTGCTGGTGGCGGGCGACCCCGAGCGCCTCACCCGCGCCGAGCGGCTCGAGCAGGGCGTGCCGGTCCCCGACGACCTGATGACGCAGCTCCGCGGCGTGGCCGCCGCCGCGAAGGTCCCCTTCGTGCTCTAGGTGTGACCGGTCAGGAGAGGGCCTTGCGCAGGGCGGCCGCGATCTCGTCCAGCAGCACGCGCGACTGGTCGAGGATGCGGGTCATCCGCAGGAAGCCGTGGAACATCCCCGCGTACTGGGTGAGCGTCACCGCCACCCCCGCGTCGCGCAGTCGCACCGCGTAGGCCTCGCCCTCGTCACGCAGGGGATCGCAGCCCGCGGTGACGACCAGCGCGGGGGGCAGATCGGCCAGGCTCTTGGCCAGCAAGGGAGACGCCAGCGGCTCGCGGCCCTGCTCCTCGCGCATCAGGTAGTGGCGCCAGAACCAGCGCATGTCCTCGGTGCCGAGCACGTAACCGGTGGCGTTCTCGCGGTACGAGACGGTGCCGAAGTCGTGGTTGGTGACCGGGTACACGAGCACCTGCAGGAGCAGGCGCGGCCCGCGCCGGTCGCGAGCCATCAGCGCCATCACCGCGGCGAGGTTGCCGCCCGCGCTGTCGCCGCCGACCGCCACCCGCGCCGGATCGAGCCCGAGGCGCGTGGCATTGGCCACCACCCACAGCAGGCCGGCGTAGGAGTCCTCGACCGGCGTCGGGTACTTGAACTCCGGCGCGAGCCGGTAGTCCACCGAGGCCACCGCGCAGCCGGCCGCGTTGACGATGGACCGGCAGATGCCGTCGTGGGTGTACAGGTCGCCGATCACCCAGCCGCCGCCGTGGTAGAAGACCAGCACCGGATGCGGGCCGAGGCCGGCGGGCTGGTACACGCGCACCGTGATCTCACCGCCGGTCACCGGGACCCGATGGTCGGCCACCGCGGCCACGTCCTCGAACGGGCCGAGGGCGGCGGTACGGGTGCGCATGGACTCGCGCGCCTCGGTCGGGGTCGAATCCTTGATCGGTTTCAGGTTGAGCGCGGCGAGGGCGTCGACGACCTTCTGGGCCTGAGGATCGAGCGGCATGTGCGCCTCCTGGGCAATCCCGCGTGCTGATTCCGAGACACTAGAGGCTCGCGCGGCCGACGTCAAGCGTGCTCTGGCCACATTGACAGCCCGCGGCGGGGCCACGTACACTCGCCGGCATCCGTCGTGCGTCCGCATCCGCCCGTGCACCGCCGCACCCCGATTCCAGGAGGAGCCTTCATGTCCCAGCCGACACGGGTGGTTCTCGCCGCCACCGGCCTCGCGATCGCCGCCGTGTTGCTCTCCATCTCCGCGGCGGAGGCCCAGGTCCCGAAGGCCGGCGGCACGCTGCGCGCGGCCCTGCGCGCCGAGGTCTCCACGTTCGACCCGCACCGGGGCGCCTCCGGCAGCGATCACATGTATCTGTACCCGGTGTTCGACACCCTGGTGCGCTTCGACGAGAAGCTGAATCCGAAGCCGGGGCTGGCCGAGTCGTGGGAGACCCCCGATCCGAAGACGCTCGTCCTCAAGCTGCGGCGAGGCGTGAAGTTCCACGACGGCACCCCGTTCAACGCCGAGGCGGTGCGCTTCAACCTGGGCCGGGCCCGCGACAAGACGGTCTCGTCCATGTCCTCGGAGCTGGTGAGCGTCCAGGACGTGGAGGTGGTCAACGAGTACACGGTGCGCCTGCGGCTCAAGGCGCCCGATGCCTCGCTGATCCTGGCCTTCACCGACCGCGCCGGCATGATGATCTCGCCCACCGCGGTCCAGAAGCTCGGCGACCAGTTCGGGCGTACCCCGGTGGGAGCGGGAGAGTACCGCATGGCGCGCTGGCAGCCGGGCAGCGAGGTGCGCCTCGAGCGCTTCGCCGACTACTACGAGTCGGGCCGGCCCTACCTCGACGCCGTCGTGTTCAAGATCATCCCGGACGCCGACACCCGCGTCTCCGCGCTGCGGAGCGGGCAGGTGGACTTCATCATGGAGGTGCCTGCGCAGGACTTCGCGGGCCTCAAGGGCGAGCGCGGTCTGCGCGCCCTCGAGGGGCCGACGCTCGCCTACTGGCGCGTCTTCCTCAACACCGCCAAGGCCCCGCTCGAGAAGAAGCCGGTCCGCGAGGCGATGAACCTGGCGCTGGATCGCCAGACCCTGCTCAGGACCATCATCTTCGGCCTGGGCGAGGTGGTGGCCTCGCCGTTTCCGGCCGGCTACTGGGCCAACAATCCAGCGCTCAAGCCGTGGCCCTACGATCCCGCGCGCGCGAAGGCCAAGCTCGCCGAGGCGGGCCTGCCCAACGGGTTCTCGATGGACATGGTGCTCGAGCCCACTCCCGAGCACGTGCGCCGCGCCGAGGCCATCCAGGCCCAGTGGGGCGCGGTCGGCATCAAGGTCGATCTCAAGCCGATGGACCTCGCCAAGGGCGTGCAGAGCTTCTTCCGGGGCAAGGAGCTGGCGGCGGCCAACTACCGCTGGACGGGGCGGCCCGATCCCGACCAGTCGGTGCGTGCGATGTTCCACTCCACCGGGTTCTACAACCCGGGCGGTCTCAAGGTCCCGCGCGTCGAGGAGCTCATGGACCAGGCGAAGGCGACCTACAAGCTCGAGGATCGGCGCCGGCTCTACCAGCAGGTGGCGGAGGTGGTGCAGCAGGAGGCGATGGACGTCGGCATCTACGTCGCGAGCTCGCTCGAGGCGATGAGCGGCGCGGTGCAGGGCTACCAGCAGAACTTCCTCGGCAAGCCGGTGTTCCGCGGGGTCTGGCTGCAGGGCAAGTAGGGGGACCTCCGCGTGGGGCGCTTCCTCCGCCGGCGGCTGCTGGCGGTGGTGCCCCTCCTGCTGCTGGTCACCTCCATGGTCTTCTCGCTGATCCTGCTGCTGCCCGGCGATCCGGCGGTGGCGCTGATCGGCATGGAGGACGCGAGCGAGGAGAAGCTCGCCGCGATCCGCGAGCGCATGGGCCTGAACCGCCCACTCGTCGTGCAGTACGTGAGCTGGCTCGGCCGGGTCGCGCGGGGCAATCTCGGCGCGTCGCTGCGCACCGGCCAGCCGGTCACCGAGGCGATCCGCGAGCGCGCGCCCATCACGCTCGGCTTGGCCCTGGCCGCCACCGCCTTCGGCCTGCTGGTGGGGGTGCCACTCGCGATCCTCGCGGCGCGGCGGCGCGGCGGGCTGATGGACGCGGCGGCCAGCGGCCTCGCCGCCTTCGGGGTCGCGGTGCCCAACTTCTGGCTCGGCTCCATGCTGGTGCTGGTGATGGCGCTGCACCTGCGGTGGCTGCCCGCCACCGGCTACGTGAGCCCGTTCGACTCGGCGGGAGACGCCCTCCGGCACATGCTGCTGCCCACGCTGACGCTCGGGGCTTCCGCGGTGGCCGAGGTGACACGCCAGCTCCGATCCTCGCTCGGCGAGACCCTCGCCGCCGACTTCGTCAAGACCGCCCGCGCCAAGGGGCTCGCCGAGAGGCGCGTGGTGGCCAAGCACGCGCTGCGCCCGGCCCTGATCCCGGTGGTCACGGTGGCCGGCCTCACCGTCTCACGGCTGGTGAGCAACACGGTGGTGGTGGAGTCGATCTTCGCGCTGCCCGGGCTCGGCCGGCTCAATCTCGAGTCGGTGCTGAACCGCGACTTCCCGATGCTGCAGGGCGCGGTGCTGGTCACGGTGCTGGCGGTGATCGTGGTCAACCTGCTCTCCGATCTGCTCTACGGCCTCATCGATCCACGCATCCGCTATGGGTGAGACGCGGCTCGCGCTCCGCCGCTTCGCGCGGCGCCGCATGGCGCTGGCGGGCACGTTCTTCCTGACGCTCCTGATCCTGGGAGCGCTGGCCGCGCCGCTCGTCTCGCCCTACGACCCGCTCCGGCAGGATCTCGCCCGCATGCTGGCCGGGCCATCGCCCGCGCACCTGCTCGGCACCGACGATCTGGGCCGCGACGTCCTGACCCGGGTCCTCTACGGTGCGCGCCTCTCGCTCGGCGCCGCGTGCCTGGCGGTGGCGATCGCCACGCTGGCCGGGGTGCCGATCGGGCTGGTGGCCGGCTACCTGGGCGGGCGGATCGACGATGTGCTCATGCGCGTGATCGACGCGCTCCAAGCGTTTCCCGCGCTGATACTGGCGATGGCGATCGCGGCCGCCCTCGGCCCGGGGCTCTTCAACGTGATGGTGGCGGTGGGCGTCGTCTACACCCCGCGCTTCGCGCGCCTCGTGCGCGGGCAGGTGCTCGCGCTGCGCGAGGAGCCGTTCGTGGAGAGCGCGCGCGCCGCCGGCGCCACCCACGCCCGCGTGCTCGCCCGCCACGTCCTGCCCAACGTGGTGGCGCCGATCGTGGTCCAGGTCTCCATCGGGGTGGCCTTCGCGCTTCTCGCGGAGACCGCGCTGTCATTCCTCGGTGTCGGCATCAAGCCGCCCGAGCCCTCGTGGGGCACCGACGTGGGCCGCGGCTACCGGTTCATGCGACTCGCCCCGTGGCTGGTCTTCATGCCGGGCACCGCCATCCTCCTGACCGCGCTCGCGTTCAACCTGGTGGGCGACGGCATTCGCGACGCCTTCGATCCGCGCCAGAGCCGGGAGAGCTAGCGGATCGAGTCGAGTCTCACGGCGCCGCCCCGCGGCGGAGACGGTGCGCGCCCAGCAGCAAGAGGCCCGCGCCCGCCCAGGCGAGCGCCCCGTCGAGCACGAAGGCGCCGGGCAGGCTGATCGCGGCGAGCCCGCCGCTCACCAGCGGGCTCGCCGCGGTGCCGATCTGCACGCTCAGGGCCAGCCATCCGAAGGCGGCGCCGCGGCGCTCGCCGGTCACGAGGCTGCCCCCGATCGAGTAGGCCAGGGTCAGCGCGCCGCCCAGGCAGAGCCCGGTGAGGCAGCGGAAGACCATGAGGCTCGGCCAGCCGCCGGCCGCCGCCATGAGGGCGCAGGGCAGCCCGCCCGCGACCAGCCCGACCAGCAGCAGCCGCTCGGCCGGCCATCGCTGCGCGAGCCGGCCCACGAGCAGAGCGGAGCCGGTGGCGCAGATCGCGGCGAGCGAGATGATCTCGCCCGAGGTGGCCGCGATGCGGGTGACGTCGGGCAGGCGGCCCACCTTGAGGGGCACGAGGAGCGAGAGCCCGCGGTCGATGAACTGGCCGATGAACAGCAGGCCCAGCACGAGCGGGAACCCCCGGGAGGTCCAGACCTGGCGCAGCGTGAAGCCGGTCTCGGGCGTCGCCGCGACGGGTCCGGTCTCGCCGTGGACCCGCGTCTCGGTGAACAGCGCCAGGAGGCCGATCAGGGCCAGCGCGCACATCCCGGCGGTGACGAAGAAGGCGTAGCGGAGGCCGAAGTGGGAGGCGACGTAGCCGCCCGCGGCGGGTCCGATGGCGACGCTCAGGAGCTGCGCGCCCTGCACGCGCCCGATGGCCACCGGCACGCGCTCCTTGGGGCACGACACGCTGGCCAGCGCCATCGCGAAGACCGAGAAGCCCGCGATCACGCCCTGGAGCACGCGCAGGATCAGGAGCTGGGTGACCGAGGTGACGAGCCCCATCGCGGCCACGATGATCACGAAGCCGACGAGGGAGCGGACCATCATCATCTTGCGGCCGACCCGATCCGCGAAACTGCCCCAGAGCGGGCCGAGCAGGCCCGAGACCGCGGGCGTCACCGCGGTGAGCATCCCGGACCAGAGCGCGACCTGGGTGGGATCGGTGACGCCCAGCTCCATCACGTACAGCGGCAGGAAGGGCGAGAAGAACTGGAAGCCGACGAAGGCGATGAAGACGACGAGCGCGAGGGCCCAGACATTCCGCTCCCAGCTCTCGAAGGTCAGAGGCCGCCGCTCCCCGGAATCGTCACCCCGTCCGGAGCCTACTACGACTTCACGTCAGGCGCACCCGACGCGCTAGCGCGCGTAGCGGTACGCCTTGGCCTCCGCCGCGATCTTGCCCACGTCCATGCGGTTGATCTCCTCGATCAGGTCGTTGGTGACGAGGTCGGTGGTCGGCACCTTCTGGGTGATCACGCCCCACTTCACGAGGAAGTCCACGTAGTCGCGGTAGTTGACCTCCGAGTTCTCGCCCCAGCGCTTCACGCCGGCCGGCTCGAGCCGGTAGTGCGGCATGCGGGCCTCGAGCACCTTCAGGTCCTCGCGCACCGCGGTGGCGTCGTCCTTGCCGGTGGGCCGGGTCTGCGGGAAGACCTCGTAGACGATGCGCACCGCCGCCTCCGGGTTGGCGATCGTGAAGATCGTGCCCTTGGCGTAGGCGCGGGCCAGCCCGACCAGCTCCTTCTGGTGGGTCCGCAGGCTCTCCTCGGAGGCGAGGAAGCCGTTGCCCGGGAAGCGCTCGATGTCGCGCCGGTCGAGATAGCGGACGCGCACCCCCGCGTTCTCCACCAGCGCGTACTGGGTGTCGAACTGGCTCAGCGCGTCCACCTGCCGGTTGCGCACCATGGCCGCGGTCTGGGCGCCCTCGCCCGCGACCACGATCTGCACGTCGCGCGCGGGATCGAGGCCGGCCGCGGCCACCTGGGCCCGCGCCACCACCACGCCGGCGGAGGCGAGGCTGGTCACGCCGATGGACTTGCCGCGCAGCTCGGCCGGGCTCTGGATGGGGCTGTCCGCGGGCACCGCGATGCCGTAGCCGTTGGTCTGGTAGGCGGTGTAGTAGATCTTGGCCTTCACCCCCTGCGGGCGGCCGTTGGCGAGCGGCTCGACGCTCGGGAGCGACACCGGGACCTCGCCGGTGGCCACCGCCTTCACGCAGTCGGTGGAGCCGGGCAGGGGCACGATCTCGATGTCGAGGCCCTCCTGCTTGAACCAGTCCATCTTCATGGCCACCGCGAACGGCGACCCCACGCCCATGCTGACGGTGCGGGCGCAGATCGCGACGCGGAGCTTCGTGGTCTGGGCGGTCGCCGCGGCGGGCACGAGCAGGACGAGCACGGCGAGGAGGATGGCGGCTTTGCGCATGGGACCGGGGTCTCCTTTGGGGGTCAGGTGGGCAGTCCGAAGAGCGACGACATCCGGGTGGCGTCGTGCATCGCGGTCATCTCCTCGTCGGAGGGGCGGCGCGTGAAGCGGCTCGCCGCGTCGAGGACCCTGGGCAGCAGGGCGAGGTCCCCGGCGGTGTTGAGAAAGACGCCGGGCCGGCCGAGCACCCAGTGGACGGCCCGGTCGATGTCTTCCGGGCGCTCGAGCGGCTGGTACCAGGTGGCGTGGCTGCGGTCGGCCGCGGCCCAGGGCCCGCGCGCGATCGCCTTGATGGTCTGCACCGCCACGTTGCGCTCGCGGCAGATCGCGGTGACCTCCTCGAAGGCCTGCCGGTAGCGCTCGTTCTGGGCCATGAAGAAGTTGTAGGGGAGCAGGATCGAGTCGAAGTCGAAGCGCGCCAGGCTGCGCCGGTGCATGGCCGCGATGGTCCAGCCGTGCCCGGTGACGCCGATGGCGCGTGCGAGCCCCTGCTGCTTGGCTTCCAGCAGCGCCTCGAGCGCCCCGCCGGGGCCCATGGCCTGGTCCCAGTCGTCGGGGTGGCCGAGGGAGTGCATCTGGATCAGGTCGACCGAGTCGACCCGGAGGCGATCGAGCGAGCGGTGCAGGTCCTCGCGCGCCTCCCGCGCCCCGCGCGAGCCGGTCTTGGTGGCGAGGAAGAAGTCCTTGCGGTGCCGGGCCATCCACGGCCCGATGCGTAGCTCGGAGTCGCCGTAGCGCGCGGCGGTGTCGATGTGGTTGACCCCGTGCCGGAGCAGCACCTCCAGCGCGCGGTCGGCCTCGTCCTGGGTGGCGCGGGCGAGCGCGGCCGCTCCGAAGAGGGTCACGGTGGACCGGTGTCCGGTGCGGCCGAACGGTCGATGCTCGATCATCGCGGCTCCTTTCTGTCGATCGGCCCGGTCTACCGGGCCCGGGATGCTCCGGGGACGGGCCAGCGTCCGGTCGCGCGCAGCAGCTCGAAGACGCGGGCGGCGGTGAGTGGCGGGCTGTCCACCCGGACGCCGTAGTCGGCGAGCGCGTCCTCCACCGCGTTGGCGACCGCGGCGGCGGGCGAGATCACCCCGCTCTCGCCCACGCCCTTGATGCCCAGCGGATTGATGACGGACGGGAAGTCCATGTGGACCACGTCGAGCGGCGGCATGTCGTCCGCGCGCGGCACCGGGTAGTCCATCAGCGTGCCGGTGAGGAGCTGGCCCGCCTCGTCGTAGATCAGCGCCTCGCCGAGCGCGCTGCCCAGTCCCTGGGCGATGCCTCCGTGGAGCTGGCCCTCCACGATCACCGGGTTGATGGGGCGCCCGCAGTCGTGCATCGCGGCCAGCCGGAGGAGCGTGATCGCGCACGTCTCGATGTCCACCTCGAGCACGACGCCCTGCGCGCCGAAGGCCCAGGTGACGGTCTCCGGGTAGAAGAAGGCGCACGCGCTGAGCCCCGGCCCGCCCGCCTCCGCGACCGCCCGGCTGCGCACCGCCGCCCGCGCCACCTGGCCGAGCGGCACGCTCTTGCCGGGCGCCCCGCGGACGCCGACGCGGCCGTCGGCCAGGACCACGTCCTCGGGTGCGCACTCGAAGAGCTCGGCGCCGACCAGCCGCGCCTTGTGCGCCACCTGCGCGGCGGAGCGCTGCACCGCGGGCCCGCCCACCGCGGCCACCCGGCTCGCGATGGTGCCCATGCCGTAGCCCACCAGGCTGGTGTCGCCGCCCACCACCGCCACCGACTCGAGCGGCACCCCGAGCTCGTCGGCCGCGATCTGGGCCAGCGTGGTCTCGTGCCCCTGGCCCTGGGCCGAGACGCCGACGTGCACGAACACGGTGCCGTCGGGGTCCACGCGGATGTCGGCGCCCTCGAACGGGCCGATGCCGGTGCCCTCCACGTAGGCGCAGAGGCCGATGCCGATGGGCCGCGGGCCGCCGCGCCGCTCCGCCTGCCGGGCGCGCCAGCCCGCGTAGTCGAGGGTGGCGAGCAGGCGATCGAAGGCGGCCGGGTAGTCGGACGGGTCGTAGGTGATCGACGCGCCGTCGCGATAGGTGAGCCCGGTGGGCGCCGGCATCTCGTCGGGGCGGATCAGGTTCAGGCGCCGGAGCGCGGCCGGATCCATCCCGATCTCGCGGGCCGCGCGGTCGAGCAGCCGGTCCAGGACGAAGGCGGCCTCCGGCCGGCCAGCGCCGCGATAGGCCGCCGCGAAGGTCTTGTGGGTGAGCACGTTGCGGCCCGCTCCGCGATAGTGCGGGACCCGGTACGGCCCGGGCAGGTGGTTGATCGTGTTCAGCGTGATCGCCTCGCCGAGCGTCGGTGCCGCGCCGTGATCGCGCGTGAACGCGGTCTCGATGGCCACGATGCGCCCGTCGCGCTCGAGCCCGATGCGCGCCTCGTGGACCTGGTCGCGGTCGCCCGCCGCGTTCAGGCAGTGCTCGCTGCGCGTCTCGGCCCACTTCACCGGCAGGCCGAGCCGTCGCGCCACCGCGGCCACCAGGATCTCCTCGGGATACACGTGGCCCTTGACGCCGAAGCCGCCGCCCACGTCGGGCACGATCACGCGGATGCGCTCCTCGGCCAGCCGGAGCACCGGGGCGATGGCGCTGCGCACCGCGAACGGCACCTGGGTGGAGGTCCACACCGTGAGCCCGCCCCCTGTTTGATCGGCCGCATCCGGGGCGGCCAGGACCCCGCGGGTCTCGAGCGGCATGCCGGCCACGCGCGGGTAGGCGAGCCGCGCGGCCACCACCACCGGGGCGGCGGCCAGGGCCTCCGCGGGCCGGCCCTTGGCGCTCGCGGTGATCGACGCCAGGTTGTCCGGCCACGTGTCGTTGACG
>Ga0310810_10009068_pt1 | contig 11496 bp, 13 predicted proteins | sample NCmetagenome_FD_207641 | JGI IMG/M metagenome (GOLD analysis project Ga0310810, IMG submission 207641) | Soil microbial communities from experimental microcosm in Duke University, North Carolina, United States - NC | ecosystem: Engineered > Artificial ecosystem > Soil microcosm > Unclassified ... | reverse complement strand
ACGCAATCGTCTCCAGGATCGGTTGCAGCCGTCCGCCGAGCTCGCGATACCGGCGATCGTTGAAGCTCTTGAGATCGACCTTGTAGAGATCGATGTGCGGGCGCAGGTATTCGAGGACGCGCTCGGTGCCGTTGCCATTCGACACGAAGCCAGTGACCAGCCCTCGTCGTCGTGCTTCCTTGAACACTTCAACGGCCCACTCGACGGTGATGAGCGGCTCGTTGTAGGTGGACACCATGACTTGCGCGCCGAGCGAGACGGCGTCCTCGGCGAGTGTTGCGGGATTCACGTCTCGCGGAGGACTGCCGGCAACCGGATCGCGCAGGGCCTGCGACGTCACCCAGTTCTGGCAGTAGCTGCAGTGCAGGTCGCACCCGAGCATTCCGAGGCTGAATGCCAGCGCGCCGGGATAGGCATGGAAGAACGGCTTCTTCTCGATCGGATCGCACTGAACACCGCCGACATATCCGAACGGGACGCGAAGCCGGCCTTTCTCGTTGAAGCGAACCTTGCAGACACCCGACGCGCCTTCGGGGATCGGACATTGATGGCCACACGCGTAACAACGAAGACGTCCCTTATCGAGTTGCTCGACAAGTTCCGGCGCCGCGTCGATGGTCCGCGCGACGAGCGCGTCGTGCAGGGTCATGCAGTACTCGTTCACTTTACACTTTCCACATTGCCCTTGCTAAGATCGATCCCCAATGCCGCGTATTCTCGTGACCAATGACGATGGAGTGCATTCAGAAGGAATCAAAGCTCTGGCTGATGCATTGAAACCCTTTGGCGACGTCACCGTCGTCGCCCCCATTCAGGAAGCAAGTGCCATCGGGCACGCGCTCACACTACGACGACCATTACGCATCGACACGATTGGACCGAATGTCTTCGCCGTGGACGGGACGCCCACTGACTGCGTCAACCTGGCGATCACGCACGTCCTCAAAGGCAAGCCCGATCTCATCGTCTCGGGGATCAACAAAGGCTGGAACCTCGGTGACGATGTGACCTATTCGGGCACTGTGTCCGGTGCGCTCGAAGGCGCGCTGCTGGAGATCCCGAGCATCGCGGTCTCGACGCAGCGGATCAAGGACGAATCGGAGTGGGGGCCTTCAGCGTCTGCCGCGGCCACTGTGGCGCAGGCCGTGCTCGAACGCGGGCTGCCGAAGTTCACGTTGCTGAACATCAACGTGCCGATGGGAGTGAACAAGGGCTTCCGTGTCACCGTGCAGGCCAAGCGCAATCACGTGACGGTCGTGAACGAGCGCATGGATCCGCGGCATCGCGAGTACTACTGGATCGAAGAAGGGGAGAACGAGTGGGAGCCGCACGACCGGTCTGACTATCAAGCCGTGCGCGATGGGTACATTTCGATCACGCCGCTTCAACCGGACATGACCGCCTATGACGCGCTGGCCTATGTGGAGGGGTTGACCCTGCAGACCACGCGATAGGCGTCAGTGACCTTCCTCGTGGTGCTTCTTTTCGTACTCCGCTTGCGCGACGTCCTTGTCGCGCTGCGTTAATTTGGCCCTCGCACGAGCTTTGTTGAACGAGTTCTGCCGCGTACCCTCCGTGCTGACCGAACTGTGCGACAGCAGACGCTGAAGATCCTGTCCGTGACACGAGGGACAGGCAGGAACGTCTCCGGTGCGTACGAGTTGCTCGAACTCGCGTCCGCAACCGCGGCACTCGTATTCGTAGATCGGCATGGGGAATACGGTAGCCTTCCTCTGGCTTCGAGCTCAAGATGTTGTACAAAGGGTGGCAAGTCCGCTCCGCGTGCTACACTAGCTGTTCTGTCGGGGCGTGGCTCAGCCTGGTAGAGCGCTCGGTTCGGGACCGAGAGGTCGCTGGTTCGAATCCAGTCGCCCCGACCACTTCACTTCTCCGATTTCCCACAGACAATCGATTCGCCCGCCAGCGCTTGCACGCCTCGGAACAACTTGCAAAGCGCCATTGGCAATGTGACACGACTTCGTGCGCCGACGAGGTCGCGCAGCGCCATGGTTGAGCGCAGATCCAGAGGCAAAACGCGAAAAACTTAGAGGTTTGAGGCGGGTCGGAAGGCCCGAAAGCCTTCCGACTCATTGTGGTGGGACGCTTGGAATTCCGCAGATTGCAGAATCACCGGAGTCGTGTCGTGTATGAGCAACTCTGGTGCCACTGAAATTCCATCGTGGCCACCTTCGCGCACGAGGTTTGCACCGTTGATACAACGCCCAAATGCCTGCGCTGCCATTCAAAACCCTGCTGTTCGATGTCGATGGAACCCTGATTGATAGTAACGGCGCACATGCTGACGCGTGGACTCAGGCGCTGCGCGAACATGGCGTGGACGTGAGCGTCGATGACATCCGGCGAATGATCGGAATGGGCGCCGACAAGATTCTGCCGGCCGTCGCGCACGTCAGTGACGATTCGGATGAGGGGCAGGCCATTGCCGACAGGAAGAAGCAGATCTTCCGCGGGCTGCTGCCCGGTCTTCGAGCCACGCGCGGTGCGCGGTCGTTGCTCGAATACCTGGCTGCGAGGGATGTCGAGATGATCATCGCGACGTCCGCCGACGATCAGGAGATGACCTCGCTTCTCCAACAGGCGCGAATCAACGACCTGATTCCGTCGCGCACGACAAAAGACGATGCAGCGTCGTCGAAACCCGATCCCGACATCGTGCACGCGGCGCTGGCGCGAACGTGGGCGCGGCCGGAGCAGACCCTGTTGGTTGGCGACACGCCGTACGACATCGAAGCGGCCGATCGTGCCGGCATCGGATCGTTCGCGCTGCGATGTGGCGGCTACTGGCCCGACAGCAGCCTGCGTGGCGCGTTGAAGATCTTCGACGATCCGCAGGCGCTGCTGGTACATTGGGACGGGAGGTAAGCGTCCGGACGCGGACCGCTCTGATCGACTCAGCAATGAGCGCGAGGCGCGTACTCACGGTATCGACCGTCGCGGTATTGTTTGCCGCATCCGCGGCGACTGCGCAGACGGAAGGCGTCCTGTTCGCCAATGTCGCCACCGTCACGCAGGTCGTAGGCCAGCCTGCAGGACCTGCCCCCACACCTCGACACACCGGGGTCAAGGCGCTCCTCAAGGATCTCGTGCTCGATTTTGCGCACCTGCCCTCGAAGGAGAACCTCTTCTGGGTTGGCATTGGCGGCGGCACGGCGCTCGCGGTGCATCCAGCCGACGACTACGTGAACGATGCGCTGCTGCACAGTCCGTTCGCCGACAAGTTCTTCAAGCCGGGCGCAGTGCTCGGGCAACTGGGCACGCTGCTCGGCACCGCCACAACTGTCTACATCATCGGCCGCGCAAAGGATGCGCCGAAGGTCTCGCACATGGGGATGGACTTGATTCAGGCGCTTGTCGTCAGCGAGACGCTGACACAATCACTGAAGCACGTCGCGCGACGCGAGCGGCCCGACGGCAGCGGGCCGACCTCGTTTCCGTCGGGTCACGCTTCCGACACTTTCGCATTCGCCACCGCGCTCGAACGTCATCTGGGATGGAAGGGCGCGATCCCGGCGTACATCTTCTCCTCGTATGTCGCGGTCTCTCGACTGCCCGCGAATCGTCACTGGTTGAGCGACGCCGTCTTCGGCGCGACGGTTGGCATCATCGCCGGACGCACGGTGACGCGCCACGGACGCGAGTTTCCTGTGGCGATCGCCATCGACGATGGCGGAGTGTCGGCCACGTATGTCCACAACTGGAAATAGCCCAGAACATCCCTGTTCGGTTGAGTGCTTCGCGCGTCAAAGCTGCACAATCCCACGGCTGAGTTCGGTTTCTCGATACCTCCCGTTTACTGATATGTGGGAGCGAACCGGGCCGTGAGCAGCCCCGCAACCGTGAGCGCCAGGGCCAGCCTGTTGTTGGCGCCAACAAGAGGGGGATACCATGTGCGACACGACCATGCAGGAGATGGGGTTGCCTGACCGTCCGGTTGGGATGACCAACACAATCGAGCTCCTCGAGCGATTCAAGAGGGGCGACGAAGAAGCCGTAAGCCTCCTGGTTGAACGTTCGATTCCGCCGCTCAAGCGCTGGGCGCGGGGCCGCCTGCCGCAGTGGGCCCGCAGTCTCGCCGAGACACAGGATCTCGTGCAGAACGCGGTTCTTCGAGCGCTCCCACATCTGAAGACCTTCGAGGCCAAGCATCCAGGTGCGCTGCAGGCGTATCTGCGCCAGGCTGTGAACAACCATATTCGAGACGAGATCAGGAAAGTGAAAGTCCGCCCGCCGGCCACTCCGCTCTCCGACGATCAGCCAGACGAGGGGCCGTCGCCGCTCGAACGGGCGATCGGTCAACAATCGCTGGAGCGATATGAAGCGGCGCTGAAGTCGCTTCGTCCGGTTGACCGCGAGGCGATCATCGCCCGCGTCGAACTACAGCAAAGCTACGACGAAATCGCGATTGCTCTGGGGAAACCGACGGCCGACGCCGCGCGCATGGCGGTCGTCAGGGCGCTCAAGAACCTCCTCAAGGCCATGTCCGGCAAGCCCGATCCGCCTGATAAGTCCGACCCCCGCTAACCACCGGCGCGTAGTATCTTAGGCCTCGCCAACACGCAGACAGCCAAGCTGTGACCGGGGACGGGCTGTGTCCTACCTCCGGTGCCGTTCGACGATTCGTCGCGGACCGGCCATGCGTGACTGGAGCCGCGAGGCATGGCCGGAGAGTCAGACGATCTCGACAAACTGTTCGAGTCCGTTGCCGACGGGGAGTCGGTCGACTGGGACGCGCTCGAACGGCAAGCTCCTGACGAAGAAACACGCGCGCTGATCCGGCAGCTTCGGCTGATCGCGGAAGTGGCGGAGGTCCATCGATCGCAGGTTGACGAAGTCACGCCCGACGTCGAGCTCACCGCTCCGGCGACCGGCGGGGTCGTGCCGATTCAGCCTGCCATTGGTCGTCGAGTGCTGCCAGACCTGGATGCGACCCCTGCTGGCGGCGGGCCACCGGGAAAGGTCCCGCCTGGAAAAGTGCCACCGGGCGGCGGGCCCCCTGGCAGCGAGCCTCCCGATGGATCACCGCCAGATCCCAACTTCGGGACGTGGGGCCATCTGCTCCTGGTGCGCAAGATCGGGGAGGGCTCGTACGGTGAGGTCTATCACGCGCACGATACGTGGCTCGATCACCCCGTTGCGCTCAAGCTGCTCAAGCCAGAGGCAGAGAAGCATCTACCGCCAGCCCAACTCCTGCACGAGGCTCGTAAGCTCGCACGCGTTCGGCATCCGAACGTTGTCACCGTTCACGGAGCCGATCGGCACAATGGCCGCGTCGGTTTCTGGATGGATTTCATCGACGGAGAAACACTAGCGGCGCGAGTGGACAAAGGGAGGCTCAGCGCCCGGGAAGCGAGCAGCGTCGGCCAGGAGGTGTGTCAGGCGCTTGCGGCCGTGCACCGCGCCAACATCATCCATCGTGACGTCAAGGCGCAAAACGTGATGCGTACACACGATGGTGGCCGCATCATCCTGATGGACTTCGGTGCCGGCGAGTTTCTCGGAGATGAGACGAGAAATCCTCAAGGCACTCCCTTGTACATGGCGCCTGAACTATTTCAGGGGGAGGGCTCCAGCATCAAGACTGACATCTACGCCGCTGGTGTACTGCTGTTTCACCTGGTCACGAATGCGTTTCCAGTGACCGGCGGATCAGTGCGGGAATTGCGTGAAGCGCACGCGCGTGGCTCGAGGCGGCGCCTGCGTGACGAGCGCCCCGATCTCCCCGTTTCCTTCATCACAACGGTGGAGCGTGCGATCGATCCCGACCCGACGCGGCGTTATGGGAGCGCCGGCGACATGGAGTCGTGGCTCCTGGGTGAACCGATTCCTTCGCCACCGCCACCTCCTCCTCTGCCGCCCCCGGTCCCAGTCGCCACTGGGTGGACTTATACGAGACGCACCGCGGCCCTCTCGGCGGCGCTGGTCGCATTGGTGGGCCTGCTCGGTTTCACCGCGGCACGCGCATTCGAGGTTGTTCTTCGCATTGATCCCGACTTCTATCTCGGTTTAACAGGCGTAATAACGCTCGGTTCTCAAGCGTTGTTTCCGTTCCTTGCCATTTGGTTGTCGAGTGCGACGTTGCTTGCCGTACTAGCTGGCATGCGTCTCTTGCTGCCTACGTCGTTCGGGGGGCCGTTCCATCGACTCGCTGCGGGGATTCGAACATTGAATCCAGCCGGCACCGCTACCGTTGTCCTCGTGACAGGGAGTGTCCTGGCGCTCACGCTCTTGTGGCGCTATTGGGAGGTGTTCGCAGTGCTATGGGCGCTGAGAGAAGACCCGCTTCTTCCAGTGACTTCGCTGACGATCCTCGCCCCTGCCAGTCGTTCGATTCATCAGGACCACGGCGTTTACTCCGCCCTACTGAGCTTCGTACTAGGCCTTGCCATATGGCGTCTGTTTCCTCGGTTGGAGGCAAGCGATACCGACGTGTCCACACTTCGAGTGATGAAATGGGCCACCTTGGGTGTCGCTCTATTGGTCGTTGCTGTCGCTGTCGCGCCGCGCCGGGCGATATGGGACAGTTTTGCCGTCGCTACGTTCGATAATCACACGGCTCTCGTTATAGGTACCACGCGGGACGAGTTGCTCCTCTGGGCACCCAATGAACCCGGTCGTCCGCGATTCCGAGTGCGTAAGGATGCACCGGGACTCCGGCTTACAGGAGAGACACGAGCTCTCTTCGGTGACATCCGCCCATCGTCATAGATACCTGGTAGAGAGACGGAGGATTCAATGTTGAAGCGGGGCGTATGGATAGTCGTCAGTGTGGCGGCCTTGGTTCTGGCGACACCGCGCACGAGCAGTGCCGGTATCGGCGAATTGATCTGGGAGATGAGCGGCCCGCAATTCGTGGGCGGTGGTATCCAGTGTAAGGTCACCCTTCACTTCGAGTTGGAAATCTGTTACGTGACGTTGCCTGTTCCCGTTTCTCTCCGCGACCTGAAGCCGAAGGTGAGGTATCGACTTTCACTGGAAGGAGGGCTGTATGGGTCCACGGGGAAGGACTCGAATGGCGTCACGTACGAAGCAGGTGAGGCATGGATGTTCGCCTTCGACCCGATGATCGAGTTGGTCCACCATGACAACTGGTTGCCAGGCGGTGACAGAGCCGAGATTTATCACGGCCTGGGTTTTTCGTACAACCGCCTCTTTGGCGGAGGCGATGATTGGGACGCATTCAACAATGCGGCGATCAAGGTGCGCCCGATTGGCGTCCGGTTTGGGCGAACCAATCTCGAGTTCGACCTTCGCATCTATCCGAATCGGTACAACGCTTCGGACTTCGGAAAAGTGTCTTTGGTCCCAGAGGGAAAAGGTGCCGAGGTGGTCTGGAGCCTCAGCTACGGCATTGCTATCGGCAAATACAAGCCGTGAATCCGATTACAGCGACGCCAATCGGTTCTTGAGGAACGCTCGTTCCGTCTCTTGATTCGTACGAGCCAGGGCCCGCTCGTAGGCGGCTCTGGCTTCTTCATTTCTTCCCAGCCTTCGCAGTAACTCACCACGCGCTGAATGCGCGAACTGATAGTCCGCGAGCTCACCGCGCCCGAGGATCGCATCAATGAGCGCGAGTCCCGCCGCCGGGCCATCACGCATGGCCACTGCGGCAGCGCGATTGAGTTCCACCACCGGTGAGCGATCGGCTCTGACCAGCACGTCATAGATGCCGACGATTTGTGGCCAGTCGGTCGCCTCCGCCGTCGGTGCTTCAGCGTGCACGGCGGCAATGGCGGCCTGCAGCGAGTAGGGACCGAATCGCTGCGACAGCAGCGCGCGCTCGACGAGCGCCAGGCCTTCGGCGATCAGTTCCTGATTCCAGCGCGATCGATCCTGATCCGACAGCAACACGAGCTCGCCATCGTCAGTGGTCCTCGCGGCACGGCGTGACTCCTGGAGCAGCATCAGCGCCAGCAAGCCAATCGCTTCCGCCTCTGGCAGCAGGTCCGCGAGCAGCCGTCCCAGTCGGATGGCTTCCGCCGACAGATCGTGGCGCGTGAGCGACGAACCCGACGAAGCGGAATACCCCTCGTTGAAGACCAGATAGACAACGTGCAGCACGGCGTCGAGCCGACGGGGAAGTTCGTCGCGCGCGGGGACCTGATAGGGAATGCCGGCATCACGAATCTTTGCCTTCGCACGAACGATGCGCTGCGCGACGGTGCGTGGCGCCGTCAGATACGCGTGTGCAATCTCTTCCGTCGTCAGGCCGCAGACTTCGCGCAGCGTGAGCGCGATCTGCGCATCGGGTGTGAGCGCCGGATGGCAGCAGGTGAAGACGAGCCTCAGGCGGTCGTCTTCAAGCGGGTGGTCCTCGAGGGAGATTGGCTCGACCGAGGTTTCCAGTTGTCTGGCGAGCTCGGCGACCGACGCGTCGAATCGGGAGCGTCGTCGCAGGACGTCGATCGCCTTGAATCGTCCCGTCGACACCAGCCACGCAAACGGGTTGGCAGGCAGCCCATCGCGCGGCCAGCGCTCGACGGCGGCAGCGAATGCCTCGTGTAACGCCTCCTCGGCGAGGTCGAAGTCGCCGACGAGGCGTATGAGAGTGGCCAGCACACGACGCGAGTCAGAGCGGTAGAGCGCCTCGATCGAGCTGGCGGCCGACGAATCCGTCAGTTGAACACCTCGATGGGCCGGACCTCGATGCTGCCGTATCGAGCCGACGGAATCCGGGACGCAACCTGCAACGCGTCGTTGAGGTCTCGCGCCTCGATCATGTAAAAGCCACCGAGCTGCTCCTTGGTCTCGGCAAACGGCCCATCGGTCGTCGACATCTTGCCGTTGCGCATCCGGATGGTGGTCGCCGTGTTGACGGGCTTCAGCGCCTCGCCGGAAATATAGTGGCCGCTCTTCTTGATGGCCTCGGTGAAGGCGAAGTATTCGCCCATGAACGCGTTTCCATCGGCCTCGGACATGTTCGCCATCTTGGCTTCTTCGTCGTAAATCAGGCACAGATACTTCATTTTCGATCCTCCAGATGGGCGTCCCTTCCGCCCTTCATTGACTAGTCGCTCCACCCTCCCGGAATTCGACAACCGCTCGACGATCGATCGCAAAAGAGCTGGATCGTGTAGATTCACAGGCGATTCGGGGAATCTCCATGAAACGAGTTGTGGTGTTGGGTTTCTGTGCTGCCGTCTTCCTCGTCCAGGCGTCATGGTCCGTTTACACGCAGACGGCCAAGCCACCAGGGCCACTCCGGACGGAACGGGTCACGGGAGATCTGTACATGGTCTCCGGTGAGGGAGGCAACGTCGCCCTCTATACGACGTCAGAAGGCGTCGTGCTGGTTGACGACATGTTCGACCGCAATCACGCCGACATCCTCACCCAGATCAAGTCGGTGACGAACCAGCCGCTGCGCTACGTCATCAACACCCATCAGCACGACGACCATGCCGGCGGCGACTTCAAGATGCTGCCGATTGCCGAGGTCATCGCGCACAAGAACGTTCGTGCGAACCTTGCCGACATCAAGCGGCCTTATTACGAAGACACGCCAGGAACGCCGATCGGCCTGCCGCGCGTCACGTTCTCGAACGAGCTCGCCGTCCACCTCGGGGGCAAAGAGGTCAGCGCGCACTACTTCGGCCGCGGTCACACGAGCGGCGACGCGGTGATCTACTTTCCGGAGTTGAAGGTGATTCACACCGGCGATCTCTTCCTCGCCACGCGCGGAGGGGGCCGCGGTGGTGCGGCTCCGGCACGGCAACGCCCGCCAGGTGTGCCGATCTACGTGGACTACGTGCAGGGCGGCAGCTTCCTCGACTGGTCGAAGACGATGGACGAGATGCTGAAGCTGGATTTCGACACAGTGATCCCCGGACACGGCCCGTTGTCCACTCGTGCCGACGTCGTGAAGTTCAAATCCGATCTCGAGACGATGCGCACACGGCTCATCGGCGTGATCAAGGAAGGCAAGTCGAAGGCGGAGCTCGCGACGATCCTCGAGGACGACTACGGCTGGCGATCGACCGGCTGTCCCCCGAGTCCGCCGACTCCCGGGTGTCTTCAGTATCAGCAGCTGGATGCGCTGATGCAGGAGCTGGGGCGATGAGAACGTGGACGTGGGCGTTGCTGCTCGCGCTTGCGGTCGTCGCTCCGGCCGGTGCGCAGCAGGCGACACTGACGCCGCAGGACTACCTCGACATCCAGCAACTCGTCTCGAAGTACGCGTATGCGATCGACGAGTGCACCAACAAGGGATATGACTACGCCGATCTCTACGTGGCGGACGGCGCGTTCCTGACGTCACGGAACGGCAAGATCCTCAACCGCTTCGAAGGACGCGAACGGCTCGCCGAGGCCGCACGCGGCGGCATGCCTGACTGCAAGGACGTCCCCTGGGCGGGCATCGTCCACATGCTGGTGAATCACGTCATCGAGCCAGCCGTTGGCGGCGCGAAGGGGAAGGTGTACCTCATTGCGATTGGCGTCGACGGGGAGCCGGGGAAGGTGGAAGCTCAAGGACGCTACGAGGACGTGTACGTGAAGACGCCGAACGGTTGGCGATTCAAGTCGCGAACGCACGTGCTGGCGTCAGGACAGCAGGAGGTCTCGCGAGGGTCTCGTCCCACCCCGCCGAACTAGCATTGTTCAGACATGATTGATAGACCTCAGCTCGTGATGAACTTTGAGCTCAACGCTGGCGGCCGGTTCCCGAGTGAAATGCCAGACACATCTCCGACGATATCGAACGCGTCGCCGGCGGCCGACGCCTTCAACGTGACATTCGACCCCATCGTCATTGGCGACCGACATGTGCGCATTCGCCAAATCAGCCAGGTGAAGGCAGGCGAGACCGTCAGCGCACATCTCACCGTTCATGGGTCGGATGGTGAACAACTGCATGACGACGCAGGCCGCAGTCTCGGGGCGGCTGTGTTGACGGCAAGGTGGGCGTCAGTGCTGCAGGGCAACCTGGGCCCGCAGAAACTGACGTTTGTGAGCCGGTGTCAGTATCAGGATTCCACTGGAACGCACTACGGAACTGAGTCGCTGATTGAGTGGGAGCCCTTGTGGATACGAGCGACGCTCGCTTGACGTAACCAACTCTCTCCGCGTTTCCACCAGCAATTGTCGCAGTGATGTCAAAGATGCTTGACATGCAACGAATGCTGCTGGCAGTATGTGTCAAAAATCTTGGTGATAATATACTTGACGGGGGAACTTCCCTATGAGATAGTCCGTAGTTAACAGACATGAGCGCACCGAGAACCCTTCTGGAAGCCGTTAAACACTTCAGCGATTTCGACAATTGCAAAGCCTTCATGGTCAGCCGTCGCTGGCCCGATGGCGTCACTTGCCCGACGTGCGGCAGCGAGTCCGTTTATTGGGACTCGTCGCGCAAGGGATGGGAGTGCAAGACCCGCCATCCGAAGCGCAAGTTCACGCTGAAGACCGGAACCATTTTTGAGGACTCTCCCATCGGCCTGGATAAGTGGCTTCCCGTCGTCTGGATGATTGCCAACATGA
>Ga0310810_10009067_pt1 | contig 11496 bp, 12 predicted proteins | sample NCmetagenome_FD_207641 | JGI IMG/M metagenome (GOLD analysis project Ga0310810, IMG submission 207641) | Soil microbial communities from experimental microcosm in Duke University, North Carolina, United States - NC | ecosystem: Engineered > Artificial ecosystem > Soil microcosm > Unclassified ... | reverse complement strand
CCCTCGCACGGTGAGCGCGGCGCCGAACTGCCGCGCCGTGTCGGCGGAGATGTTGCCGTCGAAGCGGTGATCCGAGTGAAAGAGATGCGGCAGTGAGACGTCGGTCTCCTTCACCGCGGGGCGTTGCCACTCCGCGTAGAACCGCAGCTGATAACTCTGCGGAGCGGTGGCCGCCGGCGCGAGCAGGACCTCGCCGCCCCAGCTCCGGTAATACACGCCGTCGTCGCGTCCCAGTACCAGCGCGCCGAGCGAGTTGCCAATCCCGAACGGTTTGGACTCCGGGTTCGCCGCGGCGAGTCGCCGGTATCCGGCGAGACGCAGGGACACGTCGGGTGATTCGCGGCCGATCCCCAGCTCGGCGTTGGGCCAGACGTCGCCCCATCCGATCCGCGCCTGCACGTCGGAGGTGAGGCGCCCGAAATCGAACGCAACCCGCGCGCCGACCGAGAGCGCCTCCACGCGGTTGTAACGGATCAGCCCGGCGCCTCCCGGTCCGAGCCGCAGCGTCGGCGCATGGGCGTGCCACGGTGTCTGGGGGAGGAGGCCAACCGCCTTCCCGAGATCCTCCGCCTCGCCGGACGACATGAACGGAGTCTGATCGTCGAACGAGCGCGGGAGGTCGGCGCTCGTGAGCAGGCTCGCGGTGTCGTCGGGAACGATGACGACCGCGGTGCGGCACCGCCGTTTCGTACAGCGGCAGGACGCCCGGCCGCGACAGGCGGCGATGGCCGAGGAGTCATCGGGGGCCGTCGCCGTGTCCTCCACGACGGTGTCCCCCGCGGCCGGAGGGGGCGCGGCCGTCACGTCGTAATCCGCATACGCCCGCTCGTAGTGCAACGGCACCGAGAGCCAGGTGCCGGCGGTCGCGACCGCGTCGAAGGCCACGAGGTGCGGCAACCACCACTTCCCGTCGAGCAGAGCGAACTCGACCGTGATGTAACGGACATCGCCGCGGATCGGCTTCAGGAATCCGGGGATGTCCTTGGCGTCGTTCTTGTCGTTGGGATCGTCGAGATCCCGCTCCAGGTCCCACGGTCGCGCCGGCCGGAACACGGCGCGGACCAGCGCCATGCTCTCCTGCTCCAGCCAGAACGACCCGGCCAACAGATGGAAGTCGTCCCACCGGGGGATGATGCGCAGCTCCAGGAGGCGGATCGTGCGCCCGTCCTGCAGCGTGAGGACCGTCGTGTCGCCCGATTGGAACCGGTAGCGCGATTCGCTCCCCGACGCGATCGGGTCGTAGACGAACTCCGAGTCGCCGATCCCCACCGCCAACCGCTCCTCTCCCGGCTTGCCGATCTCGAAGCCGAGATCGGGCGCATCGGTGTCGAGGTCCTCGGGGAGTCGCGTGCCCGCATAGACCACGGGAATCGCCTCGCGTGCCCCGAGCATCGTGACGGTGTCGGGGCCGATCTTGTGCCAGGCGTAGCGGGCGGCCAGCTCGCGTTGGTAGAACGTGCGGTCGCGCCGCAGCGCCCGGAGCCCCAGGGAGATCCGCTCGGTGACCCGGACGTGATAGTCGGTGATGCGCTGCTCGGCGCTGGCCCGCCGCTCCCGCGCGCGGCGCACGAGATCGCGGGCGCCATGGTCGAGGTAGGCCGACGAATCCTGAAGCGCCGCTGCTTGGAAGGCCAGGAGCACAGCAAGCGGGAGCATGCTGCCCAACATACGCCCTCCGCCAATGGAAGTTTCGGAAACTACGTAGACACTCGTAGATTCTCCGGGCAATGGCGACCCTCCCCGCCCCGGGCCTTCGCCTGCGCCAGGCATGGGCCAGGCTGTCACCCCTTCCCGGGGGCAGGTGGCTCTTCAGCCGGCTGCTCGGCCGCCTCGCTCCCTACAGCGGCTCGATCGGCGCGCTGGTGACGACACTCGAGCCGGGATACGCGCGCCTCGAGCTGCCGGATCGCCGCCGCGTCCGCAACCATCTCGATTCGATCCACGCGGTGGCCCTGATGAACGTCGCAGAGCTGGCGAGCGGGCTCGCGATGCTGTCGGGGCTCCCCGCCGACGTGCGCGGCATCGTGCTCGGGTTGTCGATCACATTCCTCAAGAAGGCGCGCGGCCGGCTCGTCGCAGAGTGCCGCTGCGAAATCCCCGAGGTCCGCGGAGACATGGAGTACGAAGCCGCGGCGACGATCCAGGACGGCACCGGGGACGTCGTGGCCCGCGCCGTCGCGCGCTGGCGGCTGGGACCGGTGAAGCGCGCGTGACGCTGCTCGACACGCCGCTCACGCGCGCGCTGGGGATCGAGGTCCCCGTGATCTGCGGCGCGATGTTTCCCTGCTCCAACCCCGAGCTCGTCGCCGCGGTGTCGGACGCCGGCGGCATCGGGATCGTGCAGCCGCTCTCTCTGACGTTCGTGCATGGATACGATTTCCAGGACGGGCTGGCACTGATCCGCCGGCTCACCGCCAGGCCGATCGGGATGAACGTGCTGATCGAGCAGAGCTCGCGCGCCTACATGGACCGGATGCGGCGGTTCGTCGACCAGGCGCTCGAGGCCGGCGTACGCTTCTTCGTGACGTCGCTCGGGAACCCGCGCTGGGTGGTCGACCGGGTTCGCGACGCCGGTGGCATCGTCTATCACGACGTCACCGAGCGCAAATGGGCCGAGAAGGGTATCGCCGGAGGGGTGCATGGCCTGATCGCGGTCAACAATCGCGCCGGTGGACACGCCGGCGGGCGGAGCGCCGAGCAGCTGCTGGAGGACCTGTCCGGCTTCGGTCTCCCGCTCGTCTGCGCCGGCGGGATCGGGGACGCGGCCGGGTTCGTCGCGGCACTCCGTATGGGGTACGCCGGCGTGCAGCTCGGGACCCGCTTCATCGCGACCGATGAATGCCGGGCGGCTCCCGAGTACAAGGCGGCGATCGTTCATGCGGAAGAAAAGGACATCGTCCTGACCGAGCGCGTCACGGGAGTTCCCCTCTCCGTAATACGGACGCCGTACGTGGACCGTGTCGGGACGCGGACCGGCCGCGTCGCGCGATGGATGCTGCGGCACCGCCGCACCAAGCACTTCATGCGCACCGTGTACGCCCTCCGCTCGGCGTGGGCGCTAAAGCGGTCCCTGATGGATGGCGGCGGGTCCAACGACTACTGGCAGGCCGGGAAGAGCGTCGCCGGAATCGACGCGGTGGTTCCGGCCGGGAGTATCGTGCGCGACTTCGCGGCGGCCGCCCGAGGCTGATATCTTGGCTGAACCCACAACGCCCGAGAGAGCGATGTCGAATCCGGTTTCGGTCGAACGGTTCGTGAAGACCCTGGAGCAGCTGAAGGTGGACATGGATGCGGGCAAGCTGCGCCACTCGGAGTACGACCAGCGCCTCGCCCGGGCGATCCAGGAGCTGCGTGAGAAGGGACTCGACGCCGACCGCTCCGCCATCAAGACCACGATCGACGAGCTGCTGCAGCGCGGCGTCATCACCCCCGGCGTGAAGGAGCACCTCGAAAAGCGACTCGGCCTGTCGTAACGGAATCCCGGCCTGATGCGGGCCTATTGGCTGGACAGTCGCAGGCCGCGCTACAGCCTACTGCTCGCCCTTCCCCTCTTCATCGTGTATCAGGTGCTGGAGGCGCTCGAGCCCGCCACCCACGGCGGGGAGCTGCGCAACGGCGCCGATGTCATTCTCGAGACGTTGTTCTCCAGGCTGGCGGGGCCATGGGGGCCGATGCTGTTGGTCGTGTGCCTCGTCGCCCTCGGGCTGTGGCTGGTGATCCGCGACTACCGCAAGAGCGGACGGGATCTGCGCCTCGGCACACTCCTCGTGATGCTCGGGGAAGCAACGGTGCTCGCGCTCTGCTTCGGCATCATCGTCAGTGCGATCACCTCGCAGCTGGTGCGGCCGACGGCGATGCTGCAGCAGCAGGACGTGGCCCAGCTGTCCGTATCGACACGGCTGATGCTGTCGCTCGGCGCTGGGCTGTACGAGGAGCTGCTGTTCCGCGTCCTGCTCGTCGGCTCGCTCGCGTGGGCGGGGCGGCGCTTGCTCGGGTGGCGGCCGCTCGTCGCCGGGATCTGGGCGGCGCTGATCGGCGCCGTGATCTTCTCGGCGTTCCATTACGTCGGTCCGTACGGCGATCAGTACACCTCGTATTCCTTCGTATTCCGGACGATCGCCGGCCTCGCCTTCTCCGCACTCTTCCTGTTGCGCGGATTCGGCATCACCGCGTGGACGCATGCGTTGTATGATGCGTTCCTGCTTCTGAGATAGACGCCGGATGTCAGACGTCAGACATCTGACGTCAGCCGTATATTCCAGCATGCGCTTCGCAAGACACGTCACCTGCGTGGGCCTCATCGTATTGCTCGCGTGCAAGGGAAAGTCCGCCGATGAACGGGCGATCGACCTGCAAACCTGCACTGCGCTCTCGAGCGCGGCGCTCGAGATCGCCCAGTGCCTGCAGGGTCAGGGGGGATGGTCGGCGAAGGCGGCCGACTCGGCCGCGAACATCCGGGCCCGCGAGCTGGACAGCGTGAGGAGTCAGATCGGGGCGATCGCCCAGCGGGCCGATTCGCAGCATGCGGGAGAAGTCCGGGAATGCGACCGGTCACTCGTCGACATGAAGACCTGCCTCATCACACGCTTCGGGTGGGAAGAGGACCAGGCAACCGCGGTCGACGACTCGGTGTGGAACAGCCGCTCGGATGAGCATCAGCGCGAGATCAGGAGCTGCGCCGGCCGCAGTGGTTTGGGCGCCGGGGCGTGCCTGCAGCTGCACTACAAGTGGCTGCCGCGCCGAGCGCTCGCGTTGGATGATTCGATCAGAAGGGCGAATATCCAGTAAACAATCTGACGTCGGACAAATGCCAAAGCCATTTCGAGTTCTGTTTGTGTGCACCGGCAATTCCGCCCGCAGTCAGATGGCGGAGGCGATTCTGTCGTCGCGCGGCGCGGGACGGTTCGCGGCGGAAAGCGCCGGGGCGCAGCCCGCGGGACGGGTGAGCCGCCGCGCGGTCGCGGCGCTCGCCGAGCTGGGGATCGACTGGACCGGCAAGACGCCGCGCAAGGTGGACGGCCTCGAGGCGCGCGAATGGGATCTCGTCGTGACCGTGTGCGACTCGGCGCGCCAGGCATGCCCGGTCTTCACCGCCGCGCACGCCGTGGCGCACTGGGATCTGCCCGATCCGATGGACGCGCTGGGCACGGACGAAGCAGTGCGCGACGTGTTTCGCCGCTCGCGCGACACCATCGCCGAGCTGATCGAGCGGCTCATGGCCCTGCCGGTGGAAGCGATGCCGCCGCGGGCACTGGCCCAGCAGGTCTCGGCTTTGCTTACTCCTCGTCTTCCTTGACGAGGCCATCGGCCCGGCGCTCGTCCTGCGCGAGCCGCTCGAGGGTGCGGCTCAGCGACCGCTGCTCGACGGTCCGCTGTGTGAGCGATTCGATGGCCCCGCTGCGTACCCGCACGCGCGCACCGGTGACGTCCACAAACACGACCCACGAGGGAACGGGAGTGGCGTCGAGACAGGCGTCGATGTGACGCGCCATCTCGGTGCTGACGCACCAGGTGTCCCCTTCGGTCGACACCACGAAGAAGTCGTCCAGTTTCATGGTCTCCTCCTGTGGTGAGAGGTTCGCCGGCCGGCACCGGACCGCTCCACCCGCATCGCGGGGGAGTCGCGATTCCGCACCGCGGAGGGGCTCGCGGCCGGCCCGGCCGGGCAGTGTGACACTTGCACCGAAGCAAACGCCCCGTCTGCACAACGACACAGGCGGGGCGATCGAGCTGACGCGAAGCGCCGAGGTTACGCCGCGGCCGACGCTCCGTCCCCTGGACCCATGTTAGATACCCCGCGTCGCGGCGGACGGGCCGACGCGACGGGACGACGTTCCAATCGATTGCTCATCATGCGTTCGACATCTTCCTCATTCACTCCTACACCGGAACGAAAAAGTCGCCTCCCGACTGTTCTCTCCCCAACCGCCACTACCGGCTCGAGGCATCGACGAACAGCGGGACGCGACTCCCTAATGCCTATCCTAGCGAATCCGGAGGTCGAGTTCAAGGCCTCTATATTCCTGAGTCGATGACGTCTCCGCTGTGGGCGCCGTCGCCGGAGCGCGCCGCCGCGACCCGGCTGCGCGCGTTTGCCGGGCTGGTCGGCCGCGATCGCGATTACGCGTCGCTGCACCGCTGGTCGATCGAGCGGCCGGAGGAGTTCTGGTCGGCGGTCTGGCGGTTCTGCGGCATCGTCGGCGATCTGTCGGGACCCGCCGCAGTCGGCCTCGACCGGATGGCCCCGCCCACTGCCCAGGGCCCCCGCTGGTTCCCGGACGCGCGTCTCAATTTCGCCGAGAACCTGCTGCGACCGCTCGGCGCGGGGCCCGCCGTGATCGCGCTGCGCGAGGGGGGCGAGCGCCGGGAGCTCTCCCGGCCCACCCTCCAGGTGCTCGCCGCCCGCGTCGCGGCCGCGCTCCGTGCCGCGGGTGTCGAACCGGGCGATCGCGTCGCCGCCTATCTCCCCAACATTCCCGAATCCGTCGCGGGGATGCTCGGCGCCGCGAGCATCGGGGCGATCTGGTCGAGCTGCTCCCCGGACTTCGGCGTGGCCGGCGTCGTGGATCGATTCGGTCAGATCGCGCCGCGCGTACTCCTCGCCGTAGACGGCTATCGCTACGCGGGCAAAGCGATCGATCTGCGCGAGCGGATCGCGGCGGTGCTGCAGCAGCTGCCACCGGCGACGCAGCTCGTCGTGATCCCCTATCTGTCGGACCATCCCGATCTCCGGACGATCCCTCGTGCGAAGCTCTGGGACGAATGGCTCGGGTCGGAGACGGCGAGCGGGTTCACGCGTCTGCCGTTCGACCACCCGTTGTACATCCTCTATTCCTCGGGCACGACCGGGCTCCCCAAGTGCATGGTGCACGGGGCCGGAGGAACGCTGCTGCAGCACCAGAAGGAGCACGTGCTGCATTGCGACCTGACCGCCGGCGACCGGATCTGCTACTACACGACCACCGGCTGGATGATGTGGAACTGGCTGGCGAGCGCCCTGGCTACCGGCGCCACGATCGTGCTGTACGACGGCGCGCCCCTCGCTCCCGACCCACAGGTGTTGTGGGACCTCGTGGCGCGGGAGCGCGTGACGGTGCTCGGCACCAGCGCCAAGTACCTCGCGCTCGCCGAGAAGACGGGGCTCGAGCCGGCACGAACACACGAGCTGTCGGCACTCCGGGCGCTGCTCACGACCGGCAGCCCGCTGGCGGGACACGGTTACGACTACGTCTACGGACACATCAAGCAGGACCTGCATCTCTGCAATATCTCGGGCGGCACCGAGTTGATCTCCTGCTTCGCACTCGGCGTACCGACCGAGCCGGTGTGGCGCGGCGAGCTGCAGGGGCCCGGGCTGGGAATGGCGGTCGACACCTTCGATCCGTCCGGGCGGCCGCTGCGGGGTGCTCCAGGCGAGCTGGTCTGTACGCGGCCGTTCCCGTCGATGCCGGTGGCGTTCTGGAACGACGCCGACGGAGCGAAATACCGGTCCGCGTATTTCTCCAAGTTTCCGGGGGTCTGGTGCCACGGTGACTGGGCGGAGATTACGGAGCACGGCGGGCTCATCATCTACGGCCGCTCTGACGCGACGTTGAACCCGGGCGGCGTCCGCATCGGCACCGCCGAGCTGTACCGCCAGGTCGAGCGGCATCCCGAAGTCATCGAGAGTCTCGCAATCTCCTACGACTCGGGGACCGGCGATGTGCGCATCGTGTTGTTCGTGCGGCTGCGGGAGGGCGTGCGGCTCGACGATGCGCTCACCGGGCGAATCCGACGCGGCCTGCGGGAGGAGGCGAGCCCCCATCATGTGCCGTGGCGCATCATTCAGGTCGCGGATCTGCCGCGGACGATCAGCGGCAAGTTGTCGGAGCTGGCGGTGCGGGCGGTGGTGCACGGCCAGCCGGTGTCGAACGTGGAGGCGTTGGCGAATCCCGAGTCGCTTGAGCTGTTTCGGGATCTTCCGGGGCTACGAGGCTAGAGGCGTCATCGGTAATCAGTCATCGGTAAGACCGAACACCGATAACCGATAACGTCTTTCTATCTCATGTTTCCCGTATGCCCCAGTGAGAACCGTCCCGGCTGCGGCCACACGGCGAGGCCGTGCGGGTCCCGTCCCACCTTGATGCGATAGAGCAGCCGGCCGGTGCGCGTGTCGAAGACGTAGACCTCCTGGTCGTAGCGCCCCGAGAGCCACAGCTCCGAGCCGTCCACCGAGACGTTGCCCATGTCCGGGCTGCCGCCGCCCGCGATCGGCCAGTTCGCGACGACCGTCCGCGCGATCGGGTCCACCACGCTGACGCTGCCGGGACCATGCGGCCCGGCGTGCAGCGTGTGCCACCCGCGGTTCGACACATAGAAGACCTTCCCGTCACGGCTCGGATAGATCCCGTGGGTCCCGGTGCCGGTGGGAAGGAAGCCGATACGACGCAGCGAATCGGCGTCGACGATGAATACGCCATCGGCGAGCATGTCCGCGATGAAAAACGTCTTGCCGTCGGGCGACAGCCTGACGTCCTGCGGCATCGACGGCTTGCCGGGATCGAGCTTCAGGTACCCCGTGATCTTGTGTGTTTCGACGTCGAGCCGGAGCAGCTTCCCCGAGAACTCGCACGACGCGACGGCGAAGCGCCCGTCCGCGGTGAAGTCCATGTGATCGATGCCGGGGCAATCGACCTTCACGGAATCGTGCAGCGCCATCGTGCGCGGGTCGCGAAAATCGAGCCGCTGGTCGCGCTCGGCGACGACGACGGCGTACTTCCCGTCGGGAGTGAAATAGAGGTTGTAGGGATCCTCGACGGACACGCTCTTGCCTTCCGCACCCGTGACCGGATTGATCGGCGTGAGACTGTTCCCGATGTCGTTCGCCACCCACAGCGTGCGCAGGTCGTAGCCGGGGACGACGTGCTGCGGGAGCGTCGCCGTGGCGAACGTGCGCAGCACGCGGTGCGCCGCCGGATCGATGACGGTGACGCTCCCCGCGCCGCCGAGCGGGACGTAGACGAGCGGCTTGGCACGGCGCGCGACGGAAGCGACCATCCCCGCGCCCGCGCCGGCATACACGTTGTTGGAATCGAGCGGCGCCGGCATGCCGGGCAACAGGGTGTCGCGCCGCGCGGCGGTGGAATGCGCCGCCCCGACGGCAGCCGAATGAGCCGTGCGGCAACCGATCGCCAGGGCGATGAGGAGGAGGCTGGTACTGGTGCGCTTCATACGCATCTGCTCGTTCAAGACTCCGGATCGCGGCGCGACGTCACGGTTAACGGAGAAGAATGTAGCGGCGGCGGGCTGTTTCGCAGGGTGCCGTCCACCGCGCCGCCCGTTTAAATTCGAGCGCCGCGCACCCCACCCTGGGAGTGCCAGCCGACCGTTTGCCGTCAGGACCTCGAGCAATGCCGATTACCGCCACCAATATCCGCCGCGGCATGACCATCATGTTCGAAGGTGAGCCGTGCCGGATCATCGAATTCAATCATCACACACCCGGCAACCTGCGAGCGATGGTGCACGCCAAGATGCGCAAGCTGAAGAGCGGCGTCACGGTCGAGCACCGGTTCCGGGCATCGGACCAGGTCGAAGAAGCGCGGATGGAGACCCACGAGCTGCAGTACATGTACCACGACGGGCACTCCTATCACTTCATGAACAAGCAGAACTACGAGCAATACGAGCTGGACGAGGAAGCGCTGGGCGACCACGCGCAGTGGATGGCGGACGGCATGGAAGTGATCGCCGAGTACTTCGACGGGCGCCCGATCGGCGTCGAGCTGCCGAACGAAGTCGTGTTCGAGATCGTGGAGACGTCGCCGGTGATGCGCAGCGCCACCAAGACGGCCTCGACCAAGCCGGCCAAGCTCTCCAACGGCGTGATGGTGAACGTCCCCGAGTTCATCCAGACGGGCGAGAAGGTGCGGGTGAATCCCAACACCGGGGAGTACCTCGACCGGGCGAAGTAACCGCCCGACGCCCGCTCACGCCTCGCGGTGGACCACCTGCGTGCTGCGTTGGGCGGTCGGCATCAGCACCAGGTCGAGCACATCGATGTGCTCGGGCAAGTTGACGACGTAGCTCACCACGTCCGCCACGTCGTCGGCGGTCAACGGCCGCATTCCCTGATAGACCGTCTTGGCGCGCGCCGCGTCGCCGTGGAACCGCACCACCGAGAACTCGGTCTCGACGAGACCGGGATCGATGCTGGAAACGCGCACCGGCGTGCCCACGAGATCGAGGTGCATCCCTTCGGTGAGCGCGCGGACGGCGTATTTCGTGGCGCCGTAGACATTGCCCTTCGGGTAGGTCTGATGACCCGCGAGGCTCCCCAGATTCACGACGTGCCCCCGCCCCAGGCGGACCATGTGCGGCAGCACCGCGCGCGACACGTACAGCAGCCCCTTCACGTTGGTGTCGATCATCCGGTCCCAGTCGTCGGGGTCCCCCTCCTGCAGCTTGTCGAGTCCCGCCGCGAGGCCGGCGTTGTTGAGAAGCACATCGGGAACGATGCCGTGGCCCACGAGCGCTTGGACGGCGCTCTCCACGGCGGCACGATCGCGCACGTCCACGACGGCGGTGCGCACCTGAACGCCGCCGCCGTGGCGCTCCCGGATCAGCTGCGCCTCGTGCTCGAGCACGTCGGCGCGGCGCGCCCAGAGCACGAGGTGCGCGCCGTCCGCGGCGAAGCGCCGCGCGCACGCGAGACCGATCCCGGCGCTCGCCCCGGTGACGAGCGCCCACTTCCCCGCGATCCGTGGACTCACGGCAGAGGGTCTCCCACGATGCGCTTGGCCAGGGACCCGGCCGCGAAGCGGTCGCCGGGGTCCATGCTGTTGCCGAGCGCGACGGTCGCCACGGGCACCGGCCCCGGATTGGCCCGAGCGAACTCCTCGACCGTCATGCTGGGGTCGGCGCTGAGCCCCATCTGGATTTCCTGGGATTCGCTGACGAGGGCAAGCTCCTTGTGTCCGGTCGCGGGATTGACGGCACAGGAGGCGCCGAGGGCGAGCCCGGAGAGACACACGAGCAGGGCGGTTGGTCGCATGGGACGAGCTCCGGTTGAGGACAGAGCGGTGACGCAACGCTTATGTTACGCCAACACCCACGTCTGGAGAAAGTGGTGGATCGCAAGAAGTTTCTGTTCGTTTCCCTGGATGGCCTGATCGCCGATATCGCCTGGCAGGTCGTGAAGGAAGGGCACGAAGTGCAGCTGTTCACGGAGAGCCAGAGCGAGAAGGAGATCGGCAACGGCTTCGTCCCCAAGACCGACGACTGGGAGCGTGAGGTGGAGTGGGCCGACGTCATCGTGTTCGACGACGTGCTGGGCCAGGGGGCCAAGGCCCAGAAGCTGCGCGAGGCCGGGAGACCCGTCGTGGGTGGCACTCCCTACACCGACCGGCTCGAAGACGACCGGGCGTTCGGCCAGCAGGAGCTGAAGGCCGCCGGGGTGTCGATCATCTCGCAGGAGAACTTCACCTCGTTCGACGACGCGATCGCGTTCGTGCAGGC
>Ga0310810_10009065_pt1 | contig 11497 bp, 10 predicted proteins | sample NCmetagenome_FD_207641 | JGI IMG/M metagenome (GOLD analysis project Ga0310810, IMG submission 207641) | Soil microbial communities from experimental microcosm in Duke University, North Carolina, United States - NC | ecosystem: Engineered > Artificial ecosystem > Soil microcosm > Unclassified ... | reverse complement strand
TGCCTTTTACATCGAGACCGCGCACTACGCTTTCATCAATTTCCCGTTTACCTCCATCTACGAACCTGACAACGACACCATCAACATTTGCAAGCGAATATAAATCGAGCCCTGCAAGGTCGGCACCGTCTGCATAACGATGAAACGGACTATCGAGGTAAGTGCCGGTGTTCGCAACCATCTCAATTTTGCCGATGTGAAACTCTGTTCCCGCTTCATAGTGTCTTTTTGACTCTTCACGAGACAGGTGATCGCTGATGACCGGCGACGGGAGACCTTTGTACGTAATCATTCCGTGCTCGACGGTATGAGAGATATCGATTAGTTCGTAGTCTGAAATCATATATAGACCATGGTGCGGGGAGCGCAGGCGTCCCCGCTGCTCGCTCAAATTCACAGTTCGTTAAGGCGACGGGCAAGCGTGGACGCCTGCGCTCCCAGCCCAAGATTAATGTTTTTGCACGAGTACTTGAAAACTCGAAGCCATACCACCAGGCAAGATCATTTCCCTCGCCGACGTTGTCAGCGCCGACTTCTCAGCTTCTGAACCGCCGTGCATCAAACCAAATTCTAGCTCTTCGAGGATTCCTGCCTGCATCAGGAACTTATCAAGCTGCATGAATTGAATTGTCTTGAAACCGCATTTCTTGCCTTCGGATTCGACAAGAGTCCAATTGACACTGCTTGTGATGTCACACTCTCCAGGATCTGAAAGAACATCGTCAACGAATTCATGCTCACGGAAAGCCCTAATGGTCCCATCCGGACGATCCTTTCCTGAGTAAAGTTCCGTTGCTATGGCGCCGTAGTCTACAGTGATTACATAACCGTTAGCTAATATCGAGGCGACTTTCTTGAACCAATCACCGATCTGCAGGTTGAGTTCGATTATCTGTCCCTCAACTAAAGAAGGAATCTGATTTCGGAAGGCTGCGATGAGCTCTTCAGACGATGAATCATCCACAACCCACGTAAACTTGCCATCATGGTTTATCGAGACAAAGAGTTCTTTCAGTTCCCCACCACAAAGAGTCAGCCGATGTACGGGAAAAGCATCCAGCAATTCGTTTGTAAAAAGAATTCCTGATTGAAGTGACGGTAAGTCTTCGTTCTCCGCAAAGACAACGCGCTCACGAAACTCATAGAGACGTTCCGAGGCATCCTGACGCGATACCTGACTGTTTTCGATAATCAGATATCTAGTCGCGTTGAATACGTTTGGAAAACTTTGCTTCAGTTTCGCTAGAACGCCCGCGGCAAATTCACCATTCCCCGCCCCCATTTCAACGATATTGAATTCAGCCGGCTGACTTGGTTGTTCGTAAAGCGAAACAAAGTATCGTGCAAACGTAGCGGCGAAGAGTTCGCTGCGTTCAGGACTGGTGCGATAGTCACCCTGACGACCCCAACGCACACGATCCGCTCGATTGTAATAACCAAACTCAGGATGATAGAGAGCCTCTGTCATCCAATCATGAAAACTAATTCTGCCGGCTTGTCGAATTTGTTGGGCCAGCAACTCTGCTAGCCGCGACTGCGGGCGGGTGACCAATTCTGATTCACTGCTCACCTGTGCGATCTTCTTTGTCCAGCAAACGTGTTGTGTTCTCCGTCACACTCGGAGGAGTAGCCAGTTCAGCTGTATTCGGACGCTGGCGCCACGGAGCAGTTGAAACTGAAGGCGGAGGCAAAGCAGTGTTATGTGCCGATCCAAACTGGCGAGGAACGACTGGCGGTGAAACATACGATCTGGCGGTTTGCGGTATCGGCCGCGGTGCACCCTCTTCAAAGACTGCCGCGTACAACATTCTGAGTGGCCCACCCATGAAGCAGATTATTGCTGCAAGGGCGGTCAGGATCTCGGGAAATCGCGAATCGAAATAGCTCGCAAACAAACCGAGAATAGGAACTATGATGGCGCCCAAAAGGAACAACATTCCGCCTTGTCGCACGCCTTTTTTTCGGGGCGACATTTCAACAGGAGTTCCCGGCTCGCGATAAACCGGCACCATTCCGCCGTTATTAAGTAACTGGAATACTCCTTCGAGTGGGAAACCACAGCGCGAGCAAAACCTGACGGCTCCCGGAACTTGTTGTTGACCGCAATGCGGACAATACATTCTGTTAGTTCCTCATCAAGGGCTTTTAAAAACAGCTAGATAATAAACCTTGTGGCGTCTTCACCGGAAAGCAATTTGAGCGTTGCTTCTGCTCGGCCACGATAATCGCTTGCTCGCAACATCGTTGTCAGAAGCAGTTCCAATAAACTACACGGCTTACCGGACGGTATTGAGATCAGCTTCAATAACATACCGTCGTCAGAAAAACTGACGAAGGCGCGATTCTTTAAACTGTTGACGTCCGCCAGGTACTCAACAACGCGCGCGTCCGTTGAAAGCGTTTCCGGCAAGGTCCATTCGAAAGGGTCATCCCATAGATTCGCTGTGATACCACCGAAAGTCTGCTCTATCACACCTGCGCTTTTGAGAATGTTTTCCCCGATGGAAGGGGCAGCGTGCTGTTTGTAAAGAAGATTTGAAGGCGTTGAGACGGTAAGTACTCGAAGCCTTTCGATCAGACGATCAAACTGCTGATCCAGAAGTTCGACTATGATGCGATTACTAGTCTCGAGCAAGGGGAGAGTCGCCAGGGTTGAAGCTACCTGCCTTTGGTTCGCCGGTCAGTCTCCTCAATCACCGTCCCATAACTTCGTCCACCAAAGCTAAACCCATTGTGGACGTATCCCTTGGTTCCAACTTGTGAACCACGCGAAGGAATTCCTCGGCGCGTCGCCACCCAAATTCTTCCGGTGCCATCATCAATTTCATAAGCACCCTGTCCTAAAACACCGTAGCTATCTGTGACTCGGCCTACGATAGCGACTTCCTTGTTTCTGTAGCGGCCGGGGTCGGCATTGATCCTTGCGATGTTGGTCTGACTCGGACAGGCACTCACAAGGAAAGTGCCGAAGAGAACAGCGACGATCAGAACGATTCTTTTGGTACCCGACATAGCGTCTCCTTTAATGTGTGATTCATCTCGGGAGAGGTAGCAGGGATGATAGCACAGCGAGATAGGATGCCTTCGTCGAATGAAAAAGCCTATTTATCATTGGTCATTTTCCATTTCTCATTTTCCATTGTAGGAAGGCCCTTGTGCTTGAGGTCCCAGATCGCAATAAAAATGGAAAATGAGAAATGGAAAATGACCGATGATAAATAGGCTTTTTACCTGCAAGGCGTCTCTCACTATTTGCCAAACCAACCAATCGGCCGTCCGGAGAGGTCCACCCACACGCTTTTTACCTGTGTATAAAGATCCAGCGCATGCCGGCCCATCTCACGTCCGTAACCCGATTGCTTGTAACCGCCAAAGGGAGACGCTGCATTGAACATGTTGTAGGTATTGATCCAAATAACCCCAGCCTTTATCTCACGCGCAAAACGGTGCGCGCGCGTTATGTCCTGAGTCCATATGCCGGCTGAAAGTCCGTAAATCGTATCGTTCGCCTGTTTGAGTAGGTCGTCCTCGTCTTTGAAACTAATCACTGACACGACCGGTCCAAATATCTCTTCCTGGGCCACGCGCATTCTGTTATTCACATCCGCGAAGATCGTCGGTTGGAAGAAATAACCTTTCTGAAACGCGCCTTCGAGCTCCGGAGAAGATCCGCCGGTCACAACCGCGGCGCCTTCATTGCGAGCAACATCAACGTAGCCCTTGATTCGCTTCAGTTGTTCCTCAGAAACCTGCGGACCCATTTGGGTCGACTTGTCCATCGGATCGCCAACCGCGATGCGTTCTGCTTTTTCAGTTAATTTTGACAGGAATTCATCCTTCACACCTTCTTCGACGAAGAGACGCGACCCTGCGCAACAAACCTGGCCCTGGTTGTAGAAGATTCCCATCATTGCCCCAGCCACGGCCTGGTCCAGATTGGAGTCAGCGAAAACTATGTTCGGCGCTTTGCCACCCAGTTCCAACGAAACTTTGGTTAAGTTTTCAGCCGCTGCTTTCGCAATCAGTTTTCCGACTTCGGTTGAACCGGTGAAGGCAACCTTATCGATGCCCCTGTGTGCAGCGAGAGCAGCGCCCGCTGTTTCGCCATAGCCGGGAACAATGTTCACTACTCCTTCTGGAAACCCCGCCTCCTGGATTAACTTCGCGAGCTCCATCGCACCAACCGGAGTTTGCTCTGCCGGCTTCAGCACAACTGTGTTGCCGGCAGCGAGAGCAGGCGCAAGCTTCCATGCCGCCATTAATAGAGGAAAGTTCCAGGGAATGATCTGACCGCAAACGCCGATCGGTTCCCTCAGTGTGTAATTAAACATCTTGCCGGGAACAGGAATCGTTTCACCTTCGATCTTGGTGGCCCAACCAGCGAAGTATTCAAAGTTCTCCACAACCTGCGGCAAATCAACGTACAGAGATTCCTTAATCGGCTTGCCGTTGTCCGCGGTTTCTAACCGGGCAAGTTCGTCGGCGTTCTGTTCTATCAACTGCGAAAGCTTGTAGAGCAACCGGCCACGATCACGCGCGCTTAGTTTTGACCACTTTCCTTCATAGGCACGTCTTGCAGCAGCGACCGCCTTGTCGATATCGGCGGCGTCTGCCTCGGCAACTTCAGCAAGTGTTTCCCCGGTAGCAGGATTTGGGGTTGTAAAGGTCTTGCCAGACTCGGCATCGACCCACTGGCCATCGATAAAGAGCTGGTAGTTCCGAGGGGTGTTGTTTTCGGCTGGTTGTGCAGATGACATTTTGTTTCCCGGTTCAAGTAATGGTTTGAATATTGTCGATTTCCGATTTCCAATTGCCGATTTTACCAAATGTCCGACAAACTTTTAGTTTGTCGTGCGCCGGCTAGCGGTCTTTGATTTCTCGAGATGCGTGCATGGGAACCACGACAAACTAAAGTTCGTCGGACATTTGGTAAAATCGGAAATTGGAAATCGGAAATCGGCAATCCTTAAAAATCCGTTGTGCCCGCGAGCAGCTGTCGCAAAACAAAAGGCAGGATTCCGCCATGCTTGTAGTAGTCAACCTCGATTGGAGTATCTATTCGCAAGGTCACAAGCACCTCCTCCAGGGCGCCGCTGCGCCTGTGAATCAGAAGGGTCAGATCCTGTAATGGTCTGATGCCGGCATCGATGCCAACAAGATCGAATGTCTCGCTTCCATCCAAACGCAATGATGCGGCACTCATCTCGTCCTTGAACTGACAAGGCAGTACGCCCATTCCAACAAGGTTGCTGCGATGAATACGTTCAAAACTCTGCGCGACCACTGCTTTCACGCCCAGCAGCCTTGTTCCCTTAGCCGCCCAGTCTCGTGAACTGCCGGTGCCGTACTCCTGCCCGGCGATAATCACCAGCGGCACTCGCTCCTCCTGATAACGCATCGCCGCGTCGTAGATGCTCATTCGTTCGCCATCTCGCTGGTGAATCGTGACTCCACCCTCAACGCCAGGGACCATTAAGTTTTTGATCCTGACGTTTGCGAACGTTCCGCGCACCATCACTTCATGGTTACCGCGTCTGGCGCCATAACTATTGAAGTCACGAATATCTACACCACGTTGCTGAAGATAAAGACCAGCGGGTGACGAAGGCTTGATCGCGCCCGCTGGACTGATGTGATCCGTCGTTACTGAGTCGCCGAAAATTGCGAGTGGTCGCGCACCTTTGATGTTCTTCAACGGTTCCAAACCGCTCTTGAAGCCATCGAAGTAAGGAGGCTCGCGAATGTAAGTCGAATCAGGCTCCCACTCGTACACATTTCCGGTAGTCATTGGGATTTCGTTCCACAACGGATTTTGATCGGCGAAGTTGCCGTATAGCGTTTGGTATGTTTTGGGGTCAAACGCCGCACCAATCAAATCATTTACTTCCTCCAGCGTTGGCCAGATATCTTTGAGGTAGACTTCAATCCCGTCTTTACCCGTCCCCAGAGGTTCTGACGAAAGATCGACGTCAATTCGGCCTGCGAGTGCGAAGGCTACTACGAGAGGAGGACTCATTAAGAAGTTTGCTTTAATACTCTGGTGCACGCGCGCTTCGAAGTTACGATTACCGGAAAGAACAGACGCTGCGATTACATCCCGCTCGTTTACAACTTGCTCAATCGCCGGATCGAGAGGTCCTGAGTTTCCGATGCATGTAGTGCAGCCATAACCGACCAAATTGAAACCGAGGTCGTTCAGATAACGTTGCAGACCGGTCTTCTCTAAATACTCCGTTACGACTCGCGATCCAGGGGCTAGTGAGTTCTTAACTTTTCCGTTAACCGTGAGGCCACGTTCGACTGCTTTCTTTGCTAACAAACCAGCAGCCAGCATTACGCTGGGATTCGAAGTGTTCGTGCATGATGTGATTGCGGCTATCAACACATCACCATGGCCAATTAATTCATCGCCGGTTGGAAATTGGTCTTCAGGAATTTCAGCGAAAACATCCGGCGTTGGGCGGTTGTTAACCATTTCTGTTTCCGTCCAAACACTCGTCGCTTTATTTGATACATCGAGCACAACTGGCGTGGGAACGCTTTCAACTCTTTGCTCACCTCCACCTGCAACCGCCATCTGCTTGTCCTCACCCATTTTCACGTGATACCGCGTCCACAGCTCCTCCTCCGTTTTGCCGTAGCCGCCTTCTTTAACAGGCTTCAGCATCAGTTGATTGAACTGATCTTTCAACTTCGACAGTTCAATTCGATCCTGAGGACGCTTTGGACCTGCGACACTTGGCGGAATCGAGGCAAGATTCAGATCATAGACGACGCTGTAATCACATTCGCCCTTCTTCGGTATTCCGAACATTCCCTGCGCGCGGTAATACCGTCGAACAAGTTCAACATGCTCTTCCGGTCTTCCGGTCGCTAGCAGGTACTGACAGGTCTGTTCATCAATTGGGAAAAAACCCATTGTGGCGCCATATTCCGGGGCCATGTTCGCAATTGTCGCGCGATCCGTTACTGACAAACGCGCAGCGCCCTCGCCGTGGAACTCAACAAACTTTCCGACAACTTTGGCAGCTCGCATCATCTCGGTGACTCGCAACACCAGATCCGTTGCCGTTACGCCTTCGCCCAAAGTTCCCGTCAGATTCACTCCTACAACATCAGGAGTCAGGAAATATACCGGCTGGCCCAACATAGCTGCTTCGGCCTCAATCCCACCAACACCCCAACCGACGATTCCCAAACCATTGATCATTGTCGTGTGCGAGTCGGTGCCGACGAGCGTGTCAGGAAAACAAACGCTCTTCTCCCAAACATTCTTCGCGAGGTATTCAAGATTGACCTGGTGGCAGATCCCAATACCTGGAGGTATGACGCGAAATCCGTCGAAACCTTGGGTGCCCCACTTTAGAAACTGGTATCGCGAACGGTTGCGTTTGAATTCCATCTGCATGTTCTTTTCAAACGCATCGCTGGTACTGGAAAAATCAACCTGAATTGAATGATCGATAACGAGGTCAACTGGAACAAGCGGTTCGATGATCCCGCTGTTCTTGCTGAGCCGCGCCACCGCCGAACGCATGGCTGCCAGATCGACGAGCAGGGGAACACCAGTGAAGTCCTGCAGAAGCACGCGAGCAACCACAAACGGTATTTCTTCGGTGCGTTTTCCGTTCGGTTGCCAGTTCGCTAGTTCCTTAACATTTGATTCGGTGACACGCCGGCCATCGCAATTGCGAAGCACCGACTCAAGCACGATTCGAATACTGATTGGTAAACGAGAAATCGGGCCGACACCACTCTTTTCCAGTTGTGGCAACGAATAAAAACGATAAGTAGAACCAGAACCTGACTCAAACGTTTGCAATGAATCGAACGGACCATCTGGCATACGACTGCTCAAATCCTTTCGCCGAAATTAGACGATTCGAGTTCGTCTTCTGAGATGAAGTGTGGACAATTTGTGTGGTTCAAATTGAAGTGTAAAGTCGGCATGATTAATCGTCAAGCAAGCGATTTTGTTGTGCCTTCGCTAAGGTCATAATGACCAATTGCTCGCGTTTTACTGCTTTGTTATAGTCTGACTACCGGTTCCCCCCTTATCAAGTAGGCTCGCCGGAGTTACTTCGTTTGAAGCAACTCGTCAACAGAAGTCTCGTTTTGAGGAGTGACCAAATGCCGAAGAAGCACGCAGAGGATTTTGAATACTTAGCAAACGATCCAAATTACGTTCCAGACCCTGAGATTGAGGAGCTCATGGAAGAAGAAATCTCAAGGGCTCCAAAGGACCCGGAGCTGTTAGCGCAGAGATTGCGCAACAACACCTCCGCTTCGCCGCGCGATGCCGGTGGAGATTTGGACGCCAACTGGGAAGACGTGAACGATAGCGGGTCTGAAAGCGTAGCAGGCGACAATCCCACTCCCGATCAATCAATGGTTGAGGAAAACGCCCGGGCTCTTGGCGTATCGTACGAAGACAATGAGGAACTGGAGTTCATCGATAAGATTGAGAAGCGAGATCGCGAACGATTCGAACTGGAAGAGGCTTCGAAATCAACCGACGATATGATCTGAAGTTCAAAACAGCTTGCGGCTATCCAACATCAGTGTGACGGGACCATCGTTTACGAGTTCGACACGCATCATCTTACGGAAACTTCCCGTCTCAACTCTCTCAACTAATTCTCTACACTTTTGCACAAAGTACTCGTAAAGCGGCTCAGCAACTTCCGGCGGAGCTGCATCGCTCCATGAGGGTCGTAGGCCTCGCCGTACATCTCCGTACAAAGTGAATTGCGAAACGACGAGCAGGCCCCCGAATGAATCTTTCAAAGAGACATTCATTCGACCGGCTAAGTCATCAAAGATCCGCAACGCAACGATCTTTGGCGCAAGATAATCCGCGTCTTCCTGCGTGTCGTCCAAAGCGATGCCCAGGAGAACGACGAGTCCATTGGCTATCTCACCGACTATTTCACCTTCGATGGTGACTTTGGCTCGCGTTACCCTCTGAACAACTGCTCGCATCTGAATGTCCGATAAACTTTAGTTTGTCGTGCGTGTGGTCCAGCCACCTGGGAATTGATCAACGTTCTGCAAATCGCAGCATCGATAAACTAAAGTTCGTCAACCGCTCGCATCTATACTTTAGTGTGTCGTGCGTGTGGTCCAGCCGCCTGGGAATTGATCAATGTTCTGCAAATCGCAGCATCGACAAACTAAAAGTTCGTCGGACAAAGATCACTTCTTCGGAGGTTTTGATGGTCTGATTTCGACCCGACTCGGCAGACTTCGATCGGGATGATTCAATAGATCCAACACGACGCGTGCAACATCTTCGGGTTGCAGTTGCCAACTCTGCTCTTCGGAAGGCTCGTCCCCACCAAAATGCGTGTTCACCGAACCGGGCATGACATAGCTGACTTTGATTCCGTCGTGCCGCACTTCCTGCATCAATGCCTCGCTAAAACCATTAAGCCCAAACTTCGACGCGTTGTAAGCAGCCATACGAGGGTGAGCGTTCACTCCTGCAAGTGAAGAGATGTTGATGATGTAGCCACCACCGCGTTGCTTCATTAGCGGAATTGCGCAATGGCAACAGTGATAGACGCCAAGAACATTTGTTTCAAGGATTGCCCGAAAATCTTCTGGCCGCATCTCCTCAACCGAGGCAAAGATACCTATACCGGCGTTATTCACTAAAATGTCGAGACCACCAAAAGCCTTAACTGCAGTTTCAAATAACTTCCTGACTTGCGTGTAATCACGCACATCACAAACTGAGCCGGCAACTCGTCCACGGCCGATTCTGTTCAACTCAGCAATTGTTAGTTCAATCTCACGAGACTCGCGCGAACTGACAATAACGTTAACATCACCGTGCACCAAGGCTGTCGCTATTGCTTTCCCGATGCCTTTTGTACTTCCAGTTACTATGGCCGTCTTCCCTTTTAGCTCCATATCAACTTAACCGTTCAGCTTTGTCCGCAATCGTTCATTGACGATCTTCGGATTGGCCTTGCCCTGGGACGCCTTGATCACCTGACCCACAAAGAAACCAAGTAAAGCTTCCTTGCCGCCGCGATAACTGGCTACCTGATCAGGATTCGCGTCGATAACCTCATCGATGAGCGAATCGATCTCTCCAGTATCGCTAAGCTGAACCAAGCCCTTGTCCTCAATGATTGCGTGCGCAGTTTTGCCGGTCTTGAACATTTCAACCAAAACATCTTTGCCTTGTTTCCCGCTTATCTTCTCCTCATCAATTAAACGCACTAGTGCAGCCAACTCGGTTGCTGGGACTGGCGATTCAGCGGCTGATACTCCACCACTCTCGAGCTCGCGCAATAGTTCTGAACGGATCCAGTTTGCTGTTGCTCGCGGGTTTCCTGAAGCTCTCGCCGCGTCTTCGTAATATTCAGACAAAGCACGATCAGAAACCAACTGGGAGGCGTCGGCGAACGACAAATCGTATTGCTCCATGAAACGTTTCCTACGAACTTCAGGCAGCTCCGGCATCTCGCGTTTGACTCGCTCCACAAAATCATTCGAGACGATCACGGGCGGCAAGTCCGGTTCGGGAAAGTAGCGGTAGTCGTGAGCCTCCTCTTTGGAACGCATCACACGCGTCTCCATCGACTTGTCATCCCAAAGTCGCGTCTCTTGAGTCAACGTGCCGCCGGCTTCGAGCGTCTTGATGTGTCTCGCAACCTCGTATTCGATCGCGCGCTGCATAAACCGAACCGAGTTCAAGTTTTTCAACTCTACCTTTGTCCCAAACTTCGCCTCACCAACACGACGGACAGAAACGTTGGCTTCACAACGGAGGTTGCCCTTCTCCATGTCCGCTTCCGAAGCACCGACCCACTGGAGCGAACGACGAACGTGATTGACGTAATCGTATGCTTCCCATGAAGAACGAAAGTCAGGCTCGGTAACGATCTCAGCAAGTGGAACTCCAGCACGATTCAAATCGATGTAGGAGTAACGATCGACATTGGCCAATCCTTCATGCACGTTCTTCCCGGCATCTTCTTCAAGATGGAGTCTGGTGACTCGTATCTTCTTTGGACGCCATTCCGTCGGATGACCGGCATCATCGCGTTCTGCCGTCATGAACTCCAGTTCGCCATCCGCAGAGAAGGGCTGATCATACTGAGAAATTTGATAACCCTTAGGAAGATCTGGATAGAAGTAGTTCTTCCGCGCAAAGATTGAGGTGTTGTTGATCTTTAGACCGAGGGAAAGTGCAGCTCGTGCGCCCAGCTCCAGCGCGTGGCGGTTAAGCACAGGCAATGCGCCTGGCAACCCGAGACAGACGGGACACGTGTTTGCGTTTGGCTCATCGCCAAATCTCGTGGCACAACCGCAGAAGATCTTTGATTCAGTATTGAGCTGGGCGTGAATTTCCAGCCCGATTATGGTTTCCCAATTGTTCATGTTCGTTGGTGGTTAGTCTTATGGCTGGTTGAATAGGTCCAATTGGCCATATAGGTCCTACATTTTCTTACCGATTAGCTCCACCACCCATTCGTTTCTCATA
>Ga0310810_10009063_pt1 | contig 11498 bp, 11 predicted proteins | sample NCmetagenome_FD_207641 | JGI IMG/M metagenome (GOLD analysis project Ga0310810, IMG submission 207641) | Soil microbial communities from experimental microcosm in Duke University, North Carolina, United States - NC | ecosystem: Engineered > Artificial ecosystem > Soil microcosm > Unclassified ... | reverse complement strand
AGCACCGGTGGCGGGGGGCACTCGGCAGGCCTGCACGGACGCGTCGTCCGAGCCGGTGGTCTCCGTATCGTTCGTCGTGAACGCTGCCGTGTTGTCGTACGTGTGGCATCCCGACGAGGGGATGGGTACCTCGTGCGAGTACTCGAACTCGGTCGGGTTGTCGTCGTCGACCGTCACCGTGCCGAGCGTCGTCTTCGTGCCGTCGAACGTATCGGTGACCTCGATGCTCTCGTCGACCTGGTCTTCGGTGAAGACGATGTCGGAGAAGCCGAACTGGGCGGAGCCGGCGCTCAGGGCGTTTCCGTTCCCGAGCGTCTGGGCATCCCACGTCACCTTCACGGTGTTGTCGAGCGACCCCGCCGGCAGGGTGCTTCCGAGATCGCACGTATACCCGAAGGTATTCTCGAAATCCGCGAGCTCGAGACCGGTATCCGTTCCTCCGTTCACCACGCAGACGGTGCCGTCGGACAGCTTGTCCTCGATGCTGACCGAGCCGACGGGGACGATGTTGTCGAGATCGTCGACGTTGGGGTTGAACACGGAGATCGTGCCCGTGACCTTCACGTCGCTGATCGTGCCGCCGTCGTGCGAGACGGTGACGGTGTAGTTGAAGGTCGCAGTACCGTTCAGCGCGGTGATCTTCGTCTTGTCCACCGCCTTCTCGATCGTCCACTTCCACGTCTTCGTGTCGCTGCCGTCGGCGTCCTTGAGGACGGTGAGATCCTCCGCCTGGCCGCCGCCGCCGCAATCGACGCACTCCGCCTGCTTCACCTTGAACGCGTCGTACTTGCACTTGCTCGGCGTGACGGTCGTCGCGAGAGTTCCGCCCTCCGGGCCGAGGTAGCAGATCGCCATGATGTACACGCCGCCGTGATTCGGCGTGTCGTCGTAGGGCATCAGGCGGATCTTGTTGCCGCTGAAATCGTGCGGTCCACCGTACGAGACCTGGCCGCTCGCATCGACGGTGAAGGTGCGGGAGCCCATGTCGTCGCCGCTCGGCCGCGCGCTGCCATCCGCGTTGTCGCTGCCGACGGGCCACGGATCGGCCGTCTGATCGGACAGATTCTTGGCGGATCCGTCGTTGGGATCGGGTTGTCCTCCCGGCTGGAGCACGGCGAAGAAATACGTGCCCGCGCCGACGTAGGCGACGGCCGGCCCGCCGTTGAGCCAGACGTAGCTCTTGCTTCCGTAGATGTTGCAGTTGACGGCCGGGTTGCCGTTCTTGCAGAGGTCTGCTTCCGTCACGCCGTTGGTGGCGTCGACATCCGGGTTGGTCGTCGTGAACGCCGCGCCCGTGACGCCGCCGGAGTGCAAGGGAGTCGTCGGGGCCACACCTCCGTGCCCCGGCTCCGTGAGAACTTTCTGATCCGTACAGGATGCAGCCATCAGGAGCGCCGTCGCTCCCACTGCCATCGCCGCCAGCGTCCGCATACCCACCTCACCCGTGAAGCGTTGAGGAATCACCTGCCCAGCTTCCTCGCCCGGCAACGCGAATTCGTCATCCGACGATGCGTCGCAGCACACCCTCGCTTCCCGGCATTGTCGTCGACGCCGGACGGCGAACCGGACTGGAGCATCCGGAACGCGGAGAAGATTGGTGATCTGGCGCACAGAAGCTGGAGGCGGCATACTACCCGCCCCTCGTTAAACGGCGGTTAGTCGGCGGTTACACGCAGCCGGCCGCCGGTCCCTCGCCGCACGACGCCGTGCTGCAACTCAGGACCTTCGGTACACTCGCGCTCACGCGTTCCGACGGTGCATTCGTCGGACTCGCCACCAGGCGCCGCGCGCTCGCGATCCTCGCGCTCGCCGCGGTGTACGGTCCGGACGGGATCAGTCGCGACCAGGCGATGGCGCTCCTCTGGCCGGAGCTCGACGCGGTCGACGCGCGCAACAACCTGAAGCAGACCGTCTTCGCGATCCGGCACGCGCTCGGCGCGGACGTCTTCGATCGCGGCGCCGCGACGCTGCGGCTCGACGAACGCGTCGTCGCCGCCGACGTGATCGAGTTCGAGCGCGACGTGGCCGCGGGGCGATTCACCGAGGCGGCGGCGCGGTATCGCGGCGCCTTCCTCGACGGGTTCTTCCTGCCGCAGCTCGTGGAGTTCGAGCGGTGGATGGATCGCGTGCGCGCGCGGCTCGCGTGGCGCTACGCGCACGTGCTCGAGCGGCTCGCCGCGGCGGCACGCGAGCGGAGCGATCGCGCGGCGCTCGTCGAGTGGTCGCGCCGCCTCGCCGAGCACGATCCATTCAGCACGCTCTACGCGCTCGGCCTGATCTCGGCGCTCGCCGACGCTGGGGAGCCGGTCGCGGCGCTGAAGCACGCGCGCGCGTACACGCAGCTCGTACGCGAGGAGTTCGACGCCGAGCCGGACGAACGCATCCAGCGCGCGGCGGAGCGTGTGCGGCGGAGTCTCACGCTCGACGTGTCGTCACCGGCGGCGGATGCGCCGAAGCCGGTGAAGCGTCCGTCGTATCCGCCCGTGTTCATCGAGCGTGATCCGCAGCGGGCGGCGCGGATCTCCGGGCCGGCGATGCGGCCGAGGGAGGCGGATTTTGGGGATTAGAGGGGGAGGGGGCGTTGTCAGAACGGCAACGGCCGGCAGGTGGTAGAGAGTAGGGGGTAGTCGGTAGCGGGTGGGGAGCGCGAAGGGTTCGCTGCGCCCGGGCTGAACTGCTTCATGCGGATCAGGCGGATGACTGCACGGATCGGGCGGATCGCCACTACTGGCGTGGAAGCGTTCTTCCGCCGGCCCGAAAGAGCGCTCGCGATCGCGCACGAATCTTCGCGCCGCGGCCCAAAGCAAGGACTTTGGGGGTGGTGATGGAGATGAGCAGTGCGGCGGGGCATGCATCTCGACCCCGCAGCCAATAAAGACTTCAGGGCTGTGGATGGAGAGGAGTTGTGCGCCGGTGCATGGAGCTGGACCGCGAGAGGAGCGATCCGCTCGATCCGTGCAGTCATCCGCCCGATCCGCTTAGAGGCAGTTGCAGTTTCGACCCCGGCGCGCGAAGCACGACGGGCCCCGCCTCGCGGATCCCGTATCAGATGCGGCAACGGCCCTGGACCGTGATCGGTTCCGGGGCCGTTCGGCGTCGATCAGAGAGGCGGCTCCGTTGCGGTCATTCGTGATGGGGGCGCACGCGTATCTCCGTTCGGACGGAGTTGGCGATGTAGCAGTCGGCGTGGGCGCGGTGGTGGAGGTCGGATTCCGTCGCCGGGTCGGGGGCGCGGCCGCCGGCCCAGGTGATCCGGGGGCGGAGCTCGACGTCGCTCACCCAGTAGCGGCCCGCGTCGGTCTTCGCCATGTGGCCCACCGCCTCGTCCTCGTAGCGGAGCACCTCGAAGCCGGCGAGGGCGGCGAGGGGAAGGAAGGAGAGCATGTGGCAGCTCGCGATCGCGGCGACGTAGGCCTCCTCGGGATCGACACAAGCCGGGTCGGTGAACTGAATGGGGACCGCCGAGGGCGAAGCGGCGGCCGGGACGATGGCGCCGCCGTCGAACGACCAGGAGTGGGCGCGGGAATATTGGCGCTTGGCGAATGGGCCGCCGCGCTGTTCCCAGCGGACGGTGGCTCGGTGCTCGGACATGGCCGTGCGGGCTGAGGTTGCGTGCCGTCGGGCTGATGTTAACATGTATACAACATGCGAGTCAACGGGAGTGCGAGGCTGCGCCGAGGGGCGACCACGCCCGACGTGATCGCGGAGACGCTGCGGGAGGAGATCCTGCGCGGGGAGATTCCCGCTGGCGCAGCGCTGCGGCAGGAGGAGCTCGCGGCGCGGTTCGCGGTGAGCCGGCTCCCGGTGCGCGACGCCCTGCTCCGCCTCGAGGCGCAGGGGCTGGTGGACGTCGTGCCGAACCGGGGGGCGTTCGTCGTCGCGCTCACCGCAGGCGAGGTCCGCGAGATCTACGAGATGCGCGTGCTCCTCGAGGGGGACATCCTCGAGCGCGCGGTGCCGCGGATGACGTCCGACGACTGGCGCCGGATCGACGCCGCCCGTTCCGACTCGGCGCGCAGCGCGACGGGTCCCGAGTGGTTCGAGGGCGACTGGCGCTTTCATCGCGCGCTGTACGGGCCCGCGGGCCGGCCGCGCCAGCTCGCGACGATCGAGCAGCTTCGCGGCACCGTGGCGCGCTATCAGGTGGCGCACGACGCCCTCCCCGCGCACACGACCGAGTGGCTCGCCGACCACGACGCGATCGTCGAAGCCTGCCGCGCCCGCGCCTCGGTCGCGGCGCGGCGCCGGCTGGTCGAGCACATCCAGCGGGCGATGGAAGCCGTCGTCGCACGCATCGAGGCGAGCGGCTGAGCGGTCAGCGCGCGGTCAGTGGTGATCGCCGAGCACGGTGCGTTGTCATTCCGGAGCGGAGCGCGTGCGCAGCGCGTGCGCCGCCCTGTCGTTCCGAGCGGAGCGCGTGCGGAGCACGCGCGCAGTCGAGGAATCGCGATCATCCCGGTAGAGGGACCCCTCTTGCGAGATCCGCTCGATTCCTCGACTCGCTTCGCTCGCTCGGAACGACGGACGGAGAGGCCTGCGGCCCTTTCGCTCGGAACGACGAGGAAGGCGCGGCGGATCATCGCCATCATCGCGGCCGGCTTCGAACTGGTGCATGATTGAAGGCTCACGACGTCTCACGGACCACGCCCCACGCGAGAACGCCAATGAACCGCTTCGCCCGTCGTGTCTACACGATCGCCGGTGTGTACGGGCTGATCGTCATGCTGCCGCAGTTCTTCCTGTACGATCGCATCGGGCGGGACAATCCGCCGGCGATCACGCATCCCGAGTACTTCTATGGATTCGTCGCGACCGTGCTCGTGTGGCAGATCGCCTTTCTCGTCATCGCGCGCGCGCCGGAGCGGCATCGGGCGCTGATGCCCGTCACGGTGCTCGAGAAGCTGGCGTTCGTCGTGCCGGTGGCGATCCTGTTCGCGCAGGGACGCGTCGCGGCACCCACGCTCTTCTTCGCCGGGATCGATCTCCTGCTCGGCGCGCTGTTCTTCGTCGCGTGGCAGAAGACCGCTGACTCGGTGACTCGGTGACGGCTCGTGCGGGTCAGCGTGGCGCGAGCCCGGGATGGTAGGAAGCACCTCGCGGAGTGCGCGGAGGAGCGAAGGGCGCGGAGTGTGATTCTCGAGCGTTGCGCCATCCCTTGGAACCGGCGCACGCTCACCGCAGCGTCCGGAGGAACGCCTCGATCTGCCGCCGCTCCTTCTCGGTGAGCTCGAGCGGCTTGAGCTCCGAGTGGCCCATCGGTGATTCCGGCGCGCGGTCGTAGTGGGCGATCACGTCGCCCAGGGTCGCGAGCTGGCCCGCGTGCATGTACGGCGCGCGGTCGGCTACGCCACGCAGCGACGGCGTCTTGTACGCCCGCACCAGCTCCTCCCCCTCCGTGGTCGCGAACCGCAGCTCGGCGCAGTCGTCTTCCGACGTCGCGTCGCTGTAGCGGCTCGTGCAGGCGAACTCGCCCGCGACCGCCTGGCGGACGCCCACGGTGCGCCCGCTGTCGACCGCGGCGACGAGCGGCGAGACCGGAACGGCGGTGTTGTGGAAGTGGTCGTCGGTCATGCGCGGGCCGTTGTGGCAGTTCACGCAGCTCGCCTTGCCGACGAACAGCTTCAAACCCGAGACCTCGTCGGCGGTGAGTGTCGACGTCGAATCGTGCGGGCGTCCCGCGAGCTCGGCGTCGACGTAGCGGTCGAAGCGCGTCGGCGCGAACTGGAGCCGGCGCTCGTAGGCGGCGATCGCTTTGCCGAGGTTGGCGTAGACGCGGCTCACGTCGCCCTGGCGCGCGGCGGGAAGGGCGACCCACGCGGCGCGCCACGCGCTGTCGGCCACGGGGCCGGCCTGCGCGGGGAGATCGTCGAGCTCGGGCAGCGGCCCGAACACGGCCTCGTACGCCGCGCGATAGTGCGCGTCCACGACGTGCGCGTACTGCGTGCGCGTGCCGCCGTGCTCGACGGCGCTCTCGAGGGGCCCGAGCGCCTGGGCCCACTGGCTGTCGGTGCGGCCGTCCCAGAAGAACCATGCGCCGTGCGCCGTGCCGGCGATCGGCATGGTGCGGCGCGCCGTGGTGCCGACGCCGTGCGCGAGTGGCGTGCCGTCCTGGAACTCGCGGTCGGGAACGTGACAGGTGGCGCACGACACCTTGCCGTTCCCGCTGAGCTTCGTATCGAAGAAGAGCTGTTCGCCGAGCGCGGCCGCGCGCGGGTCGTCGCCGTAACGGTTGGACGGATCCGGAGCGAGCGGCTCGAGCGATGCGAGCGAGAGCGACCGCAGCGTCGCGCGCTCGTCGGCGCTCCACCGCTCGGCACGCCGCTGCTCGGCGCGCCCGGTGAGGGCGGCGCCGAGGGGGACCATCGCGAGCGCGACGCAGGTGCCGAGCTCGAAGAGGACGCGTTGGGCGCGCATCGTCGGCGCCGCTCAGAGCGAGAGGTTGAACACGACGGAGTCGGCGCCCTGCGCCGACGCGACGCGGAACTTTACGACCCACCAGCCGCCCATGTTGAACTTCATCCCCTCGACGAGGTGGTCGCCGTGGCCGAGCGCGCGCGTGACGCGCGGCTTGGTGGGGAGGCCGTGGCCGTGCTGGGGCATCCCGCCGTCGACGGCGATCGTCGCGGAATCGACGGGGACGCCGGACGTCGTCTCGAGGTGGAGCGTCCAGCGCTGCAGCTTCCCCTTCGGGATCGAGTCGCCGTCGGGGCGGATCGTCGCGACGTAGCGGTGCGACCGGCTGGTGCGGGTGCGCGAGTAATCGAGATCGGAGGGCGCCTTCGCCATCATCATGCAGCCGGAGAGGAGCGAGGCGGCGACGACGGCGGCGGCGAGGAGGTAGCTCGTGACGCGGGTGGACGGGGAGATCGAGGAGCGCATGTTCGTGCCCTGGAGCCGAAGGTGGGAAGTGAACGAGCCACGTCGCTGGGACGTGGCTCGAACCTACCGGCGCTCGATGCGCGACTCTTGAATGGAGAGGCTGGACCCTTGAACGTAGGGGCTGACTTCTAGCGCGCCGCCGTCTCGTCGGGCTTCAACGGATTGTCGACGTGCATCCCCGACGGCGGGAAGCCGAACATCTGCTTCGACGTGCGCGAGAGGTGCGCCGCGTCGGCGAAGCCCGCGGCGTGCGCGGCCGCCGAGATCGACGCGCCCTGCGCGAGCAGCCCCCACACCTCGAGGAAGCGGCGCCAGAGCACGTACGGGCGGAATGCCATGCCCGTCTCCTCGACGAAGAGATGGCGGAACCGGCCCGGCGAGAGGAAGGCGACGGCGGCGACGTCGTCGAGGGTGAGGGGCTGGTCGACGTGCTCGCGGATGTGGGCGATCGCGCGGAGGATGCGTTCGTCGGAGACGACGAGCGGCTCGACGCCGCCGGCGAGCGCGCTCACGACGTGACGCGACGCGCGCTCGATCGCCGCGACGCTGCGCTCCTCGCTCCAGGCACGAAAGAGCGGTGGCGCGAGCTCGGCGACGACCTCCTCGGGCAGCGCGGCGATACCGTCCTCGAGCCAGCGCTCGGCGATCGCGCGGCCCTGGCGCGTTTCGGGCTCGACGAAGATCACCGCGTTCGGCTGGACGTGCATCGCGTCCATCGAGTGGGGCTGGCGCGACGGGATGATCGCGCCGTGATAGCTCGTCCAGTCGTCACGCTCGCTGCCGCGGAAGGCGATGCCGGGCACGGAGCCGAAGGCGATCTGGATGGCGTAGTGCGCGTGGACGGGCACGATCGCGCCGCCGCGGCCGATGAACAGGCAGCCGCCGTCCCACGCGAGGAAGTTGCCGACGTACGGTCCCTTCCGTTCGGTCACCGGCGCATCCCATGGGCTCGCACGCGCCCATGGTAACGCCGCGGCGGTCACTCGGCCATGATCGTTGCCGAGCGGTGCGCGACCTCCGCGGCGACGAACGCCGCGTCGACGCCGGTGCCGCCGACGAGCGACGACGAGAGGCGATGCTGGAACCGCAGGCCGAGGAAGTAGAGGCCCGGCGCTTCGGGCACGACGCCGCGCACGTGGCGCGGGAAGCCGCGCTCGTCGAACACGGGCGCGTCGATCCACGAGTAGTCGGGGAGGAAGCCGGTGCACCAGACGATCGAGCGCGGACGCAACGGCTCGCCACCGGCGAGGGGCCATCCGTCGCGCTCTCCGTCGACGCGGCCGACGCGGACGATGCCGGCTTCCCTGATCGCGCGCTCGGGAATGCCGATGAGTGCGTCGCCGGCGTCGCGCACGCGCGCGCGCATGCGTCGGCCGATGCGGGTGTCGAGGGAAAAGCGGCGGATCACGGGCCAGAGCCAGTCGAAGACGTCGCGGCCGAGGATGCGTCGCGGGAGATGGCCGGTGTCGCGGCCGGCGAGCCAGACCGCGTGCTCCCGCGCGAGCTCGAGGGCGATCTGCGCACCGGAGTTCCCCGCGCCGACGACGAGCACGGGCCCGTCGGGGAGACCGAACGGCGAGCCGTATGCGCTGGAGTGGAGCTGATGGATGCCGCGGTCGAGACGCGTGGCCACGGCGGGGATCTTCGGCGTGTGAAAGGCGCCGGTGGCGACGACCACGCTGTTCGCCTCGAGCGTGCCGCGATCGGTGTGGAGCACCCAGCGCTCGCCGTCGTGCGCGAGCGAGAGGGCGCGCGTCCCCGAGCGCACGGGAAGATCGAACCGTTCGGCGTAGCGCTCGAGGTAGTCCGCCATCTCGTCCTTGTCGGGGAGATGCGACGGATGCGCGGGGAACGGCATGCCGGGCAGCCCGCTGTACTTCGCCGGCGTGAAGAGCTCGAGCGAGTCCCACCGCCGGCGCCAGACGTCGCCGGTGCGCTGCTCGGCGTCGACGATGACGAAGTCGACGTCGCGCTCGGCGAGGTGGTAGCCCGCGGCAAGGCCGGCCTGGCCGCCGCCGATGATCACGGCGTCGAATCGTTCGATGCGGCGGCGGAGTGCGGGTGGGTGAGTGTGTGGGTGTGTGCGTGTGCGAGTCGTCATGCCGCGCGCGCTCCTCTCGCGGTGCAGCAGGGGTGGGTGCAAGCGATGTCGTTCCGAGCGAGCGAAGCTCCCCCTTCGTCATTCCGAGCGAGCGAAGCTCCCCCTTCGTCATTCCGAGCGAGCGAAGCTCCCCCTTCGTCATTCCGAGCGAGCGAAGCGAGTCGAGGAATCGCGCCCGTACCCGTAGAGCGGCCCTCTCGGGACGCTCGCGATTCCTCGACTGCGCGCGTGCTCCGCACGCGCTCCGCTCGGAATGACATGGGGGCTGGGGATGCATCCGACAGATCCGTGCCGATCAGGATCGCGATGGCGATGATCGAGGCGGTCGCGAGATCCCACGTGAGGCAGGCCGCCGTGTACCAGTCGGGAGCGATCCCGTGGCCTGGGCCAGCGAAGTGGAGGGCGACGTCCCACACGGGGTGCAGTGCCCAGCCGGCGACGAGCCACCACGCGGAGCGGCGTACGCCGCGAATGGCCAGCGCGCCGTAGCTCGCGACGCCGGCCAGCTCCGCGGCGAGCCAGGGAGCGCCCGCGTGCGCGATGACCGCGAAGTGGACGTACACGAGCGCGGCGCCGACGAGCGTCGCGGCGAGGATGTGGCGCGTGTAGCGCGGGACGGCGATCGCGACGAAGGTCAGGATCGAGCCGATGAAGGCGCCGGCGATCAGATGGTCGGGAGACATGGGGCGGTGTGTTGGTGCGTTGGTGTGTTGGTGTGTTGGTGTGTTGGTGACGGCCTCAGGCCGCGCAGGCGTCGTGGGGTTTCTGGTAGTCGCAGGCGCATTCGCCGGGCTTGCAGTACATCACGCCGCGGCCGGCGCGGATGCAGCGCCAGCAGGGGGCGAGTGCGTCGAACGACTCCGGAAGGTTCAGGAGACGCGAGACGACTCGCGCCGCGCCGGGCACGATCGAGCGGAGCGCGGGGCGGCCCTCGGCGTCGAACGACAGCTCGGCGAGATCGACGAAGCCGGCTTTGCGGATGCCGGAGCCGGACGCGTGGTTCTCGGGCGCGTACGCGATCCAGAAGCGCTCGGCCTCGCGCGACTCGGCGCGCACGATCGCGTCGACGAGGCGCGGGTAGACACCGAGTCCGCGGAACGCGGGACGGGTGACGAAGTTCCAGAGATAGTGCTCGCCTTCGGGGAGCCGGAAGGTCGAGCCCAGCTCGCCGATCTCGGCGGAGCGCGTGGCGGACCACCCGAAGGCGGCGGGCTCGCCGCCGAGGATGGCGACGTACGCGCGATGGCCCGCGTCCAAGCGCGCCTGCAGGTCGAGCGCGGCGCGCCGTTGCAGCGCCGCGATGAACGCGGCGTCGTGCACGCGGCGGATCTCGAGGCCGGCGAGCGGCGCGAGCGCCGGCGTGGGGTCGGAGCGGTGGCGGGCGGCGAAGGGCATGGTCGTCGGTCGGCGTGAAGGTCGCGGTGCAGCGTGCGACGGTATGCTAGGGCCGACCGGGACCCGCGGTCTTGAACGGAAGGGCTGATCTGGACGCGGCGTGGCAACGGCAGCGCGGTGCCTGGTGTCCGACGATCGGGCACGCGCGCTCCCATCACATAGTCGATCGAGTCACTGCGTCACTGCATCAACTCGCTCCGGATCCCGGCGATCACGAGCGCGAGCCCGTGACGGAAGTGCATCTCCGCGTGGTCGTGTTCGTCCCCCTTCGTGCGCACGGCGGCGAACCAGCGCGACATGACGTCGGCGACGCGCGGCCACCGCTCGGCGACGTCGGGCGCGCTCCTCGCCATCGCCTGCTCGAGCATGCGCTGCCGCACGGCAGGCTCGCGCGCGGGGGACTCCTGGTCGTCGAGGGCGATGCCGACGGTGTAGCGCATCACCGTGATCGCGCCCAACATCGCGAAATCGCGCGTGAACCCCTCGGCTTCGAGGGTCTGGAGCGCCAGCTCGAGGAAGCCGGTGAGGCTGTTGGTGCGGAAGAGGAAGGCGCTCGCCACGACGCGCGCGCCGTCGCGATGGGCGAGCAGGGTGCGGCGGATCCGGAGCGCCGACGCCGAGAGCCATGCCTCCCACCCCTCGCCGGGGGCCGGAGGGCCGATGTCGCCCAGCCCGTCGTCGAGGATGGCTTTGGCGACGAGGTCGATCAGCTCCTGCTTCCCCTCGATGTACCAGTAGAGCCCAGGCGGGTGCATGCCGAGCGCGCCGGCGACGCCGCGGAGGCTGAGGCCGTCGAGTCCCCGCTCCTCGAGGAGCCGGAGCGCGGCCGCGACGATGTCCGCGCGGCGCTGCTCCCGGTTGTCGCTCGGCGCTGGCCGACTCAAGGGGTTGACAATTGAACAGTGTTAAAGAACATTGGCGGGCAGTTTAACGCTGTAAAAGCCCGCTGCGCAATGTGCGCCATCGCCCGGCGCACGGCAACGGCGCCCCTCCCCCGCCGGCCCGGAGCACCGATCGCATGACCAAGCGAAAACGCATCCTCCTCGCCGGAGTGGCCGCCGTGCTGGCGCTCTCCGCGTGGGCAACCGTGCGCGCGCACCCGCGCGAGGTGGTGCTCGTCGGC
>Ga0310810_10009061_pt1 | contig 11500 bp, 10 predicted proteins | sample NCmetagenome_FD_207641 | JGI IMG/M metagenome (GOLD analysis project Ga0310810, IMG submission 207641) | Soil microbial communities from experimental microcosm in Duke University, North Carolina, United States - NC | ecosystem: Engineered > Artificial ecosystem > Soil microcosm > Unclassified ... | reverse complement strand
CATGAACCGGCGGCTGAACGAGAAAATCGAGACCGTATTCATGATGCCGGCCGAGCAGTACACCTACATCAGCTCGCGGCTGATCAAGGAGGTATTCTCGCTCGGCGGCCGCGTACACGGGCTCGTCCCCGAACTGGTCGAGGCGCGGCTTCGCGACAAGGTGTCGCCGGTAACGAAGTCATAACCAGTACCGCGGAGATCGCCGGGCACGCCGGCAACTTCGAGCTCCGCGGCCCCTGCGGCTAACGTGTGGATCGCCATGGCGAAACTCGCGGCACGGACCGCATGCATCTCCGGATCGGCGACCCAGGCGGTGACGACGACCGTCGATCGGCTGCGGCGGTCGGGGATCCAGGTCATCGACTTCGGCGCGGGTGAGCCGGATTTTCCGACCGTCGAGGTCGCGAAGGTCGCGGCGCACCAGGCGATCGATGCGAATTTCACCAAGTACACGCCGAACGCCGGCACCGCCGAACTCAAGCGCGCCATCTGCGACCGCTATCGCACCGACTACGGCGTCGAGTACCGGGAGTCGGAAGTGATCGTGAATGCAGGCGGGAAGCAGGCGCTGTACAACGCGGCGCTGGCGCTCTTTGGTCCGGGCGACGAGGTGCTCACACACGCGCCGTATTGGCCGACCATTCCCGAACAGATCAAGCTGGCGGACGCCACGCCGATCGCCGTGGCGACGAGTGCCGCTGATGGCTTCGCGATTCGAGCGAAGGCCATACGCGAGAAGGTCACACCGAGAACGCGCGGCATCATCATCAACTCGCCGTGCAACCCGACGGGCGCCGTCATCTCCGAACAGGAGTTCGAGGACATCGCGGACCTCTGCGGACGCCAGGGTCTCTGGCTCGTCGTGGACCTGACCTATGAGAAGCTGATTTACGATCCCGTGCCGCACAATCTGCCGGGCATCATCGCTCGGAAGTGCCGCGACGTGGGCGTCCTCTGCGGGTCGGCGTCGAAAGCGTATTCAATGACCGGGTGGCGGTGCGGATGGACCATCGGCCCCGAGCCGCTGATTGCGGCATCCGGCGCCCTTCAGAGCCATGCGACATCCAACGCCTCATCGATCTCGCAGAAGGCGGTAACCGCGGCGCTCAGCGGGTCGCAGGAGCCGGTACGCGTAATGCTCGAGGAGTACCGCGCGAGACGCGATCGGCTATACGAGTGGCTGACTGCCGATCCGCGCGTGAAATGTCACAAACCGGGCGGCGCGTTCTATATGTTCGTCGACGTCAGCGACGCGCTGACCGCGGCGGGGCTGCAAACCTCCACCGAGTTCGCCGCCGCCCTCCTCGAGGAGGCCAGGGTTGCCGTCACGCCCGGCGAGTCATTCGGCGCACCGGGGTTCGTCCGGATCTCATACGCGACATCGATGGACAATCTGCGCGAGGGCAGCCGGCTGATGCTCGAGTTCATCCGCGCGCGCACGGCGTCGGCCGCGAGCACCCGACGCTAACCGCAGAGCACGCGGAGCGCGCAGAGAATAAGATTGGGTCTGCGTTCTGTGCGGGCTCCGCGGTGATCGCTATACTGGCTGCATGGCAAAGGTCGTCGCGGTCATCGGCGCGTCAAACGATCGCAGCAAGTTCGGCAACCGTGCCGTTCGTGCGTTTGTGCGACAGGGCTACACTGTGATCCCGATCAACCCCCACGAGAGCAAGGTCGAAGGCCTCCAGGCGTATAGATCGGTCCTCGACGTCCCGGGCGCGATTGACATGGCGTCCTTCTATGTTCCGCCGGACGTGGGCCAGCGGGTGATGGACGAGGTGGCCAGGAAGGGCATCGCGGAGGTCTGGCTGAATCCGGGCGCCGACAGCGACGGTCTCATCCGCCATGCGCAGGCGCTGCACATCGAGCCGATTGTCGCCTGCAGCATCGTGGCGATCGGTCAGGACCCTTACGCGTTCTAGACTTGAAAGTTCATGGGATTGGAGCCTATACTCAGCGCGATTATCACTCCCCGTTGAAACAGCAGCGCGGGCCGTTCGCCCGCCCACACTAATCTTTAGAAACCTGAGCTTCAAGAGCGTTCATGCCAAGTCATCCCAAGCGCCCTGCTCCGGCGCGAACCGCGAACGGTCCCACGACAGCCGATGCCGGCTCCGCGGCTCCCGCTGCCGCCGAAACCGCAAGGCCTGAAGAGCAACGACCCACCCCGCCCGCCCAGCCGCGCCGTCCGGGCGAGGGCCTCAACATCACGGATCTGAAAGACCTGAGCATTCAGAAGCTCACCCAGATCGCCAAGGACATGACGGTCGCCGGCGCGACGGGGATGCGCAAGCAGGAGCTGATCTTTCAAATCCTGAAGGCGCAAACCGAACAGAGCGGCTTCATCTTCTCGGAAGGGGTCCTCGAAGTGCTGCCGGACGGCTTCGGCTTCCTCCGCGCGCCCGACTACAACTACCTGCCGGGCCCGGACGACATCTACGTCTCGCCTTCGCAGATTCGCAAGTTCGACCTGCAGACGGGCGACACCGTCTCCGGACAAATCCGGCCGCCGAAGGACGGCGAGCGGTACTTCGCCCTCATCAAGGTCGAGGCGGTCAACTTCGAAGCGCCCGATCAGGCGCGCGACAAGCTGTTTTTCGAAAACCTCACGCCGCTCTATCCGCAGGAGCGGCTGGTGCTCGAAACGCCGGAGAGCATCTCGGCTCGCGTCATGGACCTGTGGACGCCGATCGGCAAAGGCCAGCGTGGCCTGATCGTCGCGCCGCCACGCACCGGAAAGACCATGCTGCTGCAGGCGATTGCGCAGTCGGTCGCGAAGAATCACCCCGAGGTGTATCTGATGGTGCTGCTCATCGACGAGCGGCCGGAAGAAGTGACCGACATGCAGCGATCGGTCGACGGCGAGGTGATTTCGTCGACCTTCGACGAGCCGGCGCAGCGCCACGTCCAGGTGGCCGAGATGGTGATCGAAAAAGCGAAGCGGCTGGTCGAGCACAAGAAGGACGTCCTCATCCTGCTCGATTCGATCACGCGGCTCGCGCGCGCCTACAACACGGTGATTCCGCCGTCGGGAAAGGTGCTCTCAGGCGGTCTCGATTCGAACGCGCTGCAGAAGCCGAAACGGTTCTTCGGGGCAGCCCGCAATATCGAGGAGGGCGGGTCGCTGACCATCATGGCGACGGCGCTCGTCGACACCGGTTCGCGCATGGACGACATCATCTTCGAGGAGTTCAAAGGCACCGGCAATATGGAGATTCATCTCGACCGGAAGCTCACGGACAAGCGCGTCTTCCCGTCGATCGATGTCCAGAAGAGCGGAACGCGCAAAGAGGAGCTGCTCATCTCGAAGGAAGATCTCAATCGCATCTGGGTCCTGCGCAAGGTGCTCAGCCCGCTGTCGCCCGTCGAGGCGATGGAGCTGCTGCTCGACAAGATGTCGAAGACCAGAACGAACGCCGAGTTCCTGGCATCAATGCAGAAGATGGGTTGAGAAATCGGCGAGTTGGTGAATTGGTGAATTGGTGAATTGAAACCACCCACCAAGTCGCCAATTCACGAAGTCACCAACTACGGAGTTCCCGAATGGCGACAATTACGGTAAGGCTCAACGGCCCGTATAAGGTTGAAGGCGACGATGTGAAGGTGGTGGACTGGAACGGGAACGAATATCAGATTGCCAAACGTCCGTTCGCTCTGTGTCGGTGCGGCGCGTCGACGAACAAGCCGTTTTGTGACGGCACGCATTCGAAGATCGGCTTTCAGGCCGCGGAAGCGGCCGTCGCCGGAAGCGAAGACAAACCCGCGACGTAACAGATGACGACTTGGTGAATTGGCGGCTGGTCAGTTGGTGAGTCGGTACCTTCAAAGGTGAATAACATGCGCACTGCTCTGATCGTTCTCGCACTCGGCCTCCTGCCGGGCTCCGTTTTCGCGCAGCAGGCGCCCGCCGCGCAGGCGCCCAAGACGTTTATTTCGGCGGCGGATGTTTCCGCTCTCGCCGCCAAGGCCAAAGCCACGCGGAAGCCCGATCAGGCGAACCTCGTTCAACCGCTCCTTCAACTCGCGCCCTACACAGCCAACCTCGAGTATCGGGCTGGCGTCGCGAATGCGGCAGTCCACGAAAAAGAGGCGGAGCTCTTCTACGTCGTCGACGGGGCCGGTACCCTGGTGACCGGCGGGAAGCTCACCGCGGAGAATCGCACGAACGCCGAGAACCTGAGCGGGTCGGGAATTGAAGGCGGCCAGTCCCGGCACGTGAGCAAGGGTGATTTCATCATCGTGCCGGAGAACACGCCGCACTGGTTCAGCGCAATAGAAGGAACGCTGACGCTGATGTCGATCCATCTGCCGCGCGCCGGCGCGCCGGCGCGCTGACGAAACCGTCGGCCGGCTGACATTTCCGTTTCGGGAAATCGCGCCTTCTCCGTTCTTTGCAGCGCTTTTTGCGGTGCCGCGGCGCGGCGTGCTCTTTGCCGGTTCGGTCGAAAGAACTGGCATGGCTGGACGCTTTGTCGGCCCGTTTGGAGCGTTGATCGGCGGGGGCGTCATCGCCCTCGCCGGCGCGATACCCGCGCTTCACGCAGAAACGCCGGCGGAGTCCCGGGGCGTTCCAGCGCCAGCCGATCGAAACCAGGACAGCATCAGAGTCACCGGCTGCCTGCTTCTGGGACCGTACGGCGAGTTCACCCTTTCACACACCACCTCGGCTGCCGGAACCGTGATGCACGCCGTCGCGTGGAAGCTCGAAGCGAGGCCGGAGCTGCTTGGCCACGTCCTCGAAACCGTCGAAATCACTGGAACCATGATCCGGATATCTCTCAGGGCGCGCGAATCGAGCGGCGTCGTGGGCAGCGATCGGCCCCCGGACCCTGGCGGGGCCGTCGCTTACCGGCTCCGCGTCAAGACCATCAGGAAAATCGCCGGCGACTGTTCGTAAGCGGGCAGTCGAGCTGGTAATTCGTAAATTGGTAATTGAGCAATCAACTTACGACGGGCGCCGACGGCGTATCGAGAGGCGGTAGCGGAATCTTCCCGTCGGACGCATCGTGAGCCGACGGCGGCAGGCGCAGAAGACGGCGCAGCTCGTCTCCTTCCATGACTTCAACTTCGAGCAGGCGCCGCGTGACCGTTTCGAGGTCATCGCGGTGCGTGGTCAGGATGTCCCTCGCCTTGTCGTGGGCGTCGGTCAGGATCCGCTTGATCTCGGCGTCGATCAGGCGCGCGGTGTCCTCGCCGTGGAGCCCCCGCTCCTGCGGCATCGGGATGTCGAGAAAGCGCGCCCGCTTGTTGCCGTCGTAATTGATGGCGCCGAGCGCGTCGCTCATCCCGAACTCGGTGACCATCGCGCGGGCGATGTCGGTGGCGCGCTGGAGATCGTTCTGCGCGCCGGTCGAGATCTCGCCGAGCGCGATTTCCTCGGCCGTCCGCCCAGCGAGCAGGACCGCGAGCTGGCTGAGCAGGTCGCCGCGCGTCATCAGGTAGCGATCCTCGAGCGGCAGCTGCATCGTGTAGCCGAGCGCGCCAAATCCGCGCTGCACGATCGAAATCTTGTGTACCGGATCGAGATCCGGCAGCACGCTGGCGACGATGGCGTGGCCCGATTCGTGGTACGCCACGATCTCGCGCTCCTTCGTGCTCATCACGCGCCGCTTTTCGAGCCCCGCGACGAGCCGGTCGATCGCCGATTCGAAGTCCTTCATGTCGACCGCGGTCTTGTCGTTTCGGGCCGCGAGCAGCGCCGCCTCGTTCACCAGGTTGGCGAGATCGGCGCCGGCGAAGCCGGCCGTGCGCGCGGCAACGACGGTGATATCCACATCGGGCGCCATCTTCACGGCTCTCGAATGGATGCGAAGAATCTGTTCCCGGCCCTTGACGTCCGGCTTATCGACGAGCACCTGCCGATCGAAGCGGCCCGGGCGGAGCAGGGCGGGGTCGAGCACCTCCGGACGATTCGTGGCGCCCATGATGATGACGCCCTTGCGCGAATCGAAGCCGTCCATCTCCGCCAGGAGCTGATTGAGCGTCTGTTCGCGTTCCTCGTGGCTGCCGAGAGGGCTCTGCACGCGGACCTTGCCGAGCGCATCGAGCTCGTCGATGAAGACGATGCACGGCGCCTTGGCCTCGGCCTGCTGGAACAGGTCGCGGATGCGTGCGGCGCCGACGCCCACGAACATCTCGACGAATTCCGATCCGCTCAGACTGAAAAACGGCACGTGCGCCTCGCCGGCGACCGCGCGGGCGAGCAGCGTCTTGCCGGTGCCGGGCGGGCCGACAAGCAGCACGCCTTTCGGAATTCGCCCGCCGAGGTTCGTGTACTTTTTGGGATTCTTGAGGAACTCGACGATCTCCTTCAATTCGTCTTCGGCTTCGTCGACGCCGGCGACATCCGTGAACCGCACCTTCACTTCGTCGTCCGCATAAATCTTGGCGCGGCTCCGGGCGAACGACATCACACCGCCCTCGGCGCCGCCCATGCGGCGGAAGAAGAAGCCCCAGATGGCGATGAAAAAGATCGCGGGAACGATCCAGCTGAGGAGATCGGCCAGCCACCGGTTCGCGACCTCGCCGGTGTACTTCACGCCTTTGCCTTCGAGCTCCTCGATCAGCTTCGGATCCTCGACCCGGGTCGTCGTGAACTGCTTCGACTTGGGATCGCCGGCGGCAGGTTGTTTCAGCGTGCCTCTGATGACCTGGTCCGTGATGGTCACGTCTTCAATCTGCCCGTCCTTCACCAGCCCCTTGAACTCGCTGTAGGGAATGGACCGGCCGGGCGGCGTCATGAAGTACAGCTGCGCGAAACCGAGCACGAGCAGAAACGCCAGCCCGTACCAGAGCGACGCCCCGGGGCGCTGGACGGTCGGCCGCTGGCCGCGGCGATCGCCGCCGCGCGGATTGAGCCGTGGGGGTGTTTTGGGTGGCGCCATGATCTAATTGGCTTGGATGGGCAGGAGAGCCAGGAAGGGCAGGAGGGTAGAGACAAATCCCCTCCCGCGCGTCCGGCCCTCGCGCCTGTCCTGTCCCTATGTTACGCCCGAACCGCCTCCTGCTTTTCGAACCTGAGCCCGTCCGGCCCCTGATCGACCACGACGGTGTCGCCTTCGCCGAAATCGCCCTCGAGGACGCGGACCGCGAGCGGATCGAGGACGCGCTTCTGAATCGCGCGTTTCAGCGGCCGCGCACCGTAGGCAGGGTCGTACCCCTCGCGCACGAGCTCCTCTTTGGCCGGGTCGGTCAGGACGACATGGATTTTGCGTTCCTCGAGCCGTTTCACGAGGCCGGACAACTGGATGTCGATGATCCGCTTCATGTGCTCGCGGCCGAGCGCGTGGAAGAAGATGATCTCGTCGACGCGGTTCAGGAACTCCGGACGGAAGTGCTCGCGGAGGGTGACCATCACGGCGCGCCGCGTCCCTTCCGGAAGCGCGGGGCTGTCGCTGCCACGGACCCGATCGGCGTCCACCTGGGCCGCTTCGGCGATGTACTGGCTGCCAAGGTTCGACGTCATGATCACAACGGTGTTCTTGAAATCGATCGTCCGTCCTTTTCCATCCGTCAGCCGGCCATCGTCGAGCAGCTGGAGGAGGACGTTCAGTACTTCGGGATGCGCCTTCTCGATCTCGTCAAACAGGATGACGGCGTACGGCCGGCGGCGGACCGCCTCGGTCAACTGGCCGGCTTCTTCGTAGCCGACGTAGCCGGGCGGCGCGCCGATCATGCGCGAGACCGTGTGCTTTTCCTGGTACTCGGACATGTCGATTCGCACCATCGCCTGCTCGTCGTCGAAGAGAAACTCCGCGAGCGCCCGCGCCAGCTCGGTCTTGCCGACGCCGGTTGGGCCGAGGAACATGAAGCTGCCGAGCGGACGATTGGGATCCTGCAGTCCGGCGCGTGCGCGGCGGATGGCGTTGGCGACCGCGTTAATCGCCTCGTCCTGGCCGACCACGCGCTTGTGCAACCGTTCCTCCATGTGGAGCAGCTTCTGCACTTCACCCTCCATCATCCGGCTGACGGGGATGTGCGTCCACTTGCTCACCACCTCGGCGATGTCTTCGTCGTCGACTTCTTCCTTCAGCATCCGCTTGTCTTTTTGCAGCTGCGCCAGCTTCGTTTCCTCGCCCCGGATCTGCTGTTCCAGCTGGGGCAAACGGCCGTACTGAAGCTCGGACGCCTTCGTATAGTCGCCCGCGCGCTGCGCACGCTCGATCTCGAGCCGCAGCGCTTCCAGCTCTTCTTTCAGCTTGCGCGATCGCTGGATCGCGTCTTTCTCCTGCTGCCAGTGCGCGGCGAGGCCCGCGCGCTCTTCCTTGAGATCGGCCAGCTCTCTGTCGAGCCGTTCGAGCCGCTCCTTCGACGCTTTGTCTTTCTCCTTTTTCAGCGCTTCGCGCTCGATCTCGAGCTGCATGATGCGGCGTTCGAGCTCGTCGAGCTCCGCCGGCATCGAGTCGATCTCCATCCGCAGCTTCGACGCGGCTTCGTCGACGAGATCGATGGCCTTGTCCGGCAGGAACCGATCGGAAATGTAGCGGTTCGACAGCACCGCAGCGGCCACCAGCGCAGAGTCCTTGATCTTGACGCCGTGATGGACCTCGTACCGCTCGCGGAGACCGCGCAGGATGCTGATCGTGTCCTCGACGGTCGGTTCGGACACCATGACCGGCTGGAACCGCCGCTCGAGTGCCGCATCTTTCTCGATGTACTTGCGGTATTCGTCGAGCGTCGTGGCGCCAATCGTGTGCAGCTCGCCGCGCGCGAGCATCGGCTTCAGCATGTTCGACGCGTCGATCGAGCCTTCGGCCGCTCCGGCGCCGACCACCGTATGCAGTTCGTCAATGAACAGGACGACCAGCCCCTGCGAGTCGGCGATTTCCTTGAGCACCGCCTTCAGCCGCTCCTCGAATTCGCCGCGGTACTTCGCGCCCGCCACGAGCGCGCCCATGTCGAGCGCCACGATGCGCTTGTTCTTGAGCCCTTCCGGCACGTCACCCCGGATAATCCGGCCGGCCAGCCCTTCGACGATGGCGGTCTTTCCGACGCCGGGTTCGCCGATGAGGACCGGATTGTTTTTTGTCCGGCGCGACAGCACCTGGATCACCCGCCGGATTTCCTCGTCGCGGCCGATGACCGGATCGAGCTTGCCCTTGCGCGCGAGCTCGGTGAGGTCGCGGCCGTAGCGCTCGAGCGCCTGATAGGTGCCTTCAGGATTCTCGTTCGTGACGCGCTGCGAGCCGCGCACGCTCTTCATCGCGTTGGTGATTTTGTCCGCCGTGACGCTCCGCTCGACGAGGAGCCGCGCGGCGGGAGAGCGTCCCGTCTCCGACGCGATGGCGAGGAACAGATGCTCGGTGCTGACGAACTCGTCTTTCAGGCGGTCGGCTTCGGCCTGCGCCTGATCGGTGATCAGCTTGAAGCGCGGCGACATACCCGGTTGCGATCCGCCGTACGCCGACGGCTGGTGCTTCAGCGCCTCGCGCGCGTCGCGCGCCAGGGCGGCCGGATCGACAGCCATCTTCCGCAGCAGCTCGGCGACGATGCCCTCCTTCTGCTCGACCAGGGCGACGAGCAGATGCTCGGGCTCGACCTGCGGGTGATTGAGCTGTTCGGCAAGCTGCACCGCGGCGGCCACCGCTTCCCGGGCTTTTTCCGTGTACTTGTTGATGTTCATTGTCGTTTCCCTTTGCCACGAAAGCACGAACACACGAAACCAGTTTTCCTTTCGTGCTTTCGTGGCTGCGTTATGCAGCGGGGTGCTTGGCGTCCTTCTCCAGTTTTTGCAACGCTTCGAAATGCGCCCGCTGCTCCGGGGTCAGCGAACGCGGCAGGTCGACGTCCACGGTGACATAAAGATCCCCGTGCTCGTGCGGCTTGCCGATGGCCGGCATGCCATGGCCCTTCAGCCGGAATACCTGGCCGTTCTGTGTTGTCGGTGGAATCTTCAGCCGCACAGGCTTCCCTGAAAGGGTCTGCACTTCAGCTTCACCCCCAAGTACGGCCGTCGTCAGCGGGACGGCCACGTGGGTGTACAAATCGCGGCCCTTTCGGTCGAATTTCGGATGCGGCGTCAGCCGGATGCGCAGGTAAAGGTCGCCCGATTGCGCACCACCGGTGCCGTGCTCGCCTTCGCCGCCGACGCGCACGCGGGAGCCCTCGCCGACGCCCGGCGGAATCCGCACGTCAACCGTGCGGGCCTGGCCGTCGTGCGTCATGGAGAGGCGCCGCATCGCGCCGTTATAAGCATCCTCGAGCCCGAGCTCCAGTTCATGCTCCACGTCGCGACCTTGCCGCGCGGCACGCTCGCGCCCCGAAGTTGATGTCCGCCGGCCGCCGCCCCGCGGCTCGCCTCCCATCGGACCGCCCGCGCCGCCGAAGAAGGTATGGAAGAAATCGGAGAACGGATCGGAATCGCCGAACATCTCACGCATTTCTTCTTCAGTCATCGTGCGGAAGCCGCCGCCCTGGCCGCCCCCGGCGTTGACGTTCCAGGCGCCTCCCGCACCGGCGCCGGGGCCGGTCCCCGCGCCGGCCTGCTCGTACATCCGCCAGTTCGAGCCCAACTCGTCATACTTCTTTCGCTTGGGCGGATCGCCGAGCACCTCGTAGGCCTCGTTGATCTCCTTGAACTTCGCCTCGGCAGACTTGTCGCCCGGATTGACGTCGGGATGGTGCTTGCGCGCCAGCTTCCGATACGCCTGTTTGATTTCCTTTTCGGTGGCCGTTTTTGCGACGCCAAGCGTCGAGTAATAGTCCTTGAATTCCATAAATCGGGTTCACGGTTCCCGGGTCTTAGTCCAAGCCGAGCATCCGAATCAGCTCGTCGAGCTCCTGTATCAGCCGTCGGCTGTCTTTCGCAGATAGCGCCGCGTCGCGCGACGCCATCAGCGGCCGGATGCGCTGCACCACCTCGGCAATCGACAGCAACCGCTGTACGCCTGCCAGGTTGATTCCTCCATCATCCACGAGGTGCTTGATAATCTTGAGCCGTTCGAGCTCCTCGCGAGAGTACAGCCGCATGCTGCCGACCGTCCGCGTCGGTTGGACGAGCCCCAGCCGCTCGTACTTCCGCAGCGTCTGCGGATGCATCCCGAGCATCCGCGCCGCGACGCTGATGTAATAGAGATCCTGATCCATCCGCCGATCCAAGTATCAGGCTTGACACGAGTCGTGTCAACATCGGGTTCGGGGTTCAAGAATGTGTGAAGTATTCTGGGCCGGATGATTGAAACGTCCGATCTGCTGACGATCGGGCTTCTTGTGCTCCTCGAAGGCCTGCTGAGCGCAGACAACGCGCTGGTCATGGCGATCATGGTGCTCGGCCTTCCCAAACGTGAACATAAGAAAGCGCTGCGGTACGGTCTCGTGGGCGGATTCGTCTTCCGATTTTTCGCAACGCTGCTCGCCGTCTACTTGATCCGGCTGGGCTGGGTAAAGCTTCTCGGCGGCCTCTATCTTCTGTACCTGTCGTACTCGCACTTCTGGAGCGGCAAGACCGAAGAGGAGCGCCGGTCCGCGCCCGAAGCCAAGCCCTGGCTGGGCATGAGCGCCT
>Ga0310810_10009060_pt1 | contig 11500 bp, 10 predicted proteins | sample NCmetagenome_FD_207641 | JGI IMG/M metagenome (GOLD analysis project Ga0310810, IMG submission 207641) | Soil microbial communities from experimental microcosm in Duke University, North Carolina, United States - NC | ecosystem: Engineered > Artificial ecosystem > Soil microcosm > Unclassified ... | reverse complement strand
CCTGGACATCAGGATGCCTTGATGAATTACGTTCACCGGGGCCCCGCAATGATCCGGTTGTGCCCAGCATTTCTGGGTACCTTCGATCGAACGCCTCGATTGGAATGATTTCAAGGTGCGCAAGGCCGTGGCGCGTTCACGAAATCGCGACGCGGGCAAAGGTGGGCAGGTGGTTCTTGCCCACTGCATTCAGTTCAATACGATCCGTGTCATTGGAACTCGACGCGACGGAGACGCAAATGGGGGCTGAGAAGGGCGGGGCCTCGCCTGCCGCGAGTCTGATGAACGCGCCCGGCGCGTCCAGCATTGCGCCGACGCGGCTTGCCGATATCGCGATCGAGGTCGAGCGGCTTTCCGGGGTCGTGCGGGCTCAGGCGCCACAGCTTGATTTCAATGACGAGCCAAGCGGCTTTGCCGCGACGCTGGGCAACAAAGCGCGATGAGCGACGACCTCGCGCTGCTCGATCTTGCCGAGGCTGCCGGGCGCGTCGCCTCGGGCGCCGTAACATCCGTGGCGCTGACCGAAGCCTGCCTCGAACGGGCCACGGCCTGGCAGGCGAGCCGCAACTGCTTCATCCGCATCGACGCCGAGGCCGCGATCAGCGCGGCGCGCCAGCGCGATGCCGAACTCCAGCGCGGCCAACGCCGCGGGCCGCTGCACGGCGTGCCGCTCGCGCACAAGGACATGTTTTACCGCGCGGGCAAGGTTTCGACGGGCGGCAGCAGGATCCTTCGGGATCAGGTTGCGGCTACGACCGCGACGGTGCTGCGGCGTCTCGATGCGGCAGGCGCGATCGAGATCGGCGTCCTCAACATGTCGGAGTTCGCCGCGGGCCCGACCGGTCACAACATCCATTTCGGCGACTGCCGCAACGCATTCGACGCGACGCGTATTCCGGGCGGCTCGTCGAGCGGCTCGGCGGTTGCGGTTGCGGCGCGCGCCGTGTTCGGCGCGCTCGGCTCCGACACCGGCGCCTCGGTGCGACTGCCCGCTGCCTACAACGGCGTCACCGGACTGAAGCCGACCTATGGGCGCGTGAGCCGCCACGGCGCGATGCCGCGCTCATGGAGCATGGATCATGTCGGGCCGTTCGGCCGTACGGCACGCGATTGCGCGCTGCTGCTGCAGGTCATCGCCGGACACGATCCAGATGACGCCACGAGCAGCGTGCAGCCCGTTCCGGATTATCTGGATGCGCTCGGCGCCGAGCGTCTCTCCGGTCTGACCATTGGCGTCGGGGATCACGGCGTCACGCTTGAGCCCGCGGTGGCGGCGGCGATCGACGAGAGCGCCCGTGCGCTGGAGCGGATCGGCGCAAAGCTCGTGCGCGTCGCGCTGCCTGATCTTGGCCCCCTGTTCCGTGTCGGCGAGACGATCATCAAGGGCGAGGCGGCCGCGCTGCATCGCCAGTGGCTCGAGACGCGGCCGCAGGATTATTCCAACAGCGTGCGGCTGCGCATCGAGGGCGGACTTTTCCTCTCCGCCGCCGACTACATCGACGCGCTGCGCCTGCGCGGCGTGATGACGGAGAAATTTCTCGCCGGGACCATGAACGGCATCGACCTCCTGCACCTGCCGGCGTCTCCGGTTCTGCCGCCGACGCTTGCCGAAAGCGACATGGAGAGCGCCGACAGCGAGACGCTGCTCGGCCTGTTCAGCCGGCTGACGATGTTCATGCGGCCGTTCAATTTCCTGGGGCTTCCGGCAATCAGCGTGCCGTGCGGCTTCTCGAACGGCTTGCCGATCGCCTGTCAGCTTGTGGGACATCCGTTCGCGGAGGCAACCGTGCTGCGCACCGCCGATGCCTACCAGCGCGCGACCGACCATCATCGCGTCGTGCCGACGCTCTAAGCCTTGCTCCCCGGCACGACGCCCGCCTTGAGGCCCGCACAGTGATCGAAGATCGCGCCCGGCCGGGTGAACCAGATCTTGTCGCGCTGCGGATGGTCGACGATGTGCTTCAGCGCGCGGCGCAGCGCGCGCAGCCGGTAGGGCTGCCCCACGATCATGGTGTGCAGCGCAATGCCGCAGACCAGCGCGTGGCGCTCAGACTGGGCGAGCATCTCGTCGAACTGGTCGATGATCATGCGCTCGAAATCGACCGCGGTGTGATGGCGCACCAGCATCATCGGCGAGTCATTGATCTCAAGCGGGTAGGGGACCGACATCAGCGGGCCCGCGCGCGTGCGCAGCCAGATTGGCTGGTCGTCGCAGGGCCAGTCCATCAGAAACGAAAAGCCCGCCTCCTTGAGCAGGTCGGGCGTGATGCGGCTCTGCGACATCCACGGCCCCATCCAACCGCGCGGCGCCCGCCCGCCCGCCTCGCCAAGCCGGTCGCGTACGTATGCGATCAGCCGCGCCTCGTCTTCTTCCCACATCTGGCCCTGCCGCTCCGCATTGGTACGGCCATGGCCGATGTATTCGTCCTTGCGCGCGTTGATCGCGGCGGGGATCTCCGGCGCATAGTCGAGCACGGTCGTGTTGATCAGGTGGCAGGCTGGAAGCGCAAGCTCGTCGAGCAGGTCGAGCAGCCGCCACACCCCGACGCGGTTGCCGTAGTCGCGCCACGCGAAGGTGCGCGGGTCGGGCGGCGGGCCCTCGACCGTCACCGAATGGCCGAGCCCGGTGCCGAACGCGAAGTGCTCGATGTTGATGCCGAGATAGACGGCAAGCCGCTTGCCGTCCGGCCAGTCGTAGTTCGCCCGGCCGGAGAGGGCCGAATAGTCGTAGCGCTCGTGATGGGGGAGCTTCATGGGCGAGTTTCCCTCCCGTGTGGTCGGGCAACTTTACGCAAACATCGCCCACGGTCACAGGCCGGGAATCAGCGGGACGGCGCGCCAGCCCGCGGCTACCGGGTCACGGCATGGCGCGTTCGGCGGCAGTTGGCCTTGTACCAGGCCACGAGCTGGGCCTTCAGATTCTGCTGTTCGCTGGTGAGTTCCACCCCGGCATACTGTCGGTGCAGCTTCACCAGCTGTTCGCAACGCTCGTCGGCAAGCGCCGCACTGGTGAGAAAGGACAGAACCGCTCCGGCAGAAAGGATGGCAAGGAGGAAACGCCGGGAGACACCAGAACTTCGCAGCATCACGTTCGACTCCGATGTTAAGCCACAAATGACGACCGGTGCTTTTCACGATTTCTGAGTCGCTTCCGCAGAACGAGTGCGCGTCAGCAACACGTCGAAAAAATCACGTCTTCATCATCACGCTGTGTGACGCGCAAATTTGCCGCTGCAGCCTTGATGTCCGGGGCCCCTCGCGTACGATCCCGCTTCCGCTCACCACCCAAGGCATCCCATGCGCTTCGCCGCGATCGGTCTTGATCACCGCCACATCTACGACCTCACCGAAGGACTGCTCGACGCGGGCGCGACCTGCGCGGGCTACTGGCCGCAGACGACCGACCCGCGCGTGCTCGAAGGCGTGCGCAAGCGCTTCCCCGACATTCCGGCGGTCGAGGATCGCGATGCGCTGATGCGCGATCCGTCGATCGACGCGATCGTCAGCGCCGCGGTGCCGCGCGACCGTGCGTCAATCGCGATCGAGGCGATGCGCAACGGCAAGGACGTGCTGGTCGACAAGCCGGGCGTGATCGCGCGCGAGACGCTCGATGAGGTGCGGCGCGCCGTAAAGGAGACCGGCCGTATCTTCTCGATTTGCTTCTCGGAACGGCTGATCAACCCGTGCGCCGAAATCGCCGGCAGGCTCGTCGCGGATGGTGCGATCGGCCGCGTGATCCAGACCGTCGGCCTTGGACCGCATCGCTTCAACCGCGCGATCCGGCCCGCCTGGTTCTTCGACCCGAAGCTCGCCGGAGGCATCCTCGCCGACATCGCGTGCCACCAGATCGAGGCATTCCTGTTCTACACCGGCTCGCAGACCGCCGAGATCGCCCACAGCGCGATCGGCAAGTTCGGCACCGAGGATTTTCCGGAGTTTCAGGACTTTGGCGAGATCGTGCTGCGCAGCGACCGCGCGTGCGGCTACATGCGGCTCGACTGGTTCACGCCCGACGGCCTGCCGACCTGGGGCGATGGGCGCTTCACCATTCTCGGCACGGACGGATACATCGAGCTGCGCAAGAACATCGACATCGAAGGCCGCGCCGGCACCGATCACCTGTTCATGGCAAACAACGCGGGCACGCGCTACATCGATGCCAGCAAGGAGCCCATCACCTACTTCCGGCGCTTCATCGCCGACGTGCGCGACCGCACCGAGACCGCGATGACGCAGAGCCATGTATTCACGGTGTGCAACCTTGCACTTGAGGCGCAGGCGCGCGCGACCAGTGCGGTCGCGCGGCCCCCGCAGCCCCGCTGAGACTCAGCCCAGCGTCAGCATCCAGTTGTCGATGTGGCCGCTTGCCGTGTCCTGCCACGCGAGGTCGGGCACACCATTGTGGTCGAAGTCGCCCAAGCCGACCGGCACCGCGCCCGCCGGGTGCGCGCCGAGATCGACGCTCGCCGACCACTGGCCGTTGTTCAGGAGCCAGACATCGATGTCATTGGTCGTCGGGTTGTACCAGACGATGTCACTCGTGCCGTCGTGGTTCAGGTCGGGCGCGCCGAGCGGCTGATATCCGGCCGGATGCGGGCCCACATCGATGCTGCCAGCCCACTGGCCGTTCGAGATCTTCCAGATGTCGACATCGCCGTTCGTCGGGTTGAACCACGCGATGTCGCTGGTGCCGTCACCGTTGAAGTCGCCGATCACCGAGGGTTGGTAACCGGCCGGGTGGCCGCCGACATCGAGGCTCGCGCTCCAGTGGCCGTTCGACATTTCCCAGATGTCGACGTCGTGCGTCGCCGCATTGTACCAGACGACATCACTCGTCCCGTCGCCGTTGAAGTCGCCGGTGCCGACGGGCGCGTAACCGGCCGGATGCGTGCCGACATCGACGCTCGCGCTCCACTTGCCGTTCGACATCTCCCACAGATCGACGTCGTGCGTCGTCGGGTTGAACCAGAGGATGTCCTTGGTGCCGTCGTGATTGTAGTCGCCGTGTCCGACCGGCTGGTAACCGGCCGGATGCGAGCCGACATCGGAACTCGCGGACCAGTGGCCGTTGGCGAGCTCCCAGATGTCCACATCGCCGGTTGTTGGATTGAACCAGCCGAGATCGCCGGTCCCATCGTGATTGAAGTCGGCGATGCCGGCCGGCGACCAGCCCGCCGGGTGCGCGCCGACATCGACGCTCGCCATCCAATGGGGCGGGCCGGAGCCGACCGGCGTTTGGTCCGGCGGCGTCTGGTCCGGCGGATTCGCTGCCACATCGGCAATCTTGTTGGGATCGCCGGCCGCCGCGACGAGACCGCTCGACAGCGACCCCTGCACACTTGTCTCGACCGGGGTGAGCGCGTCGAGAAGCCCCTGACCCACGCTGTTGCCGGCGAGAGCCGAATCGAGTTGCGCATTGGTGTCGAGGACGATCTTCGTGACGCCATCGGCAGCGGCGCTGCCGTCGAGTCCGACGCTGGTTGCGGCGGTCGTGAACAGGGCCGCAACGGCGTTGTGGTCATCGAGGTCGAGGGTGCCTTGCGCGAGATCGCCGACCATCGCCTGCACGACTGCGTTCTGGGCGGCCTGGCTGTCGGCGCCCATGCCCGCCAGAGTGCTCGTCATCAGATCGACGGTGTCGAACACCTTCACGCCAGCGACATAGACTTGTGCGCTCGTCGCGTCGCCGTTCTGGATTCCGGCGACCGGGTCGAGCGTGGTGAGATCGACGCTGGAAAGGCCGAAGGCAGTGTCGACCGTGTTCATCGACTGCTCGACGTCGCCTGCCTGCTTCCAGAGCTCGGTCGTCAGCGTGGTTAGTGGTGAGATGATCGATGCACCGCCGGTCGTCTCCATGCTCCCTTTGAACGGGAGGTTGGTGGCCGAGTCGGTGCCCCCGATCACAATCAGTGGTCCGGTGCCGCCCGGCAACGAGTAGGCGCCATCCGAGTCGGTGGTGGTCCATAGCTCTCCATCATCGAGCTTGCCGTCGAGATTCGAGTCCGCGAACACGACCGAACCGACGAGCCGTGTGCCGACCGTGTGGCCGCTCGCGTTCAGGGCCGCGGTAACTTGCGCAACAAGGCTCGCGCCGTCGTGGTTGATGAGGCTGCCGCCGTCATGGCCGATCAGGCTGCCGCCGTCATGGCCGATCAGGCTGCCGCCATCATGGCCGATCAGGCTGCCGCCGTCGTGACCGATCAGGTTGTTAGCCTGCAGCGAGATGAGGCCAGATCCGTTGTTGTTGATGATCCCTGAACCATTGTTGTTGATGATCGAGGTTACATCCTGCCCGACGAGGTTCGTGCCGCTCACGACGTATTGGAAGTCGTTGTTGAGGAGCAGATTGCCTTCGTTCTCGCCGAGTAGGCCACCGGCGGGCACGAGGACAGGACTGTCAGCCTTCCAGTGACCAGCGGCGTCGTTCGCAACCTGCTGCAAGGCATCGGCAGCGGCGAGCGTTGCGGTGGACAGAACTGTTAGATGCAGCGGCGACTGGAATTCGGTCTTTGTCCAGGTGCCGTCGGAGTTGAGCGCCCATCTCGTGAAGTTGCCGCCATCCTTGCCGGACTGGTGGAGCGTGAGATTCCCGTGCGAGTCGAATTGATCGTTGGCGAAGGTGTTGTCCGCAAAGTTGTAGCCGGCGGAAAACAGACGCCCGTTTGCAAAATTCTCGATGGCGATGTTGCCGTGGCCGTCGGTCGTATCGAACTCGTAAGTGCTCGAATGCCGGTAGATGTTGAGAAGATCAACCGGTGGCGGCTTGCCCTCGGCAAAATTGATCAGGGACTGATTGAAAAATTGACTTAGGACCTGGTTCCAGGACGGCAGGTTGGAGTTGTTATAGAATATCTCCGTGTCAACGTCTTCTCCGGTCGGTAACTTGTAGTGATCGGAATAAGTGTTGAGTTCCATCCCTTCGATATTGAGCTGAAGATAGCGGGCAGCGGTGCCGTTGAACCCGGAAACTTCCGAGCCGTCCGGCATGAAATAATGATTGGTGCCTCCGTTGCTGCTGCTCGCGCCGTCGATTTCCAGTACCAGCTGCCCTTGCGCATTTAGCCAATGATTGTCGTTGCCCAGATTGATGGTCATCGCGAGTTTCCTCTCCACCGCGCTTGTGCGCGTGTTGGTGATGCGACCGACGCAGAAGTGGCTCAGCGCCGGCCGGCTTTACCAAGCGGCCCGAAGGGAACCGCGGAACTCAAAGTTCCTGTTTGCCCCACGCGTAACGCTTGGTAATTTGGCACCGTGGGGCGGCGGCTGATCAAAGTCGTTGGGCTGAATCTCAAATGTTCTCAAATGACGTCACGATGGGGGTGACGTTCGGACCATTCCGTCTCGACCTCGGAGCGCGTCTTCTCTACTGCGACGACCTGGAAGTGCCGCTGGGCACCCGCGCGCTGGACGTTCTCTGCGTGCTCGCCGAAAAGCCGGGCGAACTCGTCACCAAGGACGAACTGATCGCGCGCGCATGGCACGGCCTCGTCGTTGAAGAACACAACATCCAGGTTCAGGTCTGGATGTTGCGCAAGGCGCTCGGCGACGCCGAAGGACGACGCTTCATCGTGACGGTGCCGGGACGCGGTTATCGCCTCGCGCATGCCGGCGGCAGGCGCCGGCAAGCTCGGCTTCAGCTCCGCCCGCATCGCATGAGCGTCCCTCGATCGCGGTGCTGCCCTTCATCAACATGACGGAGGAGCCCTGCTATGAGAACTTCGTCGATGGCCTCGTCGTAGACCTGATCACTGAATTCGCGCGGCTGCGCTGGCTCAATGTGATCGCACGCAGCGCGAGCTTCGCCTACAAGGGACGAGCCATCGATGTTCGGCAAGCGGGCCGCGAGCTCAGCGCTCGCTATGTCGTTGAAGGCGGCATCCGTGCCTCCGAGGGCCGTGTCCGCGTCACCGCGCGGCTGATCGAAACCGAAACCGGCGCGCACCTTTGGGCCGAGCGCTGCGATTGCGCGATCAAGGAAACGTTCGCGTGCCAGGAGGAATTGGTCGAGAGCATCATCTCGGTGTTCGATCCCGCGCTGCGCGCGGCCGAGATGGCGCGCGAGCGGCATCATCCGGCAGTCAACCCTTATTCTCTCCATACAAGAGGGCTTGCTGAACTGTTCACGTCCAGCAGGGAGAGCAGTCTTCGCGCCGAGAATCTGCTGCGTCAGGCAATCGCACTCGATTCCGGCTATTCGGATGCGCTCGCAGCCCTGATCGATTGCAAATGGCAACAGGTGCTGAATGGTTGGATTCCGACCACCGCCGTGGCCGATGCACGGCTCGAGATCGAACAGCTTGCCCGGCAGGCGATCGCCGCCGATCCGCTCAACGGCAGGGCGCTCGCCGCCGCGGGGTTTGCGATCGCGGGCGTACGCTTTCATCATGAAGAGGGAATGGAACTGGTCGAGCGCGCGCTCGAGCTGCTTCCGCGCTCTGCCTACGTGCAGAATGCGGCCGGACAGGTGTTCGTCTATTCGGGAAAGCTCAAAGAGGCCATCGAGTGCCTGGAGAACGCGCGCCGCATCAGTCCGCTCGATCCGCACGTGACCGTGATGCACAATGGTGTGACTGTCGGCATCGGGCATGCGCTCATGTTCAAACGCGACTTTGAGGCATGCCTCGACTGGAATCGCCGCGCGCTCCTCGAGAAGCCCGATTGGACCAGCTCCCGGCGATTGATCCAGGTGGCACTCGCGCACATCGGACGTGTCGATGCCGCTCGCAAGCAGGTCGGCGAGCTGCTCAAGGTGCAGCCCAACTCCAGCCTGGCGCGGGCAAAGACCAGCATCTATCGCAAGGGCTGGATGAACGAGCTTTACCAGGAAGGATTGCGAAAGGCCGGGCTGCCCGAAAAATGACCGGCCGCGCCGTGCTCACACGTGCCGGAAGGCTCGTCGAGGAGCACCGCGCTTGCTCCGGTTGAGCTTGCGTCTGAGCAGCAGATCAATGGCGGGCTCGGTTCCGAGGAACGGCCCTTTCCGCGGCCCTTTTACCGATCATTAGCCAAATTCGGATGCTCTTGAGGCGGACGGAAAAGAGGCCCGCGCAAAGCGTCCCTTTTCTGGACAGCGCCTTCATCCTGCCCCATCTCGTCCGCATAGATCGGCAGAGCGGGGTCCACGGTGGTCGGGGAAGAAAAAATGATGCTGCGTTCGGCCTTTAGCCTCATGGCGCTCGGGCTTCTTTGCGGCGCCGCGCAGGCGCAGCCTTATCCGCCGTCCTATCCGCCCGCAAACGTGCAGGCTTATCCGCCCTACCGCGCGCCTGCCCCCACCATGGTGGAGGACGACGAGGACGACCTGCCGCCGAATTTACGCGCCGCGCCAGGAACGGCCCCGCCGCCCCCCGGCGGCTACCAGTTCCCGGACCAGCGCGCCGCGGTCCCGCCGGCCGCAATCCAGCGCGAGGCTTTGCCGGCGCCCGGCGGCGCGGGGGCGCCGACCTACGGCAATCCGCCGCCGGTCGTTTACGGCGACCGCGGACCTCAGCCGTATCCGCCGCAGGCCTATCCACCGGCTTATCCGCCTCCGGCTTACGGGAGCGGACCGGCGGGCCACGGCCAGCCGGAAAGCTACGGCGCGGCCTCGGCTTATCCGCCGGCGCAGGCTGCGGTCCCGCAGCAATACCCGCCCTATGGTGCCGCACCACCGCCCTACGGCGCGCCGCCGGCGGCCTACCAGGATCAGGCCGCGCCAATGCAGCTTGGCCCCGGCGCGCGCCCGCCCGCCGACGTTGCCGGCCGCGATGCCGCGCCTGCCGCTCGGCCGAACACGGTCGCGATGCTCCCACCCGAAGAACAACCCGACCAGGGCAAGCCGGAGCTTCCTGCGCAGTTCAGGCGCCAGCTCGTGAGCTACCAGACCGCTGAGCCTGCCGGCACGCTCATCATCGACACGGCGCACACCTACCTCTACCTCGTGCTCGGCAACGGCCAGGCGATGCGCTACGGCGTCGGCGTCGGCCGCGAAGGGTTCACCTGGGCGGGAGCCGAGCGCATCACGCGCATGAAGGAGTGGCCGGACTGGTATCCGCCGGCCGAGATGATCGAGCGCCAGCCCTACCTGCCGCGCATGATGGCCGGCGGCGAGACCAATCCGCTCGGCGCGCGTGCGCTCTACCTCGGCAAGACGATGTATCGCATCCACGGCACCAATCAGCCCTCGACGATCGGGAAGTACGTTTCTTCGGGCTGCATCCGGCTGACCAACGAGGACATCGAGGATCTATACAGCCGCGTACAGGTCGGCACGCGCGTGGTGGTCCTGTCGGGGTCGGCGCCTGCGACGGCATCGGCCGCACCGGTTCAACAGCCGGTGCAGCAGCGGTAGCGGCGCTCGCCACAGTCACAGCAGGAAAAGCCCGGCTCGCGCCGGGCTTTTCATTTTGCCTGCTGGCGCACGAGCCCGCGCGCAAACGCCTCGACCATGAACGTCACCTGCTCACGCACCGTTGCGAGCGGGATCGACTGCAGCTTCTCCTCCAGCCCGATCAGCACGATGCCGTGGACGGCCGAGAACAGCGAGCGCGCAAGCTGCATGCGCTGATCCGCCGCCATTGCGGGTGCAAGCGAACGCAGCGGTTCCTCGATGTAGATGAACAGGCGCGCGAGGTTTGCCTGATACCAGGTGGGTACCTCTTTGTCCTCGGCGAGGCGATGGTCGAACAGGGCGCGCCAGCGCCGCCGGTTTGCCGCCGCGTAGTCGGTGTAGGCGAGCGCGAGGTGCCCGAGCGTCTTGATGGCCTCCATCTGCGCGTCGCCGCTCTTTCCGCCGGCAAGCGTGAGTGTCTTCTCGAGCTGCTCCAGGGTGAGCGCATTCACGGCAAAGATCAGGTCGTCGAGGTCGGTGAACACGTTGTAGATCGCGCCGACGGCGCAGCCGACCTTGTAGGCAAGCTCGCGCGCTTTCATCCCGCGCAGGCCTTCTTTCTCGATCGTGCGCTCGGCGGCGTGGATCAGCGCGTCCCGCAGTTTGCGCCGCCTGGCGACCGCTTTCGGCTCTGAAACCATTGATTAACCATATGCTTGAACGTCGTTCAAAATTTCATTGAACCATGTTCACGGGTGCGCTACTAATCTGTTGTGAACAACGTTCATAACAGCGGAGACGACAATGCTCAAGACCATTGTGACACTCGTCCGGGGCGCGGCGTTTCGCGCCGAGGAGGAATTCGCCGACCGCAGCGCGCTGCTGATCCTCGACCAGCAGATTCGGGATGCGGCGGCGGGAATTGAACGGGCCAAGCGCGCGCTTGCGGTTGCGATCGCGCAGGACGAGGCGGAGGGGAAGCGGCTCGAGACGACGCTGACGCGCATCGCCGACCTCGAAGAGCGTGCCATCGCGGCGCTCGATGGCAACAACGAAGCGCTGGCCGCGGAGGCCGCCGAGGCGATTGCCGTGATGGAGGCCGACCGGGATGCGATCCGCGAGGCGCGCGGGACCTTTGCGCGCGAGATCGCGGGCCTGAAGACCTCCGTCCGCAGGTCCAGCCAGCGGCTC
>Ga0310810_10009058_pt1 | contig 11501 bp, 5 predicted proteins | sample NCmetagenome_FD_207641 | JGI IMG/M metagenome (GOLD analysis project Ga0310810, IMG submission 207641) | Soil microbial communities from experimental microcosm in Duke University, North Carolina, United States - NC | ecosystem: Engineered > Artificial ecosystem > Soil microcosm > Unclassified ... | reverse complement strand
CGGATCGCGGGCGCGACGTGACGCTCGAGGTCCTTCTCGGTCCGATCTTCGGGATACTGGTCGAATTCGTAGACCACGTCCTCTTTGATCGCCGGTTCCTTCTTGCCCGCCTCGGTGAAGGTGTAGCCCATGACGTTCGCCTCGAGCGTACCTTTGTCGCCGAAGAACATCGCGCCCCAGGGAAACCGCGGACCGGGCGGATCGCCCCACGATCGATGCGTCCACACGACGCGCAGGTTGGGGAACTCGAACGTCGCCTCCTGGGTGTCGGTGATGTTCGCCCGGCTCGCCTTGTCGACGAAGATGCCGCCCGTCGACGTGATCCGGGTCGGCATCGGCAGATCCATCATCCACCGGACCATGTCGAGCATGTGCACGCACATGTCACCGACGATGCCGTTGCCGTATTCCATGAAGGCCCGCCAGCTGCGCGGGTGCGTCAGCTTGTTGAAGGGCCGCAGCGGCGCCGGCCCGGTCCACATCTCGTAATCGAGCTCCGGCGGCGGCGCGGCGTCGGGCGGGTTCCCTGTGGCGCGCATGTGGTAGTAGCAGTAGATTTCGACGTAGGCGATGTTGCCCAGTCTGCCTTCGCGGATGATGCGATCGCGCGCGGTTACCAAATGCGGCGTGCTCCGGCGCTGCATTCCCACCTGCACGACGCGCTGGTACTTTCGCGCCGCCGCCAGCATCGCCTGTCCTTCGACGACATCGACGCTGATCGGCTTCTGCACCCAGACGTCGATCCCGGCTTTCGCCGCGTCGATCATCGGCAGCGCGTGCCAGTGATCCGGCGGATCGATGATCACGATGTCCAGGTCTTTTTCAGCGAGCAGCTTGCGCCAGTCGGCATAGAGGCGCGGCCGCTGCTTCGACGCCTGCCGCATGGCCACGAGATCGGCGGCGTCGTTCAGCATGCGGCTGTCGACGTCGCACATCGACACCACGTTCACTGGCGCGACCTGGACGAGCCGCAGCAGGTCCGTCTTCCCGTACCAGCCTGGGCCGATGATGCCGACGCGCTTGTTGGCGCCGATCTGGGACGCCAGCGTCTCGTAGCGTGACAACCGCGACGCGGCGATGATCGCCGCGCTCTGGCCGAGGAACTCTCGACGATTCATGACCGTCCTTTCATCACCGCTCAGGGGCTCAGCGAGGTATGACCGCCTCGGAGAGCGCTTTTACTTTTCGACGAGATAATCGAGCGAGGCGCCGATGGCGACGAAACCGAGCGCGAGCATCCAGCGGCGAAACATCTTCGTCCTTCCCTTCAGGAGCTGATGTAAGCGGTCTTGACAGTGGTGTAGAACTCCGCCGCATAGCGGCCTTGCTCGCGCGGGCCGTAGCTCGACGCCTTCCGGCCGCCAAACGGAACGTGATAATCGACGCCCGCGGTCGGCAGATTCACCATCACCATGCCGAACTGCGCCTGTCGCTTGAAATGCGAGGCATGCTTGAGCGACGTGGTCACGATGCCCGCCGACAGGCCGGTGTCGGTGTCATTGGCGATGTGCAGCGCTTCGTCGTAATCGCGCGCGCGGATGACACAGGCGACCGGTCCGAAGATCTCCTCCCGCGAGATGCGCATCGCATTCGTCGCCTGGGTGAAGAGCGTTGGTGCGAGGTAATAGCCCTCGGTGGCCCGTGACAGCCGCTCACCCCCATAGGCCAGCCGCGCGCCTTCCTTGTGGCCGATGCCGATGTACTCGAGATCCTGATCGAGCTGCGGCTGCTGCGCCACCGGCCCGATCTCGACTCCCGGTTCGAGCGCGTTGCCGACGCGCAGCGACGCCAGGCGTTCGCTGATCGCCTCGACGAACCGGTCGTGAATACCGTCGGTGACGATGAGCCGCGACGATGCGGTGCAGCGCTGGCCGGTCGAAAAGTACGCGCCCTGCACCGCCACGTTGACCGCCGTGGGCACATCCGCGTCGTCGAGCACCACGAGCGGGTTCTTGCTGCCCATCTCGAGCTGGACCTTCGCCAGGCGTGAGACGGCGGCGCGGGCGATCGATCGCCCTGTCTCCATGGAGCCCGTGAAACTGATCGCGGCCACGTCGCGATGATTCACCAGCGTGTCGCCGACGACGGATCCGGAGCCCATGACGAGGTTGAAGACGCCCGGCGGCGCGCCCGCCGCCGCGAGGATCTCCGTGACTGCCCACGCGCACGCCGGCGTCCACTGTGCCGGCTTGAAGACAACGGTGTTGCCGAAGGCAAGGGCGGGAGCGATCTTCCAAGCCGGGATGGCGATGGGAAAATTCCACGGCGTGATCAGACCGACGACGCCGATGGGCTCGCGGGTGATTTCGACGTCGACTCCGGCACGCACCGACGCGAGCTTCTCGCCCGGCAGGCGCAGCGCCTCGCCCGCGAAGAATTTGAAGATGTGACCCGCACGCACCGTTTCACCGATACCCTCGGGCAGCGTCTTGCCCTCTTCCCGCGACAGCAGCCGGCCGATCTCGTCCTTGCGCGCAAGGATCGCCGAACCAACCTGGTCGAGGAGATTGGCGCGGTCCTGGATCGAGCTCTGTGACCACGCCGGGAACGCGCGCGCGGCTGCGGCCACGGCGGCGTTCGTCTGCTCCACATCCGCCTGCGCGTACTCGCCGATCACATCCGCAACGTCCGACGGGTTGCGGTTCGGACTCCAGGTCGACCCGCGTACCCATTTGCCGTCGATGTAATTCGAAAACTGTGTGGCCATCAGCTTTGTCGCATCTGTTGCCGCGCGGCGAGGTGTTTCATCAACGCGAGCGCGCCGAACGTCCAGGGAGCAGTCCTGTCGCTATGATTGACGCGGTTCACCAGAGCGCCCAGCGTCGGAGTCGACACCGTCACCACATCACCGACCAGGTGGGTAAAACCCTTGCCGGCGGCGGATCGATCGATCGTCGGCGCGAACATCGTGCCGAGGAACAGCACCAGGCCGTCGGGATACTGGTGGTTCGCGCCGATCGTCTGCGCGACGAGATCGAGGGGATCGCGGCTGATCTGCGACATCGAGCTGTGCGCGTCGAAACTGAAGCCGTCGGGACCGCTGACCTGCAGCGCGACCTCCGCCTTGCGAACGTCATCGATGGTGAAGCGCTCGTCGAACAGCCGAATGAAGGGACCGATCGCGCACGACGCGTTATTGTCCTTCGCTTTGCCGAGCAGGAGCGCACTGCGCCCCTCGAAGTCGCGCAGGTTCACGTCGTTGCCCAGCGCCGCGCCGACGGTCTTTCCGTCGCCACTGATCGCGAGCACAATCTCTGGTTCCGGGTTGTTCCATTCGGAACGCGGGTGAATGCCCACGTCCGCGCCGGTGCCGACCGAAGACATCGGCTGCGCCTTGGTGAACAGTTCCGCGTCCGGGCCGATGCCGACCTCCAGATACTGTGACCAGACGCCCTGCGCGATCAGCAGCTCTTTGAGGCGCTGTGATTCCGAAGAGCCGGGACGCACGTCGTGCAGGCTCTCGCCGATGACCGACAGGATCGATCGTCGCAGCCCTTCCGCTTTCGACGCGTCGCCGCGCGCCTGCTCTTCGATGACGCGTTCGAGCAGGCTGGCGACGAAGGTGACGCCGGCGGCCTTGACCGCCTGCACATCGCACGGCGCGAGCAGCCACGGCCGGCGCGGGTCACGCGAGTCCTGATCGCTGTTGGCCAGCAGCTCGTCCGGATTCGCGCCGAGCGGACACGACGCTCCGTTGCGCGCCGCGTTGCGGGGATTGGGAAGGTTCAGCAACTCCGCCGACGTCGACGCAGTGGGCGAGAGATCGCGCACCGCGCCATCGACGACCGCGACAGGCACCGGCCCGCCGGCGTCGGGCGACCACGCCCGGCCGATCAGCGTCGCCTGCCGCCAGTCGCTTGGGAGGCACCGTTCCGAGGTCAGCCACTCTTTCACGGAATCATCCAGGGCATCACGTAAGCGTAGAACATCACCACCAGCCCGACCAGTGCCGCCAGCGCGAGGCTGTGCGGGAAGACCGCCTTGAAGATCGCCGCTTCATTGCCCTGCTGATGCGTGGCGGAGCTCGAGACGACAATCGACTGCGCGTCGATCATTTTCCCCATCACGCCGCCGGTGGAATTCGCGGCGCCCATCAGGATCGGGCTCAAGCCGAGTTGCTGCGCCGTGACCTTCTGCAGGTTGCCGAACAACGCGTTCGAGCCCGCATCGGTCCCCGTCAGCGCGACCCCGAGCCATCCGAGCAGCGTCCCGAAGAAGGGGAACAGGCGTCCGGTCCCGGTCAGACTCAGCCCCATGATCGTGTCCATCCCCGAGTATCGCGTCACGTACGCCAGAGCCACCATGAAGCTGATCGCGAGCACCGACGGGGTCATCTGCACGAGCGTCTCGCCGAACAGCCGCAGCGTGCGCCGCATCGGCAGCCGCGCGAGTAGAGCCGCGACGAGCGCGGCGACGAATATCACCGTGCCGGGAATGCCGAGGAAGTTGAGATTGATCGTAGCATCTTCCGGCATCGGCCGCGGCGCGACCGGCGGCATCCTCAGTACCGCGTTGTGCAGAAACGGCATCGGCATTCGCAGCGCGGCGACGTTGAGATAGCGCGCGATCGACGGAAGGCCGGTCACGAAAATAAGGACCGACGCGATGATGAACGGGGACCAGCCTTTGAAGACCGCGGCTGGTGCGTGCCGCTTGGACGTTGCCAGCTGACCACTGACGGGGATCACATTCGCCGGCTTCCACACTTTGAGAAACGCCACCGTGGCCAGCAGCGAAAAGATCGCGGCCACGATGTCGACGAGTCCCGGCTCCTGGAAGTTCGACCAGTAGAACTGCATCGCGGCGAACGACAGTCCGCTGACGAACAGCGCCGGCCAGACCTGCCAGGTCTCGCGCCATCCGACCATGCTGCGCACCAGCCAGAACGGCAGGATGAAGGACAACGGCGGCAGGATCCGGCCCGCCATCGCGCTGAACTGCATCTCCGGCAGTCCCGTCACGCCGGCCAGCACGCGGATCGGGTTGCCCACGCCGCCCCACGCGACTGGCGCGGTGTTCGCGATCAGGCACAGCGTCGCCGACTGGAAAGGGTTGAACCCGAGACCGATCAGAAACGATCCGGCGATCGCGACCGGCGCGCCGCCGCCACCCGTTCCTTCGAGGAATGCGCCGAAGCAGAACGCGATCAGGACCAGCTGCAGGCGCTTGTCCGACGACAGCCCCGCAATCGAGTCCTTCATCACCTGGAACTGTCCGGTCGTGGACGCGACGTTGTAGAGGAAGATCGACGCGACGACGATCCAGGCGATGCGGAGCGCGCCGAAGATCACCCCATGCGCGGCGGCCGTCGCGACGAGCACCGCCGGCATCCGGAATACGAGGAGCGCGAGCGTCACGGCGACCAGCAGTCCGCTCAGCGCCGAGACCCACACGCGCTTTTTCAGGACGACGAGCACGACGAACAGTGTCAGCACCGGCAGCGCGGACACCGCCGTGGACAGCAGCGGGTTGTTGAACGGGTCGTAGATTTGCGGCCAAGTCAGTTGATTCACGCTATTTGTCCGGGAGCGCGTAGGCGACCCACCCGAGCGGCCCCGCGGCATCGCTCGCAGCCGGCCCGCGGACGGTACTCCCCGCCGGTACGAGAACGTATTGACGGCCGTCCATCTCGTAGGTGAGCGGCGAGCCGATGAAATCGCCGCCGAACCGCGACGTCCACAGCTGACGCCCGGTCTTGCTGTCCCACGCCCGAAGCTGACGATCGCGTCCGGCGCCGAAGACCAGACCTCCTGCGGTGACGATGACGCCATTGAGCAAACCCGGCGCACCCGTTCCGCTAACGCCGCGGCCGGCGAGATCCGGATCGTCGCCGAAGCCGATGCGCCATGTGATTGCCGGCTGATTCAGGTCGTACTTCACGATCGACGTGAACGGCGGCCTGATGCGGTGTCCGACGGTGTTGTATTCGTTGATCACGTAGCGCTCGAAGGCCGGCACACCTTCGGGGTAGGGCGGGATCGCGCCGCGCCCGCGCGCCGCGCCGGATTCGGGGCGTGTCCATGCCGAACCGGAACCGACGATCAACTCGGGCGGCGCGCCCGATCCGGCGCGCGCGCCCGCGCGACCCCGTCCAACACCCGCCGCTCCCGGCCCGCCCGGCGCCGCCGTCAGGAAGGCCACGAGGGCATCGACGTCGGGTGCCGCAAGATGCGGAAAGGCCGGCATCCGCCCCTTCCCCGCAGCGAGCACCGCGCGTATCGCGGCCGCGTCGAAGCGAGCCTCGCCGGCGACGACGTTCTTCTCCGGGTCGGCCGTCGCGTAGAGCAGCGGCACACCGGTGGCCGTACCGAGGCGGTCCTCGCCGTGGCACGCCTGACAGTTCTGCTGATACACGCCGCGTCCGCGGAGAACGGGCGGCACCGCGCCTCCGCCCCGGCCTGACGTTTCGCCCGGCCGGAGCAGGCGCAGGATGCCGGGGTTGTCGTGCGCGACTACGTACAGCGCTCCGGTCGCCGGTTCCGACGCGGCGCCGCCGAACAGCACGCCGCCGTTACTCGTAGGAACGTGTACCGTGTCGCTGCGGCTGATCGGCGTGAAGACACCGAGGTTGGTCGCCGCGAGCAGACGCGTGCGGAACGTCTCGGCCTCGTCCGGCGGCAGATACGGGCTGATGTCGTCGGCGCTGAAGGACTCCTTCGAAAACGGCGCCGGCGCGACCGGATGCGGCTGCGTCGGCCAGCTCTGTTCCCCTTCCATCGTCGACTTGGGCACCGGCCGTTCCTCGATCGGCCAGATCGGTTCGCCGGTCACGCGATCGAACACGTAGAGCCATGGCGTCTTCGAGGTTACGACCACGACATCTCTGGCGCGGCCGTTATGACGGATCGTGGTCAGCTGCGGCGCGGCGCTCGGATCCATGTCCCATAAATCGTGGTGCACGATCTGGAAATGCCAGATCCGCTTTCCGGTGCGCGCGTCGAGCGCAACAATCGACGTGCCGAACAGATTCGCGCCGACGCGATCGGCGCCGTAGAAATCGTAGGTCGGTGAGCCGAGCGGTACGTAGGCAATGCCGCGCCGCGTGTCGACCGTCATCTCGCCCCACGCGTTGGTGCCTCCGACGTATTTCCACGCGTCCTTCGGCCAGGTCTCGTAGCCGAACTCTCCAGGCCGCGGCACGGTGTGAAAGGTCCAGACCGCCTTGCCGGTGAGGACGTCGTAGGCGCGGATGTCGCCCGGGGGCGACATGTATCCCTCGCCGGTCGCGGTGCCGAGAATGATCAGGTTCTCGAACACCTCGCCCGGCGTGTTCGACTGGATGTTGCCGATCGTCGCGGGATCTCGTCCATCGATCCCCTCGCGCTGATCGATGACACCGTTGGTGCCGAACGACATGATCGACTTGCCCGTCTTCGCGTCGACCTCCTGAAGCAAGGCGTTCATCGAGAAGATCAGCCGCTGGTCCTTGCCGTCGGCGCTCTCCCAATAGTTGATGCCCCGGCTCGTCATGCCGGTCATGTTCTCGCGGACCCAGAGCTCCGTGCCGGTTCGCGCGTCGACCGCGACGAGCGATCCATTGCGGCCGCGGCCGTAAATGACGCCGCGAACCGCGACCGGGGCGAAGCCCGTGTCGCCGTAAGGATACGTCCAGGCGACGGCCAGCCGATCGACGTTCGATTTGTTGATCCGCTGTGAGGCGAAGTAGCGGGAGTTATCGGGCCCGTTGCCGTAACCGGGCCACCACTGGTCGGCGGACGATTGGGGCACTCCGGTCGGGAGCGCCACGAACGCCGCGAGCGCGAAAGCCGCAATCGCCCGCACGTGCGCCGCTATTTGAACACTCTCGGCGCGAAGTCATGCAGCGCGCGCCGCCAGGTCAGCCACTCGTGCGCGGTGTCCGGCGATTCGAAGTAGACGTTGCGCACGCCGGCTGTCGTCAGCGCATCGCTGAAGCTCTTCGTGCCCGGTCCCTCCGCCTGGCCGATGGCGAGGAACAGTACTTTGATCGTGCCGTTGAACGCGGCCGGATCCGCGAACGCGCCGCCGCAGATCGTCTTCATGTCCGGCGCGTCGTTGCCGCGCCCGAACCCGCCGCAGTTGCCGCTGAAACCGCCGATGTAGGCGAACTTGTCCAGGTTCGTCAACGTCGTCGCGAACGTTTGCGCGCCGCCCATCGACAGGCCGGCCATCGCGCGGTTCTCTTTGCCGGGCTTCACACGAAAGGTGCGCTCGATTGTCGGCACGAGATCGGCGAACATCATCTCGGTGTAGGTGGGACGGCCGAGCGGGCCTCCGGGGCCGCGTCCCGCCGCGCCGGGTCCCGCACCGCGGCCGCCCGGAGGCGGGGGCGTCCCGCGCGGCGCCGGCGGCGCCGGCGGCGCATCGGACGGCGGCGGCACAAGACCGCGCGCCGCGAAGAGCGTGGCACTCTCGCCGGGCTTCACCGCATTGAGGTTGTCCATCACGACGATCATCGGCGTCGCCTTCTTCGCCGCGATCAGGTTGTCGAGGATATCCTCGACATGCCCTTGGCGGTACCAGCCGGTTTCGTCCTCACCCCACCCGTGCAGCAGATACAGCACCGGATAGCTTTTCTTCGCGGTGTCGTAGTCGGGCGGCGTGTAGACGTAGGCGCGACGCCACTTGCCGGTGACATTCGAGTGGTACCACTGCTGGCTGACGTGGCCGTGCGGCACGTCCTGATGGTCGTAGAACGCGGCGTCGGGCGCCGGGACTTCGATCGCGCTGTTCTGCCAGCCCGATCCGAAATAGGTGTGTGTCGAGGGATCGGCGGTGATCGCGCCGTCGATCTGGATCGAGTAGTAGTGGAAGCCGACCACGAGCGGCGTGGTCGTGACACTCCAGATCCCGTCCGGCCCCTTGGTCATGTCGAAGCCCGGGCCCATGCGCAGACGAACTTTCTGTGCGTCCGGTGCGACGACGCGGAAGAGCGCCCGGCGGTCCGGGTAGAGACACGGGTACTTCGCCTCGGGAATGTTCAGGACCGAGGGGACGCACGTGTCCGGCGTCTGAGCCCATCCCTGCGGCGCGTTCAGCGCTGCCAGCAAGCCAACCGTCGCAAGCACTCGCTTCATCGTCTTCTGCCTCCCGAGCGAATCGATTTAGATGCTTCGCGCACGAGCGTCAGCGACTAGAACGTGCCGCGTAGGCCGACCGAGAAAAACCGCATCTGATTGAGCGCGACCGTGCCGAGCTGGCCAAACTGCGTGCTGGTCGGGTTCAGCGTCGAACCGTTGGGGTTGGGAATCCACTGCTGGCGATTGAAAATGTTCTGCGCGTCGAGCCTGACCTGCCACGTGCGAGCGCCGCCCGCGCCGAAGCTGCGCTGCAGCGACAGGTTTGTAAACGTCAGCGGCATGCTGCGCACGCCGTCAATGCGGAACGGAAACGCGCGTTTCTGGAACGCCGCCGGGGTCCTCGCCGGGTCCCGCTCGAACCCCGCATCGATGTTGAACCAACGGGCCCGCGTCGGCTCGTCGAGCGGGATGTCTTCGAGGTCGCCGTAGAAGAAGATGTTCTGCCCACCCCAGTCGAGCAGCGCGCCCGGCTGGAATTCCCATGTCCCCGACAGCTGCCAGTGGCTGGCGAGTGCGGCGGCGATGCCGCCGTTCGACAGCAGCGGTTTGCCCGGGCCGAAGGGCAGCTCATAGCTGGCCGCGCCGGCCAGGCGCCACGGCCGCGCGTCGTTGCTGCCCTGCCAGAGCGTCGGCTGACGCTCGTATTCCTCGACGAGCCGGTTGACCCGGACCGAGTTGAGGTTGAACGAGAAGAAGCCGGTCAGCCCACCACTGAGCCGGCGGTTCACCTGCACCTCGAGCGAGTGTGCTTTCGACTCGCCGAGCGGCAGATTCGAGTAGGTCAGGTTCGTCAGCGCGCCGAACGGCCGGAGCAGGCGCTGCCGCTGGATGGTCGCCGACGAGAACGTCGCATTCGATGCCAGACGCTGATACAGCACCGGGTCGGTCGTCTGCAGCGACGCGAAATTGCCGATGAAGTAGGGGTTGGTCACGTTCGCGGTCAGAAACGCGTTGGCCGCGGTGTTCCTTGTGTTGCTGCCGTCCCAGTACTGCTCCGGCAGGTAGTCGCCTCGCAGGCTGACCGGCAGTCGATCGTTGAAGGCCCCGTTGTAGGCCACTTCGACGCCGAGGTTCGACGCCAGCTGGCGCTGCAGCGACACGCGCCACCGCTGCTGCCGCGCGTGCTTGCGCTGGCCGTTTTCCGTGCTCAATGCGCCGCCGAGCACCGTGTTCACGCCCAGGGTGTCGCCGAAGACGGGATCCCAGCGCGTGCCGTTGGCCCGAACCGGGAAGGGATCGAAGCTGGCGCTGCCGGTCGCCACCGTGGGCCAGTTGAAGGTGCGGCCCAGATCGTTCGAGATGGCCGAGGTGGTCGTCACGCTGTAGCCCGCCTGCGCCGCGAAGTAGTCGGCGGCGCTCAGCGTGTCGTAGTACAGGCCGTATCCGGCTTTGAGAACGGTCCGCTCGTCGAGGAGGAGCGCCGCGGAGACGCGCGGCATCCACATGGCCTCCGCAGGCTGGCTGACGCCGGAGCTGCCCGCATAGATCGGCCCACCCAGCACGCTGAGCGTTGCCGGCATGCCGGCCTGGTTCTGCAGCCCGCTGGCCAGGTATGCGGCCTGCGCCGCGTCGGTGATCGCGTTCTTCGCGGTCGGATCCCAGCCGACGATCATGTGGCCGTCCCTTTCCTTGACGCCGGTCTCGTACTCGAAGCGCAGACCGCCGTTAAGGGTCAGGTGGCCGAGGCGCCACGTGTCCTGGGCGAATGCCGCCGTCCAGACATTGCTGAAGGTCGACGGCAGCTCGTCGTTGATCGACGCAGACGTCGGCAGCCCGAGCTCGAACGCAGCGAGGGACAATCCGAGGCTGCTCGGCGTCAGCGAGTTTTCGTCACTGAACTGTCTCGTATACGTGCGGTCGAACGTCATCTGCCCCGAGCGGTTGCCGCCGCCGGTGCGGTCGCGCTGCGCGCGGCGCACGTCGACGCCGCCGAGCAGTGTGTGGCGTCCTTTCACCGAAGTGACCGACGACTGTCCCTGTACATGCGTGGCCGTGTCGCCGTCGCCGAGGCCGCCGCCGATTCCCTGGTAGCCGCCAATGCCGATGTTCGGCAGGGTACAGCCACCGTGAGTGGAGCAGAACTCGTCGAGGTATGAAGGCAGGCCGACATCGGTCGGCTTGAACTGCTTCAGGCCGAGGAACTTGTCGACCTGGTTGAAGCGGTTGGTCGCAACCGAGGTATCGATGACCGTCGCGCCGAGGGTCCGCGTCCAGGTGCCGGTGTACGACCACTGGTAGCGCGACCGGTCGGCCGAATTCATGCGCAGCTTCGGATCCGGATTCAGATACGTCCAGTCGCTGACGTACTCGAGGAAGGTGACGCCGCTGCTGCGGAAGAACAGCCGATCCCGCGACGAGGCGTTGAAATCCAGACGCAGTCCGTACTGCTGGCTTTTCGGCGAATCCGGCTGTCCGCCCTGATAGAAGTTGCCGCTCGGCTGC